>Ga0307517_10005686_pt1 | contig 18689 bp, 12 predicted proteins | sample 23_EM_MG_FD_194515 | JGI IMG/M metagenome (GOLD analysis project Ga0307517, IMG submission 194515) | Populus trichocarpa ectomycorrhiza microbial communities from riparian zone in the Pacific Northwest, United States - 23_EM | ecosystem: Host-associated > Plants > Roots > Unclassified | place... | reverse complement strand
AGGACCACAGGAGAAGAACACAGGAGAAGCAGAAAAAACCTGCTTCTCATGAGCTGAGGTTCGACCTCAATTATTAGGCGGGACCCATGTGAAAAAATATGTAGTTTGGATTAACCAAACACTTTAATTCAGCTTTTGTTTTCTGCCGCAGCCGCTGCCGCAGTGCCAAACGGGCACTTTCTGATCATCATAGATAAGCCTGACAATAATTCTCTCACTGACATTAACACCAGGAAAGAACCTTTCTTTTCTTATAATCTTTTTCTTCATCTTTTAAGCTTTCTTTCAGTCATATCTCTATGTATTGCTTTTATCATTTTTTTCATATATTTTTTTTTGTAGTTTTTTCATTTTCTTGAATTCATTCTTGGGTTTTTTTTAAGAGAAGTTTTTTTAAAGGCTTTGTTTCTTTTTCCATTTTTAGTAAACCCTAACGTTTTCTTGTTCGTTTCTCGAGAAAATTCAGTTTCTTGCACCCTTTCTTTAATTTCTCAAAGAACGATAAAACTAAAAAACTATTGTTGGTGGAAAAAGAATGTTGATGTTCTTGATTCTTTTTTATTTTCCTACAGTTTCTTGGGAACCAAACATACCCTTTTTTGTTTATTGCGCGTTTGTTGCTATCATGTTCAATAAATAAGGCAGTGCTAGTTGAATTTGACTTTTGTTTCCTTTTTTGTTTTATTAATAACCTAACTCTCAATTTCCCTGCCTTTGACATTTTCTTTTTCTTTTTAATATTTTTTGAATAGATTATTTCTGTGTAGATAGGATTTCTTCTTGTTCTTTTTCTTTCTAAGTTATACACTTTGCATGCCGTGACATTATTCAAAAATGGAAATGAATAATTTCTTCTCTGATATTCAGTGAAAGTAGCATCTGTATCCAATTAGAGTCTTAATTATATATTCTTGTGCTTTCTATTTGGTACTGAATCAATCACTAATCTGGAATTTATTGATTATCAATACTCTTGATCCTGTTATCATTGCGGTATTTATTCACTAATTATTCATTTTTTTAATAATTTATATTCACTAATTATACAGTTTTTTTGGTAATCTTTACTCTTATGTTTTGAATGATTGTATTTGAAGGCCAACTTTTGATTTTGTTATCATTGATTAACCACCATGATTGTTTTTTCATTTGTATTCACTAATAAAGTTTGTTTTTTTTTTTATTTGCATTCACTAATTTTTCTTGACTCTGTGGTGTTCAGAGGCTTGAGCCGGAGAAGAAAAGGATAATCTATGGAGGGCGGCGCAGGAAGAGGTTTGGAATGCCAGAAGACTATGGATGGGAAGGTGAATAACGGGAATAGTTCAGAGAAGGCTATTCCTTCTTGTTGCTTGAAGGCTAAGGCATCTGCCCCTGAGCTTGATGCAAAATGCCACTCTACAGTTGTTTCTGGGTGGTTCTCAGAATCTCATTCTTGCTCTGGTCATTATCTTTTTTTTTTTATTATTTCTGTTTTTGATTTTGGGAATTTTGGTTTTTGTTGGTTGCTACTATTGCTAACACTCCTTTTCCCTTGTTATTATAGGTAAAGCTAGCAAAAGGGTTTACTTCAACAACCCCATGTGGCCCGGTATGCTTCACTCCTTTACGGAATTTCCATTTAATGCAATACTATCTCCACTTGTTGACCCTGTATACGCTTATCTGGGATTGTGTTTTTACTGATGATAGTAAATAACTTGCAACTTCAAATTATTTGTATCGAATTCTGCAGTTTTTGAGGTGAATAGTAATCTCCAAGTGTTTTCCGTGATTCTTTTAATTGCTGAAGTTAATTTAAAAACATTGCACGACAGAGGAGAACCTTGGGAAATAATATTAGGGACAGAGGATGCCAGAGGTTCAACCTGCCATCTTTTAGCTTCCACAATAGAGTTCTTTTAATTTTTTGCTTACTTCTTCTTCTTCTTTTTAATTTTCTCTTATGCAGCAAATCTCGTCCTATATAGAATGTATCAGCAATTAAAATTTTAATTTCTCTTCAGATGTTGTTTGGGGCATCCTTTTTCAGGAGAAGCACACACATTGGAAGTGAAAGAGATTTTTTACCAGGGAAAGTCAGAGTACCAAGAGATCCTGGTTTTTGAGGTTTGGCCACCTCTCTTTATGAAGTCTACCTACATTTGATGCATCTGTGTAGTTTGTAAATGACATGGCTGATACAGAGTTGTTTCTTCGCAGTCAACATCATTTGGGAAAGTGCTTGTTCTTGATGGTATTGTTCAATTGACTGAGAAAGATGAATGTGCATACCAGGAGATGATCACTCATCTTCCCCTTTGTTCGATTCCATCTCCCAAAACTGTATGAACCAGTGCTAATAATTTCACCCTCTTGTATTTTATTTACTGCCAGAAGTGATTGGTTAGGCAACATTCATGTTTTTTCCCCGCCAAATACCTGTTCGTTGGAACTCTAGGAGGAAATTTTGAAATGGAAGATGAACATTACTTCTCTTTTTTTCTCACAGTTATACTTGTCAATGAGTTATGAAAACTTCCATTCCAAAGAAAGAACTATTATTACCTTTCTTTCTGAAATAGTAAATTAAAGCAAGAAAAGCACGAGAAAATGATAGTAGAATGAAACTTGAGTTTAAGATAAGCTTGAGTCTTCAATCTGAAATTCATGAGATGTCATGCAATAGTGTTTCCACTACCCTTGTATGAATCCTGATATGATGCCGTAGTACTCTGTGTAGTTGTAGCAAAAGAGTCATTTACCTTGCTACAGTTTTTGTATTTCCTCGTTAGAACTTCATGGATATGTTTCCCCATAGCCATGCAGCTAAAAATTGACTGGTTGCTTTTCCTTGGAAACAGCATTTTCATGTTTTATGTCTTGATGTCTTTTGAACTTGTTGTATTTAATTTCATTTTCATGTTTGGTTCATACTCACTTCATGCAACGCCTAACGCAGGTTTTGGTGGTTGGTGGTGGTGATGGTGGAGTTCTTGAGGAACTTTCTCGCCATAGTTCTGTGGACCTTATTGATATATGTGAAATAGATCAGATGGTTATAGATGTAAGCGATGATTTGGTGAAACACTTCATGTATCACAAGCTATGTGCTTCTCCATCTAACTCCTTCAATTTACTGTAGGTGTCTAAGAAGTTTTTTCCACAATTATCTGTTGGGTTTGAGGATCCTCGTGTCCGACTTCATGTAGGTGATGGTATGTTCAAACATTTTTTTTTCATGTTCCTTTTTCTACACTTTTCCTTGGGTTATATAAAGACTTCATTATTTGTGCATGAATTTTCCTTGGGTTAATTGAAGCGAATTGCAGTTATCTTCCTAGCTGATCTCACTTCTGAAATCTTTACAGCTGTAGAGTTTCTCCGGTCAGCTCCTGAAGGGAAGGACGATGCCATTATTGTTGATTCGTTAGACCCTATAGGTATGTTCTAGAATATGAATAAGTGGTGCTTTCTTTATTTTCTCTCTTTCTCCTTGCGCACCTGTCTTTGTCCTATTTATAAGGTTGAGTGGTTAACACCAGAGGGAAAATCAGGATACCTGGCCAGTAACTTATTGAGGTAGAATCATGTTTTGGAACCACGGAACTGTGCAAATGAATGAACTTGTTGTAACTTCTGGTTTCTAGTTGTTTATATTTGGAGGATATTCTCAACGTAAGTGTTGGTTTGATTTGATTGAAAATTTTTGCTAGAAACTGTCCTTTGAGTTTGAGAAATAATTTTTTGGTTCTAGAGTTTCCTAATTTGCCTTTTACAGGTCAGAACTGAAGTATTTGAAAACTTGGTTTCTGTGATCTTCATAGAAACTTCTGTAGTTTTAAGCCTTGTAGCATTTAGGAATGTTGCTCATGAGATTTTTCTTCATGATTAAGGTCCTGCTCAAGAGCTTGTAGAAAAGCCATTTTTCGAGTCAATAGCTAGAGCATTAAGGCCTGGTGGTGTGCTCTGTAACATGGCAGAAAGTACGTGGCTACATACACATCTTATTCAGGATATGATCTCTATATGCTGTGAAACATTTAAGGGTTCTGTCCGTTATGCCTGGGCAAGTGTTCCAACATATCCAAGGTAATGATGAGCTCTATTTCTTTTCATACTTGTTCTTGCTTTTTTCATCTCATAAATATTTTTCTAACAATTGTGGGACCAGTGGATACTTAAATCATGCCCACTTGAAGTATAGTTCTGCAATCACACCCTTTGTTGTTTATGTTCAATGCTGAATAATTTCAACATGAAGTTGAGATTTTGGTTTTTATTAATGTTAGTGAATTCTCTATCTGAGTATGAACTGATTCTTACACGTCTCTTTTGCTATCTGGCATGCAGCGGTGTGATCGGCTTTGTCCTATGCTCAACAGAGGGCCCGCCTGTTGATTTCTTGAATCCTGTCAATCCTATCAAGAAGTTAGAAGGAGCTACCAAGCATAAAAAAGAACTCAAGTACTATAATTCTGAGGTAATAGCTCCGTTTTAAAGTTTGAAATTCAAGTACATGTCATCTCCTCGCATCTTCATATCTCTAATGCTCATAGGTTCATTAGGTGAATGTGATGGTTGCTGATGAAAAATGTCTTGAATTTTGTGCACTGTTGAATTGCTCCTATCTGGACTTGTCTTCATATCTCTAATGTTCATAGGTTCATTAGGTAGAAAAGCTTCTTGCTTGGTCAAAATTCAACTTTATCTGCTCATGGTTTCATTTCCTTACTGTGGTCTATTTCCTTTCCAAGGATGGTTAAAAATGTAGACATGAGCACAGCTTTTTGCTGTAGCTGGATGAGAGATGAGCAGTACCTGCAAGAGTTGATTTCTCATGGCCAATTTGGGATTTGCAAAAACCCCACATTTTTATTTTCTTATGTTGCATCATGTAAACATAAAGATTCTGTCTTGGAATCTTTATTACATTGATGGTAACTGCATTTCACGGATTTTCTCATCTTTAAAACTAATTTCTCGCCTGGGACTCCCAGGGAGAAGATATCCTGTTACTCAGAGTAGCAGTGTAATTGAACTGTCGGCTTAAAACTCGCAGAGCTGAATATTGTCTGTGATGCTTTCTGGACAGGTTCACTCAGCTGCCTTTGCATTGCCAAGATTTTTGAAGAGAGAGGTGAGCTTACTCCAAGACCAAGGGAGGTGAGCTAACTCCATGATCCCCATCAAAAGGAGACCACACTCTGTAGTTTTTTTGTGGCTTTGGCCATTGGATTTTTATTATATCAGCCAGGGACATTATAGGATATTGAACATAAGTTACTGAACTTAAATGGAATCAGGTAACAGAGAAGAGGACTTTGATTCATCAGTTAGTTCTTGCATCTCTTACGGCCATTTCTTCCATTGAGGCAATTCTGGGCTTTTCAAGTGCTAAAGAGACGACACTACTCTGTTTTGATATAACATAACTTACAAGCTGTTTAAATAGATGCTATTATTATGTCATATCAAATTAAAATTTTGAAATCTAACCAAAAGAAGAATATAAAAATAACTAGAAAAATATAGAATAATCTTAAATAACAACTTCTGAGCCTCATGTAGATTTCAAAAACGAGCTTAAATGATTACATTTTGCCGATCCTTTATACAACTGGACTTGTAAAATATACTGGCAAAATAAACAATAAAAAAGAGTTGATTTAATGATTAAATTAAAAATAATATAAATAAAAACAATACTAGAAAAACAAGTACAAACAACACAAAATTCTATTAAATAGAGTCATCATGTAAAAACACTATAGCTGACTGGTCGTAGACATGGCGTGTCAACAGTGCATGTTGATGTCATGAAGATGTCATCATGATTCGGGTCATATGCATGGGTTGGGTCGGGTCAACCCATTTCGGAGAAGAAAACATGTGGGTGTGTTGGTACGCGTGGGCAGCCTCCCTCGTCGACGTGTTATGGCGCATGCGGTCATGTCTCACGTCAGAATTTTATACTGTTTTCACCCTTGTGCTTTTCTCAATCTCCTCTACATGATGGTATGTCCAAAACACTATTTGGATCACTTTTATTTTCGAGCAAAAATCAAACATTATTATAAAATTATACTCTGATATTAATTGTTGGGGAATCGATGGTGTTTATGATCAATGTTTATTAGAGGCTGAGTACTGATAATACAATATTTAACGTGGTGAGTCATTTTTATCGAATTTTTTTAGCTTTTCAGAGTTAAATGTGAATCTTGATTACGAATTGTGTGAATAAATTATCACTAGGTTCTTATCTAACCTTCTTAACTGCATTTTGACATTTACCAGCAAAGAAAATGTCACTAGGAAGTCCACTGAAGGTGGGACACCATAGTAATTCTTTCTACAAGATCTACATAATGCAGGTCTTCCTCCCCCATTTTGTAGAAATTGATACCAAATGCAAATCACAACTCTCGTGAAGATATTTTAAGGGATTATCAGAAATTTCCTTTCAAGTCAAAATTATTAACAGCGTGTTTCACAATTGTTTAGTTTTCTTTTGCTTCAGTTTTGAAAAAACAAAAATTGTTCCTCAGTCATGAACTTAAGGTGATTTGGAATTGTATTCCAAATAGTTTTTTTAAAAAATAATTTTTTTATTAAAAGTTTTTTTATTTTTTTTATTTTTTATTGCTTTAATGAGTTGATATCAAAAATAATTTTTTTAAATAAAAAAAATATTATTTTAATGCATTTCTGAGCGAAAAGTATTTTAAAAAATAATCGTTACTATATTTTCAAACACCCTCTAAAACAATTGTTATGAAATTTTATTGTTAATGAAGAGGAGCCAAATTTAGCTGTGGAGAGTCAGATGAAGAGACCGTTTTGGTACACGGTCCAACTTGTGTTTCTAAAAATTTTGAATTTTTTTTGTTTAAAATTAATATTGTTTTTGTGTTTTTGGATTGTTTTAATGCGTTGATATCAAAAATAATTTTTAAAAAATAAAAAAATATATTTTTTTGATGTATTTTTAAGTGAAAAGTACTTTGAAAAGCAACCACAACTATATTCCTAAACATTTTCGAAGTCAACTTTTCAAATTTTTTAATGTTTAAAAATATTAAAATGTCTGGTAATAATGCCCTACCTAATAATTATTATATAAAAAAAGTATACCTAATAATTTCTTATTTAATTGGAGTAAAGATATTGACTGAAAATGTCTAAAAACAATTTTATAATACTCATTCAATCCTATTAATTAATGTATCACATCATCATCCTATATCCCAGCAACTCTAAAAAAAAATCAATTTCATTAAGCTTTATCTCTTTCTTTTATGCACACTAAATCCCTACACCTTGGATTTGCTTTATCTATTTCATATGTTTTTTAAATAGAAAATATGGGATTGATATCATATTAATTATCCTTTTATCAGAAGGTAGCTAGGCTCATATTAAAAAAATATATATTAATTTTAGATGTAGGGTGTTTGTCAATATCGATTTATGTATACCTAATATTCAAGTGATGTTAATGATTTCTGCTCTTAATTAAGAAGTAACTCATCGTTTCTTGTTCAAGCTAGACTTGATTTTTTTTAATTTTTTCCATGCTGTAAAATGTGAAATGCGTGGGGGATAAAGATAGCTTCAATATGAATGCTTTACTGGTCCCATGAAAGCTTGAAAATGCATAAGAGAAGAAAAGAAAGAACCATGAACTGTAAATTGTACGACTTCTTGAAAGTGCATGCGAAAGCGAATGCATTAATAAATTTGTATCTGGAAATGATATATTGCTTATTATCAATTTGAATCACACGACTTCTTGAAAGAAATGACAATCCAAACAGTACAACATTACATATATATGGCAAACCAATCCACACTGTTAATGGGGGGAACAAAAGGACGAAGAAAAAAAAACAGCTCTTATGTGTATGATCAAGTTTTAAGGGTGTTATAGGGTGGCGTTTGAGCAGCTGCAGTTGCCGAAACCTGGTTTCTCTTTTGTTTCTGCTAAGTAAGCTTGTATGGCACTTACTGCAATGCCATAAATAAAAGAGTACTTGACCACTGCTCTAGAAAAAGGACCCTTATTTTCAAGGATCCATCTCTTGACACTGCTTCTATAATGCGATTCAACAGAGCGTTTGACCTTCGTATAAGCAGTAGGGTTGGGCGCCAGATTGGTTGTCATCTCTTTGAAGATTTGTGCTATCTGATCGTCACTTCCTATAGTGGTGCGGAGTATTCCCTTTGATCGCAGCTCCTTCACATCTTCAGGTTTATCAATCAGTGAACGCATAAGGCATACATACGAAGTGCACCTACCATAATACCAACCAGCGCATGTTTCATAGGCTGCCAAGTTCAGAAGCAAGGACTTGGTTGAGTCCTCTATGCTTAGTGGAGGAATGCAGAGTGCTCCACCGAGCAATGTATTTTTGAACTTGACATCGGTGAAGACACGGGTGTTGCTTGGCATAAAAGAAATTCCAACGTTCTTAAGCTCGTTGACAGAATAATACCGGTTCCAGCTTGTGATCTCCCCGTACCTTCTTCTCTCTGGTAGATGTTGTCCTAATTTGCCGTATACGAACATGAAATAAAAAAATTCGAGAAGATGATCATAAGGATCTAAACCAAAGGCAGTATCCTTGGATATTGGGGATTTCGATCTTAATTTTAATGCTCTCGGCAATTCTGAAAAAAAAAGGGATATTTTTTTCCAGCACAACTCTCTTTGAGGGGGTATTTCATGAATGTCTTTGGAGAAATTTTCAAGTATTTTCATCCAATTTTGATCTTCACTTTCCGGACTCGAACTCTGGAAAAAATGCAATAAAATTGTGTTGTTCAATTTTTTATGCGAGTACAATATATGATGCATGCAAGTTATGAGCAGAATAATATAAATAATTCAATAAAAAATTAATAAATTTAGAATGCTCCTAAACTAAACACAAAAGAACTAAAATAGATGGCAGAAAGAAGATTGTTTTACATGTTTGGACGAAGAAGTATCCTCCACGGCAATGTGATCCCCTTTCCTTTTATATAACCTGAGTTCATCAACAATTATAATTTTAATGCTAAGATTACAACTTCAACTAAAGTAAAAATTCTAGTTCATGTTCATGCTAAATCACATCTAGTTAAATTAAACATTAGCATACTTGTAACCAACAACCTCATCAATGGGATAAGAACTCGAAAGGGGAGTTGGTTCTCTAGTAAGAACAAGTCCCTTCTAACCGAAGCAACTTCTTCCTTCCTCAGGTTCTGTTTCGCAAGCTTGTGGGAGACAACATGGAGAATGAAATAGCCATCAAGAAACATCATCTGGGTGAATTTCTCATCGTTGAACTGACGTGTTGACTCCTCTGCATAGCATTTCCTTGCATCGGTGACCAACTCTTTGACCTTGCTGTACATTTCTTCAGCAGTCACTCTCCTATCTTTGACAAACTGGCCGGCCATTTCAGCCTTGAGCTTCTCCATTTCCTTGAGTTCTTTTTTCCCATGGTGATAGGGACCGATGGAGACAACCAGTGGCTCATAGCAATCCGTGTTCTCTTTCATTTTACGAAACTCTGATGGAACCCTTGGAACCTCTAGCTCATTCACTTGGTTGGAATTTCCGGCCCTACTTTCGGTCATCAAGGACTGCAGCCACGCATGATCAGTACTGCAGCTTGTACTATGCGAAGGACTATGTGAAGGACTATGTGAAAGGCCCTCAATATTTAGTGCTATAGACATTGTTAGCACGTATACACACTAATGATAAACACAAGATCAATAGGATCTCTTAACTAGAACTAATTTATAGTAATTTATACCAAGTGATTGATCGGTCTAGCTTGAAAGTGAAGTGGCTTTAGCTTGGAGCAAGTATTTTAGCTTACTTGGAAGTTGTGCTCTATTCCTTTGAGCCTATTTGAATTCACGTTGGACAGCATTGTGCTGCACAATGATTCGGTTAATGTTGTGGTCCGTTCATCGTGTTTTGTTGTGTTGCGTACGTTGTGCCATGAAACAAAACAATCAAGTTATTGTGTTGCGAATAAATTTATTATTGTGATATTTGAATTAAAATGACTATAGATTAAGCATGTAAACTTGTTATAAGATTTTTAGTATATAAATTAGTTTTAAAAAAATGGGATTATCATTTTAAATTTTAAATGTCATGTAGTGATTTAATATAATTTCTGTACTTGTATTTATTTTGATTCAAAATCCTATAAATATTAAATTATATGCTTATATAGTTCATATTATGAATAATATATGGCTAGATAAAATATTATTCTTTATTCATAACAATAGTTCATATTTTGTAAATATATAAGATAAAAATTAAACACAAATTTATTTAACATGATTCATTGTTTATATGATTTGTTATGTTTATATGATTAGTTAAACTGAGCTCAAGTTTTTAGTTGTAGTGATAATAATTAGTAAAACAAATTGAGATTAGTATTTTAAACTTTAAATGTCATAGTAATTTAATATAATACTTATACCTGTATTTATTTTGGTTGTTTATGGAATATGAAAGCAAAATATTACAGGTTTTCAAATACAAGGAATGGAGAGGGAGCTTAATTTTCCTTTTCAATATATATTAAAATTAATATCAGTTAATTTGTGCCAAAGAATTCTTATTTTTTTCAATTTGCATGTCATCTTTTTTTTCAATATATATTTTAATGCCATTATGTGAAAAAGATCTTTGTTTTAGAAAATAAGTTTGCAACTACACTAGTTCGAAAATAAAATCCAGACCTAATGTAGAATTTTTCGAACTAAATAACCACAGAAATGATGCAAATATAAATCAAGTATATGTTAATGATTTATATAAATTATGGCTGTCACGTCCATTCAGTCTAGAATTTAATTAAATCAATTTAAGAGCTCAGGTCATTAAAATTATCCGGTTAACTTAAGTCTGTTATTTTTATCTAAAAAAATATTTTTTTAATCCTTCTTTTACCGAATCAACAAAAATTGAACTCGGGTCAACAATTATTTGAAATGAACTTAATTTAAATTATATTTTAAATTATTAAATTATTATATTAATTTATCACACAGGTTTAATAACTATGAGTAAATTAACCTAGTATCTAAGAAAAGTTAATGATTTCTGGTCTTTATTAATTAAGAAGTAATTAGTTGTTTGAGCTAGACTCGATTTTTTTTTATGCGGTAACATGTGAAATGCATGGAGAGTATACATATATAAAGTTATGAATGCATGAATGGCCCTCCAAAATTGTTCGGAAAAGAACTTTAATATGTTCTCTCTGCAGCCCCTTATAACTTCTGGTAGAATATTGAATAAAGAACAAGCTGTCTTCTTCTTTCCCTTCTTTTTCTAGCTAGTATAGAGGTTATCCCTGCCACTTATCATGTCTTTTCAATCTTGTGTTGAGCAAGATCAGACAGAATTTCTTTTCACCTTTTTTGAGAATCAACCAGCGTTATAAGCAACTGCATAAATATTAAAGATAAAAAAAAAATTCATAAATGAGAGTCACATTTGAAACCTCTATGATTGTGTATGTGCACTCGTTATCAGTACATCAGTACTCAAGGGGCGTGGCGTGATGGCAAAGAGCTTGAGATCTACACAGCAGGTCTCGAGTTCGAGTCAGGGCGTACACCTCTTGTAAGAGCCTGGGACAGTCGGAGTTTTACTCGCTCATCTGGACCCACAAAGTATGCTTTTCAAGAAATGAAGTTTCCTTGAATCTAAAAAAAAAAAAAAGTTATGAGCACATCAGTTTCAAACAGAGAAATGTCCTCCATTGAAAAACATAAAAATCAGTATCAACACCTCTTCATAGAATTTATTACGAAGTTTATGATATTTTAGGATCAACTAATGTTATAATTGTGATTGTATTTTATAACTGTGATTGATATTATTATTATGATTTTTTTTGTGTTGGGAGAGTGGGAGTAAGGTGGCCGAAGCTACTAATTCCCATTAACCCGTTTAAAAATTCAGCCCACAAAATGATTTTTTCGTTTGTATTCGTTTTGGTCTTTTATTTAAAATTTTACTTTAGTCTTTCTATTTTATTTTTTTTACAAATACATCCTTATGTGAATTTGTGTCCTTATATTTTACAATAAATATAATGTAGTATTTAAATTATAAGAGTCAATTAAGTCCCTATGCGTCAAATCATAAGCTTGGTAAAAATAAGACAGGCAATTTAAATGGAGTGATAGAATATGGTTTAAGTGGGTTGAAATAAGTATATCCATTTAGAGATTAAATTTTATATTTCTTACAATACCATACTATATCTATTGTCTAAATTCCCTTTTTATTTTCCTAAATTTAACGTAAACAAATGGAGATAAAAATATAATTATATTAAATTTAAAGATGTAGAAGGAACAAAATCTCATATAATAGATATATGAGACCTAAATCAAAGTAAAGACACTTCAATTTCCTAAAACAACAATTTAATCTTCATAAAATCAAATCTATCAATTTATCATCAAGGGAGCAGATCTTGGTTAACTAACATTAGATGAAGTTAACTTTCGGGTTTTTTGAGGTTTCTTAATGAAGTTAACAGAATATATCAATTGTTTCAAAGAATATAAAACTCGTTTGTTTTTATGTTTTAAAAATATTTTTGAAAATAATTATAAAAAACTATTGTTTTACTTCAAATTAATTTTTTATGTCTTCAAATCATTTTGATGTGCCGATATCAAAAATAAATTTAAAAAAAACAGTATTTTAATATATTTTCAAGCAAAAATCACTTTAAAAAATAATCACTACCACAATAATAAACAGGCTTTTAGAAAACATTATTAATATATAACATGGCAATGAAGTTATGAGTATTTAACTTAACTCCTTTGACAATGTGTAGATTGTAAGATGTGATTTATATAATTGAGATGATAGGCTATCAAATAGTTTAATAAATATTAATATTAAAATTCTATTTGTTGATTTGAGAAGTAATTTTCTATTTAATAGGTAGTTGTGTAATATATAAAGAGTTTATTTAGAATGTGATTCTCTTTTTATTCCATTATTGTACGTTTTATTCCATAAACAGCTCACGTAAAAAATAATTGAGGATTAAAAAAGAAATTAACATAGTTTTTTTCATTAAATTACATTAAAGATCTCAATGCATTTTTTAAATAATTATTTGAATGTGAAAATCATGATATTTTTAAGGTCATAAGCATTTTATTTTATGTTTGATTGTTCATATTTATAATTAGAAAAATTACTACATCACTTTCGCCAAAAGAAATCTACTTGATATTGACATAACATGATGTTAATGATTTCGGCTATTCGTCAAGAAATAATTAATAATTTTCTAGACTATTTATTAAAATATCATTCTCGTTACCATTGTCATAATTATTATCAAAATATCATCACCATTAATATCATTATTATTAAAATATCACTATCATTACTATTATCACAATCATCATCAAAATATAATTATTATTAAAAAGATGCTTGAGAGTGTAGTAGTAGTTGCGGTTCAAAATATCATTAACTTCACTAATACTATAATTATTAAAATATCATTTTGGTTACTATTATCATAATCATTATTAAAATATCATCATCATTAGTATTATCATTATTAAAATATTATCCTTGTTATCATCATCACAATCATCATCAAAATATCACAATCACTAAAGAAGTATTTGGAAGTGTGGTAATGGTTGCGGTTCAAAGTGTTTTTTGTTCGGAAATATATCAAAATAATGTTTTTTTAGTTTTTTTTTAAATTAACATCAACACATCAAAAAAATCTAAAAATAAAAAATAAATTACTTTTAAAAAAACGCGATATCAGCTGTGTTAAATACCACAACCAACATTTTTATCTAACTCTTTCACAACCATCACTTTCTTTAACATCTTCATTATTATCATTAACTTCACAAATACTATCATTATTATCTTTATATCCCTTGCAAATATATTATTATTATTATTATTGCCATGCATGTTTTGGAATATTTGATTTTCTAAAAATAGAAAACAGTAAATGGTAACAAACAGACTATTAATTTTTTTTTTCTTTTTGTTTTAGATTATTAATTCCAAAATTAATTATGAAATTTAAAACATGATTTGTCATGTCATGTTTTGAAATGCATACTATGTTATGTTCATAATATCCGAACTATTTGAACATCCAACAATTGATTTTATGTTCAAAAAATCTAACTACTGGGAAAATTTCTGGATTTTCTAGATTGTCAATCGGGAGTTGTTTAGTAGGCGCGGGCGTGGCTCACCTCTAACAATATAATAAATTCAGTCCATTTTCTAAAAATGTTTTCAATTTGATCCCTACAATGGTGAAAACTAAAAGCTTATTCCATTTCTTGCCCTTGAAAAGCATCTTGACATGTATTCTTCTGTCTATCTCTATGGTGAAGCTATGTTAGTTTGACCATTTGTCATCAATTGACCAATGATTAACCAATAGGATGATGACATGCAACATCTTAATAATTATTTGAGAAACAAATCAATTAGTGATATTCTTAATAAAATAAAAAAATAAGAAAGGCTAGAATAAGTAATCTAGCATGCCTTCCCTTAACATAGTTCTGCATATTCAGACACCACTCTGCACTAATTCATTACATCCTGTTAGATTTCTCTGTTCTAAACTATGAACATAAATCAACTCAGGAAACAATTGAACACTTCCATATACAACATGATATACATATACATATACAGGCCTCGGAACACCCACTAACTGCAGCCATCTGCTATAACATTGTGCCAAGCTCTTCTTTCTTGATTTTTTTTTTTTATCTAATATTTTGCTGGAAAAAGTTGGTCTAGTTTCTACAAACAATCAAAAGCACAAATTATGAAAAGTAGCATACTTCCCGTCATTCATTCTTCAGCAGTAAAATCAGGCTCTGCTGGCTTCTGCAGCAGCATTGGTGGAACTCTATCCGGTACCCTTGACTTGCGATTGCTACCACGCCGTAGAGCACGCAAAGCGTTAGCAGCAAATCTGGAGGCATATATTGTGGCACCTAAACTTGGTGAGCTCGCACTAGCCTTGGCTAATGCATCTTGCAGTCTGTTTTCCTCTTGCCGAAGAGACTCTTCGAGCTTCTTTTTACTATAACGGCGCCATGCAGCCTGTATAAAACAGGCTGCCCATGTCCTCCACTGCTGTGAGTAAAACCTGAAAGTGTGCCGGAGCTGCTTACTGTGGAGCCGCCGGAATTGAGAAGCAACAAATTTCAAGTCATCGGCCATTAGAGCGAAGGCTTCAACTTCCGTAATGGTTCGAACTGTTCTAGTTGAGATAGGCAGATTAGATGAGGAGTGGGGATCTAAAGCCCATGTGAGAAGTTCCTCTCCACAAAAGTCACCAGCCTTGAGGTACTCAGAGTTGAAGAAGCCAGTTCTTCCACCATTGGTGGTCATGGTCAATAGCTTGCCCCGCATAACAAAGAGCATTTCATCAACCGGGTCACCCTCACGAACAATGTAGCTCTCCTCTGTGTATAATGCTGGCTTAAGACGGTCACACATAGCATCAAGTAATTGTTCATCCATTTTTTCAAACATCGGCACCTGAGAATCACATCCCAAACAAGAGAAGAAATTAAACATCTGTAGTTAACCAAGGATGCAATGAAATTTCAACTCGCAAAGTAATTTCTGGCAGCCTTTCTTCTTTGTGGATCGTGGAGTATGCATGCACAATAAAATGAGCAGGCAATAAGAGCTTAAACCTCTTCATATAACACTCATGGAAAAAAAAACAAAAAAAAAAACTATAGAAAAATGAACCTTTCTCCAAAATGGGTGGTTTAAAGGATTCTCATGACATGACTACTCAAGTCATCTCCAATAAAAGTGCACTAAATAGTTCTCAAATGATAAATGCAGATCAACTAGTCATATCAATAAATTGCTACCCAAAGATGTAATTTGAAAGAACATTTGAAACCACAAGGAGATTAAGCCAACATTTGCAGGTAGTAGCAAGGGAAATATCAGTTAAATCACCATCAATATGTGCAACACCAGTGGAAATTACAAAAAGATGAATAACTCACTCTCATGAGCAAAGCCAAGCAGAGGTGACGCTTAATGTCTCTTCTAAGGTCCTTGGGAAGATTATGGACAAGGGTCTCTTCATCAACACCTCTAGTTTCTTGCCATCTATATTGCTCATACCGCCTAATCCGCTCCTTTATATTATCTGGAAGCAAGCGATGGGACATCCACTGCTCTGCATCTCGTCTTTTGATTCTCATTTCCTCCAATCTTGTAGTTGTGGATTGCAAATATGTCTGATTAAGAATAACTTCAGTTCATCAAAACACAAAAGATATGGGCATCGTGAAAATAAAAGATGTCTCTCAACCATTTCATTAACAAATATCTCATGCTTGATCTGTAAACTAAACTATTTATGAACTTTCAGGAACCCATGTTCCTTGGATAGTCCAAAAATCAAGATGGTAACCCTTTGGCAATGGTTAAGCAAACCAAGGAGCATGTCATTGGTGGCCATAATGAATAAGAATCCTACTTACTATTCTCAAAGCGGCATCACAGATACTAGATCTTTTTTTTCAAAGAACAAAAAAATAAGAAAAACAAAGATGACAGAAAAGTAAAAAGAAATAAATCCTAGCGCCTTCATATTGTACATATTGTTAATGAGAGATTCCACTAAAGACTAAGCTACCCTACCAATACCACCAGATGCAAACTATAAGGAAGGTCCTTCTAATTACTGATCAAAGAATGCTTGATCAGGTGTTTGTGGGACTCAATTTTGGGACCATGGCATGAAAGCATAAGATGCATGCTCCCAACAATAAAAATTTAATAAACTCCTGCTTGAAATTAGAAAAAGTTCTACTCAACTCTGCCGCATAAAACTGCATTACAAAGAGATATAAAATAAAGATAATAATACCAACCTGCATATTTCCGATGAGAAATGAAAATAGTACCAAGCCGGAGATAGAAATGAAAACTGCAAAGCAGATTTCCCAAACATAGGTACTTGTTTGAAGATTTTGACCAAGAGAACTGCAAAAGACACACATGAGATATCAGAGAACCTTTTCAGTACCAATAGTTCATTACAGGACATGAATGCAGAGAGCATAAAAATATACAAGGAGTTGGACCGCAAAAAAAAAAAAAAAAAAGAGAAATGGACTGAAGAAGAGGACATAAAACCAAGATTCAAAGAGACAATCACAACATCATTGGTGTGTGCATGCATGCACTGTCAGGGGAGGGGGGACACATAACCAAGATTCAAAAGCCCTAAATAACAAAATGGTGATCATAACTATTATAAAGCAGAGACCTTTGCAGAACATAAACCACAATATTTTTAAAAGGATGTTTACAAACTTGTAGGTTTCAGTACAACCATCTCATGAAAAAAGGACAGGACTGTTCTCACATACTCTCTCTAAAGAGTTCAGATAGAACATAATTGGGTAGTGGTCTTTTACCGAATGAGGTTACGAACACTAATCACTTCATAATTTAGTGTTCAGCCTTTCTGCCTTGATTGATGATGCATAAACCCGGTAATGTGAAAATAATTTAAATGACGGTTACCTCAGATTTTGCAGGCCCCACCAAAAACAGTAAAAGAACTTCTGTGGAAAATCCATGGACGACAAAACAACACCAGACTGAAGGGCATCAAGGAATATTCCAAAATTGAAGATTGTTTCGTTTGGTGTTTGTATCGGGCAATAACCATCCAGAAATGTGACATCTCCAACAACATCTCTATCACAAAACAAAAGTTCAGGCTTGCATCCAGAATTTTTCCCACAAGCTTTTCTCCAACAATTTGTTTCTCGTTCTATTGAGAACAAATACCAAAAGGCTCCAAGTATCTAAAATTTGAGTTAAACCAATTAGTAGTCTGAAAGTTATGCTTCAAGCCAGAAGATGCACTTCCAATCACAATCAAATTCTGACTCCGAAAAAGAAAAAAGAAAAGAGAGAGAGAGAGAGAGAGAGCTCTGGCATAATACAGCATGCTTAATCTAATCAGGTTTTAAACAGAAATGAATTCATGAAAGACAATGACAAAACTTTCAAATTATGAAAAGTTGCAACCCTTTCCATAATCTTCTTCAGTTATCAATAGACCCAGTTATCAATAGACCCAACATATCATTTCGTGTTCAATAGAATGAGCCAAGCACCAAATCCACTTAAAAAAAAAAATATATATGAGCACATGTCAAGAGCATATAAAACATTAAAATGCATGGAGTGTAGTTCACATGACACGATAAAGGACAAACTAATAAAACATCTGAGTAAACAAATAGAAAAATGGTAGAATTCATTGAAATAATTGTACAACAAAAGATGAATATCATTATATATACCGGTAGACATAATTGATCAACCTTTTGATGCCACCTCAGTTTAAAATGCATTCCCTTAAAACTTTTATTGACATAATAGTGTTAAGGTAACGAGTGTTTATTAGGCCAGCTCATCCTTAGTTGATCCCAACATAAACTATCCTATGGATAGCTTATTCAACATATATATATATATATATATATGAATGGCACATGCAGTAGATTTCTCATCTATTTTACTATAAATTAAACACAGATCAAGTAAGTCAAACTTACATGACTCGCAAGCATGTACAGAAACAGATTAA
>Ga0307517_10005685_pt1 | contig 18689 bp, 25 predicted proteins | sample 23_EM_MG_FD_194515 | JGI IMG/M metagenome (GOLD analysis project Ga0307517, IMG submission 194515) | Populus trichocarpa ectomycorrhiza microbial communities from riparian zone in the Pacific Northwest, United States - 23_EM | ecosystem: Host-associated > Plants > Roots > Unclassified | place... | reverse complement strand
TTCGAACTCGACTTGGACGATTCGAACTCGGTCTATGTTGGATTGAGGGTGTACACCCATAAGGATGTTCCGGTGGAGATTGAGTCAAGACTTGGGTGACGACTGAGCCGGTGGCGAAGAGTACAGAACTCAAGTCTAATCAAATACGGTTTTCTAATTCAAAAAAGGTACTTTGCATGGTCATCAATTTTTCTCTTTGGTTGTAGTCTACCTCCTGAAATGGTGTTTTTGAAATATTTTTTTCGGTCGATAACCGTCGATTTCCTGCACAAATATATTCTGTCGAAACAAATCTTGAAATAGACCAACTACCTATTTGGAACAGACATCGATGAACACGTTCATTTTGCATCAAAATTGCATGTTCCTTGATTATCGTTCAGATACCACTCGTCGGGTCTCTCAAAATTACTTTTTGACAGGTTTCTCCGTTTCCCCTGGTTATTCATCCATCCGTCCATGGCTTCGTTTCTTCGATCCTGGGCGCTGGGAGCGGCATATGAAACAAACGCACTAAATACAAGTATCCGCACAAGAATCTCTCCTATTTGTGGCAACTCATCAATTGAACTAGATCGTTTTGACACACCAGGATACCCCACGGGCAGGGCTTGGGCTTTCCAGTCCGACGCTATGTACGAATTTCAAATACAATCAGTACGTTGATCGGTGATTGCCATTGTTTTTACAGCTCTTTTGAAAACTCTACACGGTCGGGCAAAAGGGTTGATCAATTTATTCCGTAATGTTGGACCAATGAAGCTGAGTGGGATCGATTCTCAGGTTGGGCTTGATTGAAAGATCTGCTTGGTATAACTTTTTTTCGAATCAGAATGCTGAAGATTTTTCCCTTGATTGGTGAACAGCTCAGCCTTGATCGGACCACTATACCCAGATGCACTTTTACTCTCACGACACACGCGCCAAAGTCTCGAATCGTTGAATAGGAAACCTCTTTCCGATGAATAAATATTATGTATGGGAGAACAACCGTTACAGGAATGCAAACGACTGTAAGGGTCTAAAAGACTTGGATTTTTTCATCAAGGCCTTACCATAGATCCGTCAGAAAGAAACGAGTCATTGAAATGGCGAGATAAGCGCCCACGAGATACTACATTTATAAGACCATCCGCGTTCCAAAATTACAACACCATTCGCATCTTTACACAACATAAGATATGCTATTGTGGCATTTATAGTGCTTAAACAGTTAGATTAACCGACTGGGGAAAAATAGGAGGGAAATGAAATGAACATCGCTCGGTGTGTGCTCGTCGGCGAGTAGGCGGCGTCGGGAACAGCCACGCGAGCTTCAGATGCTCTTTGGTCTGCATTCTTTAAGTAAAACCACACCGACTGCCCTGAGCGAATACGCACATTATGCCCAATTTTCGGCCTTACAAAGAACGACGGCGGAGTAGGGGCCCAGAATGCCAATGAAACCTATGGCAAGTTTTCTTTTTCTTTTTCTGTTTGGAATGTCCAAACGATGTTGAACGTGATTGGTTATAACGGAGTAGATGTGGGTGAGGATGGCGAGGATTTAGGTGAACCTTCCTTGACTTTATATGTAGTTCCTCCAGACCAATGTATGTATTTCAGTGCTCACTGCTGTATTTTCATAGATGACGAATTACCGCGGCGAAAATGTACCGATTGGCATGCGCAATAACGATCTCTTAAATAACAGATATATGCTACTAATGTAGGAGGCGCAGAACAATGTAGCTAGAGGGGTCTCCTTGTTGGCTTGAATGACGTTTGAATTGAAAGTGAGTTGTACATGAAGAAGGGTTATAAAGGACTAATGGTGATGTTATTTATGTACATGAGTGACGATGGTTGTGCTGTACTGTAATCGTCGTTGGCTGCAGGGGGGATTATCTAGGAGAGAAAAGAGCCAGGATAATAATAATACACGTTGTCTACTCTCATGGTTGATGAGTGCGATCTAGTTAAACAACAGCCAAAGGCTGCAAAGGTGTGGCGACGCGTCCTCTCCAGGTGTCGTGTAAATTGAAATTTGATTGGAGAGCTTGTCGTCTACGCTCAGTAGCGCGGCCTGCAGGGCGATTTCTACGGGGCATCATACGTGGTGGCACCGTCGAAGGGGCGGCTGACGGCGAGTATGGGGCTGGGAACGCAGTAACTGCGGCTGCAGGCGATGATGGTTGGTGGTGGTGGTGGGCTTTCCTCTCCGCAGCCTCACGCTGGTGCTGCGAGAATTCCAAGTTCTTCCTCGTCCGACGGTTCATGACAACCTCGGGGAGTGCTTCGCGCATCTTCTCTTTGACGCTCTCGTCCGCATTGGGGCGGAGGGACAGCAAAAATTCCGGGGAGTAAATCCGGGAATGGGTACGTTCTGGCAATGTAGGATGAGCAACAGGTCGTGAGCCCATAAGGTTAAACATACCATGTAAGGAAGGGAAACGCGGGCTGCTAGGCGAATTGGCTCGGGATGAAGACGAGCTGGAGCGCTTGTGGACTGGGACGTAGAGCCCAGGTGAGCCAGCTGGCGACGATGTCGCTGATGACGTAGTGGAGCGGGAGATGGTGATGGGTGAAGACATCTCAAGGAGGTGGTTCGGTTACCGGTTTGGTTGGAGAGGAGGAAGTCCGGAAGAGGATGGGGAGTCATAGTGGGGTTTCATAGGGAGGTTATATACCTACGCTGAGTCACACTGGAATGGACACGTATGAACAACAATTGCGCTGCAAGTCGCACGAAATTGCTGGGGCAGTGGAGAGGGCTCTAGAAACGCGTGGAATCATCCGTGTTGCCTAATTCGGCCACGGTACTAATCTGCGGCCTCGGCATCCCTCCCGCTTGATAATTGGCATTCGTGTCAGCTTATCTTGCATCCGGCTTCTTCCTACCCCAATCTTCCACCCCCAAAATGGAGAACTGCCATATCTCGTAGGCTTCTTCAGTTGGTTAAGATCTGATAAGATCATAGAATTGGGGTATGTCTACTAATTAGATATTTTATGTTCTTGCCAATGCAAGGTCTCGACTCGGCGGTCGAGACCTTGCTAAGTAATGATGGTTGTATTAGCTAACTACGTTACATAAGTAACCTGACGTTTCCTACTTACTGATGGCTCGTAATCACACCATGCCGGCAGCCGCATTGCCACATTGAAGATGACATACCCCCATGTTCAACTTTTTCTGACGCCCCACCTAATACGTACTCTCAAACAGCGCTAGACGGTCTAGACCAAGTCTAGACCGCAAGTTTTTGTTGAGTTTTTTCTGCAGTTCACCAGCGAAATATTCTTCGCAACTGGATTGGGTTTTGGCTTCGAATGCTCCAACGGTGGAATGGGCCGAGGTGCCCCGAGCTGGTCGCTGGCTCGAGGAAGCAGGTAGGAATGCTGATGATGGTCTAACGACGTACTGTGTGTCTACGATGGGTCACGTGGTCGTGGGGCAGGGGTGGTGAGCAGTGTTTTGTGTGTTGTTCCATCTATATATCTTTGGTTTAGTGCCGTCTGTCCGATTTGAATTCCTTTAACTATGGCTGAATGCAATCGTTATTACTTTTATCCAGAGGAATCTGAGGATGGACTGAGAAGACGAACTATGAAAGAAATCGACGTAAAACGCTGCAAGTGAATGGTTGCTTAGCCTCGCCCGATTTTGGATCAATTCCGTCTTACTACTGAGGGAGAATTTGATCGAATATAGTAGACACAGGCTTCAACCATTTCCAAGAATGTTGCCTACAACAGGATCAGAGGTAAAGGGAAGAGAGGAGTATGTGTGGTGAAGAGAGCAAGGAAGAGTCAACAGATATTGATCACTTTATTTCGCACAATACTTCAATGGCCTACTACTCATTAGCGTCTCAGAAAACGATAAGTGAAGGTGACACCTAAGCATCCTGAAAACTGCAAATAATATTCATAATAATGCATTAGAAATTACGAGTGGGGGTTGTAGATGACAGCAATCATCACGAGATTACTTTGTATGGTGATAGTGTTGGAGTACACAAGCAATCGTACAGGCATGTAAGCAGGTGTGGTGGCGGTCGTACCATAGAAACAGAATACTTTTGGCTAAGAGGCAAATGTTTAAAGATCAATGAAGTTCTTGACTTTGCCCAACCACTTGATGTATTCCTGGAAGGGAAGTTAGAAAAGAGATAGGGAACTGAATGGAGACGCTTACTTGTTGTTCCTTGTACGAAGCGTACTCGGGAATAAATTGGGCGACGTGTTCGTTGATACCCCTCTCGTTCAAGAACTGATCAAACGCATCTTGGACACCAACATCAAGGGTATCAAACTGAAAAAGAAAAAAATGAGCGAGGGTAACGTTTAATAAGGAAAATTCCTACCTGAGGGCCGATGTATAGACCACGACGGTTCCAGTCAGCCTCAGCTGTGAGATCAGTACCCGTTTTTGTGTCTTCGTAGTACGAGAGGTTCTCAATAGAGAAGGTGCCATCTTGGCAAACCATGTCGACATTCATTGCTCCTGGGGCGGTTGTCTGCGAAATCGGAGACATTAGGATCGTGGTATGAGAATATTTGACAGACAAACCTTCGTGATGGAGAGAGAAGCGCGGATAGGGAGCGAGACAGGGGTATCGTCCTCACCCTCATCTTCCTCATCACGGCCGAAATCTTCCTCGGCAATGTCAGAAATTGCGAACATGATGCGGATACTGACAAAACTTTGTAAGTATTCACGGGAGTAAGAGACAACGTGGAATTCTTACTTCTCATCTCCGTATTTGCGAGCCAGAGTAACCTCGTCATTGCCTCGAATGTCCTGAAGCTAAAGGTGGAGAAAGAGCGGCAGTGTTAAGAAAAAGATATGGGTGAAAGGATCGACCAATACGCACAGTCCACACACCCTGTTCGATGAACTTGGTTACAGCTTCCGGTGGGGAAGGTGCGTCCTTGACAGTTTGTGTCTCGAAGTTGAGCTCCTCTTGGAGTTTTTGTGAGAGCGCAATGTCGGCTGTCAAATGAAAATGAGGAAATAAGTGATAAAACCCTGGTCAGATAGAGGCAAGAACACAAAATTTACTTACTGCTACCACTTCCAAAGCATCCAGCGGTAACCGAGAAAGGTCTGACACCAGTTGTCCTCGTCATCGAAGGTGCAAACCTCGAGACAGGGCGAGCAATGGAGGAAATGCGCATGCCAGCGACGAGTCGAGCGGGACCAGCACGTGTAACGTTACGAAGAGCGGCGACGGCAGACATTTTGGTTGGTCGAAGACGATGGGGAAGACGTGGAAAGGTGAGAATGAGGAAGGAACATTTTTCTTCGGCAACTCACGCGTATTTGGTCTAAACATCCATTTTTGGAAATACCCCTAAATACTTAGCTCAGTAGCTACATTGTCTCGCGATATAAAAAAAAATCAAATGTATCTCTGAATGATTGAAATTCGAACCCTGGGCCTGAATATTTGAACCATGTAGAAAAAGAATAGGACAGCGACCGCTAAAAAAAATTCAGAGATTGCTGTTCAAAGGAATTACAAAATTCGCAACAGCCTGCAGTGGCCAATAAAATTTAATTTTTGTCTAATAAAATTGCATCTACTACTGAGCCTGGTTTTACAACCTTCTATGCAAGAAGATCGAGCTACGAGGGAGCGGGGCGCCACAAAACGGCCTTATTTCGGAGATTCAAATATTTAATCTCCGCATAACTTTTTTCACACATGCTTGGGGAAAAACTGTGCGAGTCAGACCCGTCTCACCTCCAACTCTCATCTGTGCAGTTCATCATCTTCTAATTCTCTGATATCTCAAAGAATTTTATCAACGAAGACAACATGGATATTGATATGAAGAACAAGGACGACGGGGAAGACAAAGGAATTGTACCCCCAAGTAATGGTGGGAATGGTAGAGACCATTATGACCGCGACAAGGACAGGGATGGTCGGGATCGCGACTATGACCGTGACAGGCGCGACCGGGATCCCAAGGACCGAGACCGAGACCGCGACAGGCGCGATTCTGGTGAGCTCATTCTAAGCTTTTCCATCTTCAAACGGTGACGAGGTCAATGCGAAAAAAAGGCCGCCCTCGACCAAGAGTTGGTGATCATTGGGAGCCCGAAAGACGTGGAACTGAAGTATGGTCTTTGGTTTATTTTCCGCCAAAGAAACCTCACGCATTCCTTCTGCTTTTAGCGTCGCAGGCGTTCGAGGTCTCGTTCTCGTTCTCGTTCGAGAAGACGCTCGGCTTCTCCACGTCGCCGTCGTCGTTCTCGGACGCGATCCCGAACACGTTCCCGGTCAAGGAGTCGCTCTCGTAGCCGGGACCGCAAACCAGCAGACACCTTCTCTCGTTCCCTTGGAGGCCCAATGAACGCGGACCACGAAGAAGCTGTCGAATTCGCAAAAATCAGCAAAAGAGAAAACCGAGTGTATGTGGGCAACCTGAGTTACGACGTCAAGTATCGTGACTTAATGGAATTCATGAGGGGAGGTGGGTGGGGGAATTTTAGCCTTTTTGATATTATTGGGGGTGCATGGGCAAAGGGGTGTTGCGATGACGTGTATGCCACAAATTTCTTGGATCCCGTTGTGGATTTTCAGCAGGCCTCTCCGATGAACTGGAGCGTGAGCGATTGGGGAGGATGAGTGTTGCTGTGGAAAGAGCACCTTTTTTGACCTTTTTTGTTTGATGGAATGGCCGAGTTGTCGAGAAGGATATTGATGGGAAGTTTTTGGTTGGCAGCTGGTGAGGTCCTCTTCGCCGAAGTACTTGTTACACCCACCGGTGTTTCCAAGGGTTGCGGGTGAGCCCTATCTTTTTAGTTTTTTCTTTCTCTTTTTCATGATATACTTCCCCAGAATCGTCGAGTTTGCTTCCCAAGAAGATGCGCAAAGAGCTATTCGCGAACTCTCCGAGCAGCCAATGCTCGGCCGGCCTGTCTTTATCCGTGAAGTCTGTCAAAATCACAAATTTTCCTTCCTTTATTTCTGACGCTTTGCAGGATCGTGAAAACGAAGCACGTTTCGGTGCGACACCCGTACCAGGTAAAATTGGAATGGCCATGGCTGGTCAGGGCTTGAACGCCGCTCCACCACCGCGCCCTCCTTCCCACAACTACTTTGGTACTCAAGCTAATCCTGGCAACCAACTATATGTTGGCAACGTACGCTCTTATCCTCCTGATCCTTGCCTCACCCTTTTTCATGTGTTATCCCGTAGCTACCCTATCAAGCTGGATGGCAAGACCTTAAAGACTTGTTCCGCACCGCTGGTAACATCATTCGTGCTGACATCAATATCGGCGCAGATGGGCGCCCCAAGGGTTCCGGCACCGTTGTTTTTGAGACTCCTAAAGACGCCCAGCAGGCTATCAGTAGGTGTTTTGCAGAGTTATAGGGCTCCTTCTGAATGTCCTCCTCTGCGTAGGTATGTATCATGGCTTTGATTGGTATGGGCGGACTCTTGAAGTACGAGAGGTAAGTAAACCCAATAATTCTTCTCCGCACTTTGGTCAACTCTCTCCTTTACAGGACCGTTATGCTGGCCTTTCTGGATCAGGTGGCTTCCGAGGCGGGTTGAGAGGCGGACCTCGCGGGCTGGGACGCGGCTTACGAGGAGGCCCACGTGGAGGGTTCCGTGGTGGATATTCACAGGCGGGTGGTGGCCGAGATTTCTCTAACTCGGAACTGTACGCCGACTATTCTGGTCCTGATCAACAGGCTGCGCCAGGTGGTGGTGGTGGTGGTGGTGGATTGAGGATGGATGGTTACGGTGGCGGAGGTGGGTATGGTGCAGGAGCGGGCGGTGGGTTTGGAGGTCCTCAGTATGCAGAGGGAGAACCAAGCCAGCAGATTATGGTCCGGAATGTATGGTATTTTTTTTTCCTTGGAACGAAGGACGTGTTTCTGATCGAACTTCTTTAGTTGCCATGGTCGACTGCCAATGAGGATTTGGTTGAACTCTTCGAGACGACCGGCCAGGTCGAGCTTGCTGAGATTCTCTTTGACGGCACTCGCTCCAAGGGTTGCGGCGTTGTTCAATTTGCTCAAACCGCAGAAGCGGAGACAGCGATTGGTACGCCTTCTGTATCTTCATTGCTTCCCCGTATTCATTGTCTATCTTTACAGCCAAATTCCAGCAATACATGTATGGAGGCAGACCATTGGGTACGTTGAACTCTTCCTCTCATGTCGGTCAGTTTTATTAAATTATCTGTTTTTGGTAGATGTTCGCTTCAACGATCGCTGGCACACGTTCACACCGACGGCTGCCAAGGGTGGTCAAGTTGGACCGATGCAGTCGGAGGGTCTTTGATTCACCCACCTCGTCTAATCGCTCGGACACTATCATCACCACATGTCCTGCTTGCTTATTTATTTCGGCCACCCACGTTGTCCACGACACGTAGCAAAAACGTTCTTCTCCGGATCCTGTTGACCAAAATGCCTACTGATTATATGTACTGAATTATCTTTCGTGACCCCCTCTCCTTCGTATGTTTCTGTTTAATCCAGAATGAAAAAATGTGATCTTCGTGCTCAAATTTCGAACTGCAAAGATTTTTATATCCATCTCACTTTCCGTGGGTATGTATTAAATGGGATTGAGATTATTAAGTATAATAAATACAGCGCATCGACCATTCGATCTATTCTCGAGCAAACTCCTTACCATAGATATTAGTGTAATAAAAGTCATGATCTACGATTGGAATGGGTTGGAATTCGATTTTTACTCCCACTCTCTCGACCTCGTTGCGTTTTCCGATGTCTCCAAGCATTCGATGCTGGGGCAACACATTCGGGATGGGTATATTTTTTTGTTTTTTTGTATCCGATTCCTGCCACATGCAACCCTTCTAGTCGCGGTCAATGGCAGTACCGTTGGTCGTCGAGTTGGTGCGTTCCTCTGGGCGGTCGACGATGACGACGGCTGTCATTATCGATGAAAAGGCCAACATCAATGCACTGGCGGTGAGAACTGCCCTGCGTGCATCGGAGACGCCGGTGAGGAGGGAGATGACGACGAAAATGTTCAATGGCACACGGAATAAGGAGGAGAGCTAGAAGTGGGGGGGTCAACTTTGGTGAATAAGGAGAGGTGAAAAGGAGAACTTACAGTAGCACGATGTTCGTTCGAGATGAGCGTTCCTCGGAGGGTACCTTGGACAGGATAATACATCCCTACACACGCTTCGAAGACACAGAATGCCCAGAACCTCATGTGTTCATTGTAGGACGCCACGCTTGTTGCCAGCGCGAGTGCACTGATCGCACAGACAATGCTGCTTAATTTGGCGTGCAGCGTAAGTGAGGAGTCGGCGCCGGGTTTCTGGGATTGTTTTTGGGAAGAAGAAACGATGACGGTGTAGAGAAGCGATCCCAACATCATCGAAATCATGAAGGAGGAGAAGATGTAGCCGAGTGGAAGGCCAGGGGAGACGGCGAATTCCTGCAGAGATGGTACCCATAGGAAGACGAAGAGGTACATGGAGCCTTCGAAACACGTCTGCGTGAGGCCCAGAACGAGAAGAAGTGGGTCTGGGAAATTAAATTCAGGTTTTCATATCTACCTTTGATGCGCGAAGAGGCCACGTACCTTTGCGGACAATAGACCAGGCCGATCCAAGGCGTTTGACTTGGAAGACATCAGTTTCTCCGCTAGCACCCCTCCCACCATAGTTCTCCAACCAAGTTCCACGAATGACCGCCCATCCGAAAATGAGGAGTGCACCACTGGCAACGAAAGGCGAGACGAAGTTTTTGGTGGCTCCCACCAACTGATTGCTGACCACACCCGCTCCAGTTGCCACGAGGCCGTTAATCAGAGTCGCCCGACCCATGATAGTTGAGAGGTCGGCTGAAGGCAGTGCTGCTGAGTTTGCCGATGAGATGAGCCACGACTCAAATGCAGAGAAAAGGATGGATGTCGAGACACCGCCAAGAACGCGTCCACAGAGAAGGACTGGGATGGATGGGACCATGATACACGCGCAGGCGAGGGTGTAGGTGATGCAGAATACCATGCACAGTCTTCGTCGACCACTACGGAGTCAAGAGGTGAGAAAATGAAAAACGGAGATGATAACTAACATATGAGCTTACTGTTGATCCGCCCAAACACCAACCAAGGGAGCGGCCAAGCCAGCTGAAACAAATCCAGTAACGAAAAGAACAGCGACCATTCGCTCCGGAAATCCATATTGTTCTCGGTACAGCGAGTATACATAAGGCCCTTGGAGCCAATCCGCCGCTGGAGATCATTTCAGTGACCTGGACTCCAAAGTCGAGAGTATACACAAAACTCACCCATGACAATCCCATATACCACCAGATACTTACGCGTCAAGACTGCCAGCGCAGACGCGCTACCTGACTTTCCACTCTCTAGGCGTTCGTCGGCCGATTCCTTCCCATGTTTCGCGCTCTTCCCCGCCACGTATCTGTCGATTGATAATGAAATAACACAGATGACAGCGAGTCCTAGAAGTTGGATCTCGTAGAATCCTGCCGTTGTCATCGTGAGCCCTCGAAGATCTTTCGGCCGTCGTGCAACTGGTGGTGGTGGTGATTTGACGTGGGTTTGTTGGCTTTTTTTTGACTAGCGGCAGGGAATGGCCGGACAATTTGTGGATATTGATGCAGGGTGCCGGTGATCCCCCCTAAATGTATAACATTTTCTCATTCTAGAAGAACGGTCCTTTACGTGCTTATAGACCCATGAAGAACAATACATATTTTCCAGATCAAATCAGTTAGAAATATGGCTGAAGTCAACCACATTGAATTCTTGGCATGATGGCTTCGGAATCGCGACGGCAACCATGGTCCACCATACCCGAAACTAGAAGACAACCACCACAGCTGTCAGTAATCGAGTACATTATAATGTACAATTTTACAAACTCAAAAAACGCGGCCAGGATACATATATGACATCGCAAACTCGAATTATCACTCAATCGCCCACCTGTGCCTCTTTGTCCGTCAATGGAACATACTGCAGGAGGAGAGTCAGCGATGCGATAGGCCTCTTGGCAATGAAACGCCACGAAAAACTCACTCGGACACCCATAACCTTCTTCGTATGGATATTTCCCTCTACGTCTTTATCGATCTGCTCAATATACTGCATGAAGCTTCCTACAGGAATGAACATCCGCCCAGGGCTTGCGAGTTGGTCAATCAAAGCTTTGGGTACGGTGGGCGCCGCTGCGCCAACATGAATCGCGTCATAAGGCCCTGCACAAGAACGTTAGAAGAGAGGCAAGGGCGATGAGAAAGATGGAAACGGTTTACCTTCCTGAGGATAACCTAGTCGTCCATCCCCCGTTACCATGATGATCTCTCCTTTTTGGAGGGCTTCACCTTTCCCGTCTTCCTTCAAATTCTCCACAGAAAAATCGACTAATTCTTTGATATGGTCGATGCCCACAACTTTTCCGCCTGGACCGACAAGGTTGTGCAGGACAGCCACGAGGTAACCGGATCCGCTTCCAACATCAAGAACTTTTGAACCCGGACGAAGGTACGGAAGTAGATGCTCGCAAGCATATGCATGCTATTGTCCACGGTATGAGCACACGGACGGTTGTGGTAGAATAAACTCACCATATGAGGCGCGCTGATAGTAGCTCCATAGCTAATAGACCTACACGAGAACATACAGAGATTGCTTTAGTACAATGCCTCGCAAGCGATCGTTACACTCGGCAATGCAATGAAGAGCATAAGGCCACACAGTAACCTAACTAGATACTCAACTGAGGTGCATCCTCGTATGCATCCAACTTATCGAGCACATAGTGTGCCCTATCCACTCCGCTCATAGCCTGCGACGAAAAACGGTGAGTTTGCATCGCACCACGGCCTTGAAAACAAAGAGAAGGAGCTCACCGCCATCACCCCATCCGAATGGAATATCCCATTCCGCTTCAAGTTGGAGATGAGTTGTACATTGGTTTTACCGGTGCTACGCCATGCCATCGAAAGTAGAGCACTTGGTTGTTAAAAAGTTGGACGATCAGGATGAGTTCTTCTTGAGGATAAGCAGATTGTGCGTACCTAATGTAATATATACTATTGGGTCGAATGTTAGTGTATGTTGAGTGTATGATATCAAGTACTATCAATGACATAATGGGTTGATGATCTCGTGACTCTTATTGGCTTCTGTTGAGGCAGTTCCATATCGATTCTGTTTGAATAAGTGTGCAACGAGTTGAATGTACAGGATAACCGCCATTAGTACTGAAGTAAAGGATTTATAACGGTATATAAAGAGCATCAAAGGCTCGTCGGTAACCTGTGGTTCTGCCTGGGACGTGGAGTCAAGAAATCAACCACATGAACAGTCTGCTCATTATCCAGGCAGACCAATCTTCCCGACGAAGGACAGAAAGATGAAATATTAATCGACCAATCCAAGTCCACTGCGAACAATAATATATCCCCGACTGTTTCTGCTATTGGAAGCCCCTTACTCGAGCTTATGTGTGCCTGTATATGGGTACCGTCATACCACCACGTCGTCAACGTTCCCTGAGAAAATCTGTATGGTTCAAGAACTGGGTCATTTGGCACCTCCATGGTTGCTAAAGACAGAAGTTCGGCATGTCCAAAGCCATCAAGAACGACCTCAAAGCGGCTGACCTCGGAAAAAAAATCGTCGTTGTCTGGTGGGTGGATCAGGTCGTAGAGGAGTGGTTGGGCGGTCCCGGAGTACCAGTCGCATGGCCCTGCACAGTCATGCATATCGTCGACGTCGAAGATAGTAAGCAGATAGGGGATCTCAAAATCCGGAGAGAATAGGGGAGGATCGCCACTAAAACGAGGTTTCTGATCTGAGAGCGCAGTAACTTTCCAGATAGATATATGGGAACGGCAGAGAAGAATAAGGGCGTCCTCTGAGACCACAATCTACAAGTGTCCGAATCGTCGGTTAAAGTGTAGGAACAAGGAGCTGATAGAAAATACCTGTTCAAAGCTTTGGTCAACTTTCCAATGTACCCAGGTATCTGCTTTGTAGTCCCATATTTTCAAGATAGACCCTTCAAGGAAGATAAGGCGATCGAAGGAGAGTGACCAAAAATGGACATCTAATTCCGAAATGCCATCTAACGACGCAATTTTGTTGATCCCAGGATTCTGGTGGTTTGGAAAAACTTCGTAGATCGAGAAGCTTGCCGGTCTGTGCATCATATTTATGTAATAGAATCCACATGTGTGTGAAACGACGCACTCATAAGTAGAACCCGAGTTTGAGCAAAGAGACTCAGATACAAAAATGCGAATTCCCTCGCCATCTGTTGAAGAATGGACGAGAAGCATCTCTCGATTGGAGAACGGGGTCATGGTTTCCGCTATAAGTCGCGGGGAAACGTAGTCGCAGCTTACATCGAAGAGTGCTATAGTGTTTGCGAATGTAATAAGAAAGCGTCCCCCTGGGACTAGATAAACCGATGGAAAAATACGATCTGGATCTTTAGCCAATTCAGGTAGTTGGAGGATCCGAGTTTGAGATGGAATAAGCATATTATTAAGCGTGCGCTGGGAATTGGAAACGAACGATAGCCATCTTGCAGGGGCGGTTACTGCATCTTCGAGGTCAGCTAACGACATTTTTTCTGTTGGATATGATGGGCGAAAGATTGAGTCGGTAGTGCAAAGCCGTTCCAGAGCTTGAATCCAGACGGTGCGCTGATTCGTGGCTCGATATATACTTTGGCACGTCTAATGGTCGCGTTAGAAATGTGTTTTTTGGACAGAGATTACTTCGCATTTAAAGGCGCACCATTCGTAGCCGTAAGATATCTCGAGGATCGAGGAACTCCATAATATATACCTGGACATCAAATGGGAGGATTGCCACATTCAGCTTCAGGCCAGTGCCTGAGACTACACTTGACCGAACACTTGGAGTGTCCATCGATGTGAGTGGTTAGAAATTGAAACCGAACGGAGCCATAGCTTTTCGGCATTGGTGCATGACGGGCGGAGTTGGAAATTAATTCCTTGACCTTGCCCATGCCACGTTGGTTTCAAGGGGAATAATTCAGCGCAAACGACCTCCTCTTGATCCCTCGTGCCAACTTCATTCATGAAATGGCTACACTTGATGGACTATCTTTCGACATCTTTGCATACATTTGTCATTTTCTTGCACCGTTCGATGTGATTTCAGTGATACAGGTATGATACCTGATCTAGCTGGAGTGCTCTGTCGTGATTTGCCATCCATTAGACATGTCAGAGGCTCTACAATCATCACGAGTGCGGCCAGCGCCTCATCTGGATTGATCAACTTCGAACAACAGCAGCAGTGAATCAGTCCTTCCTGGCAACTTCATCCCTGGGGAGCATGCAGACTTCAGAACTCATGCACGCCGCTACTGCGCCCTTTAGAATGCTTCGCAGACTAGAGGAATTTTCACATCGTAACATCTGCCTCGAATATGTCTCAAGAAAAGCAATTTCTATCCGAGATCCCCACGCTGATTTATTTCTTGTGCCCGGTGGTCGTCATCTCATCCTTTTGGCCAGGAGAGGAATCGAGATATGGGATCTAGAAACCAACTACCACTTGGCAAACCCGATAAAAAATCAAGTATTTCTTCCTGAAGATGCGACGTTTTGTGCCGTAGCCCAACATTCCAATCCTGGAAAAGGTGCTTTTAGAATCGCAACTCAAAATATCAGTAAAGAGAAGGGTGGACTGTGCGTCGTCTATCAAAACCACGACACGAGTAGTACTAATCACTTCTTTCAGTTACTGCGCTATTACAGTTTACGACTTTCTCCCTCACTCTATTGCCCCAACAACCATTGGGGAGATACGAACTCGCGCACGACCCACAGGTCCGTTCGTTCTCCGAGGCGACCTGCTCATATTTTGCACACTCCTTACTATTGAATTTTGGAATTTTGTAAGTGGTCATCGGTTGACTTGGACGATGCCAAACGCCATTCAATGGGTGAGTACAAGATGTCGTACTGGCTTTCTGTCCCCCTGATGGCACATAGATAATCGCGGACTCGGATATCGTCGTTTTCATTAGCAACGATGTCGTGCAAGCTTGGAAAATACCTGGGGAGCTCCACCAAGCCCATTCAAAAGGGGAGGCCCTTACTATCCCTGCCCCTAGTCTAGATATAACCGATCTGGAATATCCGCTGGGATTCGGCCGGTACTTATGCGTCTCTGGTTGGTACTCTAGGAACAACCTATTTGTTGATCACTTGGCAGGAGATTATAGCAATATACGGCGTATCACCTTAGCAGACAATACGATAAGCGAACCCACCGGAGCTACTTGGAATCTTAAACGAGGACTTACCTTCATTGCGGTTCCCCAGTATATGCTCTGCGAAGACCGGATGGTCTGTCTGCACACAAACTTCAAAGATGTCCGGGCTTTCGTGGTGCCCCAACCCAATCCTGTAGACGCGCTCTCTCTTCCTTCGCCTTTGAGCGGGCACACGGCCGCGCCGCTGGATGTCTCGATTTCAAAATATACGCCCAAGCTCTCCTTCGATCCTGCATCCGGCCGAATGTGTTGCGTCACCTCTGACAAAGAGGCCCGAGTCCTCATTTACGACTTCTTGAAGCAACCACATCCTTCGACATCACGACTGGTGAAAATAACAACATAACGTTCGTATTTGACCATGGAGTCCGATGTACCGTTTTTTACGATACTACCGCTGTTATCAATGTCACCCTCCCGCAATACCCAACTTGAAGCAGCAACCAGGGATTGATGAGGAATGCAATAAAAGGAAGAGAATGGCCTGGTTATCCAAACAAAAATTGTCGTTCTAAGTAGCTATGTAATATGTTCACGACGTAGGATAATGGATTACAGAGGGTACAAATTTATTTAAGCATGCATTTGCAGGCTCATAACTATCCGTTGAATGAGTAAACGAGGGAGAAACCAAGTTCGAACAGAGACAGGGGGAATAATGCCTAGTTTAAATGAGATAAGATCAGGGAACATCCAGAGGATTTGTCAATGAATTTCAAGACGGGGTCTAATCATTCAAGCATAATATAGGTTAGGTGGGATGCCACAGATGATGACCGATTATCAGCACCCTCTTTTGTTGTTCGAGAAACAACTCTAGGACAGCAGTCTCGAGTTTTATGCCCCAGGCGCTGGAGCTTCTCCGTTTGACTTCCGTCGTCGTTTGGGACGAGCAGGTGGGAGGTAAAAAATGATCAACCATGCAAGAAATACGAACCATGGTGAATCCCCCTGTTCGGAGCATGCCCTTGCTCCGGTCCGGTTACCAGACACTTCCGAGTGCATTCGTGAATTGGAAAGTGCGGCGATCGTGTGCGGCGGCTAGTGTTTGAAGGTCCAGTCTCAAGACTGGAAAAAGACCGAGACCGGACCGGACCAGGACCGATCAAGACCGGGAAATCTCAAGACCGATCAAGACCGTAACCGCCAGAAAGTCTGAGATTTGAGAAATCCGAATGTCCGGCTGTCCGCCGCGTCCGAGTGTCCGGCGGTTCCAACATCACGCGTTGCATCCCCGGCGCGTTCATCAATCGGCAAATACTAATTTTGGTTTTTGTGATCAGCGAACGTCGTGTAAGTTCGTGTTGTCAGCACTCTGGTCACCAATACACCTCTGGTCACCACCACGTTACTCATTTCCCGCCACCAACACAACCTGTGTCACCCCGCCGGACGCGCATTGTCTCTCCCGGGTCCAGTTCATACTTGGTTTGTGTGTACTACTGAAGTACTTAATAGGGAAGTCTCCCTCCACCCGTCCGAGTTGTTCCTCATTTTCATTTGGGAGTCTGCGCTACCGCCTCATCCTATTGTAATGAAATAAATTCAATTAATACCCCTACTGCTGACTTGTTCTTAAGTAAGTAATCTCCTGTGGATGGTGGACCTGCGCGGTGACGCGTTGTTGGTGTGTTTGGTGATTCAGACGCATCCTGTGATGTGACGATCTCTAGCCATATTTAGTAACTCGGACATTTGGACTGTCCGCCGGACACTCGGACGTTCGGATTTCCCATAACTCAGATGTCCTCGTAACCGCGGTCCGGTCTTCGGTCCATCGTCATTTTCAAATATTCAAGACCGACGAAAACCGGTTGTAACCGGTCTTAACCGGTCTTTCCTGCATGGAATGCAGGTTGATTTTAGTAGAATAAATTTCTATAATACTTGCCCCAAAGTTTGAGGCTTCGAGCAGACGTCTCAGAGCTTCTTGTGTGTGAAGTCGGAAAATGCGGATAATCGATCATCAACCCAAAATGTCGTCGATCATAAACTTCAACCACCACCATGGTCACCATCCTTTCACGGTTGCATCGGTCACTGGCAGCCCTTCCCTCAAATCAGGTGTCGGTGGTGCTAGAGGGGTCAAAGCAACAAAGGGGAGGCCCTGAAAGAGGGAGACCCACAAGGTACGTCGCAGAGCAGGTCGAATTGGTACCCCCTGGCTCACCCATCCACAGGCTGATAAACAGATAATCGAGCAATATTCGTCTTGGCTCAACGACACTACGCTAGGATAGAAGTACCAGGCTGGACTCTAGCACCAGACGCCCACCATATCGACATCCCGCTACAACGTCCCTCCACCAGCACACCCACCACTGACCTATGGTTGTCCGCCCACCGACCCGCCGTTATCCGCCATGTTGACACGTCGTTGTCCGCCACATCGACCCCTTGTCGTTTGCCATGTCGACACGTCGTTGTCCGCCATATCAACCCACCGTTATCTGCTACGTCGACCCGCGTTTATCCGCCACGTCGACCCGCCGTTACGTGCCATGTTGACCCGCAGTTATCTGCCACGATGACCCGCCGTTATCTGCCGCGTCGACCCACCGTTATCTGCCACGTCGACCCGCCGTTATCTGCCACATTAACATGTCGCTGTCCGCCATGTCAATATGTCATTGTCCGTCACGTCGACTGTTGAACACCACAACTGCATGCCCATTGCACACCCCGTTCCTGCTACATCAACCAGCACCACCATCCACATCAAGTATAACTGTTACGAGGACATCGTGACTGCCTCCTACCCACAGCATAATTAATTTGTATACTTGAGAGTAGTAGATACTTATATATTTACTTCATAACTGCCCACATAATATCCCACAAGACCGGTTCAGACCAGTTGCAAACCGGTTAAGACCACAACTGGTTAGGACCGGTCTTGTAACCGCAAAAAACCGTGTAAGACCGCTGAAGACCGGTCTGTTGCGGTTCGGTCCAGTCTTTGGTGGGTTCGAGAATTATGTGGACCGGTCTCGGTCTCGGTCCAACCCTCTCGGGGGTGAAAGACCGGACCGGACCGGACCTTCAAACACTAGCGGCGGCAAAACCCGCTGCACACACAACGTTTTCTTTTGTCCCTAAGTCCTGCTCCCACCTACAGTGATACCCGCCCTCTGTGATACCTGCCCTCCTCGACACTCTTTATTATAAATTATATATATTCCATTCCTCATGTCCATGCTGCCCACAGCTGAACGAAAACGCGTTTGTGGGAGGTCAGGGTGTGGCAACCTGCTCTTAATCGAAGGTCCCGCAAAGGCAGGCAAATTCCCTGGGCACTACTACTTTCATGTATGTATATTCTTTTTATTCTATTCGTCAGATGAATCGTTAACCACAGTATCTAGTGTCATGCGTGTGGTTGGCATTACACGTTAGGCACATTGGA
>Ga0307517_10005684_pt1 | contig 18689 bp, 18 predicted proteins | sample 23_EM_MG_FD_194515 | JGI IMG/M metagenome (GOLD analysis project Ga0307517, IMG submission 194515) | Populus trichocarpa ectomycorrhiza microbial communities from riparian zone in the Pacific Northwest, United States - 23_EM | ecosystem: Host-associated > Plants > Roots > Unclassified | place... | reverse complement strand
ATATCGTTCCCGAGCCTGGTTCGTTCCGTATCCCAACCAAGTAGTGACGAACACTCTGTGAACGATCTCCTCTCCACCAAGCAACCTCAACCTGACCTCGATCAAGCTGTTCCCGGGATTGTTGCGTTCGGTTAAACTCGGCTCGAAAGCGATCTGGGTGGAAGCGCCTCCCATGTCGAGAAAACCGTAGGTGGTCCGGTCTTGTGAATGACTGGTGAAGCCGTCCATGAGATAATTGACAGAAAGCCATCCAAAAAGACCTTCCTCCTCTCCAGTGATTATCCGAATACTCGAGCCGCATGGTCCCGCAGAGGAAGGCTTGTCGATCCGAAAGTTGGATTGGGTCCTGAAGAAGTGGCAGGTTTCCTCCAAGATTTCGACTTGTTGCTCTTGAGTGAGCAACCGCATGCCAGCGGTGGCCAATAGAAACACCGGCGTATCAGCCTCGACAGAGGGTGGAAGGTGTGTCCTGGCATAGTCAAGGAACGACTGCAGATACTCGGATACGCCTTTGGGGTTCTCGGCGAATGATGAAATGCCTGTGACAAATACAAGCCCAGGCTTTGAGATCACGAAAACTTTGAGCGGTTTCAAAAAGCGTGTCGCACCAGGCTGAACTTTGTGGACCCAATCATTCGGATTCTGCGTCCCCTTTTCCACCTTCGGCAAACGATTATACGACCTCTCTCCTTCTAATTGTCGCACGACGGTAGCGTCTTTCCAGCTATAAATCTGCAACCTCGAGCCGGATGAACCAGCATCAATGACTATCCCAAACCGTCGCGCGTATAGCCATGATTCGGTCGAGGTTGGTGGGGGCATGTACAGTCTTCTCGTTCAGGATTCGTCACGGGTGAACGCGGTAACGGGTGAAATGATCCAGCTTTGAGAGCAGATGAGTGGGAAGGGAAGGGGGGTATCGTCTGGATAGAATGATAGGCTGGGTGACAAAAAGTTAACGCCTGCAAAGCAGTGATGGCGATCGGTCGCGACTTGACATCCTCCAGCTTGGGCGAGTCTCCTCTGAACCAACCACGTACTCGTCGTCGAGCACACCGGCCCATGGGGGGACATCTGGGATATCTCTGGCCGAGGAGTGTCTTGCCGTATTTGGGCTCCTGAAATCTAACGGGCCGGCGCCCACATGTGGGTCACGCCACGCGCTCGCCAGCGACTTGCGATACTTCAACCGCTGAGTCTGGATCCCTCAGGGAAAACCCCAAAACCAAAATCCACCAATCACAATGAAAGGATAGGCTTTAACCGCCCCCCGTCGGTCTTTTCATCGAATCTACGCATGGAAATCGAAACGCTGCCGTATCTGTACATTCCGTTTCGCCGACCACAAGCCGGTACCGCTATTTCGGGGGCTGGGGTCGACCCTGCTGGTCTCACATACGCCATCCAGGCACTCGTGGGGGAAGGAGGCTCTCGACTCTGGACTCCATAAATAGAGACGTCCATCAGAGGTGTGTTCTCGACCCGTTCAGCGCATCCTGTGCTCACCCGCCGAAAAGAAAAAACGAGCCAAACCGCGGTTCGTTTCGAGAATCCTTGGGAAATACATTCATACAGACACCGAACTCCTTCTCGAACTCACGGACATAGAGAGTGAGGGTCGAGAACAGTATCCACACGACGAATTCGCACACCCTCTCGGAGCGCTCGATCACATGGACCCCTACAGTTACTTACTTGGTGGGATCATTCAGATCTTCAAGACTCGACCTTCCTAATCCCGAATCCCCTCCCAAATTCTTTCACGACTTCAAGTCCCGCGGCCCTTACTATTCTCAGATTCGCCGCGGCAGGTGGTACCACTCTCTCCACCTTAACTCTTGTTTCATCGCTTCATCCATCGCCGTCCGCATTGACCGCGAAGCGGTCCATGCACCCCGATGCGGTCTCACATGCACTTCACTACGTCATCCCGTCGACGAAATCTACGTTTCCAATACTTTTTTTCAGAGCACGCGGCCAGTTAACCGTATGCATCATAAAGCCCGAGCCCCCCAAACTCACACAGAAGCGATGCAGCCCAGCCTCAAGATCTCAATTCAAAAGCTTCCGGAATGACGTCTTCATTCCTCTAGGTTCCGTTCGTTCGGTCCGCGGCGAGGCACATATCCAGGTAAGTAACATCTGCACGAACGAGACCCCTGCCTGATAGAACACGAAACGTTCCCAACCCTTCCGAGTAGGAGAGTTGAGATCACTTCTGTCTCTTAACTAGTTCTTCAAACACGTAACGCAAACACACGAGCCAAATTTCACATTTTCATCCTCTGACGTGTCCCATGGATTCACGATGCCGCACGGATGGGGCGGTCATCCGTAACACCAGCAGACTTTCATATCCCGACGAGGGAGTCGCAGGGGGAATGACCATACGCTAACCGACAGATCAGAAAACTCCTCCCCCCCTACATCCTACGGGGGTAACGAACAACTCAAGAGAGTTCTCACGACCCACAACCCATCTTCCTTCCTAATCTCGTCACCGTCGATCCCGGAATTTGAAGTGCCCCGAAGTTGCGAACTCAAAATCTCGTAGGTCACAAGAGCAAGCGGAACCAATTTCGTTTGGCAAGCCTAGACGCTACATATTTATTTCATCCGTCTTCTGACGTATACACGTCGGCCCCAGGGTGTATCAATATACACACGGGGTGGTACGAACGAGGGGAGGTGGGATGCATGGATAAAAAGACAGATATCTCGGGATAAACGTGCAAGTCGTAAGGATACGTATGTATACACAATACAATGGCCCCTATACACTTTCAACCCACACAAAACCCAAAATAGAGAACAAAGATAAGAGTGAGGCCGAGGCGGACAATTCAACGGGGAATTGTGAGGGAGTGAGCAGAAAGGGGGACGGGGATGAAAGGTGAAGGGGGAGGCTCAACAGCGCGAACAACGGTGCAGACTTGACAGATTATAGGTACACACAGAATGAGGGGAAGGTAAATAAGGATCAAGAAAAAGAGAGGACACGCATAAGATGAGTGGGAGGGTAACAATAAGAGACGGTCAGCGAATAAGGAACGCGTCGATAACGGGTTAGAAAAGGGGAATCGCAGAGTCAGGGGGCATATGCGGAGAGAGCAGCTGGAGGACGGGGGAGTATAACAAACGGAGCCAGTGGGTGAAGGCGTCGCGCGAGGGGGAGATGGAGGCAGTTCGAGGGTTTGCGGGGTGGGGGTGGGCACAAGAGGGACGAAAAGACCACGCCGCGTGAAAGAGAGGTCAACAAGGTCGTGTGGATGAAACTTCAGCCTCAATCCACAACCTCAAACCGACCCCTCTTATTCCTGTCATCCACGCTTTCAACCACCTCTCCCAGACCTCTCTTGCCCATCACACTCGCTCCACTCATTCCAATGATACTACCGCTCATTCCACCGGCAGTGATATCCGTGAAATTCTCCCCGCTCACTATCCTCTGGAGGATGTGGTTGTATTGTTCGTCCGTGAGACCCATTCCTGCGAACGGGTTGATCTTGCCGTCATCGTCAATCGACATACCAAGCTGCTGCGAGAGGTCCGCAGAAGCCTGGGCTTGGATGGTCATCGCATTCTCGAACGAAGGATCCGACATCGGAGGAATTCCTATTGACCGTGGGACCTTGCTGTTCAGCTGTTGCTGCTGGATCGCCTTGAGATGCATCAAGTGTTTCTGTTCGACAAAATCAGAAAGGAACAGGCAAACACCGATCAGTGAGGGTTCCGCAATAAGGGAAAAAAATATACACACGTCAAGCATGTCGAATAAACCCTCTTTAGTGAACGGCTTTGGCAAAATATCGTTCATTCCTGTGTGTCAAGTAAGTTGATACGCCGTCTTCCGTGTAACGGAATTAACCAAATGCTCACCAGACGCGTAGTAACTCATAATCTCCGCTGGCTTAGAGTTGCTTGTCATCGAGATGATCGGGGTCATATGATCGAACTGCCTGATCATCGAAGTTGCCGAAACGCCGTCCAGCTTGGGCATGACGATGTCCTAGGAGACAAATCAGTTCCATATCAGAAAAAAGGAGGTCGCGTGAGACGATCACCGTACCATGAGAACCAAGTCGTACTTCTCCAGGTTCATCTTGTTCACAGCGCCGACACCATCCACAGCAACGTCGATTGTGCATCCAAAGATCTGCAAGAACTTGCTCGAGAGTTTCCGGCTGACCGCATCATCCTCGACCAACAAAACCCTGGGAGGAACAGACCACCCGGGTACGTAAGTTGACCTCCTGATCCTCAGCGTCTGACGTTCCGATGACGAAACATTCTGAACGGTCCCCTCGCTTGATTGGCCAATGCCACCGTCAGCGGTTCTCGGGGTTGGCAATACAACGGCGTCCGCAACTGAGTCCGGGTCGAAAGTCCAGTTACCGTTTTCATCGTCCAGAGCGGAGCGGGGCATGAGGTGACCCAAGGTGAACACTTGTAACCCTTCGTGCGTCAGATCCGTCGTATGGAAGGGTTCGGTCTGGACATTTGCAGCAGTTCCTTCCTCGGGGCCAAGTACGAATGCGTCAGCGGGACCAAATGCCGTAGATGGACCCGGAAGTGGTAACCTCATCTGCGTCTCGGGTCGTGTCCGTTGTAGTTCGCCAATCCGTGCCAGAGCGTCCTGCCTGCTGAGAGGTCTCGGTGGTGCCTCCGTTGCCCCTGGTTGAGCTGGGTTGGTTCCGCTCGCGCCGAGTGTTGAGGTCTCATTCTCTCCATTCATCAATCCAGCGGTGGCTGCCATCAGCCTCTGTACCGCGGAACTAGGTCCGGGCGGTGCCTCCTGCGACTGCGAAGATTGTTGTTGCTGACGAGGGGTTTGTTGGGAAACACCGCCTGCGGTGTTGGTCGCCCCAGTCGACCCGGATCCGCCTGACGTCGATGAGACGCCAGTTACACCACTCAAGCCGGCGTTCACAGGGTTGATCGAAGCCGGTCCTGTCGCATTGGATGTGGTCCCACCGAGGTCGAATGACATTCCAGCTAGCTCGGCGCGTCGTGCGATCTCATTCATCTGTATGAGCGAGGCGCGGGCGACGTCAGCCTCTGTAAAACCCCCAATCATCCGCTGAGCCTCCTGAGCGGGAACGAACGGGTTGGATTCCGAATCCGCCGAAGTCGATTCACCGAACGATGGATCGCTGTTGGTTCCGTTCCTGGCAACCATGAGCGCTTCGGTCTTGAGTTTACTATTCTCGATATTGAGGAAGTACTGAATGAGGTTCTGCATCACGCCGTCTTGTTGGGCCATGTTACGCTGAAAGTTGACGAGCTCGCTCAGAACGTTCTGGTAGTTGGTTTCCACAGATCGGAGACGGGCGGCCATCTCATCGTGACTTCGGGTGAGGTGATCGACTTGGCCCTGTAGGGATTCGAGTGTGCGGACGTATTCGACGGGAGGGCTGGCGATGGCTGGAGGCGCAGGGGAACCGATATTGCGTGTCGAGTTTTTACGTGCGGCAGGAACCTTGCGTTTGATGTTCTCCAAAGCGTCACGCCGGTCGGCGTGGAAGTCGGGATGACGGAATGTCCAACTCTGTGAGATGGTGACAAGTGCAGAGTGAGAAACCAAGCACATAACGAGACAAAGACATCGTGGGAATGGTTAATATCAGAAAGGGATCAAGGAATCAAATCGTACACGTTAAGTGCGGAGATCGAAAATCGTGAGGAAGATGGGGAGAAACGGGAAGGTGGGGTATGATGAATCAAGTAAGGCAAATTTAATAAATGGAAGGGTGAAAATTGTCATTCAGCCACCGAGGGGGGGTGACCAAACATATGACAGAGCAACAACGTGGGTCACGGAAGTTGCGTCGCATAACAAAGCAGCGGGGAGAGAGAGAAAGTGGGCGATATGGGATGAAACACTCACATGCTCGCCAAACTGATTGTCGTCGGTGTTCTTGACCTTGTGAAAGTCATACTTGTTCAGTTGCCTGACGAAAGAGGCGAAGTTGGAGTGTTTGAACATCCGAGGCAGTATCGATTTTGTGAATTCGTTCATGTCCTTGACGACAAAACAGTCGCCTCCGGGACCCCAGGAAACGACATGCTGGAAGTTTGGATCTTCGAGCATCCTGAAGAATTTAGCCAGTTCAGTCTGTGCCTTCAAACCTGGGAGCACAAAGCGGAATCGTCATACTTGTAGAGCTTCTTCACGAAATCGGAAGTGGAAGACATGGAATCCTCTGCCGAGTCATGTCTCGACGAGATGGACTGGGAGCTACTTGACTCTGGGGGTTCTCTGTGGGCAAGTTGATGGGACTCTTGTTTCACGGGCGGTGGAGGTCTCTGGACGAGGTCGTCTCTCGGGATGGACTGATTCTGCCAGGGCAGTTGTGAGGGCGGATGGGAGGAGGACACGGGGGAAGAGTGGTGGGGATAGGGAGCGTATCTGGAGCTGGTTTGTGGGAGAGAGTTTATCGGGGGGAGGGTGATGGACCGATTGTTGTAAGATGAGCCTGGAAGGAGTTGGGAGGGAGGAGGGAGCTGGGAGGAGGGGAATCGCTGGTGCCGCTGGTGGGGAGGTTGCTGAACGTACTGTCCAGGCTGATCCATGGTCGACCGTTGGCCTGGGGGATTTTGTTGGGAATTATCTAGGAATTTCTAGGTCGTTGTCGTGAGCGGCGTGCAAGGTCGGAGCTGTTGAGCTTGAGCGGAAGGGATCTTAGGCTGGCCTCACTCCTGAGCGTAAAATAGTCCGGATCGTGTGAAAGAAAGCCGGGCTGGGGGAATTTGATCTCATCAGCCGTCTTGCAACCCCGCTCACAAACTTTACTGCTCATTTATTTTACCAAAATCTACCCTCCAGCGGATCCCGTCGGGGCCTGATCGGTCTGCGGTCCACCGCAAACCAAACCGAACCTCCCTCCACACCCATCCGGTTCCCTCCATCCCAAGCCCGCACACGCCCAACCCGGCCGACAAGGACGCACCTAGACCAGCCCAACCCCCCGGTCTCAATTATAGCAGATCCCCCAAAAGATAAACACTGCTCGTTTCCGAGCTGCACTCCCGTTCTATGACGTCCTGCCCTCGCCGATTCGGGGAGACCTCTCCAAAGATAACGGATGATATGCCCATTATCAATTCAGGACGGCGGCAAGCGGGGATTGAAAGCAGATCAACCCAGCCAAGGGAAGGCCAGTGTCGCGAAAGGCAGGCGTCGCACGTTGTGTGCTATTGGGCGTGGGGTGATCATCCCTTTCCTCCTCACTTCGCACACATTAACTTGAGGCGCCGACCGTTCGGCTCCCCACTCGCACGCTGTAAAGGAAGTGTCAGAACCTTACACCTCGTTGATAGTAAACCGACCTTGTCCATCCCATATCCATACCTGCATCGATTGGTTCGATATCAGATAATGTCGCGCAGTCCTCTTTTGCATCAGAGACCACGTTGGTGCAAACTAAAGACCACGATGCATCATGTCATCAAACGTCCGAACGCCCATTCAGTTGAGTACAGGAACAAACGAATCACCTGAGGGATCGTAGTTGATCCGGGAAGGGAGGTCCCAGAGCAGAGACATCGGCAGGTTCCTCGGGTGTACCGTTGGCGAGAAAAGCGGGTACGTCATCGTTAGTCGCGGGAAGAGATGAAAAAGGTCGACAGATGGAGATGTCCCATCCGCCCTAGCTACGGGACGTGTTGAAATCGTTGATACGTTTATTGGGTAGCCGTTCATTACCGTCAGTCGGTCCAATGCCGTAAACCATATGTGGGAAGGGACGAGCGACTCCCAGTGCCCGAGAAATGGGCGACGTTGTCCACATGACGGGTGCACCAAGCAGCAAAGCCGTAATAAGGGACAGCTGGCACGACTTCTTTGGAGCCAACCTCGCGTCACGGGCGTGATAATGAATATGATGAGCGCAAAAACCAGCCGCCAGCTAGGAAAGTTCCGGTCCTAAGAAAAGCCAATCAAATCCTACTCGGATGAACGGCATCGGGTGCCAGCAAGCTCAAGCCCGACAAGCCTCGGGTCGCAAGGGTGTGCCGGGCCAATAGAACGCCAAATCGAGTGGCTTGGGGCCCCGGTAGACGACGGGGGAACGAAAGAGGTTGACTTGGGATGATGAGGATCCATGTAATTTGTTTATCGCTGTTTGTCAAAGGCCTCCGTAGCCGCATCCCAAATCCAGCCAAGCTTCCAGACCCTCTGGAACCATTACATCACGGTCCCCCAGGCTTGCATTTTCCCCCATCTACCGAACAATTCTGTCTCGCAACCAGTAAGACGGGGAGACGGTGAGCAGCGGCATCTCGTCGTGAAGTCTAAGGTAAATCAACGGAGCCCATTTTTGACGGGCTTACCCTCTGATAACAAGCTTAAGTAGATTGTAACAGACGTTGCTATACTTATGTCTTCAAGCAAACCCCAACGCAAAGCCGAAGCCACTAGTGCCGTCGTGACCAGTTTTTTTGCGCTAAGGGGTGATGACGAACCGACCAAGGACCAGTGAGGCGCAGGGTAGGTAGCCCTGTGCGCATTCCGCCCAATGACCATCTCCGACCAAGTCGGGTGAGTGACGCCTCGAAGGCTTGTTATCCTCATTTTTGGACACCCAAACCCCGCCCGTTTTCGTACATTGCAGACGTCATGTGGGGACCGCTGTTCCCCCACATTTGACACAGACCAGTGAACCATGCCTCCCGGTCAGTTCGCGGTGGGGACCAGCGATATCCCAGTCCTTTCGATCCGTCATCTTTCCCCGTTCATCTGAACTTTTCCCCAGATGGATTGACGCAACACGTCATTGCCCTGTGCCTTTAGGTCCTTCGTGATCGACCGGAAACGGAACAACGACGAGCTACGCGAGGTGTGTCCAATGCCCTTGGATCTACAAGGCACGTTTGTTTATGAATCCATACATATGCGCTCGCGAAGGGTCGAGGACGTGGCGAGACCTCCCCGATTCTATTCACTGATCGTACTGATTGTGTTTGCCTCTCCTCCTCTGAAAATTAGGTCAACCCTGCCGTCATCGACGAGGGACTCTTCTCATGCATGCTATCGTCGGTCGTCTTCTTTTGATTTTGTTCTGAATCGATTCGTGCTAGGTTTCATGCCCTGACGCGTCGAACGCGGTAGGGTTGTGAACGCAGCGTGAGTATCGTCTCCAAACTCGCCTTCCATCCTCGTGACCATCTTCTATTTCGAAAGCCAGGATCAGCTCAATATCTGGAAGACGTGAAATTTGTCGGCACCTATATCACCCATAAGGGGGTGTTTGTTTTCCTAAACGGTGCGAATATGCCCGGCTGACTCAACCCCGGGTTCCACGTACATAACATCACTCGGCCATCAGATCTCAGACATCGCCCGGTTCAATTCACCACGTCTGAGGAGGATCCCGTAACTTGACGAGAGGGAAAAATACCAACTTCTGCCTTTCTCTGACCGGGTCTTCATGCTCCGATGCCCTCCCGAGATTTGTATCACTCGTACGTACGGTTCCTTTCTTTTGTCTCCACCTCCGTCTTAGTTCATCAATTCCATGATACCTCCCTCCACCCTTCCAACCATTGGTCGTCCTTGCTCTATCGTTGGTTCTGTTTCTTTGGAGCAACTCAGTGCGACTCCAAATCCCCCTCGTTCTTTGCGCTCGTTGATGCGCTAGAAGGACTTCCTTTACGTTTTTCTAACGTCCGACCGCCGAGCTTTTTTCGCACCATCCCTTCGTTATCTTCCTTATCGGTTCACCCGATCAGCGAGTTGACTTATCCGACCGCTCTACCCCATTTGCCGTCCTATGCTCAGCGCGGTCGCTTTTTCAATGCTCAATTGTTAATTGATCTGCCGACTTGTTGGAAAGCATGAATCTCGGAGGAAGTAGAGCTGATCTTCTGCAACTTTCCGGCCGCGCGAAACCACACCAACGTTTGCGCAAACGTTGAAGTGGTCTACGAAGCTACGATCGAGGAACCCACAGACTCCACAACCTCGACGCTAGACCTGTGCGAGCCTTTGAACGTTGAAAGTGAAGAGGTGAGAAGATTCAGGTTGACTCAGGTGCAGAACCAGGGATCAATACCACCGGAAAACACGAGGAACCCTCCGAACTTAGGAAAACCGTGCCAAACGCGCGGTAGTGGGGAGGGATGTGCCAATGGAGTTGGTATTCTGCTCATAGTGTGGGAATGCGCCACAAAGTTGGAGCCTCCAACAATCGTTCTCCTATGCAAAATGAACTGGAAAGATAGGCGTCTTCTTTTCTTTGAGGGAGGTGGGGAGGTCCCCGAACTGTGTATTGTGCCGGTGCGGCTTGCGGTCAGCAATACACGGCGTAGTTCGCAGCCGAGACGAAGTTGGAAGCCCAAATTCCAACACGAGCAGCGAGCGAGATACGAGATTGAATGGCGAGGAGGCAAGTACATGAAGTTTGCCGCCGTTCAATGGAGTGGATCTCGTGAGGAAGGGATTCGCAACGGTGGTTCGCGTTTTGTGAGTTGCCGGGTTATCTCTGTTCAGTTGTTCGGTTGTCCGGGGGAGACGGGCGGGGAGACTGCGTGCTCCGTGCTTCGTCACTCCGTTTGGGTTAGGATTAAGCGGCTCGATTATGATTTTGGTGCGATGCGTTGCTTCCTCCATTTCTCACTTTATCCCAGGCTCCTTAGCTAAGGATTATGAGCTTTTCCATCCCGCGAAACAGGTCCCGTCTCAATTTGGTGAGTCCATGTACATCGGCTCTCGTAATAACGGGTGTAATAATAACTGACATCCACGTCAAGTTCAAGCCAGGAGGCGCGTGGCTTGAGAGATATGTGTGCTCCGAATCGCGGATGTTATAGGTGAGGATGAAGATGAAGGTGGAGAGTTCGAGTTTGGATGAAGATCCGGTGCTAGTTCCGAAGATGGCTAGGGTTTGAAGGTGAAATTTTGGTACGTGGATGTCAACCAGTCACAGGTTTCTCGGACGACCATCCGTACGCAGCACCGCAAGTTCTACACGACTGTTCATTGAACAAACTACGATGAACCTTCGCATGCGATACTAGTGCATCCTCGCGGCTCGTCGATCATCCGACCCCCCTTCCGTTCCGAGGTCCGACATGCTGATCTTGCCCTCAGCCCTCACGGACTCACTACTCCCGTCCCATCCCCGTTCCGTACCGTAGGTTTCCGGACTGGTGTTGTTTGAAAGTTTCTCTCTTCCGTTCCGGTTTGAGTTACATAACGCGCTCAAAAGGAAGCGCGACCGCCTCGCTGCCGGTTTGCCCTCACATTGGTTTCCATTTCTGAAGTTTGTTGGCGTGTTGTATGTAGGAGTTTTTGATACCCCCATCATGAGTTTGGGTCCAAGATCGATTGCAATCGTTACTTTCGTTCCTGAAAAGATCTCTGGGGGGTTGGCTCAGATTGGAGATGCCAGTGGTTTCCGTTGGGTCCCGTTGACTCGGGAGGTGGACATGTGGCTATCCCTCGTTTGCAACGTGAGTTCCTTTGTCGTCTGCCACACTCCCCAGCGTATCACGCGCCTCTCCACACTTATGTCTTGACAGGCCTCGTGGCCTACCGTTCGAGCGTTCAATTTCATACAAAATGTGTTACGGATGCTCAATGCAGTCCAATCAAGTCTTACTTAATACATAATCTATCCCGTGGTTTTTGCTCGGACTCTCCTGCGCTCCTCCAGGATAACGTTACCCTCTCAGTCCCTCTTGTACGTCGAGTGTACGTACAACGCGCGGGCACGGGTGGCTAATATCTGATGATCCCCTTTCTCCAATTAGTCCCGTTTTGATCTGGGGAACCCACATTCTGGGAACTAAATGCCATATGAAAGCGTTCAGAACGACCAGTTGAGGGAACGTGTTGTCTGTTCCGCGCTGGGTTTGGGCGTTTTGGTTCCGGTGTGTGGTACTGGTAACGTTAAGTTCGGAAACGTCCCGAAAGCAGCGGGTAGAGAGGGCTGTGCTCGCAGTTTTTTTGTTGGTGATTCCAAGTTTTTGGTTTTCGCTTCTTTTGCTTATCGCAAGCGGCCGAAAGCCGACCGATAAGTTTGGAGGGGAGATCGGAGCGGAGTTAGCATTTCAGAGCCAGCTGGTGCGTGTCGTTCGCCAGATGTGTGGAGGTTTGAAATCGGTGAGGCCGCAAAGATTTCTAGAGGTTCGATGGGGTACTTAGTCGTTCCGGAGGAGTTGAACTGGGTTCGTCTGATGGTCCGCTTCTGGGGATCAATGCTTTGGAACGTTCTTCCTCGGCGACCGTCAAATAACTTTTAGGTGGCGGCACCCACTGTCGAGTGGAATATTCCCGGGGTCGGTCAAAGCGCAGAGTACAGAGTGCAGTTGAAATGGGTTACGACAAATTTAGTATTAGGTGGTCTGAATCCCCAACCCCCAACCAGGGTGTGAGCGAGCGTGGGAAGCGCGAGTCCACAAAAACTTCCCTCCGTTCCCACCATGGGAGGCTCCAACGAAAAATACAAGAACATTGTAGAGGTGAAACCCGGTTGCTTGGTCGGGACTCCTCTTTACACGACGGCCATTCGAAATGAAACGTAATGGTTTGATGGTGGCCAAGTCCACGCCATATGGAAGCACATCGACCTGGTAAGAAATCGATAGATTCCCACCAAGCCATAGTGCACAAAAACAGCATCCAAGTCTTTAGTGGATCGGATCCGACTAGGTAACCGCCTCGATGATGCTCACAGGGTTAGTTTTGGAAGCCTAAGGAATTCGGCGTCCGGGAGGCAGCGACAACGACGAATCGAGTGAGTCCCACGCCGTCGTACGGACATTCTTCTAGTGCTTCTTGGACCGCTGCTCCAGACCCTTATCCCTCATACTCTTCTCCACGGCCGCATTAGCCTCGGGAAGATGGTCGGCCAAGTATTTCTCCAAGTCGTAGTTGTATCCGATACACTTCAACCCCCATATTATCAAATTCTGAATCCAAGATTCGTCCACACGGTTCTCGCCAACAGAATGACAGGGGGCATACCTCCATCCCAGAGTTGAAGTCTTCCGTGATCTGGAATTCCGTTACTAAGCGTTTGAGACTGTCGTCCTTTTCACGTTTTGCGACTTCGGCTCGGGTAGGTTCCCGGCCAAGTAGTCTTCGGAGGAAAACCCTCGCGCGGGTTCTTCCGCCGTGCACCGTCCAGCGAGCATGCTGCACCCAGGTTTTTCTCACCTGTTGAGTCCGCTGGTTAAAATGACCATCGGACGTGACACGCTGAACCCTGACTTACCCTGTGCGATTGTGATCGCCATTCGTCCTTGCTCACTTGTTCGATCCGGACGCAATCATAGAGCCCGAAGTAATAGTAGTCCTCGGAGTTGTGGTGTAAAAAGAGGTGATATGGTCCTTTACCTCCTTGATCGTCCACCCATTCTTCCAGCTTCTTATCAAGCCCGAAAAAGATCCCGCATTCTCCAATTCTGGCAGGCAACAGCGGGTTAAAATCATACCTGGGGAAGAGAAAAGGCTCCAGGAATCCGTGCGCTTGCCTCCTCTCGACTGCTGGGTAGCAAACCGTTCGCGCCCGATCGCCGCCAAATATAAATGACATCGTTGCACGAGAGTTTGGGCCGATGCGTTGACGCGTGATCCTGTCGTTATCGATCAGAAAGTTTGACCCGAGTGTTGATAATCTCCGGTCGAGAAGAGCAACGTCCATGATGAATTTGGCATCTGGTTCTTTCTTCTTCTGGCTCTTGCCTGCGCCCGGGTCCTGCGCGGGGTGAGAAGGTTGTCAGAACGACGTGCGAGGGTGCTTACCTTGGGTTTAGTTGGGTGGTTTGGTGGACAGGTGGGCGTGCTGGGCCCTGGTACCTTCGCGGTACGTTCGGTCTGGGTGATATTAGCGTTCTGCAGCGTGAAGGAAGTGACAGCTGTTCACCGTACGAGTTGCATTCAAAAGGCCGAGCGTAAGTTTGATTGGCGGTGACGGCGACGAAATCGGAGATGGTGAATGCAAGTCACAGCTGAGTTCCGTCAGTGGCGAACCCGCGGGTACACCGTCCTCGTCCAAACAGGTTTCCGCAATTTGTGCCTCAACCTCCTCCGCGCTGCTATCCAGGGGTTCTGAAGTCACTCTTTGGATCACTTTCCTCTTCCTTGGCACCGGCGCGGACGCCACTGCGCAACCAATGGTCAGTAAAGTGAAAGAGGCATTTAGCTGCACCTACCAATCTCGTCATCGCTGTCGATTTCTATCACTCTTTTTCGCTTGACAATGACCGAGGGCGCTTGAGTACCCGGAGCAGGGTCATTAGGAGGCACAGCAGCATTTAGTGTTGCGTCTGGGGCAGTCTGCGTCTCCGGCTACTTGACATCAAAATGTCGCCACTGTCATAGGGAGGGATGGGGACCTACCGAGATATGGGCGTGTAATTGAACCTTTTTGTGTCTGTTCGACCTACCGATGAGCACCCCTATATTCGCGACAGGGGTTATCTTCGTGACTGGAGCTGGAGGTTGAGGCTGGGGTTGAAGAGGAGGCTCTGGTTGAGATTCCGGTTGAGCTTTACTTTGAGACCGGTCCCGTAGTTCTGCTCTCGTCGCTTCTAACCGTCGTGAAAGCTCGAGAAACATTTCATACATCTGGTCGTGCACCGTTTCGAACGGATTCGCATGCGGTTGACGAATGATGTTCATCTTGAGGTCTTCCAGTTTATGCAGAGCAAGTCTGAGCGAGCCATAGGCATTGCGGATAGCAGAGTCCACATCTTCAGCCAACTGTTCAGTCGAGATATCCGCCATCGCGTTGAGGGACGCCCTGAATGAAGATCGGGAAAAAACGCCGAGGATAGGATCACGTAATCGCGGGAGGATCCAGGGCCCCGATCTAAGCGTATACGTTCGTCCGTGCGCTCATCCCGTTCCTCTGTGCGCCCGCCCGAAGCCTTTGACGCACTGGCATCACCCAAAGAGGCCTTGGTGTGGTATCGCAATTTGCGACCGGTCTGGTGAAATCCACTCACTGACACACCGGGGCTGCGCTGAGGTATGTGAGATCGATTTAATCATCTGAAATTACACAACGATAGAACCAAGAAAATTTACAACGGCCTAGCCATAGATTTTGCGCTACCCAAAGGATTATTTTCCGAGGGACTATTGGTTGGGAGAATTCTTGTTTCTTCTACTGCCCTTTGGTATCACTTTCCTTTCGTGCGTGCGTTGGCCGCCACCAGGTTATCAGCCAAATGCTTCTCGAAATCGTAGTTATATCCGATGCACTTCATGCCCCAGATAACCAATTGCTAACCCCAAACGTTATTCATCAGAGACACGGAGATGCAGGAAGGAATCACCTCCGCCCCGGAGTTGAAGTCCTCCATTATCTGAGCCGTGGTGACCTGATCTTTGAGACTTTTGTTCCCCTTGATTGCCGTGACTTCAGCCCTAGTCGGTTCTCGGCCCCGATCCCTACGGAGGAAAACTCTTGCGCGCGTTTGTTCCCCAGTATTGGTTTTAAGCGCATGGTTCACCCAATTATCCTTCACCTACCCGCAAAAATATTTCAGGTTAATGGTACGTGGTTTGAAACCTGGTGACGTACCTGAGACGATTGAATTAGCCACTCATCTTTTGTTACAGGGTCAACCCGCACAAATTCGTAGACCCCAAAATAACAGTAATCATCGGACGCGTGGTGCATCATAAGGTGGTAGGGGCCAACACCACTCTCGTTGTCGACCCACTGCTCTAGCTTCTGGTCGAGTCTGAACAACAACCCACGCTCCCCGATCTTCGTAGGCAGGTGTGGATTGAATTTCCTACTCGGGAACAACAATGCAGAAGTGAATCCGTGCGCCCGCCTCTTCTCCGGTGAAGGGTAGGATATCATCCGTTGCGGGTTACCCCCGAAGATCTGCGACATGCTTGCGCGGGAGTTCGGGCCAACTTGTTGATGCGTGATTCTATCGTTGTCGACTTCAAAATCTGGTCCCACCGCCAGTAGTCGCCTATCGAGCAGAATGTCGTCCATGGTGAACTGGGAGTCTGGACCACCTTTCTTCTTGCCCTTTATTTTGGGTTTCTTGTCGGTACGAACTGACGCCTTCGCATCGCCTGTACGGGATCCGGAGGTTACAAGGGACCCCATTAATGCAGGCACCGACTCGGGACTGAGGTCCGGTAATGGCTCGAGTACAGTGTGAGGGGTGTCGGGTTCTGATCTTGGTTCTTCAAGGCCAACCCCCGGTCCTGGTGCTCGTTCCCCGGACGGTACTAGTTCTGATTCCGGTTGACAGACTGGCGCTGGTCTCGGTGTTGGGACTGGCGGAATACGAGGATGGGCGTGTGGGGACTCTGGGATCTCAGGCAACGGCGGTGCATCGGTTAAGGGGCGCATCTGGGGTGAAGAGCTCAATACTGTCAGAGGAGAACTGGCGCGTTCAGAATCTTCGGCCACCACCACTTCATGCGCTTCATTGTCGACCCCCTGATGGCTGTGGCGCGTCTTCATCCGCTTGGTGGGTAAATCGCGTTCTATGGCTTGGACGGTTATCAACGGGCGCGGCGGTCTGAGCAGCTACTCATACCTTTTTCACTCCCAGCATAAGAGGACTCGTCGTCCTTTGGCTCCGCCACTTTCCGTTTGCCTTTGAGTGACCCGCTTGTCCCACTGGTACTTTCATTGAGTGATGGTACCGGAGCGCTGAAAACTGAACTTCGCGGCTACTATGGATGAGTATCGGCCTTTCGCGGTGAACGAAGACAAGATAACGAAACCCACAGGAACAAGGACATACGGCCTACTCTTGCCCCGTTGGAACGGAAGTTTCCCAATACGCGGTTCATCCGTACGGGGAACAGGCCCCTGAGTAGGAGGTCGGGGTTGAGCCAGGTCACCGCAACCACGTATCCCCTCGCGAGTCGTCTGAAATCGCTTCGAGAGATCGAGGTACATCTTGTACATCTCGTCGTGTTCTGGCCCAAACGGATTAACATCTGGTTGCCGGATGATCTTCATCTTCAAGTCCTCTACTTTATGCAGAGCGGTCCTGAGAGCGTGGTAAGCATCACGTATCGCAGTGTCAACATCCTCGACCAGTTTCTCAGTCGAAGTCTCCGGCATCGTTGAGGGAGATGGCGAGAAGTGAGTTGTCGTTGTCGACGGGGAGTGCGGTTGACGGAATTCTTCGATTTACGTTAACGTGGGAAGATTGGTTTGATCCAGTGTCATCGAGGAACCTTGCAGGATTGTCATCATTCTACGACCAGACCTCAGCAGCTGTGGGCTGGAGAGAGTTGTAATCCTTGTAATCCCTCGTGCGTTCATACATGCTTACACCCCAGCCAATTGCGACTCGGCTTTAGAGGGGGTGTCCACACGTCGTATCTGAGAGCCATCTTGCCCTCACGGTACCTGCCGTAGACAGGTTTGCGCGCCCTCCATCATCTCCACCCCGTCAGCGGTTTTGGCATTGCGGTAAAGGCCCCTGCCCCCAACGTTTTCCGAAGAGCTGTCGGGTGCTTGGCCCACTTGGAATGAATTGGGAGCGGAGTGGTCAAACTCGAGAACAAAATTACTCTAAGGAGAAACCGGGACTCCACAGCCCTCCAGACTATACCACTGGCCCTGTACTCACCGGCTCTCGGTGCATACGGATGTCCAACTTTCGTAGGGGGGAGGGCGAAAACTAAGCATTCAAGCATGGTTGGACGCCGAGTCGAGTGTATCCATTCCAGAATGCTCAAAGGAGTCGGTAGCACGAAACTCCTCTCAATGGAATCGAAACTCGACCCACATCCTTCAGCGTGATCGCACATGTGCCATCGGACGGTGCCCGACAAAACAGAATCCGATTATATGCTACAAACGCCTGCGCTGGACGTTTTAAATAAGTACATTGGTGTGGATAGGCCCGAAAATAAAGCGTAACACAGAGGAAGGAGGATGGGAAAGGGAGTGCCGTCTGCTAGAACCAACTCAGGCATCAGGTTGAGCCGCGCCAGTCGGATTCGCAAGGAGAGGCCCTGGGGAGTGATAGCGGATAATGAGCCCTTCGAGTTCGCCTTTCAGGTAGCGGATCGGTTCTATGATAGCAGAATAGTCGACATTTCCGCCCAATGTTTCGTCGTCGAGCGGAGTAGGGGTGGGTTTAACTCCGCCTGGCAACCCCCCAGCCCGTTTTAGCTTCCACGGTGGAGGCTCCGGCATGTTGCTTGGGTGGTAAACCTTGTAAATGAACCCTTCTGAGAAACTATAACGAAGATCCTCTAGCCATTCCCTAAAGCCCTCGAAGGATGGGGACAATTCAACGGCCCTCCTATCCAAAAAGAAACAACCCTTGCACACTCCGAGTGTGTGGTAGTCCTGTGTATCAAACCAATCCCGATATGGGAGCTTTCCTCCTCGCATGACCACCTGCAGTTCTGCCTCCTTGCCGGCCTTGGGCTTCGTACGGACAATCTTGCAGTGTGCACCCATTGTCAGCATGATGTAGAAAAGAGATTCGACATCATGCCTATACAGGCGGATGGTACTCGTTCCCTTGAGCAACTCCTGTGCCATATAGGGCGGAGTTCCAGTCCATTGCTGTGGGGCTCTGGCGCAGCTGGTCTTAAGATCCTCCTTCCATGACAAAAGGTTGTAGTCGGTTAGTACCCCATAGACTTTTTGTCACTGGGGGCAAGGGCCGGTGTACCCAGCAGGTACACTGCAAGTACATTGCAAGGAAATGGATAAAGTACCCACCAAAAACCCATC
>Ga0307517_10005683_pt1 | contig 18697 bp, 6 predicted proteins | sample 23_EM_MG_FD_194515 | JGI IMG/M metagenome (GOLD analysis project Ga0307517, IMG submission 194515) | Populus trichocarpa ectomycorrhiza microbial communities from riparian zone in the Pacific Northwest, United States - 23_EM | ecosystem: Host-associated > Plants > Roots > Unclassified | place... | reverse complement strand
ATGTCAAATAAGTCTTTTTTTATCTCATCAAAAAAGCAAGGATGGCTTCATTTTGAAAAAAATAATGGAAAATAGTCAATGATTTTTTATCTGGTCTTGACCAGGTTTGCCACGGGCTGACTAAGTCACAAGTTAACCTATGTTTTTTATCATTTCATAACGAGTCAATTCTCTTCAAATTTATTCTGAAACTTGAGCTGCCCTAAGCCCCAGGTCCACCCATTGTTTTGTTTTCTATTAAACTATCATGTTCATATGATTTTTCTCGAACTTATATGGATTTGCTAATGCTATGTGTTCCTGTACTTCTTTTTGTCAACTAATTTTCTTTCATGATTTTATTCTTATATGTTTGAATTATTGGGGATTGGAAATCAATTTTTTTTTTTACAGTGTCAAGTCATGGATTTTTTCTCTTCTTTAAAATACATTAAAATTCAATCCGGCCTGCAACAAAACACGAACCACCTATCTAGTTTATAACTAAAAAATAAAAATAAAAGAAAGTGTAATTATCTTAATTACATAGATAAAAAATAACCACTTTAATTAAAATCAAACTTCAATTGAAGTATATTCTCACATACAAATAAATTTAACCATGTATTTTAATAGTTTATTTCAAATATAATAATCATGACAAGTTTGGAATTAAATTCAACTCTACAATTTGACTCATGTTGCAAAGCCATTATACATACATACATACATACATATACATATACATATATACATACATACATATATATAAACTTAAAATCGAAGCAATGGTAGATTTATGAGGTGTCGATGACATTGTAACATCCCAGCACCACAGGCACAGACAAACAGAAAAAATAAAAAAAGATAAATAAATGAATTGACATCGATGTTATGTCGTTGTACTGTTCTAGATTCATAACAATTATTTGGCCAACTTTACCCCTCCCTAATTTTTCAAGCAACCACCAAATTGAGCATCTTAGACATGCTGCTGCCCCCTTTTCTTCCTCGTGTCAACTATTTCCTGCTTTAACAATTCATCACTAATGACACAACTATGACATGATACGGGTCGCCCAACAACACCTCTCATGGCCGGATCATGCCTGTCACCGTGACTCCGTGGCCCAACCCCTCTCAAAGTCACAGGTGGCATATCCACCCCCCTCCTGCCACGTGTCCTCCTTCCATGTCTCGTCACCATCACCACCACTCCCATCCACCTAACATGACACATCCAACGGTCTCAGATAGAAGTAGGACCCACTCGACTCTCTCCTCAGGTTAATAAATTACCTCATCCCTCACTGAACAGGCCCCACGTGTGGAAGCGAGACCCACATAGTATCCCGCTGGAGTATAGTATCAGGCCTTCAAACTCTCCTCATCGAGAGAGGCGGCATCTGGTCCCCTGGCGTTGATTATTCCTACAATACCATCCCCGTACGTTTTTTCTTTCTTTGTACTAATACTATCTTTAAATTAGCAATTTTCATATAGATAATTCTATGTTTTTTTTAGCTTCTTTTTTTTTTTAATTTTTTAATTTTTTTTATAGGGTGATATTTAAAATAATTTTTTAAAAATAAAAAATATTATTTTAATAAACTTATAATTAAAAAATACTTTGAATTCTAACCCCCGGGCAATAACGAGTGGCATTTCCGTCATTAAACAGAAACTTTAAATTAAAAAAAGAATGGAGCCTACATCGTAGTTGGTCATGTCAGGTTAGAGGGGAGAGGGAGAGAGAGAGAGAGAGTCACTCCAATTGATAGATAGATAGCGTCAGCTTCGATCTGACTGGCAATAATCGCCAGCCTGTACACAGCTGTCTTCCTCCACAGCACACTTCTCAACCAATATCTTCATCCTACTAGTCTCTCTCTAAATATTTTTCTTCTCTATCTACTACTGCCCCTAGAAAGAGAAACTACTAGCGATAGAAAGAGAGCTGCTTAGTTCTCCCCGCTAGAACCATTAACAGAAGGAATTATCGACAGTGCAACCAGTGATGTATGCGCATAGCGCACCCTCACTCTTCAGTCTGCTCATATCCCCATTTATTCCAGCCTGTTTCTGTTAGCAACTAATCTCCTCTTCATCATTCCTCTCAAGTTCTCCTCCACAGGCTTCAAAAGCCTAAAACCTTAGCCTCTCACTAGAACGCCCAAAGGCACAAAAGTTTCTATTTCTTTACAGAGCTGAAAGGGCTGAAGAACCGTAAAAATAATGGATCCCTGCCCTTTCGTGCGCATAACTGTAGGAAATCTCGCTCTAAAAATCCCTGTCGCTTCGAAACCTGCACGCTCTGTCGTTCACCCTTCATCCTCGCCCTGCTTTTGCAAAATCAAACTCAAGAACTTCCCCCTTCAAACGGCCGTCATTCCCTACACTCCACCAGACAACACCCAATTTCCTGAAGGCCAGCACCAAACTCTAGCTGCCACTTTCCACCTATGCAAGTCCGATCTCGACCGGCTCGTTACCAAATCTATTTTCACTAACAAGCTCCACGTCAAAATCTCTATCTACACTGGCCGCCGCGGCAACACTTGTGGAGTGAACTCAGGGAGGTTGTTAGGGAAAGTTTCAGTACCTCTGGATCTTGCGGGAACGGAATCTAGAGGGGTTGTGTTTCATAATGGATGGATTTCTGTTGGAAAAGAGTGTGTTAAAGGTTCCTCCGCTCAATTTCATTTGAATGTCAAAGCTGAGCCTGATCCAAGGTTCGTGTTTCAATTTGATGGAGAACCTGAGTGCAGTCCCCAGGTGTTTCAGATCCAAGGCAATATTAGGCAGCCAGTTTTTACTTGTAAATTCAGCCTTAGAACCACCACCGGTGACCGCAGTCAGAGATCCAGGTTAGTCAGTTTCAAAAGTTAAAAAAAGTTATTTTTAGTGGTTCTTCATGTTTTATTCTCGCCCTCGGAATCTTAACGGAAGCTTCTAGTAAAACCAATCAATGCAGTAATGTGATAACTTTCGAGAAGAGTAAAGTGATTTGTTAATCTTTTAATCCAAGTTGTAAAACAAACAGAAGCTGCTCAAAGTAAAAGCGCGCGAGATCTTTTTTTTTTTTTAATTTGATAACATATCTTCATTTTATCATCTTTTTGTAGATTGTCCTTTGCTTGTTTTGTTGATTAAATTCATGTCTTTCTCAGATCATTGCAAGGGGAGCCCAACAGCTCAAGGAGCTGGCTAAGCTCTTTTGGGAGCGAAAGAGAGAGACCTCTAAAAGAACGAAAAGGCTGGTCAATAACAATCCACGACTTATCTGGCTCACCAGTAGCCGCAGCTTCAATGGTAACTCCATTTGTCCCCTCACCCGGTTCGGACAGGGTAAGCCGCTCTAACCCTGGCTCGTGGCTCATCCTCCGCCCCGGAGACGGTACCTGGAAACCCTGGGGTCGGCTCGAGGCTTGGCGCGAGCGAGGGTCATCTGATGGGCTTGGCTACCGTTTTGAACTAATCCCTGATACAAAGGGTAGTATGAGCGCAGCCAGTATTGTATTAGCAGAGAGCACACTAAGTTCGCACAAAGGAGGCAAGTTTGTAATTGATTTAGGAGCTGGCTCAAACGGCCGAGCCACGTCCCCCGTGGGCAGCCCAAGGGGTAGTGGCGATTACGGTCATGGATTGTGGCCTTATTGCATGTACAGAGGGTTTGTTATGTCAGCTAGCGTGGACGGAGAAGGAAAGTGCAGCAAACCTGGCGTGGAAGTGAGTGTGCAGCACGTGAATTGTACTGAAGATGCAGCTGCTTTCGTGGCATTAGCAGCAGCCGTTGATCTGAGTATGGATGCTTGTCAGCTTTTCTCACAACGGCTAAGAAAGGAGCTCTGTCAAGATCAGGATTTGCTTGGCTGACATCGACGCTGATTCTGGGCTTCTTTGAGCTTTTTGGGGGCCTTTTACGTCGTCGTTTTGTGATTTTTTCTTTCTGGGCAGATGGATATTTTAATATTTTCCATCGCGCTGAGGGGAGGTTTTTACTTACCGCTACTAACAACCAATGAACAGACGTTGTACAGGGGAGAGATTAGACAGGCACGCTTTGTTTTTTTTATTCGTGTGGCTTTTTCCGGTTATTTTCCTCCTTTTTTTTTTTTTCTTCTTTCAATTTTTTAAATTAGATTGTAACAATTTATCGAAATGTCAATTGCTTTGTTGGCAACCAGCTGAGTGTAAGTTAAGATTGAAAAGTGGGAGGTTGTTGGGGTTTGGGCAAAGGGAAGTGCTATGCGTGCACGTAATGGCAGATTACTGTTATTTAATTCAGTACGAAAGAAAGGATTAAAAAAGAAAAATCGTGGATGATAGCTGTAATGCGCTTCTGAATTTTAATATTTGGCGAGGCATCATTGAGAATCATGTTTCGTATTTGACTTATATGTGGCTGCCTGCTCTCGCTCTTAATTATTAGGGTAATTATCTGGCTTGTGCGAGGAGGCATGTTTTCTCAAGCCCAAGTTTCCTGTGTAGAAAAAACAGAATCCTATGGTGGCACGAGCCGTCTCAACATTAAATAAACTTGGAAAGTGTGTGGTAGGGGCGGTGAGAGGACAAGACTTCATGGCGCGTGCATGCTTTGCCCCAGTTGAACTTCGGTCGTGGCAAGTATTGTTTCCAGGGGACCATTCATAGCCTTTCCGACACTAGCAGGCAGGAAAAACAAAAAACAATGTGGTAAAAAAATGTTCCCGTGGCAAGTGGGCAGGCAGCGGTAGTGCCGAACAGGCTAGGATCAAGCCAGGAGATAGAATTGCAGAGCTCATTTTTTGGACTAGGCCCGTGGCAGGACCTCTCTTTTTTGGGTGTGGGACTCGAAAATTAGGCGTCACGTTCACGTCTTTGGGGTTTTTTAATAAGTAGAAACTGTCGTACCTTTGTAGGGAATTCAAGTGCGAGAATGTGGAGGGAAGGGAAAACATTGTTAGGCTGGCCTGAGGTGTCTAACTGTGACACATGACTTGCTAAGAGGATGTAGAGGGGGACCGAAATTAAATATTGCTATTTGCTAGTGTAAGAAATCAAAGACTTGGAGTTCGTGCCCATCAGTATATTGCTATTGGCACTCCTCTAGTTGCTAATGGAACACTCGTTAATTTGCTAGCTCGTTATTTAATACCGAGAATAACAACATCAAATATTCCACCACTAGATCAACGGCCATTTGTTGATCTCAATGCTCCATTTATTTATTTATTTCATGCAATACCCATGGTGTATTTTACAACAAATGTCCTCTCTTTTTCAACAAGATATACATTCCCCAAACAGGGTGAAATGCATGATTACAAAAAATACTATACATTAAAAAGTGCATTCCATCCAATGATTAAAAAAAATAATTTCTCTCAACATCCACTCCATGTTTGTAGATGAAGCACCGTGAAAACTAAATTATTCATGTTGTGTTTACACTCCAATTAAAAAATAAATATAAATATCTTGCACTGACAATATAGCAATGCTTTATTTGTACACCTTCGTACAGAAAAATGGAAGTGATAATTATACTAAGAATGTAATTAAACTTTTTCTTAATTCATGATAGTCAAGGGTTATTGTATTTTGCTGCACATATTTTTGTCAAATCTGAAGTATTTAATTTATAGTACAATAGATCTTGGTATTATTAAAAAATGATATAAATCATATCCTGAAATCTCACCTAACAAGCTTAAATTGTTGGGTTGAGATGATTTTTTGACATGGTATTAGAGTTTTGATGATCAAGCGGTCACGAGTTCGAATCTCATCATTTTTATTTATTTGATAAAAATCACGCACGAGGTAAAATGAACCCGTGCAAGTTTCAAGCCCAAAAAGCTTTTATTTGAAGGGGTGTTAGAGAATAATAAATCTCACTTAATAAGCTTAAGCTATTGGGTTGAGATGATTATTTGACAGATATGTTATTTAAATAGATAAATGAAGTATGAGTTATAAATATTATATTAAATAAATAAATTACAAAAATGAACAAGTAGCTTGCAGTCTAGAGTACTTGATGTTGTTTTTTTTTTTTTTAAGATCAAGAGTTCGATTGATGTAAGATATTAAATTATTTACAGAGGATAATATGTGATTTTAGAGATGAATAACTTCGTCAACTTGCAATTGGCATCCATTAATATGTATAGAGTATTGAATAATATTTTGAAGTCTTGGGTTAAACCTTATTTGGTATTGTTCGTTTAACCATAACTTTGATTTTTTTTATGTTTTTAAATTGTTTTTATAATTTGATGATAAAAATAAAATTTAAAAAATAATAAAAATATTATTTTGATGTATTTTCAGGTAGAAAATATTTTTAAAAAATTATTTATTCAAATTCATAAAGAATTTGTTTTTATTTTTCTCACAAATTTAATAGCCTGGCGGCCATGACCGGTGGGATAACGCACCAGGTCAAGGGCATGAGAGAAATGCATAACCTTTCATTTTGCTGGTGGCTTCCAGTGCTTGTGGAAATCCAAGCTTTTGACCGGTGAACTTCTTACTGGCCAGTTCTTCATTTTATATGAGACTAGTCAGCGCACTTTATTATACCGCGAGTATAATTTTAAGTTAATTTGCAACTCAAAAGAAAATAAACATTGGCATCGTGGATACGTTTTCTAATATATTACCTTTTTTTTAATTACAGATTAAAAGGATGATATTTGTATTTAGTAAAATAATTAATAAATATATATCAGTAAATTATAAAAAACATTTTTTTCTTAATAAATAATTCTCAGTAAATCATCAAATGTCACCCACCGATATTTATATCTTAACAATACAAAATTGCAATGTATTTTCCTTCTAAAATTACTACTAGCATTAGAAAATAAATAAAATTTTTTATTTAAAAGTGTTATTGTTTGTGCGCACCTCGACTAATCCCACGAACCCTGAAGTTAACGACCATGTAAGTCTCTAGTGCCTATTTTATTAGCAACCACATGGCTCGAACCTAAAATCACAGGAGGAGCAAATTTTTTAGTCTCAAACTCTTATCATTAGGTCACACCTATATTTAAAGGTATCCTTGTTTCGATGAAATCTATTTGCAAGAAAGATATTTAAATCCTTTAATGAGAATAAATTTCTTATCAGGGACTAGAATGACATTAATTAAAGATACCACCACTTCCATGAAGTTTTGGTGGGAGCTACATTTAAATAAATGGTCTAAAAAATAGATTGTGATTTATTTTTTATTTTTTAAATTTATATCGTGTTTTTGTTAAAAAATATATACTTGGAGGGAAAAGTTAGATCTGCTTTTCATGTTTTAGATATTCTTGTTGATAATACTTTAATCTAGTATTTTAAGAGAGTGAAAGGGACAAGTACGCTTTTAAACATCTCCATTCAAACTTTGCTTTTAGAAAACTCCACTAATTTAAATTCTAAAACTACAATTTAGCTACCGATCATGCTCTTTATAGCATGTATATCCAAACATATCTTCTAGTTATTCTACCGAATTGAATATTTTTTTAGTAAAAAAAAATATATATATAGACTTGTCCTCCACGTTCTTTGATAGCAAATACAAAATAAAAATAAAAATAAAAATATTAAATTAAAATAAAAAAAAAATCTGAAATAATTAAAATGAATATGTCAAATCCTCGAACCAGGTCACAAACTTTATTGAATTTAATAACTTTTATTTTTAAAATTATTTTTTATTTAATTATACACCAACAAGGTGCATGAAACATTTAAAAAAACATTAAGGAGTTAAAAACACATCAAAATAAAAAACAAAAAAAAAACAAATAGGCCACATTTAATCAAATAATATTATATAAAAAAAATCATAAAAAATTGTTGATTTTTTTAAGAATGCCAGCAATTTTTTATATAAAAAACCAAAATTGTAGAAGGAAGAAAACTAAAATGATAAAAAAATAATAATTCAATGGTAAAAAAAAAAAAAAGGTCTCGGTTGCCCATCACGCCTGAGGTGGCTTGATTTTTTCTCCTTTTAAAGGCGTAGATCATAGATGACAAGTTGGTTGTCATTAAAAATAAAATAAAATAAACCAGCTACCTGTAAACCATCCCTCTTCAAATCCCGGCCACATAATTTTACTTGAATATTATGTCATAGATTTTGAAAACACCACCATATTCTTTACATTTTTCATTTTGATCTTCTATTTTTTAATTTTTAATTTTTTAACAATGCTAGCTTACCTGGTCTTTAATTAGGTCCTTAAAGGGCAAAATTAAAAAAAAAGGATGAAAAGAAAACTTATGGGCATAGTGAATCCACAATATTTTCTTTATATCTAAAAGAGTATTGTTAATAGTATGAATTTAAATTTATACTGAAAAAAATATGAATTTTATTGAAAAAATATTCCGTATCATTAAGGCAGCCGCCGCCAATGAAAGAAATTGAATGAGATTACAGGTGTTAATGGGCTGGTCTTGGATCAGGCTTGTTCTTTTTTTTTCAAGTCCGGGCCCATATAGGCTGGCTACTCGACTAGAAGCTATGCCCTAGCCAAGCCCAGAATGACCTATGGGCCTTAAAAAAAATAAAAAAAATAATAAACAATCATTTTTATTATTTTTCATTGAAAATTTGTTTTGCTTAAGTTCTCATCTAAAAACCTCTCCTTTAATAAAAGAAAATATTTTTTTTGTCAAGATAAAAAAAGAGAGGATATGAATGACAAAAATAGTTGTCTTCTAAGAAATAATTTTTTTTTTTTCAAATTTAAATCATTTTTTATTTATTTTATAAATTCTTATTTTAGTCACTTTAAATTGTTTATTCAAGTACATGACTCAAGTTCGTGGACTTGCAGGATTGAAACACCACGCAAAACCTAGAAATTGGTTTCCATCTCGCTCGCAACAGTTAAGCCACACCATCCAAGAAATGTAGCACCAGACTACTTTAGGTTCTTTGGCAGTATGGGCAAGAGAAAGGTCAAGAGAAGGAAAGAGGACCCATACTTTGATTTTATTTTTTAATTTTTTTTTTAATGTTTTTAACCTTTTTAAATGTGATGACATTGAAAATAAATTGTAAAAAATTAAAAAATATTATTATAATACATTTTCAAATTACAATCATTTTAAAAAATAAACATTACTATGTTTTTAAATACTCTGGAATTCTCTAAGTAACATTCTATACATGTGTGTTTGAGAGTGTGGTAACGATTGCTTTTCAAAATACTTTTTATTCTAAAACATATCAAAATAATATTTTTTTATTTTTTTAAAATTATTTTTGACATCAGCACATTAAAATAATATAAAAATATCAAAAAATAATTAATTTAAAAATAAAAAAAATTAAAAATTTTAAAAACACTTTTAAAACATAATAAAAAAATAATTTACTGACTTGCTGTACTTCTAAAATTGGTAACCACCACACCACAAGATGTATTCACTCATACAAGATGCCATCAATCAAATCCATCCCATTGATGGAAAAAACAACAACACCACCACCAACAAACGGTCTTCAAAGTGCAGTTATCCATACAAGGTGGAGACAGTAGAGAGTATGGATTGTTTTGGCGAGAGGAGGATATGCGGTGATCTCAATCTGATGATCTCGTAATTGTTTTGAGAAAGGGACAACGAAAGTTAAAAGGTGAAGAGTGAAGTCCAATCAAAATTAAAATGCGGTTCATCAAAAAAATAAAAAATAATAATAATAAACTTTTTATAAACAGTTAAGCAAAAAAAATAAAAAAATTCAAAGACAACTACCAAATTTAAAAAATACATGAAAAATTAAAATTCAAGTACTAAAATAAAATAAAATTACACTTACTCAAGGGGACAAAGTAAAAAAAAAATATAATAAGAAAGGACAAAGAATTTCATTAGAAAAATTAGATTGAAAAGAAAAATAACCCCAACAAAAAAAAATCATTAAAAAGACCGAAGGGTGAAATCATTAAAAAATCAAATTAAAAACAATAACACAAAATAAATTTAGACTGAAGGGTGAAATTATAAAAATCATTTTCCATAAAACAACCAAGTAAAAAAAAAATTAGACATCAAAAGAATAAAAACTAAATTAGAAAATATAATATATCACAAACTGAGATTAATAACTAAATTGAAAGGAAATTAAACTCATATTAAAAAGTTAAGGACAAAAATAAAAAATAAAAAAGAACCAAAGCACAAGTACCAAAAACAAAAAAGACTCATCTACATTTTTTTTTAGGGAGGGGGGAAGGCTTGCCAATGACAAACCATCAACCGTTGAAGACACATGCTGCACCAGATGAAAGATGATATATTAACGTGTCTAACTATATGGCGGTCGGGTAGCTTGAACCGCTGAGAGGCTTCACACATGCCGTCTAAAGTGCAGGAGTGCCGCCCATGCGGTGACATGTGTAAATCATGCATCAACAATTTTTTAAAATTAATTATTATTTTATTATGGTTAGATACAACAATACTTTTGACAAAAAAAGAAAATAACAAAAAAACCAACTTGAAAATACATTCATAACCCTTGACCAAAAGCTTCAGTCTTTTGACTCAAGAGGCATTTTAGTAATCCATTCATATACCAAAATTAAAAAAACCGATACCAACCCTAAACCAAAAGCTTATAATTTTTGGTTCCAAGATCATTTAAATATTTTTAATGTTCATAAAAAGATAAAAAAATCCCAATACCCTCCTAAGCAATGCTACATTTAATTAGATTGAGGGAAAAAATAATTATTTTATTATTATAATTCACAATAAAACAACTACTTTCATCGCCTTGTATTTTAGTATATCTAGTTATTGTTATAGCTATAAGTAAGGTTTTTACATAAAAATTAGTATTTTTTTTAGTTTTGAAATAAAAATCAAGATACTTAAGTTGGATTGCTTTTTATTTAGAAATGTATCAAAATATATATTTTTTATTTTTTAAAAATTATTTTTGATATTAGCACATCAAAATAATCTAAAAACACTAAAAAAATATTAATTTAAAGTAAAGAAAAAAATAAAATAAAATAAATTTTTTTTTTAAATTTTTTTTGAAATACAAAAATAAACAAAGTCAAGAATTTGAAATCATGTTTTTCTAAAAATAATTTTTAATATATTTTTAAATAAAAAATATTTTAAAAATCAACTCGTACTAAACTGCTACTAAAAAAGCTCCTTGTTAGCAAAGTAGTCATCGTAGAAAACCTCCTCCGGCAATTCGACAAACAACAAAACAAACACCAAATCAAAATCGCTGGTGGCAAAAGATGAAAGCATTAGGATGGTGGCTGATGCTGGTGGGCTCGCTTCGATTAGCATCTGTTTGGTTCGGTTTCTTCGACATTTGGGCTCTTAGGCTGGCTGTTTTGTCCAATACAACCAGTAAGCTTCTTTCTTTTCACTCACTCAACATCTCCTCCAAAAGTCAAACCCCCCCGTTTTTTGCTTAAAATCCTGGGTTCTAACGGTTTGTGTGTTTTAATGCCTAATGTCGAATTGCATCATGCAAAATTTGGATCCTGATTATTTAAGGGGATCAAAACCCAATTAAGATTTGATCCAATGTTTTATTTGTTATAGAGCAGCAGCGAGTGGGGTAAATTTAAATCTGGTGTCCAAGAAAGATAATTTCAGTTCATTGTTAAGCAAAGCATAGAATGTTAAAATGATTTTGATTAGTTCTATGGGGATTTGTCCCCAAGATCTGGGATGTGGTTCTTTGATGCTGCATATATGAGCATGGGCAATTGTGTACCTGAAATGGAGGATTATATTAAGGGAGCAAGGCAGGATGGTTCCTAGAGTTTGAAGTTTTATCAATGTACTCAAATAGTTGCTTCCTGCGTACTTTTAACTTAGAGGGACTTTAAGAGTCCGATTGAAGAATGTGTTGGTAAAATTTTTATTACATGAAACCACTAGCGGTAATAAACTATTTGTTTAGAAGAAAAGAACTACATCACAGGTTTCACCAATCTGAACGACAGAAAACCCAAACATTCATGCATTGTAAATCAAGTAAATCTTACCTGATCTACTTCCACTGATCCCTTTTCTGTTCTCTCATTTCCCACCATTGTTCTTTACTATACTACGAGGAATTTTTTTTGTAGCTTCACATAAGTTCACAGTAGTTCTGGATGGATGGTTAAGATGAGAGAGCATACCTTTTGATCTGACATGACCACTAGAAGTGTGTTTTCTGATACTTCGATGATTGGTGATTAAATGTCCGACGCTAAACTGGTAGTTGCTCTTTAAGTATTAGTTGGATACCAAATTGAACCCGTTAGGCCTGTCTTTTCTGATACTTTATTGATTGGTGATTAAACTCTCCTAGTTAACATGCATTTGCTGGCAGAAAAACTTTAGCCAGCAATGACAATAATAGAAACTTCTTCATTCCTTAGGTTTGAATACCAAGATCAACGGTTATGTTTCATGTAAGTGTATTTTGTTCCTTTGATTTTGAATCCAGAAAAATAACATCACAATCTCAAAGACAAAGCAAAACACTCTCATAAAACAAAGGCGTGCAACAATTCCAAACCCAGAAGATGCATCTATTTCTTTATGGCTGAAGTTTTGTTTGTAACATCTTTTTGACTGGTTTCAGTGGTAGAGAGTTCTCTCTCGTTCGTGTTAATTGATCATGGTCTGATTTTTCCCACCCTCTTTTATTAACTGTTATGCAGTGACTGAAGTTCATGGAAGAACATTTGGAGTTTGGACACTATTGACTTGCACTCTTTGCTTTCTTTGTGCATTCAATCTTGACAACAAGCCACTTTATTTGGCCACCTTTTTATCGTTCATCTATGCCTTCGGGCATTTCTTGACTGAATACCTCATATATCAGACGATGGCCATTGCAAACTTGACTACCGTGAGCATCTTTGCAGGTATGCTTGTTTCTTAGCAGACCTGAAATGTTTGATTTTTCTGTCCTTGTATCACTTATCTACCAATATTTTTCATGCCCAACCAGGGGCGGAACTAGAAAATTTTAACTGGGGGTGCCATCATAAAAACTATAAGGTTGGGGAGCAAATATTTTATTCTTAGAGGGGCTAAATGAATAATTTTTATAAAAAAATGAAAATTTAAGGACTAAAATTAAATTTTTAAAAACTTTGAAGACAATTTATATATATAGTGCTATAAATTTGGTAAACAGCGGCAAACAGTTGATGATGGCCCATGCGTTAGGAAATTCTATGCATCTTCATGAACTTGGACCACCTATAATGCACCTAGCTAGTTTCCATGCTTAGAGTTAGAGAATGTTTCAAGGGAGTAAATAAAACATCCTCTTCTTTTAATGCAATGGAAGTTAACTAATGAGGGTTAATGTTTCATAGTAAAAAATTGCAGGCCTAGTTTATTATGCATAGATGATACCCACAGCAAGCTTGGGGGTGCCAAGCACCCCCAAAGCTTGCCGTAGGTCTGCCCCTTTGCCCAACCCATTTTGGTTCTAGGTTTAGTTTTGCATAGCCTGCTTGCAAGTTGCAAGTCTGGTTTGTTGTGCATACTGTGGAATACTGGGATACAAGTTTTTTGGTTTTCCACTAAATCCTAAGGTAAAGGTAGATCGGCGTGAGCTTACGGTTTATATTTCCAGCCAAATTGCGCATTTTCACAATTTTATTTGTTCTCTTGACAGAAGATCATCATGCAACTTTAGAAAAATCTCTTTCTTTGGTCTCCATTTAGTTCATCTGTTCCTTTCAATCAGGTACATCAATAGTGTGGATGCTTATTCAGTGGAATGCGCACCAAAAGAGCCATCCAAAGCATCCATGAAACTGGGGATGTTATTTTGCCTTTGACGCGCAGGTCTTTCTTGCTGATCTTGAGGGAGGTTTTGCTACTCGTTTCCAGCTTCTAATTTGGATTTCTGACACCGCATGCCGAGGCTTATAGCTCGCATTGCTTGTTAACTGGACCGCTGTTTTAATAATGTTCTTAATTTCAGCTTTGAATGCTTCAACTATATTAAAATTTTTGGAAAGCACGCGAAAGTTTACTGGCTTCGTGCATGCTGTAATTGTCTGAATTTATTGAGCGTCAAAACTTCAATTAATCTCTGTTCAAGGCTATTGTTATACCTGCAGTCACATTATATTTTTGGATTATTTTTCAAATGATTAAGTTTATCTTTGCTGTTACAGTCAAAGATAAACCATTTTATGATCAATTATTAAAACTAATAAATAAATTATTAATAGAGTTAGAATACTTTTTTTTTTTACTCTAACAAATTAAACTGATATAACGTTTTCATAAAGAAAGAACTTGCTTATAAGGTTCATAATTGAATTATTTTTAACCAAATAAAGACGTTTATATTTATTTAAAAATACAATAAATATTGGAGGAAACTTTTCCTCAAAAAAACCCCGAAGTTGAAGTTAAGTTAATTGGTAAAAGTCAAATCGCCTTCGGAAACTAGATGGATGGATGAGGTTATTTGGCAGTTTTGAGAAAGTCAATTAGTTGAAAGGAAATAAATAAATAAATTATATACTCTATTGGGAAAATTTAAAACTCACATGTCCTAATATTGTAAAAATTTCTTGATGTTGGTTTAATGCAAGCAACTATCATGGTTGAGAATCTCACCGGTAGCAATATGAGTCCGGTTGTTTTTGAAAATATATTTTTTATTATTTTTAAAAATTATTTTTAATATTAACATATTAAAATAAACTGAAAAAAAATATAATACTAAAAAACAAACACGAGTTTGAGTTCAAAACTTCAAATACTTGCCTACAAGGTGGACTTCAAGCCCACGACTGGGCATTGCATTGGCAATCTAGGATTATTGAATGCTCTTCTTTTCTGTAAGTGAATCAAGTTTGGCACTAAACACTGTCTGGCTACACAAGGAGAGACTTCCCTCTCTACTGGTCCCTTCTATTTCCAGAGGACAAATACCTTTTCTTCCTATACTTAGCCTACTTGGGGTGTGCCCCTCGCCCTCTCTTTACACAGAGATTGAAGTAGATAGACTCATTTTTTTCTCTTCTAATCACTCATGCAGATTGTTTGATCATCCAACTGCACTTATCATGTTCAATTTCAGTAAGTTCATCGAGGCATATAAGGGAATTTAGAGACATAAATAAACAGAAACATGTATGTACAATTGCTCACCCTAGGCTACAGTTTACAGGAACACGGAATGTCTAGGACTTCAAATCACCCACTTCCATAGGGTGGATATTTTAACCACACCAAATAACTTGCTTCCTGTCCCGCTATGTAGCGACGACAGGCTGATCCTCAGCAACTTAGGCGGAATCAGAAGGAAAGAACACCTACATCCTCACTAGCAGTCACTAACTAATGCAGAGCTTTTTCTCTGCATTCTCTCTCTGATGGTTCATACAAGTATATATCCTAAATGCTCCTGCTTATTTATCATTATTCTAGCTCATGGCTTGTAAGATCAGACTCCGACCTTCCCTGCAGCATTTGCATCAAGCTTCATGACCCGTTCTAGTATTTAATAGAAAGAGAGGCCGTGGCTTTCCCTAAAACTCCTCCTCCATCAATATGATCATCAATCAATGAACGGGAATCCAAGCCAATATCTTTTGCATCATTTCCGTATGGACCTGACCTGATTGGGTAAAAAACAACCTCCTCATTGCCATGGCTTTTATACCCTTGCTCTAATTTTATGTGTTCTGCATTATCTATCTCGTTTTCCTTAATCTTTCTCAGACCTCCAATCCCAAGTTGTGTGATTATTGATTGGGAGTTCTGCATCACAGAGCTAGATGCATCATCTCCCCTGTAATGTTCTTCTCTTAACTGTTGTAAATTCCTTTCGCCTTCATTTTGGGTTTGATCATCTAGTGAACTTACATCCTCAAGTTGATCGCCCTTCTCTTCAATTTCTTGATCTTCATTTGTTTCTTCCCTTTCCTTATCGTCTACATCAATGAGATCCTCTACTTCCTCAGTTTCTTCCTCTTCTGTTCTTACTTGATCATGTCCATCTATTTCTTCATCCCCACCACTTCCTTCATCCTCAATTTCTCCAGGTTTAATTTCTTCGATTTCTTCTTCCAATTCTGCTTTACCCTCATGATTTTCAATCTCTAAACCTGTTTCCCTTACCCGAGGATGGAGGCCTTTCCTGCCAAGTTTTACGACTTCATAATCGCCTCGAACCTCTTCTGAGATCTTTCCAGTACTGTCCTCGTATGCTGCCTTCTTATGGTAAGAGTGCTTGAGCTGGTTGACCAACCAGACGCCAATGGCAAGCAACAGAAATACCTGAATGAAATGCTTTACCTTAAAGCCTTTGGACCTCAGGTTTCTACTGGATGACTGCTTCAACATGTTCAAGTCCTGAAACGAGTGTGTATCCTTCAATTGTCAGCAGGAACTGGCAATTCCAATCTGTGAGTGGAAACAATGATCAAAACAGAACAATCAGTATTTAAAGTCTCCATAACAAACAACCCTAAACCTTCCAATTTATTTTTTGAAAATCCTAAATTACAATATGTTCAGGCCAAGATGATAAACACAATGGATGGACATTGCACAAGGACAACGTACCCTGAAACATTCTATGACAATAAAAAATTGTACCCCAAAAATGCCAAAGTAATTGTATCAGTCCTAATTGAACAAAATGTATACGCTTGAGTAAGACAAACTGCCAGATAATAATCCGGGATAGAAATTTTTTTCTTCGGCTATGAAACAAACATGAACAAGAACTGAAAACTAAACTTCATCTCTACTGTGTTGCTCATAGACATATAATCATATTAAAGACATTTGAAAGCTGAATGAACAATAGAATCGATATATGAATGAAGAAATTGAGCTGACACTGACAAGGAATGACAGAGCTACAATCTTTTTTAAGCACAAAAATAAAAGCAATTTCTAGCAGAACAGAATATTCTTCCCAAACAATATCGAATATGGACAGATGAAAACAGACGAAATGCAATCAGACAAAGATATCCATAGCTGTCTACAACACACCCAACTAAAAATTAAGAACTTCATAAAAAAATTTAGTAGAAAAACAAGAACTCCAAGCACATAAAGTCCAAGACACCATTCAAACAAAGCATGTGTGTATAATATATGATATAAGAACCTGACATAACTTAACGGAAGTGGAAAAAAAGAGAAGCTAAAGACACAAAAGGGTACCTGCAAGAACACTGAGCAGGAGATCCCAGAAGAAAAAAGTGGAAGCTTTGCGATTGGCAGTGAAGTGTATTTGTATGTATAGGAGACCAGTAAAGGCAGTTTTTTTCACAGTAAAAAGGTTTATGTTGTTCACTTGTTCTCAAGAGAAATGAGTTATAAGCGGGAATAGAAAAAACAAAGCACCTGGCTGATAAAAGAATAGAAGGGAGGGGACAGTTAATGGTTAAAGAGGGCGAACATTGTTTCTCTCTCTCTTTTAACTCAACAGAGTATGAACAAGAGAGTACAGGCTCCAAAAACGTCCACCACCACAAGGGGTGTGGCACTGTATACGTGTGACCCAGAAATGTCGGCAATTCTTTCTGTTTGCTAAATTGGCATCAATTCACTGGCCATTTTGTTTGTCTACTTTTTAAACCGACTAGGTTTCACGGTTTTCAAATCTCTTCCGGTTCTGTTTTTTTTTACTTGTAAACTATACATTTCACTTCCTTGGTATTTTGGTGTGCAGTTTTGAGGTTATACACTGTTAATATAATATCATTCAGAGTATTAATTTAATACACATAATTTTAACTTAAATATAAAAAAAATTTAACTTGAGATGTCAGGTATCTAGAAAATAATTTTAAAATTTAAACATTTATATTTAATAATTACTAAATTGTTAGCTCGCGTTAGGCTACTGGTCATATTTATTTTTTCTTTAAAATAAAAGAAAATATTCAGGCATAACTAATATTTTTCTAGTAGGAAATTTTTTTTTAATCGTGTGAGAGTTGATTCGATATTATCCAATTGATTTGATGATTAGTAAAAACTTAGTTTAACTAAAAAAATTCAAGACAACATATTTTTTAAAAAAATTACTGAGACGACAACATATTGGATCGACCTGGATCAATTCGAGTTAACCTTTCAAAACCGCAAACCCGGTCATGAGACCTTGATAACCTCATATAAAACAAATTGAAATAAATTATGAAACTCAATTCCAAATCAATCTAATATTGAAAGATGAAATTAAAAAAAAATAAAAAAGAAACAAAAAATGACCCAAGAACCCCATAAAAAAATAAATTGAAATAAATTATGAAGCCTAATTTCCAATCAACCCAATATTGAAAGATGAGATTGAAAAAAAAATTTTAAAAAGGACACGAAAAAAGACCTGAATCAACTTGGCTTAACCTTCTAAATCCATAATCCGAGTCATGAGACCGGAATAACCTTATAAAAAATAAATCGAAAAATAACATAAGTTAGCCTGTCAAGCTTGTGACATGTGTCATGAGACTGAAATAACTTTATGGAAAGCAGATCGAACAAATTATAAAGTTCGATTCTCAATAAATCCATTATCGAATGATAAATTTTTTTTAAAAAAATTAAATCTAAAAAGGAAAAAAAAAATCAACCTAAGTCTATCCGGGTTAACTCGTAAAACTCATAACCCAAGTTATGAGACCATGATAACTTTATAGAAAACAAACCGAAACAAATGACAAAATCTAATTTATAATTAACCAAA
>Ga0307517_10005682_pt1 | contig 18698 bp, 15 predicted proteins | sample 23_EM_MG_FD_194515 | JGI IMG/M metagenome (GOLD analysis project Ga0307517, IMG submission 194515) | Populus trichocarpa ectomycorrhiza microbial communities from riparian zone in the Pacific Northwest, United States - 23_EM | ecosystem: Host-associated > Plants > Roots > Unclassified | place... | reverse complement strand
TATTATTGCGATCCTATTAGCTTCCGTCTATATATATCACTATTGGAAACACCCTGGGAGGATATAAAAAAGGGTATGATACTCGACGTTATACGTTTTACAAGAGCACTTCTCTCAAGTCTTGCATATAAAACTCTACCTTTTGTGGGTACTTGTCTTGATAAGATTTTGTTCTTTCCTTCTCGTGTAAGTTCAGCATCAATGCTTTATCTTATTACGAAAATACTAGTTAGACAAAGGAACTCGTTTGGGAACGCGGTTGAAACCACGTTCCACAAAATTTAAATTTTATTTTTTGTTATAATTTAATATGGTTTGTACATTTTAGATTGTTTTGATGTGCTGATGTCAAAAATAATTTTTAAAAAATAAAAAAATATTATTTGCATATATTTCGGCATGAAAAGTTATTTGAAAAGCAACCGTTACCATATTGACAAAGGCTTTCTAATTATAGCAAAGGATTTTTTTTCTTTCAGATGGCATGCCCAGATGAAAAGGGCCTGAACCTATCGTGTCTACGGGCTTGATATGCGGTATAAATATGATTTAGATTCCAGTCCCCGTGTTTCTGCGTGGTTATACTTTAGTCCTTGAGATTTCCAAACCTGCTCTTTAACCGCGATGTATTGTACATGTAGTTCAATCAAATAACAACCTCATTTCCATGGATATTCCAAGTCGCTGTGTAGTGCTTTCAAGTTATAAACTTTTAAATATTTTTATTAATTATGTCTTAGTAATTTATCTTACTACTCAATAAATTAATTAATTATTCTGTAATATAATGGTTATTAATATTATTATACACATTGTTTTAAAACTTGCCTCTAAGTTGGCCGTGACTCGAGACTGAAACCGAGCTAAGCTTTAATAAAAATAAAGAAAGGATTGACTAGGTTAATCAGTGACCTGATTAGGTTACCGATAAAAAATCATTGATTTATTTTTTTCTCTAATTTTTTCTAAAAATAATGTTGTTTTCATATTTTTTTAATAAAATAAAAAAATTAGGTTGACCTGAGTTGACTACGGTCAACTTACCTAACTCAATGCCTATCCCAAATCAAGTTTAAAAACTATGATTATACAATCACAACACAAAACATATATTATAATTTTTTTAAAAAAACTACTATTCACTTAATAATAAATAATAAGCTAATATAAACCATAAAGAACCATCTGGTCTTTTTATAATTTAGCTCTTTGTTCCATAATTATGATAGTTTAACCAGTTAATTATTATTTCAACGGAAAAGGTTTTTTGTTATCTTGGAGAAGAATAAATATTATTTAAATCATTTTTAATTGACTATGAGTTAATAAATATTTAATCTTATTGCATTGTAAATGTTATTTTATTATTTCATAAACTTAAAAACACAATAGTTATAACGCCATAAAGGTGTAGTAACAAGAGCCCCTTTAGAAAACGTGGTGAAAGTTATTTTTAAATTATTTTTTATATAAAAATATATAAAAATAATATTTTTTATTTTAAATTTTATTTTTAATTTCAATATATAAAAAAAATTAATTTTTTTTAAAAACATATAGAAGGTGAGTTTCAGAAGTTCGGGAACGAGGGTGGCTTTCACATCGCCCACCCCTTTTTTACTTTACAGGATCTTGTCTCACAAATTGAAGTCAAAGTCACAGGTAATGTCGTTACAGGATATCGGAATTCAGCGCGGGGTTTTTTCGGAATTCAGTAAAAATAAATTATCGAAACACACTAGATTTAAGAAAATAATACTTTTAGAATTTCTCACAGGACCAGTTTTTAATTTCATTAGGAGTGTTTGGTATTAAAATGCATGATATCTTTTAAAATAATTTTTTACTTGTAAAAGTATAAAAATAAGTGTTTTTCATATTTTTTTTTATCAATATATTAAAATTATAAAAAAAAACATCTAAAAATATAAAGTATTTTAAAAATACATCTAAAAATAAAAACCCAAGCAAACACGTAATAAAACCTAGACTTTAAATAATTTACTCCATAGAAATACCATACTGGCCTTTCCTTTTTCACTTTGCTTTCGTGTTGGTGTCGATATACCCGTCTTTTTTTTCCCGTCTCTAGAACGGAAAGGGGGGAAGGCTGGAAGCGAGTGAAAGGTTCCTCGCTTTTCTGTCGCCTAATATGTGTGCCCATAATTTGTTATTGACACGATGAGGATTTTGGCAACCCGCCAGAGAAGAGAGATACATGTGCTTAAAAACGACAAGGAAGGGGGAGCAGAAGACCTCGAATTACTTTATTTATGGTTTAAAAATGCATTGCAGATGATAATTGGTAGAGACATGGCATCTTTATAGTTTCTGTGAAGTCGGCATTGCTAGAGAAACTCCACTACCACCTGGTAGATCCTTCCATTGCTGTGTTATTGTTTTGATCTGGGTGTAGAAATTAACCCCAGCCTTGCCTGCAATTATTTATAAAAAGAAAAAAAAATTAACCATCTCAAGGATGTTTACATGGCCGCCAGCTTTATACAACCAGTATGTTGGTGAAGAAAATAGGAATGGTACAGTTTCAAAACGCAAGAGCAAGGCTTTAGAGGATGTAAGCATTACCATAGAAATTGAGATCGCCAGCAAAAGATGCCTTGGAGCCAGTAAATGAGAAAAATGGCAAGGGAACTGGTATAGGAACATTGATGCCAACCTGTATAATAGCGAATTATGTTAAGCATGCATGCATTTCCCAAGGTGCCTATTTCAACAAAATATGAACGTTAAATTATCCTGGAAGTAATTTTCAAAGTTCCTCTTATGTGGTTTGAGCTATCAAATCTTGCCATAGAAAGAATGATCAGTAAAGTGGGGAGCTAAAATTGTTGCCCTTAACAGATAAATTATGCAGTTGTATCCCTTAAATATTCTTTGATGATTTTGCAGTGTTTCTTCGTTTCTTTACCTGCCCAGCCTCTATCTCAGTTTGGAATTTCCTTGCAGCAGCACCGGATGTAGTGAATATGGCAGCTCCATTGCCATATCTGTGACAAAAATATTACAAACATGTAAACCAGATACGATTCATTGAAGGAAAAACACGATAACACAAGCAAATGAGAAGTCATAACAAAAAAGTACTTATTTCTGTTCACGAAGTGGATGGCTTCTTCAAAGCTGTCAGCCTAAAGTTAAGAGAAAGAAGTTAATTCATTTCCATGCTAATCGATCAGAGGCCTAATTATCACAGAAACACAAAAGGAGTATTTAACCCACCTCCTTGCAAAGAAGAACTGGGCCAAAAATTTCCTCCTTCAAAGGAAATGTATGGAGAGTAGATCAGTCAATTTTTCACCAAAATTTGAAGTCTACATCTTCATGCACTTAGGAATTTAATAAATTATAGATTTCTTGGAGTATGATCTACAAAATCACTTAAAAAAAAACCTTGTAGCAATCCATATCAGCTGTGACACCAGATAAGATGGTGGGACCAATAAAATTGCCATCCTCGTATCCTGGAACCTGTTTATCACCAGAAACAAAATGGTATGCAGAACAGTCTCTTTTCGGTTATAACTTAATTGAGAATAAAGGATATAAAAGGCGCAAAAGCACCCTTGCAAGGAGGAGGAAAGAAAAAAGCACAAAGCTAATTTAAAACTGATGGATGTTTGAGATTAACAAATGCTGGACTCAAACTCAGTACCTTATCCATCTTGCTTTACAAGAGAGCCAATGGTACAAGACTACTGGTCCTAATGTATTTTCAGCTCCTTACTACAAAGAGAAATGCTATTTGCTCTTCCAGCAATTACTAAATTAATCCATCATTTCCACTATATTCCATGCTTCTGGTCTGACATGCATATTTAGGAGGGTTTACTCAACATTATATAAAAAAGAAGTATTGGGTCCCATCAACAAAACAAAGATGCAATAAAATACCACTATATTTCTTCCATCAAGCAGAAGTCTGGCACCACTTTCGACACCACTTTCAATTAATTTGCATACTCGTTCCTTGGCCTGCAAAAACAGAGAAAATTTCCAAGTAAAAGTTTGATCATGGTGGTGCAGAACAGGTTAAGAATAATTCTTAAAGATACCTGTTTGCTGATCACTGGACCAAGGTCTGCATCAGGTTCTGTTCCTGCATTTACTTTTAGAGACTTTGCACATTCCACCAGTTTATTCTCCCTAGAAAAGTTTGAAAAGGTTCTATGTTATACAGTTACGTCTCGGCCAATCACCAAGTTACTCTTATTTTCTAATTTTATAAAACAACATGGTAAAAGTTTGCAAGGGGATGTGATCTATGTACAACTGTGCAAACAGTGATAAAGGCCAAATCTTGTGTGCGGCCTCAGAACCCACCTACACAGACAAATGCCACCCTAAGTAACATGATGACATGCATGTGCCAACTCTCAACAAAGGAGCCGTGTCCTATTCTGGCTACCAAAACTGATCCAGATTCCTTGACATGGCTGAAAAATCATTCTCTCAACAGCATTTTCCTTTGCAGCTAGCTAACTGACAGCAGATTATTTGAAAAATCCAGCTAGAAGTTATTAAGTCAACGAGTTGTGGATTTTAATTGGAAACAAACTTACCATGACTGTGAGTCTCCAACAAAAACTACGGTGCTCAGAGCCATACATCTCTGTCCCGCTGCACCAAAACCAGCAGCAACCAAGGCATTCAAAGTGGCATCAGTGTTGGCATCGGGTAAGACAATTGCATGGTTTTTAGCTCCCATGTTGGACTGCACAAAAGAATCCAGATAGCCAGTTAATTCCAACTTCCAACCATTGTGAAGAAATCATATCGATCCCAAGAGACTGAATAGTTAATTACTAAAGAAATGATGTGAACTCACTTGCACACGTTTTCCTTTAGCTGATGCCCTTGAATATATGTGCATTCCAGCCTGTGAATATGATAACAAAACATCAAGTACTAATGTGACTATCACGTAGATAATAACATATCAATTTTGCAGAAAAATGCAATTATCTCCAGAACATTGCCCACCCAAAAATAGCAAGAGAATAATTTAAAGGTTATCCACCTAAAAACTGATCTTGTTCAGGATCTTCATTTTTCTCAGAATGCTTGAGGAGTGAAATGTAAGACAATAAAACATTAATTAGGAAAACCTGGATATCGTGCCGAGTAACTTACAGTATTAGAACCCACAAATGATATAGCTCTAATGTCGTCGTCGTCACAGATAGCATTAACAATATCCTGCCACAAATAGAAACATGCTATAAAAACAATGCTGTAAAAGACAAATCAATTAACAAAAACCACAAGTCCGTATCATAGGTATAAATAACTACAGCAAATATAATTGTTTTTCCACTATGTCACAGCCCTTTAATTATGTAGATTTACTAAAAACTCTGCAAATGAAACTCCAAATCTTACTAATTTAGAATCAATTAAACAAAATCCTATTTGTCAAGATTATTTTCTTAGGAAGCTATAGCTAATAAATCACAATAGAGATTAATTAGCTAAAAAGAGCTTATTGTTGAGCAAAATCATACATTGGTGCCATGAACAATATTTAAGACACCATTAGGTAAACCAGCCTCCATTGCCAATTCCGCAAGTATTATAGAAGCACCTGTTTCACCACCGAAGAACAAAGTTACTGCTATGGATAAAAGTATGATGATTGATTCTTTTGTGCAGAAAATGCCTTGATTTGGAACTATGATTAGTGAACATCTAGGCAGAGACTGCCTTTGTCCCAGACCAATGCTGTTTGCCCAAATTTTCCAGGACTTTCAAAACTACATTTCTTCACATTACTAAAAAATGCAAGAGAAAGCATCCTATGGATATGCCAGGTGCAATTTTCAAATCTTTGAACAATTTCCATTAACTATTCAAAGTGGAAAGCTATTTTTAATAAGAGGAAAAAGAAAGGCAAACACCATTTATGGCAGGAGCAGAAAATCTGACACAAGATTCAAGCTTCCAAACACTTTTCTTATTGGATAAAAGAGGTCACCTGATGGAAAGTCCCACAATTCTTGGCCAAAGGTGCTTCCAATACCCATAGGAAGCTATTACATTATCAGTGTAACCAACTTCTAAAAGCTTTTATACCACATATCTATGACCAGAGAAGATAGTAAGTATCTCTCTTGCCTGAATATAGCACAACTTGGTACCATGAAGAGGTGCTCCAAACCTTATACACAAAGTATGGACAAGTAAATTCTCACCAGGATCTTTCTCCGATGGCTTCAAGACAAAGGTATTGCCACATGTAACTGCAACAGGGAACATCTGCAGCAAAAAAGGTAGCGTGCACGTTTTTAAATTACTTTTTTTCTTTGAGAACTCAAGATTTGTTCACAACAAGAGAATCCTTTAAATGTTAGTACAGTTGTGAAACATGATCAACTTCAAGATGAAGCTAGAAGTAGGCCTGGTTAACTGCATGTTTTCATCTTAACAGCAAAATTTAAGTTCCACCTTTGTGATAATGAAATATGCAGGCATCGTAAATGCATGGAAAAAACAAATTGTGAAGAAGAATGCTGAAGGCTTACCCATAAAGGAATCATTGCCGGAAAGTTGAAAGGGCAAATCCCAGCACATACACCAAGTGGCTCTCTGATGCTAAAGGTATCAATTCCATTTGCCACATTTGGGACATACTCTCCCATCTGCAAAGTTGCCATTCCACAAGCATGTTCCACCACCTCTGTATGAGAAAACAATCAAAATTGAGAAAGTATAGAAGCAATCAATTGCAATCTTTTCACCGAAAGAGATTTTAGGAAAGGGAATAAAAGATAGACTAACCTAGCCCACGGAAAACATCTCCATGAGCATCCTTCAAGGTCTTCCCCTGTTCAGTAGTAATATTCATCGCAAGCTTATCCTACAACAAGATCAAAGTGATTCTAATCATCAAACAAAAGCCAATAAAAAATAATACGAATAAAACGCAACAACATACGACAGAACAAATTCTAGTATGCTTACAGTGTCTCTACGAATAAGCTCTTGAAGCTTGAGCATGACACGCTGACGGGTAGTAATTGGCGTGTTACGCCACGCCGGAAAAGCATGCTTTGCTGCAGAGACTGCAGCTTTGAACTCTTCATTCGTCGTCAAAGGAATTTGTGATACAACTTCTTGTGTTGCCTATCCTCAAATGTCAATCCATTAAACCCAAAACCACAATCCACAACAACTTCTAATAAACGAGAGAGAGAACATTATAAGTTCATATACTCACGGGATTTATCACATCAATGGTTGAAGATGATTGCGAATCAACGAACTTTCCTCCAATAAGATTCGGGACTCTCTGATACAACAAAAAAAATCAGAAAAATGAGATGAAGAAAGCAATAATAATCTTGTATAAATTAGATAAGTGAACTAGAGTTTCTCAAGCTTTTGAAGAACTTTCTAAGAGACCAAACAGACCATAAAGCATCGTATATACACCGTATGTATGTATGTATAGATTTATACAGAGTGTATTACCGGAGGGCTACGGAGGCTTGAAGAAGGCTCAACAACACCAGTGGAAAAATAATAAGAGCTTCTTAAAGCAAAGATCGAAGGCTTCAAGGCCTTTAGATTTCTCGCTGAAAAAACAAAACAAAAGGATCAAAATAAATCAGGATTACCTTGTAACACGGCTTAAATAACTGATTGATGATTAGTTATGAAATCATCTTGCGCAAGTTTCTTACCTCGTTGAATCGAGATTTTAAGAGGCAACATAGTTTTTTTTTGGGGGGTTTTCTTCTTTGATTCAACGATTTTTATGTTTTTAGGATAAATGGTCTTTTTTTATAAGATATATATCCGTTTTTCACTTTTTTGCATGCTAGTAAAAGAGTGATTAGTGTTGTGACCAGCAGACGGGTTGAGATCCGAAGACAATGATTTGTTGGGATGTGAGCCGATGGATTGGAGTTTCGTGCTATCTGACGGTGGAGATTCAAAAGTTATTTTATAACGTGGCAGTCATATTGGAAAAAGTTTTCCTAATTTGCCTTGTTTAAAAAAAAGGAAAATGCTAACATACAAATAAATTCACTTGAGCAAAGATTCTAAGGATGAAAATTTGATTTTATCAAATGCAGAATTGTAAATATAGGAAGAAAAAGGTCTTATTTAATTGCTATTCTTCAACACCTTGTCTATACCCATTACCAGTGTACTCAAGAAGAACAATAAATTGCACTTGAGGGTCTAGCTGCTGTGGTTAATCGTGTGACTTGTTCCGTCCCCGTTCCGGGTTCGACCCTCTATGTGCACGCCTGTCACCTCCGCGGTGCCTTACCTGCTTCTGGGCTTGCAGGATGTCCAGTGGGCCGTGGGGAATAGTCGTGGTGCGGGTAAGTTGGCTCGGACACCCCACGTAAATCAAAAAAAAAAAAGAACAATAAATTATATATATATATAGGGGTGATTAGGAGTATTTAATTATTTTTTAAAGTATTTTTTATTTGAAAATATATTTAAATAATATTTTTTATTTTTTAAAAATTATTTTTAATATGAATATATTAAAATGATTAAAAAAACTAAAAATAATATTAATTTAAAAATAAAAATAAAAATATTTTTTTCCAAAATACTTTTCAAACATACCAAACAGATATACAGTCCTAATCCGCAGGGAAAGTTAGCAACCAGCAGGAAGAGAAGAGAAGGAAAGGAACAAATTTTACTCCCTACTATCAGCGATGTTGGTCCCGCTTTCTATTTTTATTTCTCATTTGGGAACTTTTATTAGGCCGTCCAAAAAGCATGTTTAGAAAAAATATATAAATGAGAGTTTTTATTATAATTTATACAAATCTATAATATATATTAATTAATCAAAAACAAATCATAGTCAAGGTAAACTGTAATTTCAAACACACCACGCTCCCAAATAAATACTTAATTAACATTTAAAAATATATTTTACCACAATATTTTTAATTAAAGTTCATTTATAAATAACAGATAATTAAAAATTATTCTTAAAAATAATAATATTGATTATTAAATAATAACGTTATTAAATATGTGTTAAAAATAAATTAAATTTTTTTTTTGAGATAAGGGAGGAGTGGATCTTGTTTTTTGTTTCTGTTTGGTCAAAACAATATATCATTTCAAGAAGAAGTTGATTTGACAGAAAAAGCCTCCACTTAAACGCCTCTTAACAAAGCGTACGTGCACGCAACTACCAAGTCAATAAACAGTAGCTCAGCTACATCGAGTTTTATAAATCTCATTATCATTATTAATTTTAAAACTTGTAAAATTAATAAAAATACGAACAAACTAATCCAAAGCCCATATTAATAATAATAATAAAAAAAAAAGTTAGAAATACTGCTGCGTTTCGTACTCAGCAGTTGGCAAATTCATCCAGTAATCCACACTGAAGAGCTGGTAGGGAGAATTAATGCCCCTTGTGGTAAAATTCGGTTTAAATTTTTTTTTTTTTTTTTAAGAAAAAAGAAGGAGAGCTGACCTACTTGAAATCCGAGGAAAGGTGATCCAAAACTACTCTAACCATAGAACCCCAAGAAAGAAAAGCTTCATCTCCCTTTATATCATCCAACCATGGAGTACGCTAGTGACAGAAACCGTAATCATGCCCATTGGCCGTCCCCACCAGACTCCGTAAAAATCTAGATACATAATTGTCAAAGAGGAAGGTATAATCTGAAATCTATCTGTTTGCTGTCATGGTCTTGTTATGAAGACACAGATCGAAGGAAGGAAGGAAGCATTAATTGCTTTTAAAAACGTCACCGTTCTAAAAGGCCACACAAACGAATCACTGCAGAAGAGAGAACCATGGCCATCACTTTATAGCATTTGATTGAAAATAACCTCATCACCACCTATAGCTCCACACTGGGTCGTCATTATCCAGGAACCATAGCATTTTTGCTGTCGCATGGAAGAAACAACCAGGCAAACAAAGAGAATGAAACCACTCTGTGCCAGGACCCAAAGGCGAGATTGATTATAAACAAAAGGTACAATCTCGCCCTAGTCCAGGAAGGTAAATAATAATAATAATAATAATTTAGCAATTTCTGTCTCTTCTCCCTGCTATTTCTGGAGCAGTCTCTATGTAGGATGGTATCTAGGAGCTTGGCAACTGGTGAGATGACGAATCGTCACTCACTAAATCTCTCCATTGTTGAGTCACTGTTTTAACTTGGGTGTAAAACTGAATTCCAGCTTTTCCTGCGGCAGTTTATGAAACTCTGCTTTAAAACTTCAGAAACTAAGATCCCCTAAATGTGAAAGCTTTTCAAATAGGAGGCAATTCACATAGAAATCATCCAAACCACACATATTTACCGTCAAAGCTGACATCTCCAGCAAAAGATGGTTTTGCGCTAATAAACGAGGAGAATGGCAGCGGAACCGAGATAGGAACATTTATCCCAACCTAAAAAAATTCCAGTTCATGTCAAACATAAAAAATTTAATGAATAAAGGGAATTGTCACAAACAAAGGTTTCACATGCGCAACAATACTTCAGAAACTAAAGCTTGCAGATTGGAGTAATCTTATTTCAAAAAAAATAAAAATTAAAAAAAGGACAGCAACATGTGAGGCCTTGATAGTGAAACACAAGTCATTCAGATGAAGGTTTCACTGTCCCTTCATCTTTTACCATTAAAAGCAGACCCATGACAGGCTGCACAGGACTATCTTACCTGCCCAACCTCAACCTCAGTCTGGAATTTCCTTGCAGCGACGCCAGATGTTGTAAATATAGAAGCTCCATTGCTATATCTAAAAGAAAGAATCAGGGCTCAGGCATAGACCATGAGACAAGTATTCAATACATTCCAATTCTATGCATGTACTGGGAGAAAGTAATAGTTGAGATTACTTATTTCCATTAACAATGTTTATGGCTTCTTCGATGCTATCAGCCTGAGAGACAAGAAAAACACGTGTTAATGTCCTGGACTAAATAGCTGGTGAGACAAATAGGAGGATGGATGGGTAGCAGCAAACCTGCATACAAAGAAGAACTGGGCCAAAAATATCCTCCTGCACAAGCAATAAGCCTCATTTAGTTTATGATGCGGTCAAGCTTGCTGGAAACCATCCAAGGTCACTTCTGTAAATATCACATAAACTACCTTGTAACATTCCATGTTGACTGTGACATCCGATAAGATGGTAGGACCAATGAAGTTCCCATTTTCATATCCTGCAACCTAGCATTAATAAATGAACTGAATTATAAAAAAATGATCGGCTTGATCATTTAAAAACTCCGGAGCAGAAACACAATTACTGGCAAGCTTCTCAGTATTGCTTAAAGCACATCACAGCTTTCATTTAAAATTCAAAACATTTATGCAGGATTCATTATAAATAATTTAATTATTTAAACTGTGAAAATCATGTGCAGATGTAAATTAAACCAAATTATCTTATCTTACTGTTGATAAAAAGAACACATGCTATAAATTTGAGCAAAAGCTTATCAAGAAAACTGTTGAGACCATAGAAGACAACATAAAATTAGATACCACAATATTTCTTCCATCAAGAACTAGCTTTGCACCACTTTCAACACCTGTTTGAATCAATGTGATTATCCGTTCCTTTTCCTGTTGAGTAAAAAACAATATTGATGAATAACAAAGGTCACTAGTTGGAAATATACATGAAGAAAGTGAATTTCTCATATACACAGCAGAAGCTGCAACTCTCTCAAATATCGCATAGATGATGGGGCATTTCTCATGATCAAAATTATTATATATCAATAACTTAAAATTACTCTATCTAGAATGGAAAACTTGATAGGTCAGGAATCTGACTCTACTATGCACCTGCTTACTAATAACTGGACCAAGCTCTGCATCCGGTTCTGTTCCAGAGGTTACTTTAAGTGCCTTGGCATGCTCTACTAACTTCTCTTCCCTGGCAAAAAGGTCTAGCAAACTCAGTGAAGGAAATGCCAGTATTCTCTACTGAATCATAATTGGGAAAAAATAAAGGAATAAATTTACAAAAGAACGTAACATTGTAACATATATCTGATATCTATGGTTTCATTCACTACCTTCGTTTGAGATAATTCACCCCATACCTTTCAAACATTTTGCTTTGGCAAAAGTTCTTTTTTAAGAAATGTAACCTCAAAATTCAAACAAGGTTTTATTAAACTTAAAGGATATTGCTATTGTTTTCACGATAGGGGTGCACCTGGACCAGCACTTAAGCAGCCAATAAATCACTTCCTAGACATTCCATTGAAGAAAGGGGGTAAACAAAGACATGATCGACTACCAACCACTAAGGGGGGTTTAGGACCACTGACTTCCATAAAGAATCGCTGCGACAAATTATATAAGTTGGTAGGTCTAAACAAAAAATTCTCCACAAATGCTTACAACTTTTACCTCCAACAACTTTGATTCAGTTTTACCAGATTAAAATCCAAGGTATTTTTTTTAGATAAAAAAATCCAAAGAAATTAAAACAAGTATAAAAAAAAATACCATGGGCCTAGGCCTCCAACAAAGACAGCCATGTTCAGGGCCATGCACTTTTGTCCTGCACCACCAAAGCCAGCAGCAACTAGAGCATTTATGGTAGCACCCACACTTGCATCGGGCATGACAACTGCATGATTTTTGGCTCCAATATTGGACTGAAGTAAAAAGGTCAGCCAGCAGTTAATGTCCAATAACGATTCATGTCATCTATATAGCCTCATAAAATGAACTGCACACTTACTAAAAGCATTATTTGGAGTTACCTGTGTACGTTTTCCTTTAGCTGATGCTCTTGCATACACATAAGCACCAACCTATGAGAACATAATGACAAGATTAAAATACTCTTCAACAATACATTCAAACAAGGCAAATAGAACCATACTTCTTGTAAGTTACACTGCTGAGTCTAGCTCCCACCCAAGGAGTAAACCGTCAAATAATAAATCCACAACCTTGACCTTGACTTAATATTACAAATTAAGGTGATGCTGATGCAGGGCTTCAAATTACCCCTGCAACCATTATCCTCTTTCTCTGGTACAATTTAGAGATGGGCATTTAAAGAGGGTAACAATCCCCCTTTTCATCCCTAATGTTTTTATCTCTTTCCACTAAAAACTTATCCTTCCATCTAATAGCAAACCAAATATCCTTGTAACTTTCACACAGTTGCGGCGTTACAGTTACTCCTATAGCAATTCGCCTACACTAGTTTAGCTCAGAACCAAAAGCAGCTTAAGCGGGAAGTCATTAATTTTTACCAAAGTAAACCAACAAAAATCAGTGAATCCATCAACACAACTTGAGGGAAAATAGCAAATTCTGTGATAATATACACCTAAAAGATGCAGATTCAGCAACTTAGTGCAAAAACTTGACAGGTTGAAATTACTTACCGCATTTGGACCGACAAATGAAATAGCTTTAATATCATCGTCATCGCAAATACCATTAATAATTTCCTGCCCATATCAAATTTAGAAAATGAGAATTAAAAAAATAAGAAAAGTCACTGCAATCAAAATAACAGCGCTCATGGCAGTGACGCAAACACATAGCAAGCTCAGTTTAGTTAAAGTTCATATGAAACCAAGGACGTATTGCAAACAAGTCATGTGTGGTAGACATAAAAAAAAGGTCTTGTTTGTCACGCCTTCAATTGAAAAAGACTGAGTAGTTAAAAGCAAATGTCTTGTATTTGTTTCAGCATATGTAATTCGATCCTCTTATGCTATTCATACGGTCCACAAAGGCATGTAATGATGCAAGCAATAACCTGCATGCAATTCTTAAACTGGAAGTAAAAGTGCAAAACCAAAATTGTAATATTTAAAGTGAAACCTTACATTAGTGCCATGGACAATATTTAAGACACCATTAGGCAAACCAGCCTCCATAGCTAACTCTGCAAGCATCACAGAAGCCCCTGAAATAACACCAACCAACATATTGCTTGTAACCTGCAAATGTCTAGTAAAAAATCTTTCAAGTCGTATTAAAAGCAGATACAGAAACTCTAATTGACCTACAATCTTGGGAGCGGAGCTGCAAATAGCATAACACTTTGGAAGGCAGAACTATCTTATATCTTGGGGGTGTCATGGGCTCATGGTGCCCCAAAACTTTAAAAATTTCTTTATGCAAGTCCTAAAAGTTATTGACACTATTCAAATTTACCATTATTTCATAGGAAATAAACATTTTGCACTGCCAGATATTACTACCATTCTATAAACATCATTAGTTTATTTTATTTATTAAACGTGCCCCTATACCATTACATTTAGGCACCCTCGTTTTTTAAATCCTGGCAGATTTGCAATCCAACAGTTTACACCTGTAATGTGCTTCATGCACCAATAAAGATAGTGAAAAAGCTTTACATGAAATTAAAATGCGTGTTTCAGCTACCATGATCTAATACACCATATCAGGAAAATGGAGACATAACCACCAGGAATCATTTGGCAATCACCTGGGTCCTTCTCCGATGGCTTTAGAATAAAGGTATTACCACATGTGACAGCAATTGGAAAAATCTGCAAACAAAAAATTTAAAAACAAAGAGCAAAACCATCAGTGGTCATATCTAAACCATGTAATTTCCCTAGTCAATGTTCCTGGAGAGCTTTGAACCAGGAATGGTTTCTTTTAAATAAGCAGATAATAATAAAATGTGAAAAAATAAGTTTATTTTCATAACCATGATCTCATTTTTTATTTCTCAAGCACATAAGTTGCAGATACAATGGTGATCTGACATATCAGATACTTGAAATGAACCTGAAGTCCATATCAGATGGGCAGGTAATAACAAATGATAGTTCAACTAGCTTACCCATAGTGGGATCATAGCTGGAAACTCAAAAGGGCATATCCCAGCACAGACACCAAGTGGTTCTCTAATGCTATAGGTATCAATTCCACTCGATATGTTGGAAACAAACTCCCCAATCTGCAGAGATGCCAATCCACAAGCATGTTCCACCACCTCTACGAGGGAACATCCAAGACTTTGTAGAGCAAAGTGTCAACAAATGAGATTTCTCACAGATAACAGATAAGACACTAACCTAATCCTCGTAATACATCACCATGTGCATCCTTCAAAGTCTTTCCATGTTCAGTAGTAATGCTCATGGCTAGTTTGTCCTGCAAAAAAGTAGTAATTCACATCAATTGGACAGATATGCAGGCTAGAAGTTTATAAATCCAAAAATTTACAATATCTCTCCGAATAAGCTCTTGGAACTTGAACATGATGCGTTGACGGGTGGTAATAGGTGTGTCTCTCCACTGTGGAAAAGCTCGCTTTGCTGCAAAAACTGCAGCTCTGAACTCCTCATTTGTAGTTAGAGGAACTTGAGAAACAACTTGCTGTGTTGCCTGTCATGTTTGGATAGCATAATCATAACAAATAACTTGATAATTATTGACTAAATAACTTTGGATACATAAATCCAAATGATCTTTTAATGGAACTAAACTCACAGGATTTATGACATCGATGGACGCAAATGACTGTGAATTAACAAGTCTACCGCCAATAAAATTAGGAACCCTCTGGCACACAATACTTAGTAGGTTAAAATCCAGCATGAATATAGTGAAAAGTCCCACCAAATAGGAGCAGAACAAAAAGCATAACTCAAAAGGTAGAAATTTCTTAATGCCTCTCATCCAGGTAGCTGGGATGACTTCTGTAGGTCTAAGTTACTTCTACTTATGTCTGGGCTTACCATGGGGTAGCGCTGCCTCCAAGAAGGCTCAGCAATTGAGAGATGTTTGTCCCTTCCAGCAGATTTCTCAGGTCTCAATGACTTGAAATTTCTCACTGCACCAAAAAAAAATCAATCACCCACTGTAAGGAAATGGGCGCTTAAATAAAGGCCACCTGCCAGTAGATAACTGTATACAATGTTCTTCAACAAGATCAAAAGATGCTGTGATGTTGTATAAATTAAGGTGGTGAGATATACATCATGAAAATGTGCTCCCAGGTACCACCAAAGAAGGGGGCTCTGAGCAAAGAACTAATGCACAGATTGGGTTCATCCCTGTAGTAATAGGATGAATTAAGTTAAAGACATGAAAGCGTAAGAAGTCAGCAGCTCCCCCCACTTTCAGGTCTCAATTTAAGAGTTTTCATGGTGTGGGAACCATAATTAATCATTAATAGTTACTTAATTCATTGTAGCAGCAGCCTTGGTACAAGTCAATGGGGGAGCAAATAGAGTCTGACAAGGTTCAAAAAAAAATTATCAAACCTAAAACAGCCGAGTGACGATAATATGTTCAAGCAGCCAAAGTCACAGTGCATGAAGTTCATAAAGGTCAAACTTAATCATCTGAACATTGGCATTCTTCATCAAATACCTGGAAAATGTAGAGAGTCCAACTTCATTGGATCATGAAATGAAGGTTTCACAATGACTGATTGCACACATTTAATATGTTCAAAGCAGAATGAAAGGGGTTATAGTAAGGGAAAAAGGAAAGGAAAAAAGAAAAAGAGTGCTTGATAATAAAATATTTGCAAAGTAACCTGCCTGTCATATTTCCTTGTCGAAGTTTGGCTTTAACATTGTAAACATGCTTTGGAGTGGACAAAAGCTCTGGATTGCTTTGTCTCAGTCGCTTCAGAATCTGGCGAGGTTTTAATCCAGCTTCTGTCATCTCCTTAATCAACACAATCTCACTCTCAGAAAAGCGACGAGCAGAAGGATGTTCTGTAATGTCCTTCAGTGGCTCATGGTTGTGTGTTCCGTTTTTAATAGTAAGCACCCACAACCCATCATCCTTCTTACCCACAGCTTCAAAGGGACAGTTAGTAAGTCGTGAACCAGATCTTTTTCTGCGCTTCCGTTCAGCCGAAGTCTCTTCATCAGCTTTCTTCCTGTTACGGTAAACACCTCCCCTATCACAGCCAAGTACCACTACTCTTTCTCTCTTGGACTGCTTGATGGTTACAACATATCCTTGAGATACAGCAAAGTCCCCAACATGTTGTATAAGTTCTTCACGATCTACAAAAGTTCCAGGAGGAGGTGGTTGCATCTGCATTTGAGCTTCATCCAATCCACTTCCACTACTACTCTGAATATCCGTCATTAATATACAAACGAAACGACCTGCAACGAAGCATAATATTTATCGCATAAACATATCTTCAAATTTGGATGAATTGTCTTCCACAATTGCCAAGATAATTCTCTGCCTTCACGTACAACAAAACTAGAAAATAAAATGACGACTTGAATTCACTTTCTTTTTTTACAAAGGGATCCATTGCATGGTCTCTAGAATCACAATTTTAGTTAGTTCCAGTTCCTGTATTTTCACAGTAACCAAACAGGTAGCAAGTAGGGAAAAAAGTTATGTGCAAACAGTGCCAAGTAAAACAATCACAAATTTGAAAACTTAATTAGCATTTCAAGACTCAATTGTTTATCAAAGTGTCAGCACAACTCAACATATATTCTCCTTCAATTTTTTTCTTGTTTTCTCGGTAACCAAACTGCACAGATAAAAGTGACGGAAACTTACAGGAGAAATTGATCGAACGGTAATCGAAGGAGAAGGACGTCCGGCGAATCTAGGGAATTTGAATTTTTTATATTGCATAGATCAGTGTTGCAGAAGAATTACGAACCGTTTGTAGAGGAAACGAGTTAGGAACTGTAATTAGCTAGTTTTGGGCAAAACCAAAGTCTAGTGTTTGGCTTGAGTAAATTGAGGTGGGGTACTTGAGGAGCGTGCAGCGGATTTATCGGGCATTTTTTCTGTTTCAAACAAACAGCACTTTGGAAGGAATATTGGATGAGGCGATTTGTAAAATTACTTGTAGTGCATTTTGGTGTGTATTTGCCTTGTAATATTGTTTTTTTTTGTTTTGAAAATTATTAAATATATTTTTTATATATTTTTTTTATGATTTTAATATATTAATATTAAAAATTTTGAAATAAATTCTTTTGATCTATTTTTTATTAAGATGATGTTTTGGTAAAGTATTTTTTCTAGAAATATATAAAATAATTTATTTTATTTTTTAAAATTTATTTTTAATATTAATATATGAAAATAATTTAAAATAAAAAAATAAATTTTAATAAAAAATATGTTGAAACTGAATGTATAAACATCGCTAAAACTAATTCTACATCGCATTTCAAATCACAGTTTTGGTTTACTTGTTGCTGATAATTACATCAACCACAAAAAATCTTGAAATTTAAGGGTTTGTCATTATTATTGATCTAGTACCTAAAATACCCTTATAAGAAAGAACAAGAGGGACAAAACAAGAGGACAAAAAAAAAAGAGAAGGAAACGACACTATAGAAAAATCAGCAACGCCAACAATGGTAACCTCGCCACCACCGCCAGAACCACCTCACTCTCTCAAACGGTCAAACCATCAGCCCCCTTCCTCCCTCACCCACCAAAAAAATCTTCATTTGTCCTCTCTCACCCACTAAAGCAACCTTCCCTCTCCTACAAGCACAACCACCTCTCTAGTCACAACTATTGTTCTTCCACAACTACACATCAACCCACTCCACCACCATCGTCATCGATCAACACCACCCAGCCTTGCCAGCATCATCTTCCCACACACATTTTAACTGAAGACAGTCGCCAACCAACCCATCTCCTCACATCATCACCAGCGCGAATTATTCATTTTCTTGTTG
>Ga0307517_10005681_pt1 | contig 18699 bp, 12 predicted proteins | sample 23_EM_MG_FD_194515 | JGI IMG/M metagenome (GOLD analysis project Ga0307517, IMG submission 194515) | Populus trichocarpa ectomycorrhiza microbial communities from riparian zone in the Pacific Northwest, United States - 23_EM | ecosystem: Host-associated > Plants > Roots > Unclassified | place... | reverse complement strand
TTACAAAGTCCACCGACCCATACCAAATTAAGAATTCCTGATATCTTTTGTTCCTCAATTACCATTAGCTACCCAAATAATATTTTGATCCAGTCAGACAGTTTCTATGAGCTCCTTTCCCCCCTTTTCTTTTTCTAATTTACAAGTAAAGATGGTGATGAAGATGACAAATAGAAAAAAAAAAGAAAAAGAGAAGAAATATTACCTCTATGAGAATTGTTAGAGCAAAGAATTTCTTGACTAGCATTTCCATGGAAACCACACGTGCCGCCATGTGTTTCGCATTGGTGACAATCAGGAGAAAACCAAGTTAATAGAAGATCCTCGCTGAGCTTAGATGAGAACCCTTCATAGTGTTGAACTGGCCATGAAGCTGGAATTAGCAGTGTACTGATAACATCACATAATGAGGACAATAATGTCACAAGGAAGGTGGAAGAGGTGGCTAAAACTGAAATTGTTGAGTTGCTAAGGCAATCGATGATAGGGAAGCGAGACATTACGAACTGAGTCGGACAGCTTAGAAAGGTGTAGTTCTGATGAAAAACAGCAGCGAAAGGAGAACCTGAGAGATTGAGCTGTAGAAGGCGTTTAGGAAGGCAATTATCCTTGTCGTAAAGCTGTATCTGTTGAGTGCGATAATCGATGTCACGCACGAGAAAGTCCCCAGAATGAGGAAGTTTTAGAACTGTCGTCCTCCGATTATTGCAACTTAGATCGAAACCAGGGTAACCACAGTTTCGGGGTTGATTGCCTTGTAGTCGGAAAGGGAATCTAACGGGGACGTCGTCGATGCCGCACGCGGAGATCGAGCAATCTGCCGCTGCATTCATAAAACGAAGGAGCTTGATCAGAAAGAGAACTTCTAAGATGCCCATGGTGTTGAAAGCACCTGATTCAAGAAAAGGTAGGCCTTCTTATAATACTATACTAGGATTTTTCTTCATTCAAGTCGACACTAAAATAAACATTTCTAAAGTCAATCTTCATAACAAGGAGCACAGGCATGCGTGAGGGCAATTTTCAAGTATATACTCTAGCTTTAGCCTATAAGTCAACTGTTTATGGCCAGTGTTAACGAAGGAGCCTTTAGTTTCCATATAAAAATCTTGACCGTATGGGGCTATGCGCACCCCATCCATCGTCTCTTAATTAAGTCAAGAGTTGAAACTGTTTAGGAAAAACATTAAGACGTGCCTTTCTGAATTAGGCTTACAAACCCATCCACCGCTTAACTAACTAACACTGGGTGGTCAGAAAATGAAAGGGAGTTTTATGCGTTGACTTTACATGCGTGTATAAATTAAAGTTGAATTTAGCTTGTAACCTGAGCGTTCCACCCAAATATATAGATTTCTTTATTATTTTTTATTACTTTTATGAACATTCGGTCATTGCAAAACTTCAGAATATTAACAATCAAGATTACAAGGCAGCCGAAAGGCCGTTATCTAGTAGATTGTCCCATTGAAGCAGCAACCGAGTGTAAATGAAAAACCAACGAATCTACACCAAATCCATTTCGCTTGGTCAACTATGTATTTGAATGACAGCATTTAAAATGCATTGCTGTTGCTGTGGAGAAGAATGCAAGATTTTGGCGTATAAGATATGCGTGACTGGAACTGGACTAAGCAAGCTGCTGAGAGATTCTAATTGAAACTACTTCTCCTTCAGGTCCAGCTCTCATCGTGTAGTACTTTGTAAGAAGCCCTGCTTCCCCAGAGAAACAGGGATCGATAGACCCAAGGAAATAGCAAGAAATTAGCAGTTCTGTTTGTGTGAATCCTCAAAATCAGAAAGAACAGACGCAGGGATGTAATTGAAGTGATTGCGATTGTCATGGATGACAACAACATGTACAAGGGCAAGATTATGGAAGTTCTAATTATATACAGCTTGGGAGGCCTCACCTTGATTTTCTTGTAAATTGGTGCGGATTGCAACTGAATGGAAAGTGATCATGGCCTTTGGCTGCATATCACTGGGTTTTCCTGCCCATGACTTGAGATTAAACACACCTGCCAATTCCAATTTAGTATATGTACATCATATCAGGAACCATGAACCTCTAGGCTGATAATGCTCAAGTTGGAATCCACATTGCAAATAAGAAGCCAGAACAAGTGGTATGGCCAATCCTATATTTTAAAAATCAAGAGAACATGCAAGCACCAGTTAACCTCTACTTGATAAGATTTCACAAAAAACAGAACCCAAATGGATAGCAAGTGTTGACAAGGGAAAGCTCCAAGAAAGATTTCCATTTTATTACAATTGAAGTATTACCAGCCATTGCGCGGTCCTTGATGTGTTTGAGATCAAAAATGCCACCAGAAGCTGCATCAACAGACTTGTTGATTTTATAGGATCCAATCAGCTCATAGTCCCAGCTCGCATTCTGGTATCCGTCACACAGAAACAGCTCCATATTCCTTACTTCTAGTGTCTGCATTGTTCCTGTATAGAAGAGCACTTTTTCTTCAAGTATTGAATACCCTCTTTGGTGACAACAAGGTAAATAAATGCAACAGACAGTTATCTGCATGGCACTTTTTTAGTCCAAAATTCAGTCATTTTGTTAATGGTTCTGCACAGTAGGCCTGTGATTCAAGTAGAGTAGATGAACATCTACACCAAATAATATGCTACATTTACCGAATGATTCTTAAAGGAAACTCATAATTTGGAACTCTTGTAGCTAGCCAGTAAAGTAATTTGAACTCACCCTCACATGTATCAAGTTCACAAACAGGGCATCGAACAAGCTGGAGATCTGGAGACATCGGCAATTTTGTCATGTAAAGTTAGTTGGCTTGTCATCCAGAATTTGTTCTATCTTTCCTGACAAAAATGTGTTCAGAACGAACACTGGTAGGGTGAAAGAATCGAATTAAAGTTACCTGCTATCCAGATCCCTTTTTTGATGTTACTTAGCAGACAAGCTCCACTGGATTCCAGAGCCTTCTCCACATTGTCTTTGTTAATTATTTTCAATGGCAGGCTGAGCCTCTCGGACAAGAGTGCTACTTGGGAGTCAAAGAAAAATGCGCCAATCCTCATCCAATCTGATTGTCCCATAAAAGAACAGCATACCGTGAATATGGTTTTAATAAGTCTACTGATGCAATTATAATGTACTTTTTTTATATTCAATTGCATCCCTATTAAAAAGAACTCTAATATATTATGTACATTACAAAGTTGACAACAGATACGATGAGCCGGAGTTTATACTCTGAGCTCATGTCCCAATGCTCGAAATTAGGCCCACATAAAACCTAAGTCTAAAACTATGATGGATCTTGAAGTTCACCTAGGTGCTTAAGGCCCAAATAGAGCTCTGGCATATCAAGTGCCCACTGCTCCACTATTATCAAATTAGACCGGAGTGTCTACAAGATAAGACACCACCGCTAGATAAGGAGCTTTTAAACCAAATCCCAAACGAGGTTGATCCACAAGGATTCGATTACTGTACCCATATGCACAAATCCAGAACTAGGATAGCTTTTGCCGAGGGTCATTTTCACTCTGGGTCTTTGTCCCCAAGTTATTTAAAACTGTAGATGTTAGGTAAATTTAACATCCTACCCTTACATGGACACATCCAACCTTAAACCCAAAGTAAGTCATCTTCTTCTTCATAAAATAACTTTATATTTGTATCTTTTAAATTTTGCTTTGCAAATACACACAACGCAGTCTGTGAAGACTATTTTTCTCCATCATTCATGCTAACTTAAGTATTGTACGGTCTCCTAACCTAGAAAACAACTTGTTTTGCAGGTCTCAATCCTTTGCATCTTCCATCTTATTGCATCCTTGAGAATACCATAATCTTTAGAAAGTATTCGGCAGCCTCATCAAAATATAACCACACTACTCTGAGAGGGTTGAATGGAACATTTCATACAATGAATTACAATGGCCCATAAGTTGATAAAAAAGCGAAAGAGTGGTATACTTCCTTGTTTGACTAACAAATTAGGAGCTCATACTGAACTAAGCATTAGCTTTTAAATTTAAACCATTACAGGAAAGAAAGTCAAGTGAACTCGAAATCAAAAAGCTCATAATCTTCACCACGCATTTTGAGCTCAAAGAGACTATTTAATCTTTTAAAAAAACAGTCCTACAAGTGATTGGAAATACCCCCCATGAACAGCTAAAAGACCAACCAAAGAAAGAGAGAGAAAATTTACCAATGTGCTTCTCATTATCACGGAACTTGTACGAGTGACTCCCATCTGCAAAACCAGTCCATCACCAATCAAATGTTATCACATAGTTCAATAATTCTAATCAAATAAAAAATGCTCAACAACTAAGGGGTCTGATAATTACCAGCTAGTGAACCATAGAGCTTGATCCACTTGAATGCCACATGGCATGGGGCTGGGACTTGAAGATCACGCAAACAAGCAAACTTCCATACGCTGTCATGCATGATGACGCTGTGGAACCATCGGCAAGTCGCAGCCAGCTTCACCAGAGACTTCCCGTCCAAAAACTTAGCTACCTCTGTCCATAGATCCACTTCATACCTTTCTCAATTGAAGATCAAAACAAAATAAGTGATTGCCATAAATATTTTTTCACGAAAACTTAAATCTGGTCTTTAATTTCGAAACCTAAAAACAAATTCAAACTCGGTCCGGATCTGTTTGGCGGCTGAGAAAGTGTGATCAGCAAATGATTGAAACTGTAATTTTCGTACACAAATCTCAAAATCTGAGAAAATGAAAATATTCAAATTCTTGAGTTACGTGTTAGACTTTTATTTCCTTAACAACTAGAAAGGAAAAACGAAATTCAAACTTCATTTTCATTTTCTCAGCTGCCAAACAGTGGTTAAGATTGCAAATAAACAGCACTTAGCTTAGAAAGACCAAGAAAGCAATGTAAAACAGAAATATAGTTCGATTTAAAGAAGAAAATGCAGTTCAGATTCTACAATTTCTACAACTTTTGATTTTCGTTCTTAAAACAGAATCAGCAAATTCTGCGATCTAGCAAACAAGAAGTAGCTCAAATTTACAGTATCATACACTTGATTTTAAGCATAATTACACTTTAATTATTTCATAAAAATAAAAAATAAAAGGAAGCAAAGTCACTTACTACTTCAAACTCAAATTTCAAAGCTGCTTCAAAAAATCAAACGCAGCTCAAATCGGCTATAAATCAGTATCACAGTAAAATTCGAAAAATAACTTCAAAATAAAAATAAAATCAAGATTTCATTAGCATTGACCTAATTTCTCAGAGTTAATACAGTAGGAAGCAAACAAATCCGTGTTCGAAAATGAAGCTGAAATTTGAACTGAGTGAGAGAGAGAGAGAGAGAGTACCAATTGAAAGAGCAACGAGAGTTTTGGTTTTGTAGACTAGGAGATTTGCAACTGCAAATCGTAGATTCTCTTCTCAATCGCTTTCTCATTTTCATTTTCTCAATATTTCTCGGTGAACTCTCTTCTTCCATTGAAATGGTTTAGTAGAAATGGCTCTTACTGTTTGGTCTATTTATTGTTGACGCGCGAACTTCTCACTACTTGAAATTGAGTAACCAACCATTCTTTCCATTTTAAAAATAAATTTGAACTTTGAAGTGTTTGCTGATGGGCCCCTACTAGTTTGGCCCATTTAAATGTGGGTCTATTTTAAGCCCATGGATTGCAAACACCACCTTTCTTTGTTCTTTCTTTTTTTTACGGTTTCTTCCGTAGAATTAATTTTATATAATTATTTTACAGAATTCACTTACAAAAAAAAATCATTGAATTTTTTATATTATTTTTAAAAATTATATATAAGATTAATGTCCTATTTCTTATTTCGTTGTTACTCGAAAACGTTCGGTCAATGTCATGGGCTGGGGAGCCTCTTTCTTCTTGTAAGAGAAATTTCGGCAACAGAACCTTATGTATATTTGTTTGTATTTCAATCGAGGGCGTGGGCATTAGATTTTTTGGGCACCACCTGGGTTCTTAGAAGCCGATGTAATTTGCTAGACATACAGAATCCGTTAGGCTTCATCCTCCATTTCCAGTAAACTTGCATGCTGACTGCCGTCATGTACAGCACCCATTCCATAAGCATTTCTCATCCAGTATAGCAGCAGTGACACCGCCATTGATTCTATAGAATGGCAATGAGCTATTGGGGTTATCGTTACAACCCTAAATTGCAATCATCAGATTTCTTTAGATTTGGTTCACCACCACACTTCAATTAAAATACGCCTCATTTCCAGCTAATAGCTAGTAGCTTACCCTTCTTTTCATTTTGTTCCATCATTTGGCCTCTTTCAAACGGGAAAAAAAAAATACTGAATGAATTACTAATGGACTCGTACCATGCTTGCTCATTAGACGAGTAGGAATCAGATTCAAATCTAACCCTTGCAGGAGAGCGAAATGAAGTTGAAACTTGAAACCAGATAATGAAGGTAAGGTTCTAATGTTGCAATGCGGGAAATTTAACAGCAACTGTTGAGAGAAATAATAAAAAAAAGGCCACAAGCCAAACTGCCTGTGAATTTACATTTTATAGCTACAAAAGATTGGATGGTTGTCAGAGTAAATAAATGAATCAAATTACAGGTTCATTGCAGGTTAGAATATGAGTCTGATGCATCCATGCAGTACATCGGAAAGTGAAAATGGCTAGCCTTAATTCATGAACTTCCGACAATTGGGAGCTTTACAGAGGCAAGGAACTTTCAGCTCATCATGCTCATCTGGATCAAACAAGTAATCATACCTGTCCATGCACAAATTAAACACATGTTAATTACCCGAATTAAATATCCCAGGACCAGTGACGAGAGAGAGAAAGAGAGAGATTCTTTAAAGCATACGTTAGCTCGTCACCGGCAGAGACATTTGTCTTGGCAATGAGAACGATCCGATTCTCCACATCACCCACACTCATAATCCTTGCATAACAATTGGGCATACACTGCAATAGGAGTAGTTGAGCACTTCATATTAAGGTAAAAGAAGAGATGTAGTATGAAGAGCTAAAACAAATACCTCTACTTTTTACAAATAATTGTATAACACACAAGGTTAAAAATAGAAATTGTTTTTAACCATGAACAGAAAGCACAGTCAGGACACTAAATTGCACAACTTGACCAAGGTAAACCTAGTTGAACTTCTGAATTCAGGTTCTACGATCAATATCATATATACTAGGTTTTAAAGAACAAGTAAACCAAAGACCAATTTTTAACTTGGCAAGTGTCACAATGGTCATCAAATCTGACAGCTAAGATCCATTTTCCTTTTCCAAGTCAAAGGGTATAGTAGACGACACCATGGGAGTTAAAAATAAGTGTGCTTCCAACTTCCCAGGTACTTGGCAGACTACCTGGATTGTGCAAGCATGTCACTATGAACTGTTCTATAAACATGGGCTTACATATGTCTTGATAAACAGAAACATGAAAGTCACCAATACACAAGCTAAAAAAAAGTAGGTATTTTTAGATCCAGTTTCAGGTGAAATATAGGTTCTGCACTTACCGAATGATTGATTAATCGTGCTATATTCCCCTTATTTGTTGCATCAATTACAACTTCCTCACTGATTTTGAACAGCTGCAAGAAATAGTTGGTTGAACCATAAGAAAAACCAACAATAGAGTTCTTTCCCTTTTACAATATGTTCAGCTGTGTACTAGGCCAAAGAGAAAGAAAAGGAAAATGATGGAAAAGGAAACTGTGGCATCTTCTGCCAGTGCTAAACACACCAAAACTATGTTAAATATTATTATTCCATAATTTGTTCGAAATAGTTCAGAGAAGTTCAATTTGCCCATAGCTCTCCTTTGATACCAGATATGCAACTCTTGGCTTTCATTTCCCTTGTGATGGACCTGGAAGAGATGGGACATGTTGATTCAGACTACATCCCCATCATCAACCACTTGGTCATCTGCCTATCAACAGCTCGGCAGGGTCTAAGATTAAAGTTTTTCAGGATACAAGAAGAAATTCATGGCAAATTGGCAATTACACTTTCTAAGTAAAATAACAAAAACTCTGCCAAGAAATATGAGCAGTCATGTGCATACAGACCAAATAAAATCAAGAAACTCACATAGCAATCCTTGCCTTCTAAACGGTACCGTGCCTCTCTCAGATCAGCAACACTCCGCCTTACCTTCTCTCCACAATACTCAATGACCTGGAGAAAGGTGTTTTGTTAAACAAGAAAAGAAGCAAACCTAATATTGAGAAAGCATTACTTCCAGGGAAGTTAAACACAAGAGAGATACTTTAAAGTCCAGCCATACAAAACAATTGATGCTTTAAAAACACAACAAACAGACCAAACATATAAATTAAGTACCATTTCTCCTTCTTGAATATTTCTGCGGGCGAAGAGGCCCCATCCATGTATACCAGATTTACCAAAACACACCCGATGATTTTCAGTTTTCTGAAAGCATAAATAGATGTTAATTGAATTTGACAATCATATCCAGTACAAAAAAACTATATCATGTGAAGGATGGTGGGACCTGTAAATGGTAAAGGCGTTCTTTAAATGAAGAGAAAACTGTAGAATCTTCAGTTTCCTGCTAGAAGACAAAGCAAATACTGAAAAGTTAGCCAACCAAAACAACAAAAAGGATGGATCATGAAGTTCCAAAATCTTTTTTTTTCCTCTTGGTTTTCTGTCAAACTATTTAAAAGAAATAAAACCTTCCAACCAAGACAAGATCATTACTTTATAGGTGCTCAAGTTAATAATTGAACATAAAGGATGATGTCTTGGTCCCATCAATCGATGGAATATTGGATCTCCTTCAGACCACTGCCAAACAGGAGAAAATATCTGTGAGATAAAAAGGACAGATAAACTTGGCCTGAATGAAAAACAAACTATCTTGATGAAAAATCCAGAGGAGAGGTGGAAAGGAAAGCAAAACAAAAGCAGCAAAGGTTCCTAGATAAATCACCTTATGGTTTGTTCTTTTAAAAGCACGGCACTTTGCAGCAGAGAGAGGTTCAAATTCATTACTCCCTGTGGTTGAGGGTTCTGGAAGTTCCACTCTCTTAGATGAAACCAACCTTGAACCCCTCAAGCACCCATTCTGATTCTGAAGCAAACTTCTGCCAGAGAAAACTCCTGAAGGTGTACGCACGACTACAGCATAATCTGGGTTTGGCTTCCTGCAACAGAACCAAAGTAAGATGACACAACATCCAAATTAAACAAAGATGGACAAGATTCTCTATTCCAATTAGGAGAAAAAAGAATATGATAAAATGAAGATGCAAATGATAGATGGGGGCAAAAGCTCTAACCTGTGAACAGCACAATATATTAACTTTTCTGTGACTTGCACACCATTCCTCTCTGTGCAGTTCAACTGAAAGTCCAAGGCGCAAGATCAAAGAAAGTAATTGGTACAGTCTATTCTCATAAATTTCAATTTAAAAACTACATAAGGAATATTTACTAAATAATATAGAAACATATAAGCACCAGGAAAGATATAGCACAGTACAAAATATGAAATCCAGACACTAAAACAGAAAATAAAAGGAACTAGTTTTATTCACGAGTATTAAAAACAGTTTCAGAAAAACCTACTTCCAAGAAATATCCTGCTCTTGAGGCACACGTTGCATGAAAATAGGTGGCGCACTTGCAACACTGGGCACATGGACCATGGGTCTGCTTACAGACAACACACCTCTGGCATGCAAATAAAATAGATTTAGACCATAAGCACTCTTATTTGTATAACAACATAGCAAGTAAATGAGAATCAATCTGGAGAAAAACAACTTGAAAAACAATTTAATCACCATATCATACAAAAGCCTTGGTCTTCAATGACTAAAGAAATAACACCCCCTTTACCAAAATTAGAATCCTCTTAAATTCTAGACAAGTGAAAATATATGCTATAGAATTAAGGGAGACAATTCCCGTTCCTAAGCATGTGAGAAAAGTTTGTTTTAAAAAGCCAGAGCAGGAAACTTCTAACTGATTGTTCAGATCATAACATACCTTCATAAACGACATCGATGGAATTCTAAGAATTCCAGTGGCAGGTTCCATTTTTTCATGGTTCAAGAAACCAACTTCAGGTCGAAACCAAGCACATATGATGTGAACCCACAGTGTTTCAATATCACTTGGCTTGAGAGCACCACCTACAGAAGTACGTTTCAAATATAAGAACAAACCAGCATTGAATTACAGTGAGCTTTACAGCATGAAAGCAGAAAAAGGTCACTAAATAATATTGTTTTAGATGAATGGCTTTGGTAGTTTGGTGCAGCAGTGCAAAAAACTTGATTCAAATAATCAATAATCAGATTCATTTTTTGTTCTGTACTGGAATCAACCTGCCAAATTCCAGGGTACAAAATTCAGACAGTAAATTATTTTTCGGCGGCAGAATAGTATTTATTTCCTTTCTTTGTCAAGAAAAGGAAAGAAGCTAACCAAATCAGAACTTCAGTCATTCAATGACTTTCGCAAACCACAGGCAAATTACTAAGATCTATCAAAACATAATGCAAGAGAACATGCCTTTTACAGGGCAAAGGCAGCACTCCTTCTCAACATCAGGAGTTTCACAAGCTCTGCACACCCATGAAGCAAAATCCTGAACATTCCTTACCCCATAGCATTCTTGGTGGACAGCTATTTGACACCTGAAAATAAAATTTAAAAAAGGAAAAATAGGTCTCGGGCAATGGTAATTGAGTACACAATTCATTTTTTAACTTAAAGCAACACTTAATTTCATTGACCGCCCAAATAATACTGAACAGACACAAAGAAATCGATGAGTGAGGGCATTACCTGTTACAGATCATAATTTTGTTATCATCCCAATCTTCAACCCATCTACAAACAGCACATCTTTCTGATATCCATTTTGCATATATAGGTTCATACTTCTCTGTTCAAAGGAAATAAAAAATTCATGTTGTTCACAATTAACCCAGAAAAGCACCCACTTCTTCCCACTATACCAAAAGAAAAGGTAGTAAGTTATATGTACCTTCCAACAAAGCAAGTAGCATCTGCTTATCTAACTTTAGAGGATCTATACTTGCATTATATTCAGCAATCTGCACAATAGATATTGTTCATGGAAAATTTAATAATAAGGACGTGTAAGATTCATTCACCCCAACAAAGAGGATAAAAAGGAAAGAAAATAAAAGAAAATCCTACAACAATCGAGATTATATTTGCAGTACAAGCTTGGAACTGGTTTTTCCTAGTCAGTTCAAGAAACTGGTTTGTTGTAGAATCACAAAACTGGGCCCGGGAAAGGATCCTAAGGTAGTTACCAATATGATACTAACTATGGGGCTAAATTACTTTACTGTCATCGTATATCATTTATAAGATAACTAGCATTTCAGATGTTGCACCGTAATCAACAAAAATCACAAAAGGTTCTCAAGGTTAGTCTTTGACAAGGTATTTAATAAACAAATTAATTTCTACCACCATTAGTCAAAATTTTAGGCTATGTAATGAAGGATATACTCAATTCTCTATTATTCCTCTTCTTCTTTTTTTCTTTGTTCTTTATATGCTCCTCTTTTTGAGCAATTTCTTTAAATGCTTTCAAGAAAAAGCACAGCATTAGATAAAGTAAACAATGTATTGGCACCAGAATTAGAGAAATGTGAGCAGAATTGAGCACGCTAACATATATGTAAATGGCATAGCCTGTACTATGTTGTTAAAAAATAGCAACTTTAGAAATTAGGATGCCAATTAAGAAAAATGACAAGTTCCAGTACAAACCCATTGTGCCAGTGGTAACATTGTGTCTTTGATTTTCACACTGTGCTTCCACTTTTTAGCTCTACACCCAGTGTGCTTTTCCCATTCACTTGGTGCTTGTTTCCGTGACCCACATGAACCACAGTTGCACTCAATTCTAGAAATAGAGGGAAAGGAAAAAAGTTGATGAGATTGTTATATTAGATAAGGATTAAAAAAACAAAATCCACCAAATATATGTTTACCACAAAATTAACCAGCATTGCCTTATTAACACAACTAAATCAGATTAATTTAACAATACCAATATTTGAACTTCAAACTAACTGTTACAGTCACAATTTGCAACATCCCTTTAACATATATATAGCAACCCAAAAATGAAAGAGAGAGAAGAGAGGCTACAATCCATAATTTTTGCAAAGTTTACAGGGCTTACAAATGAAGTTTTGGAATGTATGTTCCTTCCATCCCATTGCAGATAACTGTTACCTTGTCTAGTGGTACAGCCTGTCCACTGTTTCCTATTGACCTGATTCAAATGACATCATTGGGATTAAAATTTCCCAGGGAAAAATTCATGATAAATTCGTGGTGTCAAATTTAAAAATCACATATGAATTAGGAAAAACAAAGTGAGCAGCATACTTGACTGGAGGCTTTCTTCTCTCTAAATCTGGTTGTGCAAATTTAAACTTTACTTTGCAGTCAGGGCAGTAATAATCAATATCCTCCAAATCCTTCAAACCATAACAAATCAATTAGCCTCCACCTTTGAATGAACACAAACTAACATAAGAGATAACAGAATGTATTAGACTATAATATGGTAGACACACCTTGAAAAGTTTGCTGGAAATGTTGTCACACTCAGCATGCACCCAAACATTACAGCCATCACAGCATACCTAATACATGAAATTTTAATTCCAACATATACCAAAAATTTATTTGATTGTTTTACAAAAAGAACAGTATAAACCTAATTCAAATACTATTAATAATCTTACCCAGTTCCCGCCATCTGAATGATGCCAGGTCTTCTTGCATATGCCACAATATTGCTTTGATTTTCTTAACTGTAAAAAACAGGCATGCAATTAGCACTTTAAAAAGGATATAATTATACAAACAAAAAATAATCAAAAGGAGGTATTTCTCATGAACCTTGGCACAATGTTTGCATAAAATTTCACTTTGAAATGTTGATCTTTTCCTTTTCTTCAAAGTTTTGCATGGCAAGATTAGATTGCAGCCATCACAGCATCTCATGTCCTTGTAACATGCATCCTGAACAATTGATTCACAAGATGAAATTAGAAGTCAAAATCCAAAGGCAGTAAGAGAGTTTCCAGGACAAAAAAATATCTAGAGAGCAAATTCAAAGTTCCATTATATATACCAGAAATAGCATTTTAGCATAGAATGTACACAAAAAAAAAAAAAACAATATAATTTTTGTCAGTCATGCAGATTGATTCAGACAAGTTTGCAGCACCTGGCATGACAGGATTAACTCATATGATAATTAAAATGTGCAAACAAAATCCACTAATCAGAGGAGCATTTTATTTCTAAAACATTTAAACACCTAAGTCGTTCAATAAAATTCCCAGAACTACATTTCTAATCACACCAGAAAAGAGTGTACATGACCCACCACTTTGCATAGCACCAGTAGATGTGTGAGGACAGATTGTCAATAGACAGCTCAAAGGAAAAATTGAATGTGTTTTCTTATGCTAACAGAAACCCACTGCCAACAAATAGAACCAAGAAACTTCAGACTTTCATTGCATTAAAACAGAACCATTATTATTTGGTTTTGGGAAGAGAGGAAAAGAATTCCTTAACACTGGAGGTTGTATATCTTACAGCATATGCAAGGTAGAAGAAGAAATGAACACAAAATAAACTATCAAGACATGTGCAAAGTCTATGGTCTCAGCATTTTAGAAGAGAATAATTAGATGATGAAATTAGTAGAAGACAGAGCTCGTATTTCTGCACCATAATATGACAGAGTTCACTTATTTGCAATTCCAGTTTAATGGTTTTCACAGCTGTTAAAACATTGGTCCCAGTCCTTTCCATCTTCATCAGTATTTTCTCAGTCTTGATTTTTAGCTACAATTGATGCAATATTTATGCAATAAAAAAGCTGCAGCTTCAACAATATTTTTCATCCAAATATTTATTCATTCTGGATGCTTCCAGTTAAGATTATAGTAAGACGTATGTGGTTATTATAGCAAGGAAAATTCATGACAGAAACTTCTCTAAACAATGAGTCTGATCTCCCAATGTTCATAAGCGTTCAGAAATAATAAATTCCATCACGAACAGACAATGAAACAAGAAGCTAGAACAAACAACAAACTAACCAAACAAATGACCTTCTATATCAGAAAGCTCAACCATGGCAGACCAAGTAGGGGATATAAGATTATATTTGTCTCATGCTACATAATTTCCCAGAGCTGCATGAAATCCTTCAAGACCATCGACAAGAATTAGGAAGAAAGGACAGAGAAGAGAAAAAGGAAACTTGCCTGTTGTTGAGTGTAGAAGTCCAGATCCTGACTTGAACAGCTAGCTTCCTGGAGTCGGGTGGGATAAGCTTCAGGATATGGTATTTCCGCACTGATGCTGCCCATGCCTGCACTTTCTGCTAAAATTGCCTCTTCTAGTGCCGCCTGAAAATCACTCAGCTTGCACTTGAACATTTGAGTCTGCACCTGAAATCTGAAGAAACAGAGAATTAACAAAAAGTGCCCTGAGAGCTTATAATAACACCAATTGAGTATGATCATCTACATACCTGTCCATGAATTCTGCAAAAGGGAATATCATCCCCTGTTTCACCCATGCATAGTCCTGCTCATTACCATTAAGCATTAACTTAAAATGCACCAAACGAACTAAGCAATAGAAACTCCTGTGAGAGAAACGTGAAAAAAGGCAAGAGAAATATACCCTTTGCGTTCCATTTTTAGAGTATCCATAAAACATAACACAAAGAGCACCAGGAACACAACAACTGAGTACCGCATCAGGAGCTTTCAGGATGGGATCAATCACAACTGCTGGCCACCATGGGTATCTCTTCCCGCATTTAGCCCAAACTATATCACCCAAAGCAAAATCCTCTGGTCTGTAAACATCCTTCTTCTTTTTAGCTCTTTCTCTTCTCAATTTATCCAAACCTGTATACCCATATCTTGGCACAACTCCATCTTCTATCAATGGATTACCCGAACTCAAAAACTTTTTATTGCTACCTTTTCTATAGTGAAAATTGTTACACCCGAACTGACCCACTTGTCCATGCCCTTCAATGCCATAAAATGGATAGGAATGAGAGCTTCCGAAACCAAATTTACTATTATATCTATATTTCTCACTATAAAAATCCTCGCTGTCTACAAATTCATCATCCCCTATTTCCAAATCAGTGTCATCAATTCTACATTCTTCGTTTTTCCACATATCCACAACCGAATCGTTAAACCTCGAAGGAAGTATTTGCACTCGCCCTCGATAAGATCTTGATATCGGCTTTCGAGAGCTCGCCAAGCTCTGGTTCTTCAATCTCTTCTTCGAGTAAGACTGAGCCTCATTAGCCCAGTACGATCCTACGCTGCAAAAAGAACCTGGACCACTGCTAAAATCATCAAATTCACTATACATACCCATTGGATTTGAATTGTATCCATTCAACTTTCGCTTCTTAGGAATCAATTCATATTCAAAATTCTCCTCCTCGTCGAGTTCGTTAAGTGTGACGTCTCCTATGTTGCGCCGCCGCATTTCGCCTTTCATGAATTGTTTTATTATCATCGTCTGAAAACTCGATTCGAAACCCTAATTTCACGTCAGACACGAAAAAAAAAATTGAATCTAATGCATATGAATTGAACTGTATACACTTCAATTTTGAATGAGTGAATAATCGTTCAATTCGATTTTACTGGTTTGAGTGAAACTGTAAACCCTAAAATTTGAATTGAAGTAATGAAGAGGCAGATACCGAGAAAGCAGACGTTCGTTATCGCTTTTTTTGTTGTTGGAAAGGGCACAAGAAGAAGAAAAGGCGAGGAGAGTATTCGAAACAAAATTTTGAAATTCGAGTATTCGAATTTTATATATGAGACAGAGAATATTGAATTTCTCAGGGAAAACGGAATTGAATTAGAAGCCAGTGGAGATTGCAGAGAGAAACCGGAGCTGCGTGGAGGACACGAGAGATACGCTGGGGTAATTGTTCAGGAGGATAGAAGGAATTAGAGGTACATGATTATAAGGATTATTAAAATTAAAGTTTTTTTTTTTTTATAGTAGTAGGAGTGATGTTTATTTTTTTTTTAATTTTGAAAGAGAAGTGGCGGTGGGACCAGCTGGTTGGTAACGTGATTTGGCTCCAAAGATTGGGGTGCGAATTGGAAAGGAGGGAGACTTTGCAATTTTTTCGTGGCGAGCGCGAAATTGAAAATTTGAGAGGGTGGAAACGAGATATGCTGTTGCTGTTGCGTTCTTTCGTAGGAATGGTTTATTTTTTTTATGAATTACATGGCTTTACTTCCTGGAGATTGCAAATGAAATTTAGATAGTGTTTTGTGGTTTGGTAAAAGTGCAAAAAGAATTATTTTAATATACAGGACTAAAATGATATTATCTTATATTTTGGGTTTTGGACCGAGCTTCGTGGGGTCGATTGAATGGAGAATAAACTTGGTTTTCTAAAGAAATATACAAGGTCAATTATTCCTTTTATTTTTTAAAAAAAAATTATTTGGCTTGGGTTTTAGATTAACCGGGTTATGCGTTAACCTGATAAATTAGATCGGATTTTGTAATTATAATAATCTCAACCTTTTAAACTCGAAAAAAATATTGTTTCATTTTATATATATATATATATATTTTTTAAATTCTTTTTTTTAATTATGCATAAGAAAGGTATCTTCTTTATCCAACTTTTTAAAAAATAAGCTTGGATTTTATTTTAGTCTCACTAGTTACCCCTTTTTTTATTTTTTGAAAAAATATTGTTTTTTTTTATTATTGTTTTGTGTGTATATTAAAAAAAAACCCTATAAATTATTTTTAAAACAAAAGGATATCAGATGCAGTCAAGTGCACAAAATAAATAGTGGATTTGACACTGAATTTGTTAGCATTATTTAATTTTGATGGATGTATATCAGCTAGTCAGGTATTCAATTTGCTTTATAGATATTACCAATTCGAGTCTCACAAATCTCAGGGCTACTAGAGATTTCTATGATCGTTAATTTCATGACACATGAGGTTAGTCGAGATATACATAAATTGACCCGAACATCCACGTTAATCTAAAAAAAATAAAGTAATCATTTTTAAAGCAGGCTAGGCAATAACATTCTTTATATTTTTTTTCTACTTTTTTAATTGATACCTTTATTGTATTTATTTTTAAATGATCTCTTAATTTATATTTAAATTAATATTCATTTTTTTATTTTTAAATTGTTTATTTAGTATTTTTTTAAATAAATATTGTTTTTTATTTTATATATTGTACGTGTTTTATATTTCGAATATATTACTCTAATTTATCTATAAATTTTTTATGTTCTATATAAATAAAACTTATTTTTTAAAAATAAAAATTATTTATTATTGGTTAGAAAAATTATCCTTTAATTTTTTTAAAAAAAAGTGTGCGTTAAAGGGAAGAGTTGATATTGAATATTATGTTTATCTATCTTTTACTTCTATAAGATTAGTTATCCTTTTATTTTAGAATTTGAATGGCAATAGCATGTTTTTTTCTCTCATTTCACATATCTTAAATTTTATTTTATTTAGTGTAGATAATGTCTTTATATTTTTTGGTTTAGAGAATTATAATACGGTGAAACTCACTTGTAACATTATCCTATTTTTTACCATGTTAAAAATTAATTTCATTCTATGCACATCATTGAGTTAACAATTTTTTTTAAGCTTGCTTTATTTTATTATATATAAATATTGACTTTTCAATCTACAGTTTTTTTTTTCAATGTCAAAAAAATATATTAACAATATCTACATATTTATTCTTTTATATTTGACGAAAAACATTAAAAAGATATTATGTTATGCTTTTAAGTTGAAGTATTTAAACAAAAAATTTTTTTATCCCACATTGAAAAAACATAACTTTTTTCTTGTAAACATAAAGTATATTATGTAAGGGTTTCAAATCAAAAAAAAATACTATGTTATTTTTTTAAGTTAAAATATTTAAAATAATTTTTTTTTATTTTATATTTAAAAAATATAACTTTTTTACATTAAAAGTGAAAAAACTCTTCTGTTTACTTTATTTCTTATTATTATAAACTGTAAAATAAACTTTATGCATTTATAATTTTTTTTTTAAAAAAACTAAAATAATTATTTTAATGGATTGAAATAAAAACGTAGCTTAGACTATTACTGTCTCTTCAATCTTGAATCTTCACTCCCTGTCTCTTCAATCCCCCCTTTCTTTCTGTCTATCTGTAAGGAAAAAAACCCGCTCTCTTTATCAGATCTCACCTTTACTGGCGATCGCCATGTCCTCAGCAACCACTGCTCGATCACTTCCTCTCCTTGCCTTCATTTCCCTCCTTCTCTTCTCTCCCGCTCTTCCCCTAAGTCAGTAGTAACTTGCAGAGCTCGTTATATTAAGTTTTATGTGTTTTGTTCCTGAGTTTAACTCAGATCTGTTAGTTTTTGCGGGATTTAAATGTTAGGTTGATTGGTGTTCATGGATTGAGTTTTGATTTCACAAATGGCAGTTTATGCATTACAAACGCCGGGTCTCGTCCGGGTTTGTCCGGGTCATGGGTCGACCCGCCGGGTCGACCGGGTCTTGCCGGTTTTTTGCATTTACCGGTCTTTCTCCTA
>Ga0307517_10005680_pt1 | contig 18699 bp, 21 predicted proteins | sample 23_EM_MG_FD_194515 | JGI IMG/M metagenome (GOLD analysis project Ga0307517, IMG submission 194515) | Populus trichocarpa ectomycorrhiza microbial communities from riparian zone in the Pacific Northwest, United States - 23_EM | ecosystem: Host-associated > Plants > Roots > Unclassified | place... | reverse complement strand
GGAGCACCCGATCCGCCGGAGTAGCGCGACCAGACGTCCTGATGAGCGTCAATGAATGCGACCATGCCATACTTTGGAAGATAGGAAAGGAGCTTCTTGAGGTAATCTAGATAGTCTAGGTCGTAATCTCCCCTGCAGGTGATGAGGAGGAAGTGGCGATCGACGATAAGAGGGACCAACTTACGGTCCAGCGTGTTCAACTGCTTCCCATGTGATCAAGAATCTAACTGTGAGACAAATGGTGAGGGCCGGGTGCGAAACGGAGTTTGAGGGATCGCGTACTGAATGTCAATCCCCACCTCCTCAGCCGAGCAAAGTGTGCGTCGGCGTCTTCGAGGGGAAAAGGCCTTCCGACAAATGTGACTTCTTCGTGGTCATGAGGGAAAGTATCGTGGTCGTGGTTGATGGGTCTGTGTGGGGTAGCAGCGGGATTTCACGTCAGGTAGATACATCCGTCAGAGTAAATGCAGCGCGCACATCTTGCAATTCCCAGAGAGATTGACTCCGCGGGGGATACAGACCCTTCCAAACTCGTCTACGAAGTATCGCCCGTGCGGTTTGATGTCACTGGTCCAGTGGTGGGCATATGAGCTGGAAGAGCCAGGTCGATGACCTGGATTTAGTGAGGGATGAGGCTGGGTCGGGCGTCAGTCGGTCGTTCGCAGGCTGGATAGAACATCTCGTACTTGACGGGAATCGTGCTGCTGGTTTGGTTTGTTGTCAGAGCCCACGATGACGAAGGAGGCATCGAGGTCAGACGCAGTGGAAGACATGATTAGCGCTGGTGTCGATCACGCACAACAATGAGGGGAGGCGTGGGATTTCGATTTTAGTCCCGTTTCCGTCCTGTGCAAGGCTCGGATCAAACGACAGGCAGCCAGTTGCAGCGAGCGCCGGGCTTTGAGCTTCTCTGTTGGCGTTCCTCCGCCGAGGTCCGCGACGTAGGGTACGGTACGAGTAAAATAGAGAGGACATGAGCACACCCTCTCCTCGAGGCAGCCTCGCTGTGAGGTTTTTTCTCTCATTAATCAGTGGGTGTCCAATGTCAAAATCTGCCGGAGCCCTGACGTCCGACTGATTTCCTCAGCTGCCATCACAGCGAATCATGTGGCTGTTTACTGTGCTGTACATATGTAGTCAATCGTCAGCGCACAGGGGAAATCCTGACAGCCGGCGTTGAACGAACTCAAACGATCACCGTTTCATGGGCGGCCCCGCGCATCGGTGCGGACGATAAAAAGGAAAGGTGCAAATCACAAACCACACCATATCCCCTCCTCTCCGTCCATCCCCAGCGCCATGAAGTGGGGTCTCGTCGTTTCTCTCCTGCTCCCCTGCGTCGCGGCCACCCTGCCGCCCTACAAACGATTCGTGAGTCCCCCTCGCCTGCGATCCCAACGTCGCGTGAAAACATAAATCGGCTCTTCTAGGAACCCCGAGCCGATGGGATCACCTGGAGCCCTTGTTCAACCTCATCCGGCAATAACATCCAGTGTGGTTATTTCGAAGTTCCCCTCGATTGGGCAAATGAATCCTCCGGAAAAGCTAGGCTCGCGGTTGCCAAGTATGGCGCTACAAACTCACCCAGGAAGGGTGCCCTCCTTGCCAACCCAGGTCCGCCCGCCCCTGCCCTTTCCCAAAGATCGATCTTTGCTCACTCTTTGCTCACTCGTCCCAAAGGTGGTCCTGGTGGATCCGGTATCAACTTTATCCTCGGATTCGGTCAACTCTTGAGCAATTTGACTGGTGGATACTATGACATTGTCTCCTGGGATCCTAGGGGTGTTGGCTACACAACGTGAGTTTTCACCCCTCTGCACCCCCTGCCCCCTTGCTTACTCCTCGATTCAGCCCCGGTCTGATCAATTGTTTCAACTCTCTCAAGGAGTACATTACATTCTGGAATGGAACAGTGGTCTATCCCCCAATCGACATCAAGTATGGCTTCTCCGACCCCTCCGACCTCGAGTACTTCAACTCCCAAGTCAATGTTACGGAGGAGAGGTGGAAAGCCTTTGGTGAGGTTTGCCTGAAGCATAAGACCGCCCAGTATCTCCCTTACGTTGGCACAACCGCCACCGTTCGCGATTTGGTCGCCATCGCTGAATACTTCGACGGCAAGGGTTGCGACATTAACTACTACGGCCTGAGTTACGGTACCACAATCGGAAATTACCTCATCAATAGTAAGCTTTCTATCTCCGTTTTCCGACCCAAAGTCTCAGCCCGCCCCTTCAGTGTTCCCCAACCGTGTCGGCAGGGTCATCTTAGACGGTATGGAGGATCCCCTCACTCATGCTTCCAAGCCCTCCCACCTCTATTGGGCCCGTCGTGTCGAGTCCGTCGACGAGACTTTCCAAGGCTTCACCCAGGGATGCGCACTCGCCGGTTCCTACGGATGTCCTATCGCCACCGATACTTCCACAGGGCCAGGCATCATCGAGTGGACCAAGAGCTTGCTCGCGGTATGCACGTCCGTTCATCATCGTCTGAAACCTCACTTACACCTCGATCAGACCGCCCACGATTATGCCAAATCGAGCGGGGACGGCAGGTACAAGTCTGTCAGCTTCGTAGGCGCTATCCACCACACCCTCTACAGCCCTTCCCAGTGGGCCACTTTTGCTTCCGGTCACTTTCACGAATTTTATCAGGCGGTCATCCAAGCCACCGGCTCCGATCTTGGTCTCGCAACTCGCTCGACATGGACCCCACCTGAGTTGAAGAGGCAGTCTGGTCAGGATTGGCCCGATTATACTTTCCACGCCATCAGCTGCGGCGATTCCATCGATGAGAGCGACATCACCACTCGGGCTGTCTTTGATGAGTTCATTCGCGTCGTCAAGGACGTTTCTCCGATGTGTAAGTTTCCGTATTGCGATTAGTTCCTACAGCATCCTTCTTATCGGCCATGTCCAGTCGGCATCCAATTTCCTCAGCCTAGTCATTACTGCCACCGATGGCCCGCTCGTGCTATCGAAAGGTTCACCGGTCCGTGGAACAGCACCTTGAAGAACCCCATTATCATCATCGGAAATAAGGCCGATCCTGCCACTCCCTTTCTTGACGCCTCTCTCGTTGCTGGTTGGTTGGGCAATAGCGCCACTCTCGTCGAGCAGGACGGTTACGGTCACTTGAGTGTTGCCCAGAAGTCGACTTGCACTCGGGATATCATCTCGAACTTCTATATCAATGGTGTTCGCCCTGAGGGTGACGATACCGTCTGCGCCATCGATCCTGACGGTCCGCAACTTTTCCCCTCCAAGGGTGTCAAGGCTACGGATATCAGGACCGCGACTTCGGGCGATGGTGACACCACCACCACCCCGGATTCCCAGGCGTTCAATGACCTCAAGGCTCAAAAGAAGAACTTGTTCATTGCAGTCATCGCCTTGGCTGCCGCTTGCGGCATCTTGCTCGTTTCCCTCATCTTCTCTTGCCTCGCCGGAAGGCGAGGGCGAGAGTACAAGCCAATTGGAACCAGGGGTGTTCGTGTGCAAAAGGTCGAGTTTGTTGGCTATGATGCTGACAGGTCGTACTCTGACCCTTACGATCGCGATTCCAAACACTGAAGTTCCAAAAAAATTTAAGCTTGACCTTTCATGCATTTCTACCCCTGGGTCTTTGGCATTGGCGCTCACCCTATCTATACTCACCCACCAAATGACTTTTTTTGTTGTTTTTTCCCCTCGTGACGACCCTTCTGATCTTCAGTTTATGTAACACACCGCCCCGCTGCCTCGCGTCGCACACCAAGACACACACGTCTGTATGTCGATACGCCATCCTCACGCATGTATAATCCGGTAATGTTGCAATGGGATGGATTCATTTGGTTTATTTGGTTCCTCGGGTTAAAATACTCTCGTGCTCCATGCAGTCGGCGTTTTCCCTGCGAAGTTGAGGCGATCCACCTCGTGAGGGCTCGGTGGGCCGGACTGCCGAGGGTTGTGCGCAGAGCGTAGAGTTTGGGGAGGGGACACCTGTCGACCCTAACGAATACGGTATTCTCCCTCGCGTCCTGGATGAAGGAGTAGCCTGTGGGATTCCGCGTTGCACAACATGACGTCTGGATCTCGTCGGACTTGAGAGCGGGTTGAAGAGATACTCGTAGGTTGCTGTCCTACGGATGTTCATTTGTAAACGTTGTACGATCAGGGTTTGGATCCCCTTGCTTGAGGGTAGTTGTTCGGCAAAAACCTCGGAACCAAACATGGACGAACGACATCTTTCCCTGGACGCTGTCAAAGTCCTTGCCTCACCGGGAATCCTCGGGCTATCTCCATTCATTTTCAGCTCGCCAATCACCCAGGAACCAACATACCGTAAGTGCGCGCCCTTATGGTCTCGTTGGACGAGGCTTCGCACGCCGCGTCTCATCTTGGCATCTCTAGATCCGGGAGCACTATAAGTGAGGTAGAATGAGGTGTAAGTGGGTGATCCCTGGCCTATTTGAGTTCTCCAGGTCTTCTACGACGCCCGCGCTGGGTGTATGCAAGTGCGGGTAGCGTGGGAAAGATCATGTGTGGCCCCCGGTGTTCTGGTGGGTCAGTTTTTCATTCCTCGATCGAGGCTGCATCCGGGATGATGGGATTAGGTTTCGGTCCCATCACTCCGAGAGGTCGGAATACCACGTGTTTCGTGGTTAAGCTTAAGGGCAATTCAGTGCAAGAGGCCCCCCTACGAAGCACGTGGTTTTCGACTCGAATCTACAAAACTATGGCGGCAAGTATGACCGCCAAAGCGCCGGCGGCTCCGAACCTGGACTTGATAGTACCGCCGTTATCTCCCCCGACATTGAGGATGTTGCCCTGGTTGTTGTTGTTGCCGATAGCGGAAGTCCCTCCGGGCACGACGGTGTAGTTTCCGCCGGGAGGGTCGCATCCAATGTAGGTGGTGGTATACATGGGAGTGGGAAGGAAGGAGGTTGGGATTGGGACCATGGCATCAGTCCAGGTGGAGGTGTATGTGGTGGGAATACAAGCGATCATACCCATTAAGATCGAAGGATCGTTGACTGTGGCCGTCCCGTCATCTCCCCCACCACTGTAGGAAGTCGGGATTGGGAGGCCAATAATTCCGTCGCCTCCCCCTCCGTCGTAGGAGGTAGAGGTGACAACACCATCTTCGCTTGGGGTCTGAGCGGCAACTGTGAAACAGAGGTGAGGAAACTGATAACGATGGCGGGCCATGAGCAGCGAGTCCCAAAGGCGCAGACAGAGGAGCAAGGGTCTTTATCGTGGATTAGGGTCATGTGAGGCTGAGAGGAAGAGAGGAGGTTGAGTATAGAGAAGGATTTTGGTTGGTGAGGATGGAGTTGATGTAAATTTGTAATCTCCTGATCTTCCTTATAAACAAAGGTACCATAGGGTGTGAAGCAATCAGTCAGAACGGGGGAAACTGTCCGAATAGGGGTATCATCAGTTGGGGTCTACCTGAAAAATGAATTGATGAAAATGCAGGGTTGGATCCCCCCGTTCTTTGGGCCAATGCAGGGAGGTCAGTAAGTGTCTCCTTTCGCAATACGGTGAAGTTCTTCCAGGGGAGAGAGGGTATTGGAAGAAGCAGGCTTTTCACCAACACCAAAGCTAAATATCGCAAGAATTTCACTCACGTCAAAACTTGAGTACTATGCGCGGTAGTAGCCCGATCAATGCCGTGGACTACAGGCAGATCCATTCGTTCCGTGATATAGACACGGAAAGAAAAACAGGCGTGGCTGTTCTGATATGAGCGAGATCACCGCCTCCAATACACCAGGGTTGTGCATTGATCACTTCCACCCAAATCCCCTGCTTAACTCAGATCGCATTTGTTCATGGCCTAGTTACGGGAAGTTGGCCGCCGTAGGTATGTCGATGCGATTTCATCCCAAATAGGAGTTCGTTCCTTCGAACACGCGACGACCGCTTCGAATCGGAGCTCGGGGCTCGGTACGGAAGAAAGACAGCCCTGGCTGACGTGGATCCCCGCGCACGAGCCCAGGTGGAGAGACGAGATGGCCAGCATCATCCAATTACAACACGACAGGGGAGGTAGTGTTACTGTGTCTTCAGCCTTAGTAATGAGAGCGGCAGATCACAAGAATAGATAGGTTATGCAGTGATTAACAAGATTCCATGCGTCCGAGAACCTGCTCGATAGTTTCCTGCACCTCGAACTTCCTGAAGGAAGCACCCAGAACATCTGGAGGCAGCACGGAGAGTGGAGATGTTTCCTCGTCAGACGGCGCACTATCCTCAAAGATGATAACTCGACCCTTGGGTTGTTTATGTCCCTTCACTGGCCAAGGAACGATGCCGGGGGGTGTCGGAGGAGGTGTCGGAGTCTGGTTGAATCGGAAGGAGTCACCCGGACTTGAGCCTGGGGCTGAAGGCGTGCGTTGAATGGGAGGTGAGTCCTCAGGATCGCGAACCTATGAGGTGTGTCAGCGGGGCGCCTGAGTGCCATACGCGTGAAACGATTCTTGCCTCGTGGGGCTTCATGGACTCATGGTTCGAGCCGACCAGCGTTTCGTCCGAGTGGTTACTGTGTTCGTAAGGGCGTTTCTCAGGCTCCCGTCTGTTATTGTATTCGTAGGCCCCCATTATCGCCTGCAATTATGAAACCAAACTGGGATCAGTAAACCGGCGCTCGGCAGAGAGGAGACGTAGGTCTTACATCATAGAGGCCCACGGCGACATAACCCGCAGTAAAGGCAACGGCGGTAGCAAAAAAGAGCCTACTAGCCATCTTGGAGAGTTACTGGCCGGAATACAAAAAGTGCAGAAGCAAGCGGTTGGCGTCGTTTTTCCGTATAAAACATCCAGAACACGTGGAAACGAGCAGGCAGATCAGAGGACCGGTAATCAACAGGCAGCACGCTCAGGTGACCGTTTCAGATTCTAGCCAACCAGCAAACAACCAGCTAACACGCATTCGCCATGCAGGTGAATGATGTCTCAAATGGACCCAGATGACGTAAGCGGTGTTTGGTTCCGAAGCCTTTGCCAAACAATTTCCCTTTCCGGAACGCTGCTGAATCTCATGTCGACCACGACCTGCGAGCCGGTGAGCCCCCCATGCCTTAAGCCCCTACGACGCATTTGCATTTACGAGCGCTTCGGCTAGCATCATGACTGGTTCACAACTGCCCTCTCAAGTTTTATTTGCTTTGGTCTCGTGGTGTCGTACTTACCCCAGGTGAGTTCAAGCCTCCGTCACACAGCCACACCCGGACCTAACGCCCCACCTTTTCCCTAGCACCTAAGGATTATTCTGGCCAAGAGTTCAGAGGGGTTCAGTCCATGGTTCCTTTTGCTCGGAAGCACGTCGTGTGCATCTGGAATGCTCAACTTGTTCGTGAAACAGTGGGATGTCGTGAAGTGCTGCAAGTACATTGTGCGTGGCACGTTCCATCGGCTCGAAATCGTCTAATCAGTTAAATTCCAGGGTTTTGGGCCTTGCTTGGAGTCATCCCTCGGCATTATTCAAACGTTCATCCAATGGTTCTTTTTCACAATCATGTATGTTGCCCACTAGTTCTGAGGCTCGACACCCACCTGACACGTCGGACACAGTCTTGTATTGTATATGATTTATTATCCACAGAGCCTCAAGTATGTTGAGGTCTACGCCGACGGCGAACGCGAGAGTGGACACAATCTACAGCCGAAGATCACCAAAGTCAAGACAGACAGTTGGAGTCTATCGATCACGCTTTCCTGGGTTGTCTTCATCCACATGTGAGTCCCACCCTGCTACGTATGTTTAATGTGAGGAACAAATCTCAAATAACATCAGCACATTTGTGATTTTTGTCACGTTTTATCTTCTCGGAACGACCATACCTGGTGAACCGTCGACGCGATTGGACTTCTGGGCCACGTTCCTCGGGGTGTCGTCGGCTACTCTTGCAGCATTGCAATACGCTCCTCAGATCGTCCACACATATCGGATGAAGCTCGTGGGGGCTCTGAGTATCCCGATGATGCTCATACAGACCCCAGGAGCCATCTTCATGGTGCTTTCTATTGCTTTGAGGTACGCCGGTCCCATAGCCAACTAATGTATTCCGAGTGCGATCTGATGGGTTTTTGTAGACCAAACACCAACTGGACGAGCTGGATAACCTATGCGGTTGCAGGAATCATGCAAGGCATGCTCCTTGCTATGTGTATCATTTGGAAGCTCCGCCAAAGCAAGTTGCGCATCGATGACTTTGGCAATTCGCTTGACGCCGGATATGATGTGGTCGGAGGTGTCACCGTCTCCGGAGCGAACACGGACTCCGGGGCGTCACTTTCTTCCACTCCCACGGACTTTGATGCCGACGAGAGGTTCCTAGACCCCTCTACTGAGCCGAGCGAACGGACACCCCTGTTACCAATCCCCGATACATCGCAGAGGCAATGGTGGCAGAGGGCCCGCTAGGCGTTCACTCCCTGATCTTCCCTCACTTTTGTACAATATGATACGCATGACTCCTATTCTTAATCTGCGCTTGGATTACCCCGTACCGAAAGTGTAAACTATGAGTTAAGTTTGATGTTGGGCTCATGTGGACGGAAGATCATTCGTGTGAATTTTCTTGGACTGCGGCTCTCCGTTCCGGTTCCGTCATCACAACCTCCATGCACTTTGCTACGCGGTCCCTCCCCCCATTAACACGGTGTAAACTGGCACAGTATGCATCAAAACGATGTTTTCATGCCTTTCAAAGTGCTCCGAGATTGAAACCACGACCGGGGGTGGCCGCACAGTTGAGGGTCTCGTGTCCGAATGTGCCTCCGTTCGCTTGTCGGAGGATGTTTCACGCTGCTTTCGGTGAGTTCCCCTCCGCCCGGTGGGTTATTCTGCGCCAGCCTCCGATGATAACACCCGAATCAGTGGTTCGACACGGAGATGTGACCCGGCCAAAGCCTGGAACAGGGTAGGCTCCTGCAAAATGCTCGGCCTTGGAGGCGCACGGTCGTTAACCAAAACACCCACCATTTTTACAGGATCAAAATACATTTCACGGACTCCAAAGGGGAGTTGATAAAAACCATCGAAGGGAACGAGGGAGACGATATCCTTTCCCTCGCTCATGAACACGATGTTGACTTAGAAGGCGCTTGCGAAGGGTCGATCGCCTGCTCGACATGTCATGTTATACTTTCCCCGGAACATTACGGTTTGCTGGAGGAGCCTGGGGATGATGAAAATGACATGTTGGATATGGCGTTTGGGTTGACGGACACGAGTCGGCTGGGGTGTCAGGTGATACTGGATAAGAAGCTGGATGGGATGGTGTGCACGTTGCCGGCTGCGACGAGGAACATGTTCGTAGACGGTGAGTTCGCGATCCCATCTCAACGGTCCCTACCGCGCAACCACTGACTTGTTGGTTTCCTCCAGGCAAAAAACCAACACATCATTGACCCTCCCGCTACCACAAATCCTCTTCGCGATCCTGTCCTTCGGTCGGGTCGGTAATGCACGTCGCGAAACCAGGGGTCTATTTAATCACACGTACGGTATGGAGAAACTTAATACTACCCCTCTTCGTTCTGGATCGAGTTTTTGGCCTGGTCATCAGTCATGACTTTGGTCGATTACAGGTATTTGGCCCGTTTGCCAAAACAATCGGGACGGTATCCTCCACCCTGAAGGTTCATTAATCATTGACCGGGGGGGCCTTTCTCATCATTGATTTTATCGACTACCCTGATTCCGCTTATAATCGTACTAAGACCTGTCGATCGCTGGGGTTCATGAAACCCGGGACAAACGAATGAACTCACTGGGGTGGGCGGGCACAACACTGCCATTGGCCTGGAGGAAATTTTTGTGGCATTTCTATTTCCCGCGCCCCATCCGCCATGAACTGGCGACATCAGAATCTCACCTGTCCGGCAAACGCCATCAAGCAGGGCCGAACGGCCAGCGGACACACCGCTACATAGTTTTGATCAGTGGGCTTCACCTGACTTTAGGCTCTGGCGTTGGGTTATGGTCAGCGGTGGCCCACGCCACCTATTTCCGGCGGACCCCATGAACAGCCTCCATGAACGGGCCCTCGGGGCGTCGATTTCCCAGTATGTGGCACAAATTTCAAGGTAAAATGGCACTGCTGCATCACGGCCATATAAACGCGTCACCCGAGTTGAAACGAGTTTCCCGTGTTACCACCCCCCCTCCTTTCAGTTTGGCACCCATTTCTCTGGAGGGTACTGGACACCGAAGACTCCGGACCGTTTGGCTTTGACGTTCTTGGGTCCTCCGATATCACGGATCTCCAACTTGACACGTTGGCAAAGGAGGTAAAGCACTGCAGTAAAACCTATAGGATTGATCTGACCGCTTGTCATTCTCAAAAGTACCCCATAGGGCAGAGCGATCCGGGAGTGTCTTGCAGGTTTTGGTTGGTGTACGATCCACCACTCAACATACAAGCATCATTAACGGTATCCGGACTAGTTTTGCTAATAGGACAGCAGGGGATTAACCCCCTCGTAGGTCAAAAGGCTGACTCGGCCTCCAGAAGGATAAAACTGGGGCCCTCGAAACCCCCGCATCGGCTCAAGGCCTCGAGGACCCTGACGAACTCCCTGGCGCGACAGAGTGTAATGTTCCCTCTCACACCTCTGATAACGATATCTATGGTGCCAATTGCGAGAACGATTCTCACGAGGAATCTGCGGAGGACGAGTCTGATGGCGAAGAGTTCGATTCCGATGTTGAAGTTACCCTCGAGGGTCCCGTATACAACAGGGTAGATGACATCCATCGCCGTACCAATCCGAGTTGTGGTTGGGAAGTCTCCCTTGGTTATTGCCACGGGTGTCAGATTAAATACAAGATGATGGTATGTTGATTATTTCATGTCTCAGAAACCGTGGTCAATCCCTCGCATGAGCACGAGAGTGATGCCACCAACCTCACAGATCCACCCACGGTGTTTAGGAAAGGAATTTTCGTACCAAGGAACAACTCACCTCCACCAGAGCCTACCCCCAAGTGCTGTGGATGAATACGAGGTGTGGGGCCTTGGGGAGGAAGACGATCGGGAGCCTTCCGTCGGAAGATTGGGGGAGCAAAGGGAATTCTGAAGAGGAATTTCAGGGAGAGGTGCAGGTAGACGTAGGGCCAGGGACCGAAGGTGTGGAGGAAAGCAAAGGTTGTCCCGTAGCTTCTTAAATAAACTCTCCCGACAAGTATCGCCCGTCTAACTGTAAAGTGCATGTGGCAGGAGACATTTCAATCTTGTGCAGCCCTGGTAGGCACGTGACCCCAGTTCCACCATCCTTCTCGTTGACGTCTCCCGCCCATATTTGCTGGCCACGCTCGATTCAAGATGCCTAAGGAAGCCAGGCGGGCGGTCATCTTATACCTATGCATCTGCGTCGCGTTCTTGCAGGCAGGTCTCTACGCTGGCCGACGATCCGCATCACCGCCATCCACCCCTCGAACGGATAGCCAATGGACGCTCCCCTCCTTCACTCAGTCGCAAACCGTTCTGAAGGAACACCCAATTCCACGGTTGATGACAGAAGCGGAAGGAAACTTTAAGCAGCTGCTATCGCGCCAAAGCACGACGTTGAAGAAGGCGGTAGCAGAGTACAAACGCAGGTATGGAAGGAATCCACCCAAGGGCTTCGATCAGTGGTGGGACTTTGCGCAAAAACACAACGTGAAGATTGTCGATGACTATGACGCGCTCTTTGATGACCTCGCTCCCTTCTGGAATATGTCGGGGGAAGAACTTCGGGCTCGTGTGGATGTGGTACGTGAAGCCTCGTCCCTCGGTTGAGTTCTTGGCTGACGTTACACCGTAGGCGGGAGGTCTGCCGAACATTAACATCGTCCAGATACGAAACGGCAAACCAAACGTTGTTAACAAGCGACCTGGTTTTAACAAGGAGGATATCAGTGTGCGAGCCAAGGGATTTACGTGGATGATCAAGAAGTTTCAACATCTTGTGCGTCTCTTCCATCTCTCCACTCCATTTTTTACCTAGTTTCTCGCGATCAGCTCCCGGACCTGGATTTCCCCATGAATACTATGGCTGAAGGACGAGTATTGGTCCCATGGGAACACCAAAAGTACCCTAACCTAACGGTACAATACACCTCAGGTTCGTTGTTGGTCAGTACTCCGTCCCTTCCAAACACTCTGTGAACCTTGAAAATAGAAACCGGCGTTCAGCCACCGAGCACTCTGTACACCCCAGATTGGCGAGGGACCGGCGACGTATGGGAGGCATACCGGCGCACATGTCCTCTCGAGGCTTCTGCACGCCGCCTTTTCAACTCGTTGAGAGCACCCTCGGTTAATCGTGGTCTCAGCCTTCTCCCAGGTTCATCCCGTCCAGGCGATCAGTTCAGCTTTTCCACTGAACTTCATGGAAATTACTCTTTCTGCGACAACCCTTGGGCACATTACCTTCACGGTCACTTTTTCTCGGACTGGAGGACTCTCCCCGTTCTGTTCCCCATCTTCTCTCCCTCCAAGGCTCCTGGCTACAACGACATACGAGTCCCGAGCCACTACTACTACGGAACCTCGAGGCGGTACACCTATGGTTGGGACGAAGTAAATTTGGAACTCAAAAAAGTCGACCACATGGAAACTCCCTGGGAACAGAAAAATGACAAAATATTTTGGAGGGGTGCGACAACTGGTGGGGGTAGTTCCCCGCCTGGATTTGCACCACAGTACCATCGACAAAGGTCTGTAAACAGAAGAAATTTGCAATTCTGCATTTCACACTCTTCCATCCGAACAGATTCGTCCGAATGGCTAGTGCCAGAACTAAGAGCAAACGGAACGTCGTCTTTGCCAACCCGCCCAGTTCCTCCAGGTATCATTCGGTAGAGGTTTCAATGGACGACCTGAACGATGAGGTTATGAACGCTGCTTTCGTCAAAGCAGTCGACTTTTACAATTACCCTGGAGGGTACGAAGGGTATGTCGCCGACCATAGGTTTGACGAGGGCGTGTTCCTTGGCGATCATTGGAGACACAAGTATCTTGTCGATCTAGACGGTATGAGTTACTCTGGGCGGTTCTTCGCGTTCTTGGAGTCAGACAGCGCCGTCATCAAGTCTTCCGTCCACCGAGAATTTTACTCTGACTGGCTGCAACCATGGTACGTCTGTTACCCTGTCCCAGGGTAGCCCATTCAACTTACAGTGGTGGACACCGCGACCATCAGGTTACACTATATACCCCTCTCGAATTCTTACCAGGAAATCTACAATATCCACGCGTTCTTTTCTGGGGCTAGTGAAGCTACATTACGGGCTGCGAACTCGACCACTCTGGAACTTCCTTTGGAGAAGAGGAGACCCGCTGACGGGGACAGACGATTGAGGAGGATTGCGAGGGCCGGGAAACAGTGGAGAAGAACGATCGGGAGGAAGGAGGATATGGAAGGTGAGCTATCTCATTCTCCCATCCACCCACCCCCCCTCACTTCTGGGCGGATTCGTTGACATCACTGTAACCTTTACAGCATACGTGTATCGACTGTGTCTCGAATACGCCAGGCTCTGGGCTGACAATCGAGAAGCAATGAGTTTCTCGCTTTAAAGCCCGTTTTCCTGACAATTTTACACGGACAACGGTGCCCCCTGGTTCCCGCCTCTCCGGCGGAGTGTCCCCGGACCTCTGCGGTCTTGGATCTTGTCGACCTCTTTCGAATCGCTTCCCGCCAAAAACATTATTTTACGCAAGTTTGTGACATGTCACCTCCAGAACCCTCCCGCTCCGCCCATTCTGCTCCCCAACATTTTCAAGGGACTCGAAACAATCTCGATGGAGTACTGCACCCTGTGCACCTTATACTCAAACAACGCTCCCCATAATCCCATATTTGTTTGTTGGACTCAAAATGACGTCGAAGACAGGTGTTGAAACTGAGGTACCTGTCCCGGCCCCCACTAGTCGGCCTTGCACCTTGTACAATACGGTGGAGAGGGTCGTATTTTCTTCGGTTTATCTTGTTGGCTGTTCATGATAATATAGGTACTATACTGAACTTGGGTTATTGCTGCTTGTAAACGATTGTATCCCTTCGTAAGGTGAAGGCACACAGTACACAACGTCACCCCCCGCGCCTGTGAGTCGAAAGGAGGTCATAGATCACACCGACGGGATTGGGCGCGGACACGCCCAATAACCCTTTCGCGGGTTTGAAGCAATAGTCATGTCATTTGCCGTTGAAAAGTGTCGCGAAAATCGCGGCTGCTGCCTTCGATCCAAGACGCACAATGAGGTGGCAGAATATGAGTTATTTAACCATTCTTTGCCGGAGCTGCTGTACATATGCATGTGTATGGCTATTGTGGGTACCTTGTGTACAGAACAGCATTGTGTGTGCAGAACATTCCCAACCACCCCTGTACAAACAACAAGATCGAAACAACCGGTGGGCGAGGACGAACCGAAAAAAAAAATACATACACGAGCCAGGGGGTGACAAAGACCAGAATGCCCAACGAAAGGAGACAAGCGAGGGGGCAAATGAAAAGATCGGTTTCGAGGGTGAGGGGGTAAGGCGGCGGTCAGCACTCGCGGTCGCGGTTGAGTTCTTCGGATGGTGAAATGCGTTATGGGGCCCATTGTGAGCCTGAGGCCCTTAGGTATCGCACCTGAAAAAAATGAAGGTTTAGGGGTGTGGAGACGGAGGAGTGGGGTCGATCGATTGAGGAAGGGACCACACAAAAGACCAGGCACCCTAGTCGTCTCGGAGATCCACAATCTCAAGTGACAGTGAGTCCTTAATCTGAACGTGCCCCTTGTCCGCGTCCTACACACAACAAAAGCAGTGTCAATGTCCGCATAGTCGACCGAAGAAAAGGAGGGCGTACAGTATAAATAGGAACGGGCGGGTGGGGATGGAATGCCTCCTTCTGAGTGCAATCCAAAATCGTATGCAGACCCGGCGGATCGGTCAACCTGAATATACCGAAGCTTTACATACACGAAAGGGTTCAGAAATCCGAAAAAACTAGGCGATGGCGCCGCTCACTTTGGTGTTGAAGTTGGTGCACAGACAACGGCAAACGATTCCGGCAGCATTCTCTGGAAGCCGGAATGGGTGTGGAGGTCGACAGAGGACATGAAACACGACTGGGTCGGATGTGTATGAATCTGGGAGAAAAAGAATGAAATCGCTCCGTTGGATGCTACAGGAGGATAAAATCTTTACCCAACCGAGCGTAATCAGACTCCTCTCCTCTGTAAAGATCATGACCAACTCTTCCTCGTCCATTGTACATGTGTCGCTCGTAGAATGTTGTTTCGGGATCAACAGTGTCGTGACGACAAACCTACTCTTCTTATCTTTCCCTAACAACAACCCGCAAGTCTCCCTGTTCCGAGCCGTGTTGACGGCCGCGACATTGAGGAACCTCGGCAGCGACTCGCGCGGGAGATAGACAGTCTTGAGATCCCGGGGTACGAGATCTCCGGAAGCTGCAGGAGTAATTCGGATTTGGTCTACAGCACTCGCGCTTGGCCCCTGCACCGGAGCCGGTGGTATCGGGCTCTGTCTCCTCTGCGTTTGTTGTTCGTATGCACTGATCGGGATTGGCGGTTGGGGAGGTGGGTTATTGTACAATCCCCCTACACCTCCCAATACAAGACCCGAGGGTCCCGGTCCCGGTCCATCCTGGAAGAGTAAGGAGGAGATCGGACCATTGTCCTGCGGGGCACCCTGAAACATCGAATGAAGAGAGGGGACATAGCCCTGTTTCATCTGGTGGTGTGACATCAGGGTCGGGTAACGAATTGGACCCGGAGGCGGAGAGGTCGTAGTGACTGGAGATGGATATGGATAGCTATCGAAACTTTTGTGAGTCATGACAGGAGCACGGGTCTGCAACTGTTGGCGTCTTACCGATTTGTCAGTTTTGTCGATACAGCAGGATCGTGCGATACCGCATGTTGAGTCGAATAGCTGATCGGGGCGGGGAATGAAGGAGGTTGTGGAGGAATCACCACAGCGTCACCGTTTTGCCCTTGCGTATCGACCTCGTTGCTCCCCCTTCTCGATGGAGGGTTCATGTTCGCACTCGCACTCGAGCTCGAAGTGGCGTAAGGGTTATAAGGGACGGTCAGTGGCCTCTGGGGTTGTGATATGGGGCCAGGGTTCATCGCAGAAGTGGAGGGGCCCGTCGCTGCGGTACCCGGATACGGTTGTGGGACCTGCATTGACAGAGGTGGAGGCGGTGGTGGTTGACTCTGCCCTGGATGGGGTGGGTAGACCGGATTCTGGTGAGAGGAAGCGGAGACTGGGGCGGGAAGGACAGGTATGACGGGTGGAATTCCATTCGTATTGGGGTTTGGGGGTACATGAGAGGTCGCGATCTCCTTTCTGACGGCCTGGGCAGCAGCCTCGGCTTCCTGTTGTCTCTGAGCGATTCCGGCATGCTCCATGGAAAGTTGAGATGACGAGGAGTACATTCTCCCCGAATTCCGCATCTGGTCAGTCCGTCGTCTGATGGCCTCCTCAGCGGCTCTCCGAGCTTCTTCATTACTCTTCGTAGGCGAGTTGCGGCTGGGGGGCTGGGAGTAGTAATCCCGAGGGGGTTCGCGTGACCTATCTCGCTCTTTGTCCCGCTCTCTATCCCTCTCTCTATCCCTATTGCGTTCTCGGTCGGGGTCCCTCCGTGGAACGGAACCCACGTTCAGAAGCTCTTCTTGGGCGTAGCTCTGATTCCTTGACAGATATTGTCCTTCGCCTGAGTCCCTCGAGGTTGGTTGGGGGACATGTGTAGAGTTCGTAACTGAGGGCTGAGGTTGGGTTGTAGGTTCGAGTAGGACGGTAGGTTTGAAGGAAGGGTCGTTGACGTATTCTGGATACTTCGCGGCCCACTTCTCGTGACGCTCGACGAGGCCGGGTTTGAGTTTGCCGAGATTCTCGAGGGTCTCTTGACCGTGCTGAATTGATAAGATTAAGGTTAGATGGAGGGATTCAAACGAATAGAGAAGAATACAATCAGGGGATAATTAAACATCAAGGTCGAAAAGATCCGTCATAGAGGAGAGGGGAATCACAAGGAACGGGAGCAAAGATGAACCGTGCGGAGGAGAGGTCGAAAACAGGGAGAACGAAGTGCAAGATACGACTCTGCGGGGAGAGAAAGGGAGAGAGAGAGGCTCACCAAGACAAGATTATGCCTCTGGCTAGCGCTCAAGAGTGTATGATAATCCTTGTGGGTCGGCATCTTCTCTAGGATGATGGTTGCCGCCCTGGCGAGCTGCACGAAGCTCCTCTCGTAGTCCCCGCTCTCTGCATATTGTTTCCCGGACTTCCTTGCGAGTTCTGCAGTGCGTAGCCAATGTTTGAGGTGCTTGTTGGGATCCCACAAGTCCTCGCGAGACTTGTCAGCCAGCTCAGCAATGGTCGCCGGGCGAGTCCTCCTCTCTAGACGAGCATCCCAGGCCTCCCGCCTCTCTCTATTTGCATAAGGGTCTCTTCCATCCCTATTCGGACTGGGTTGGTCGGACGAGGCGGAATCTCTGGAGCCGGAGCGAGTGATCTGGCCAGGGCCGGAGGGGTGATGATTGTTGGTGGGATAGGACTGGTGCTGGTATGATGGTTGTGGTGGTTGATGGTGGGGCTGAGATGCGAGCTGGTGGTGATAACCGGAGGTATACACGTTTGGGGGATGGCTTGTGCTCATGCTGTGGGACGCATTGATCACAGACCAGACTCTTGCTGCTGCGACGCCTGAGATCAAGAAATGGCCCCGGTAGCGTGGAAACCACGTGTACATCCATTCCTGACTATCCTTCCAAAGTATAGGCGCGGGTCATGTCCCCCGGGAGAACGTGCCATGGTGACGGTCTCGCCCCTGCCCGCCCCTGAGTGGCACCTATAGAGCAGTGCTGCACCCCATATCATGCTCGCAGCCGAGCTCCGACAACCCGGTGCCGATTTACACCCTACCTCCATTCCAGGGCAAAAGGGAGGATAGAATATCCGCCAGAGTCGCTGGATACTTTCTCCCTGAACTCTATGTCAGAGGTACGATTCTCGGCGGTGCAGCCAACAAACTGCTCGTGAGGGCAGAGATGGATTACATTGCCACCTGCAGTCCCCTGCGAAGAATTCTCATAATTTTCCCTTCGCGGTCGGCGGATCGTGCCGCAGTCGCCTGATACGGCTGTGCGTATTCAACGTTTCAACGTTTCAAGGCCTCAATTCTTGTACAGTTTGGGCCGCGCCACCCGAGTGCCCTTCACACTCCTCACCGCATCACAAAAGCGCAACGCCGAACTGCGGCACACGATCAGCGGCCGGAGAGCTCCCTCCGTCCACCTCAAACAATGTCGTATTCTGAACGAGTGGGCGATGCGGGGTGGTGACTCTACGGCGGCCAGCAAGGAAGGTACTGTGTGGTAAATAAGGTATGGGCCCTTGTTGAGTGCTGAACACCCCCCACTGCCTCCGCCCGTTACCTAGGCGGTCATGGTCATCCTGGTCACTTTCACGGCTACAAACCCTATTTTTCTGAACTTGCTCTCATCACAACACGATGACCATACATATTTCCGCAACTTGGGCCTGTGGCTTGGGGGCACCGGTATGCTGCACCTTTGAAACAAGACTTCCCCATGACTATTGACCCAGAATGCGCGCAGCCAAACCACTCCAATGCTTGTGTCCCGAGGCACGAGATATCATTCGTTCTCTCACTTCTGTTAAACTTCCGTCGTGTTCTCTC
>Ga0307517_10005679_pt1 | contig 18701 bp, 11 predicted proteins | sample 23_EM_MG_FD_194515 | JGI IMG/M metagenome (GOLD analysis project Ga0307517, IMG submission 194515) | Populus trichocarpa ectomycorrhiza microbial communities from riparian zone in the Pacific Northwest, United States - 23_EM | ecosystem: Host-associated > Plants > Roots > Unclassified | place... | reverse complement strand
TATATTTATTTAAATTATCCATCCATAATGATATTTTTGTTATATCATGCATATCATAAATATTATGGTTGATAGGTGTGAGTATAATTGTGGAATTGAAACCCAGGCTGATTGGGTCGGAAATTAACTTATGAGATGCGAACTGTTAGAAGTATAAACAGGTTACATGTCGGTAAATTGGGACCTTCCGGTATAGGGGGGACTCCGTTGAAATTTCTGGTAGATGTTAACACGAAGACCGAGAATATGTATATATATAAAAAAAAAAATTAACTACTATGTTTTTCTATTGACATGAGATTGTGGTTTTATCCCAGAAATGGGGGATGTTACAAATTGGGAGCTGGTGTGTTTATAAAAGTTGTATGTATGGATGTTATCTTTAAAATGGAACTACTCTCGACTTATTTGGAGTTGTATAACTCCAAATATGAGAGAAACACTAAGTAAGGGTCCAAACTGACACAATACGGGTTAGATTTCTTAAGCTACTGTAATGAGTGAGTTTAGACATGTAGATGGCAAAACTGGGTGTTGTGTCCTTCATAAAAGTTGTAGCCCTATGCTTCTATTTAAGTTGACAAGTTCTTTAAATTAAATCATAGGCAACAAAAGTTACTTCCTATATGTCCCTAACAAAAAGGGAATTCATGTGGTTGTATTGGTTTTGAATGAAGACCATTGTGTTGTGTTCAATTACTAGAAACCATGATGTTGTTTCCAAATAATAAAAAACCATTGAAACTATCCTCGATTGTATAATGGAAAACGTTGTGTAAGACTATTAACCGATGCTTAAAAATGTATATAACAGGGGGGGTTGATTGGCAACTTAAGACATGATACCGTTTGATGTACTACTAAGTCAAAGCAAATGCTATTGGGGTGATAATGTAACAAATGATTATGATACCTAGAAAATAGAAAATATGGTAATGTTACAAAAAAATTATGTTAAGCGGTGATGGTGATGAGTAAACATAAGATTAATATGTGTGGTTCCTCAAGGATTGTACCCAAAGAAATCAGTAACTAAGGAAATGAAATATTAATTATTGATTAGGGAATAAAAAAATTAAGAAAATGAGTTGCTATGTGGTGACGTATAGTCGGCAACCTTAGAATTGAATGTATTACATAATTCATCATAAAGGCAATGTCGAAAGTGACAAATATGAACTTAGACACCATAACAACTATTGCATAATTCAATATGTATATGATGTAATCGATGTTAAAAGAATTCTGGATAAGCATATTGTTCTCCTTCCTACGGAAAACCAGGTACATGCATTTTATGGCTGGATGTAAAATCTATAATGTTATTTTAGTTGCAGTGAGGAGCACGAGTATTGTTATATAAATTGAGGTATTATTGAACTTGAGTTGAATGTTTGAGCAAGATTGTTAAAAGTACTAATAGATATAATGATTTCTTTCTCTCATAAAAAAATCATGAGCATAAGGCTTCTTGGCGACTAATAACTCTTATAATGCTATATATGTTACAAGTCTATGTCACAAAGTGGGCCAGAACTAATTGTGTCGTTTCACTATTTATAATTTTGTTAGGTATTTATTTTTATGTACGATGAATACTTAAAATTGTGTTAATAACTTCACCTTGAAATGTACTAAATGGTATGATTGTATTTCTAGCATTTGGTTATTGCATCTATTTTGTTATGTGTATGTGTGTGTTTGTGTGTGTGTATAACCATCACACGTATGTTTTAAGTAAATAAAAATTGGAAAGAATATAAGATGAATTGTGAAAAGCGATGTGAAAGAATCAAATGGAGAAACAATTGAACTGGTGGGTGGCCGAAGCCTACTGTGTGTATGCAATAAAGTTATTTCATATTGTGTTACCTAGTAGGATAAGAAAAGAACTAAGGAAATGTATAAGTTATTTTTTTAGTTTTGGTGTTTTTCATCCTTTAGATTCAATTTCGTGTTGATTTCTAGTCTTCAGTTTGTTTTTAGGTTGAACCAGGTGGGCCGACCCAACCAGGTCAATCCTAGTTGGATTAACCCTAGCCGGGTCAACCCATTCAAGTTAACTTGGCCCATCCCAAAAAAAAAAAAGGAAACATTTTATTTTTCTTTTTACCTTTCTTTTTTAAATCTCTTTTTTAGAAAGAAACACAAACAAAAAATAGTAAAAAAAATAAAAAAAATTTTTGTTGCCTACAACTAAGTGTCTCATAAAATATAATGAAAATCATATTACGTAACATTTTCATGCAAAAAATAAAAAACAAATATTTACATGCATTTTAGGATTTAATAACTAGTTTATTAAATTCATGAGAATTTAGCCAATATTTCAATAAATCCTAGTATCAAACGTTATACCTACAAGTGAGGCTGGTATTTGAAATATCTGAGTTGACTAGAAATTTTTTAGAGTTATTCTAAATATTCATTAATTTTTAATTGAGAGTATTTTTTCACCGTGATGCACGATATACGTTGTTTTTACCATCAAAACCACATAAAAAAACCAAAGCAGCTTACCTCAGGTAGGGTGTGCTAGGGGTGCTAGTACCTTCCTTAGCCACAACCAACCCCTTACACTTGAATATCTAAAAGACTAGTACACCTGCATTTTCCTAGCGACCTTGAACCAAAAAACTTGGTGGTGACTCCCAAACAACCCTATTTGCCTTTTTGCCTTTCGCTATGTGCGACATAATGACGACTCCACTAGAGAGATATTTGTTTTATAGTATTGGACTGAGCTTTGTGTTTTGTGTGTTTGAGTATTTGCAATGTGTTTAAGTTTACATTTTTTGATTTGTTTGCTTCGTTTTTATTTACGCATAGCATGTTTTAGCTTACGCATTCATAAGTATTAAATGTAAACACGTTTTTCATTCATTTTTCATTGCTCAGGAGTACACTTGTAAACACGTTTTTCATACATTTTACCCTATGAATTTTAGTCAGGGTTTAAGTTCGCGAAACCATCCAACTCTTTGTTGAGTGCTTGAACTAGTAGTGATTGGTACACAAGCCATCCCACTACCTACTGAGCCCCCATTTGCCTTCATGAGGGTGATCACTGGGAAAACAAGAGACCCTTTGAGCCTAGATAGTGCCTTTTCCTATCTCATGTAGAGGAACTAAAACCTATTCATAGGATGTATCTCTTTAGAATAAACCTTGTTGCATTAAGACATACTTAACCACGAGCATCTCTGTGATCACCCAAAAAAAAAAAAAGGGCTAAGCTAAAACAACTCCATCGTCAGTGCTGATTTCTGGATTGGCAGCGGCACAGTACTTGGCTGTCGATTTCAGAATCGACAGCAGCAAAGCTTTTGGCAGCCAATTTTTGAATCGACAGCAGAACAGTTTGAGACTACCGATTTCTGGATCAGCAGCGGCATAGTTTGAGGTGCTGATTTCTGGATCGGCAGCGGCACAGTTTTTGCAGCCGATTTCTGGATCGGCAGCTGCATAGTACTTGGCTACCGATTTCAAAATTTGCAGCTGCAAAGCTTTAGGCTGCCTATTTCTTAATCGACAGCGACACAGTTTGAGGCTGCCGATTTCTGGATCAGGAGCGGCATAGTTTTTGTTGTTGATTTCAGGATCGTCAGTGGCACAGTACTTGGTTGCTGATTTCAGCATCGGTAGCAACATAGTTTTTGGCTGCCAATTTTTTAATCGACAGCACCACAGTTTTTGGCTGCCAATTTCTGAATCAACAATGGCACAGTTCTTGGTGCCAATTTTTGAATCGGCAGTGACAAAGTCTGTGGCTGTTGATTTCTAAATCAGCAACGACATTTTCAAACCTAATAAAAAATTATTGTTGGACCAGCCTATCCTAGGGGAGAATGGGAATAGGAACCAGCCCAAGGATAACCCAAAAGGGGGATAAGGACAGCCTTGGTCCAACGTCTAAACACCCATTTGCATTTAAGAAGGGTATAAATGCAGCAATGAGAGAGAAAGGGGCACTCTTTTCAAAACAGGCTACATGCTCTTGCCTTCTTCCTCTCCCTAAAAATCTGCCTGCAACAGCTGCACACCCAGCTGCATGCACCACCTTTGAATGCTGGAGAAGAAGGGTGACTAATGGAAAGACAGAAGTGGCCGAAGCCATGGAAGGAGATGGAGTTTACGCCTTTCCCCATAACTAGCAGTAGCTGTGACTACAACAACAGCCACCCTCTCCAAGAAAAAGACCCACCTACACCAGCTGCATGTCCCCTGCCTTGAGTGTTTGAAGAAGAAGAAAGGTAGGGAGTTACGTTGATGATTGAAACCATGATAGGAGAGGGAGTGTGACAGACCCGTTGTACAATAGAGATGGAAGAGAAGGAAAAACCGATATTGAGGAAAGAACCATTTCACCAAAACTTGCTCTAGAGTTGTCAAAAACGTGAGGTAAGAGAAGTATTTTTCCTTTGCTGGTTGCTGTTTCACAATTTCAGAACAAGGAGGGGATGAAAACCCCAAAATAGAAGGTTTTGTGTTCATGCACTCAAAACGTGAGGTAAGAGAAGTATTTTTCGGAAATAATTAAATGGAAGATTTAAGGGGAATGAGATGAAGAAATGTAGAAATTATAATCTTGTTGAACTCTTAAGGACATACTTGAACTAAAGCAGAATGCATGATGATGTTATTATCTTTATTCTTGCATGTATGATAGAAGAACTTGTGTTAGAAAGGGTTATGTACAAAATTTAGTCATTGGGACCTTAGACCCTGCTGAAACCAAAACTGGAACTATGTTGTATGCGTAAATTAATTTCGCTGCCGAATCAGGTGGTCTGCACCGAATTAGTTTCACTGCCCAATCAGGTGGTCTGCAGCAATTAGTTTCGTTGTCGATTTGTGTTATCTATAGCGAAGGAATTTTTGCTGCTGAATTGTGTTGTCAGTAGTGACATAGTTCCGCTACCGAATGGTGTTGCCTATAGCGAATCAGTTTCATTGTTGAATCGTGTTATCTGCAGCGAATCAGCATTCGCTGCCAAAATTGTGTTGTCTATAGTGAATTTGTAATTCGCTGTTGAAAGTGTGTGTTCTGCAGTGAATTTGTAATTCACAGCTGAAATTGAATTGTTTGCAGCGAATAAACATTTCCTGCCAAATTGTGTGTTCTGCAGCGAATTTGGGATTCGCTGCCAAAGTTGTATGGTCTCAAATTCGCTGCCAAAATTGAGTTGTGTGCAGCGAATTAACATTCGCTACCGAATTATGTGTTCTGCAACGAATTTGGGATTTGTTGCTGAAGTTGTATGGTCTGCAATGAATTTGAAATTAAATGCCGAAATTGAGTTGTTTGCTAATTCGTTGCCGAAATTATGTTGTTTGCAGCGAATTTAGGATACGCTGCCGAAGTTGAATTGTCTGCAGCGAGTTTGAAATTCGCTGTCGAAATTGAGTTGTTTGCAGTGAATTAACATTCACTACCCAATTATGTATCCTGCAGCGAATTTGGGGTTCGCTACCGAAGTTGTATGATCTATAAGGAATTGGAAATCCGCTGCCGAAATTGTGTTGTTTGCAGCGAATTAACATTCGTTGTTGAATTGTGTGTTCTATAGTGAAATTGTGATTTGCTGCCGAAGTTTTATTGTCTATAGCGAATTTGTGACTCGCTGCCAGAATTGAGTTATATGCAGCGAATTAGCATTCGCTGCTGAAAACGTGTTTGCTGCAGTGAAGTAGCATTCACTGCCGAAATTGTGGCGCCAACAACGAAACTATTTTTGCTGCCGAATTGGGCAACCTACAGTGAACCAGTTTTCACTGTCGAAGTGCGCAGCCTGCAGTGAACTTATTTTTGCTGCCGAACTGTCCAGCCTACAGCGAGTCAGTATTCGCTACTGATTTCTACAATAGGCCTCTCGAGCATATATGACTCAAATGCTTAAAACAATTTCATTATATGATGGTGTAATATATGAAACATTTGAATGTGAACATATGGATTCTTGAAATAAGTATGGTGATGAATGTGATTTAAGGATGCAAATATACTGAATTGTGGTATTGATGTCTTAGGTGATGCGGCCGGGATCGAACCATCGTCAAGACAATGACAAACCACAGGTGGAACAGGTAGGTGTTTTCCACCTTCTTCTCTATGATGTTTATGTTTTGAAATGATTTACTTATGATGATATATTATTGAATCCTTAATGAATGATGAAACAACAATGAAGTGCCTGATTAAATTCTTGATGATTGTTGAAACGACTATGAAATGTTGATCGAGTTCTTGATGAATGTTGAGACGATGATGAAAATGTTAATGTTCTGAAATGACCTATTTGAGGTGGATATATTATTGTGTTGCGATGAATATTAAACTGACTATGAGATGTTGATTGGGCTATTATGAATTTGGGCTGCTGACGAATGGTTGTATGAGTATTACAAAGGATCTACTGTTGTATTTTATTGAATGTAATTATGACAAATGGTTGTATGAGTATTACAAAAGATCTATTATTGTATTTTATTGAATGTAATTGTGACGAATGGTTGTATGAGTATTACGACGAATCTACCATTGTATTATATTGAATGTAATTATGACAAATGGTTGTATGAGTATTACGAAGGATCTACCATTGTATGAGTATTACGATGGTTGTATTGTTGTGTTATATTGATCATTAACTGTCATGAATGGTTGGATGAGTAATACAAAGGGTGTACTGTTGTGTTATATTGAATACTAAACTGTTATGGAATGTTTGTTTATGTATTACAAAGGATTTGTTATCGTGTTTACTGAAAGTTAAACTATTAGGAGACTTTTGTACGAGTATCACGAAGGGTCTACTATTATGTTACAGTGAATGTCAAATTGTTATGAATCATTTGAATGAGCAATTCAAAGGATATTACCATGTTATAGTGATCTCATAAACCGCCTCTGGAACATTTGATTGGTTAATGATTAGCTTCGGCTAATGGAATCCGAATGGATGACCGGGACAATTAATTGATTAGCTTCGGCTAATGGCATCCTAAGTGGATGACTAGGATAAATGTTGATTAGCTTCAGCTAATGGCATCTGAGATGGATGACCGGGACAATTAATTGATTAGCTTCGGCTAATGGCATCCTAAGTGGATGACTGGGATAAATGATGATTAGCTTTGGCTAATGGCATCTGAATGGATGACCGAGATAAATGTTTGATTAGCTTCGGCTAATGGCATCCAAATGGATGACCGGGATAATTGATTGATTAGCTTCGCCTAACGACATCCTAAGTGGATGACCGGGATAAACGTTTGATTAGCTTTGGCTAATGGCATCCGAATGGATGACCAGGATAATTGATTGATTAGCTTTGACTAATGGCATCTTAAATGGATGACCGGGATAAATGATGATTAGCTTTGGCTAATGACATTCGAGATGGATGATCGGGTTGTGATTGTTGATCAGTTTCGCCTAATGGCATCCTAAGTGGATGACCGGGATATATGTTGATTAGCTCCGGCTAATGGCATCCGAGATGAATGACCGAGATAATTAATTGATTAGCTTCGGCTAATGGCATCCTAAGTGGATGACCAGGATAAATGATAATTAGCTTCAGCTAATGGCATCCGAATAGATGACCGGATAAATGTTTGATTAGCTTCGGCTAATGGCATCCGAATGGATGACTGGGACAATTGATTGATTAGCTTCGACTAACGACATCCTAAATGGATGACCAGGATAAATGATGATTAGCTTCGGCTAATGGCATCCGAGATGGATGATCGGGACAAATGTTTGATCAGCTTTGGCTAATGGCATCCGAGACGGATGACCGGGTTGTGATTGATGATTAGTTTTAGCTAATGGCATCCATGATGGATGACCGGGTTACGTTTGATGATTTGCTTTGGCTAATGACATCCGTGGTGAATGGCTGAATTGATTATAAAAAAATTAGCTTTTATTAATGGTATCTATAGGAATGATGGGGGTTGATTTCGTGATTAGTTTTTGTTAATGGTATCCGAGATGGATGGCCGAATTTAAATGTTGCAATTAGCTACGGCTATAAGTATCCAAGGTGGATGACCGGGTTAAGGTGAAGTATTTAACCCCGGTCGATGTTAAACTTCGGCCCCACAACCCCGTGGAGAGTTTGGGGTGTGTAAGTGAGAAAAGTACAGTTAATGAAATAATAAGAGATGTACAATGTATATAAGAAGTATAAGAAGGAATCTTCCTGTTCTAAGTTAATAACGAAAAGCAACGACAATGTACTTCTAGATGTTTATTATTATGTTAGATTATTTACAATTCTTGTATCCATGTTGTTTCACAGGTTCACATATTTTGAAAGGTGCTATGTAATAGTATGACTTAGCTGTTTTGTTGAATATTTGTCATTCGACACTTTTGTAAGGACTTGTAATGGAAATTGTAATAGAGCACGGATGGGGATGTGCGAACATGTAGACATGATGCTATGAATACATTTATGTGGTATTTCCTTTTGTGAGGATGTTATGTTGTGAAATCACATGAGGATCATATGAAAGAAAGTACTAGTTGTGTAAGATTGTCGATTATAAACTCGTGTTGATAATGAGATTGGAGTAGGAATGCAAACACGCGTGTATGCCAATATGATGTAATGTAAATGTATGAATATGAAAATATAATATTATGGACATGTGTATTGGGTATCTGTTGTATGAGAATGTTGTTTTACAAGAACTATATCCCTATGATGTCATGATAAGGAAGGAACATAATTACTAATTCATAAAATGTCACTGCGATAAGTATTAAAAAAAATCCATCAATTTTGGCCTTGAAAAAACTAGGTCATTATAATCTCGCTTTATAGGATTCCGGACTAATAGAATGGCTACCATTAAAAAAAACAACTTTTGTCGAATACGGGTTGGAATCTGAATCCCTGTAGCTGTTAGAAGGGGATTGCTTGGGACTAAATGACAGTAAGTTGCCACCCATCAAAAGCATAAGTAGCTCCAGAAATGACCTGAAAAAGACCTCTCACATGTAAGAAGTGTGCGAAGATGAATTTTCTAAGAAATTTGGGATATTGGTGGAAATCATGAAAGTGCCCACCCATAATTCAACCATCGTTGAGTATTAAAACAATTAGATAAATCCCATCGTGGTGATATTAGCGGAAACAATCCTGACACTCAATCATTGTAGGAAGGTTGGCAAGGGGGCAATGAGGTATTGCGAACAACTACTATACATATGGTTGATCAGCCATATAGAAACAAAGAAGCCAATATTTAACAATTTCTGGTGGTTTACTCAGAAACTATTGGAGATAGTTAAAGAAGAAGAGTGGATATAGTTGATAAGTCAAATGGAAAGCTTCATGGATTAGAGCAATAAATTGCTTGATAAGTTGTGGGCCAAGACAGTGGGTACCTCTGGTTGGGATAACCGGGTACGTCAGCTACGCTCCCGCTTTGGTTGTCAAGCAATTCGGAGGAATACAACATGTTACAAGAACAACCAAACTATCATAATTTTCTGGGTTATTTAAAGATTAGTCTGTTTTAGAGGTCATGAAAAACATGAAATAGGATTGGAAGCTGCTGGTGTTAATAAAAAAGGAATCAGATGGTTTGAGGGATCCAATCACTACCGTAAGGTACCTAAAATAAAGAAGTCTATCATTGATCATTATCCCTATTAATCCCGAATTTGAAGCCTTGACTTCACAAGTTGCTGAATTAAGTAAGAGAAAGAGGGTTAACAATTAGGAAGAGTTAAGAGAACAGTTGGAGAAGCTCCAAGTAGAGTTAGACTCCAGTAAAACCTCTAGAATTTCTCTTGAAGAACAAATCATTAGGTAAATTAGGGTTTAGGAATAATTTTAGGCTATCAAACTTTAGTTATTTTGAGAGGAGACATTTTATTTGGGTCTTAGACTTGTTTATTTTGTTTATTTTAATTAGTTTGGGCTAGTTTTAGCTTGGGTTGGTTATTATTTAAATTGAGCTTATGTGAGACCCATTAGGTAAATTAGGGTTTAGGAATAATTTTAGGGGAGACTTTTTTTGATATTTTCAGCATTGTAGCCGACTTCTTGGTTGCTCAATCTTGGTTCTTGATTGAACTTTCAACTCTTTAAAGAAATGACCATTCTTTGTTGTGAATTTATATTTCCTTTGCTCGTCTCTAGGTGTAGGCATTGTGATCGAGTTGGTTTATAGTCTTGTTGCCTTGGAGCAACTCTTCCATTGTGATAAACTCATTCAAATCTCAACAAACTTGGATTAGATTGACCTTGGGGTCGCGAATTCCATTAAATTTCGCTAGGGTTCGCATCAGTTGGTATCAGAGCTGATCTAATCACAAGTTATATCCTTCAATTAGAGTTTTTATTGTTTCTTGTTTGATTTTTGATAGATTCGGCCACCTATATATATATAAAAAAAAATAGGGATGTTACTTTTTATTGCTTTGTTGAACACTTAATTATAAGTTAGTGTTCTTTTGATGCTTCCTTAATCAAAATCGGCACGCACACCTAAGTTCTTGATTTGTTTTGTTCTTGCCAGAATATATATATATATATATATATATAAAGAAGGCTTGATCTTGAAATCTTGATTGCTGCCGCACAAAAAAAAAAGAAAAGGAAAAAAAATCACTTTGTTTGAGTTTTGGCCAAATACATGCTTCAAGAAACCTTGATCATTAGGCAATTGGTTAGTCTTGATTCGTGAATCTTTTAGTAGTCTTGATTGTGTTCTAGAAAATTTGGGTAGTTAGTTGATTTCTTTAGTTTCTGGAATTTTCTTCAATTAAATCCTTAGTTCTTGATAATTCGTAATTATTTAGCTCTTTTCTGATTTTTTTTATTTCGTGTCTTCAAATCATCATATTATTCGTACAAATTTGCATTGCTATTCGTGAATTTTTCATTGAGTTTTGTTTTGTTAGTTTCGTAATTCTTTGCTTCTTGAGTCTATATTGCGTTTATAAATTCACTGCGTAGTTGGTTGTTTTTCTGAAATTGTTGCTAAGTGATCTTAAGAACTAAAGAAAGGCAATTTTGAGTGAAAAAAAAGGCGTGGTGAGCATATTAGAGTGAAAAGCCTATATTTTTGTGTGAAACACGGGTGTGCGAGGTATTGTTTTTATTTTTTTTATTGCTAATAATTTCGTGCAGGTATAAAAAAAAGAAAAAAAGAGATAATGTCTTCTAGTAGTGTGTCACCAAAAAAGAGAGGAGTTCTAGAGGATGGGCTATCTAAAATGCAAAAAACAGATGGAGTTCATGTTTGGAGAGATGATGAGTAGGTTTGAAAAATTGGAGACTAAGGTTGAAAGTGGGCTTGGGAAAAAGAGTAGAGAAACTAGAAAGAAGGAGAGTGTTGCTGGAAACTCTACAAAAGGAGCCGAAGATGATTTTAACCATGGTAGTGAGTTCCATGCACATAGGAATGACTTGTATGAGGCTCGACCAAGGAGGGGTAGAATTCGGCCAGATAGGGATTTTGGGCATAGGAGGAATTTTGATGATTTGGGTGATGCAGATCGAAATATGGGTAGTATTAAGTTGAAAATCCTAGTATTTAAAGGAAAAACTGACCCTGAAGCTTACTTAGAGTGGGAAAGAAAGGTAGAGATGATTTTTGACATTCATAGGTACTCTGAAGAGAAGAAGGTTAAGTTAGTTGTAGTGGAGTTTATTGATCATGCCATGGTTTGGTGGGAGAGATTGGTGGTAGAAAGAAGAAGGAATAGAGAAAGACCAGTTAGCACATGGGAGGAGTTGAAGACAATAATGAAGAAGAGGTATGTTCCTAAGAAATATTATCGGGAGTTGTTTAATCATTTACAAATGATTACACAGGGTAATAAGAGTGTGGAGGAGTATCGTAAAGAATTAGACATGGCTATGATTAGGGCTAATGTTAATGAAGATGAGGAAGTGAGTATGTCTAGGTTTTTGAATGGCTTGAATAGAAACATAGCTAATGTTGTGGAGTTGCAATCATATGTTGATTTGGAGGAGTTAGTACACTAAGCCACTAAGGTTGAAGGACAATTGAAAAGGAAGGGTAATACATGATCTGGAGCTTATATGGGGTCTTCTTCGGGTTAGAGAATGAATTATAGGAGAGAGGGTAGTGCACCAACAAAGCCATTCGTGACTTCCAAAAATGCCGAACCTACCTCCATGAAGAAGCAGGTTGTGGCCAATGATAAAAAACTTAAGGTAGAAGTCCAACCGAAGCATAATCGTGATATAAAGTGTTTAAAGTGTCAGGGATTGGGACACTATGCATCAGAGTGTGCAAATCGTCTAGTTATGATTATAAGGGATGATGGAGAGATCATGTCCACTAGTGAGGAGTTTGATTGTGATGACATGCGACCACTTGAGGATGCTAGTGATTTAAAGTATGCTGTTGGTGATAAAGTTTTTGTGATTAGATGGTCGCTTAATGTTCAGACTAAGGAGGATGATGTGGAGCAACAAAGGGAGAACATCTTCTATACTAGATGCCTAATCAACGATAAGGTATGTAGTATGATCATTGATAGTGGTAGTTGTAGTAATGTTGCTAGTGTTACTTTGGTTAGAAAGTTGGGATTGAATACCGTAAAGCATGAGACGCCTTATCAACTTCAATGGTTGAATGAATGTGGTGTTGTTAGGGTGAATAGACAGGTGATGATTTCTTTTTCAGTAGGCAAATATAAAGATGAAGTGTTATGTGATGTTATGCCTATGCATGCTACTCATTTGTTACTAGGGAGGCCTTGGCAATTTGATAGAAAAGTCAAGCACGATGGGTTTAAGAACATGTATTCATTGGAGATGGATGGAAGGATTTATACACTTGCCCTACTCTCACCAAAGCAAGTGTATGAAAATGAAATTCAATTGAAAAAGGGTTATGAGGAAGAGCAACATGTTTCGGCCAAAGTGGAGGAACAAAAAGATTCGGTCAAAATGGAAAAACAAGTTGAACAACATGGTGAGGATGTGAGGAAGAGAGAAAAGAAAGTGAGCCATGAGTTGAAAACAAAAGGGAACAAAGTTTCAGCCCTTAGGACATTAGGGGAGGGTCATGGCCAAGAACAAAAAAATCAAAGGAATGCCGAGAGTGGAGAGAAAATGAGTGGAGAGAAGAAAGAAAAAGTGAGAAAAGAAGAGTGTGTAGAAAAAGTGGGGAAACACCTTAATTTTTTTTGCAAAATCTAATGATCTTAAACATGTATATCTTTCTGACTTGCCTATGATTTTACTTGTGTATAAGGAGGCATTCTTTAACTCAGATGATTTAGATTCTTGTGTTCCTAGTGTTGTTAAAGTTCTTTTACAGTAATTTGAGGATGTCTTTCTGGATGACATTTCTAGTGGTTTGCTGCCAATTAGAGGTATTGAGCATCAAATTGACTTTGTTCCCGGAGCATCTATACCAAATAGGTCGGTTTATAGGAGCAATCCTGAAGAGACTAAGGAGCTTCAAAGGCAAGTGGGGGAATTGATGTCGAAAGGATACATTCGAGAGAGCATGAGTCCTTGCATATGAGGAAGGAAAGGTTTCCTGAACAAATAAGATCAAAGTTGATACCTCGAGTTATTAGATCATAGAAAGGATTAATGATAATGCCTACAAAGTGGATCTACCAAGTGAGTATAGTGTTAGTGCTACATTCAATGTTTCTGATCTTTCTTTGTTTGATGTAAGTGATAATTTGAGGTCGAATCCTTTTGAGGAGAGAGAGGATGATGCAATCCAACCATCAAAGGATCTATTGGAGGTTGTAGTTGGTCCAGTTAATAGGCTTAGGGCTAAGAAGTTCAAAGAAGCTTTCAATGGACTTCTTCAAGAGACATGGGCTAAGGTGAACTTCAAAAGGATTTCTAATAATAAAGAGCAAGCTTTGATTAATCTGATTCATGTTCAAGGGGGGCTTGTTGGTGGAATTAAGACCATTACACAAGGATTGGGAGAAGAAGACTAGATTCAGACAATTTGACTTTTCAGTACTCTATTGGTCATAACTGGAGTTCCAGATCGCATTTTCTTATGATTCTAGCTGGGCTGGAAACTAGACTTCCATAGATTTCCAACAGTATATGGCACGCCTTCTAATTCATTAAGAAAAGAGAGAACCATCCATTTTAAGTTAGGTTTTTGCTACTGCCAGACAGAATGCGGAAACAACAAACTTGTCTTATTTAATTAGTTGGACTATCAACTTTATTTATTTTAAGTGGAGACATTTTATTTGGGTCTTAGACTTGTTTATTTTGTTTATTTTAATTAGTTTGAGCTAGTTTTAGCTTGGGTTGGTTATTATTTAAATTGGGCTTATGTGATGAGACCTATTAGGAAAATTAGGGTTTTGGCTTGGAGTTTAAATACTCTTTAGGAATAATTTTAGGGTAGACTTTTTTTTATATTTTCAGCATTGTAGTCGACTTCTTGGTTGTTCAATCTTGGTTCTTGATTAAACTTTCAACTCTTCAAAGAACTGACCATTCTTTGTTGTGAATTTATACTTCCTTTACTCGTCTCCAGGTGTAGGCGTTGTGATCGTGTTGGTTTATAGTCTTGTTGCCTTGGAGCAAGTTTTCTATTGTGATAAACTCATTCAAATCTCAACAAACTTGAATTAGATTGATCTTGGGGTCGCGAATTCCATTAAATTCCGCTAGGGTTTACATCAAGAGATGTTGTCAAGAACTTCCAAATTGAAGACATCAACCTAATAAAAAGAAAGCTCGACAAGGGAAATATCATAATAAAACATCTAATGGAGAAGAATATGATGCAACCATATTATTTGATAGTTTTACCCACATTTACCTAGTATTTTGCCTATGTTTTATATATAAAATGTCTTGATATTCTTTGTTTTATGTTTTGAAGGCATTTTTTGATGTAAGATTCAAAAAGAAGTAAATTGGAGATAATTAACAGATTTGACCTCCGACCGATGTTTTGTGAAGAGTTTGAGCTCTAAAAGGCGAAACGAAGTGATTCTAGTTGAATTAGAAAGCTAACATCCATACCTTTCTATAAATATATGGAAAGAAAAATAAAAAAAGAAAGAGCATGGAAATCGCAGCTTTCAAAGTCAAATCTTGCATTCTGCCAATGTTGACCTTCGACCATTCCGACTTGAATATCGTTAGCTACAGAAGTCCATATGATGCAAACTAAATTTTCTTAGACTCCAGACTCAAAGACCTATCATCATACCTAATTTCAGCAGAAAACAAGCTCATATGAGAGAGATATGATTTTTCTAAGATGACATATGAATTTTGCCAGCAAACAGGTTTTGTGAAAAAACAAGTTCAAATTACATCCCAAAGCATCCAAACCGACATCCAAGTCTTTATTTTAGTAATTTAGCTCCTCTAAGTCAAAAGTCAAAGCTTGAAGATTTTATACAAGGCTATTTCTCCTTTTTTAGGAAAATAGTTATTTAAATGTAAATTGTCTACTTAGGAAAGGACTATTTTGTAGAAAAGTGATTAAGGTTTCCTAGGATATAAAAAGAAAGAGAGAAAGGAAAGAGGGAGTAGCCAGCCAAGAGAGAGAAAAACACACTTTCCTTCACAAACCCAAAATCATGCATTCTTCTTTCTTTTTTATTAGTTGTTTAATAGATATGCAAAGCTAAACTCTTTTTCTTGGTTGCAAGGATACGGAAACCTTTGAATTTCAAAGAACTGTGAGATTTATTTTACCTCTTCTTTTCAGCTTATATGATGAATGAATATGTTTGTTTTCCTATGCTTATTTCTTAGGATTGTTTATTTTAATTGCTAAAGCGGACTCTAAGTTATTATTGTGAACAATCTATTGCTAAGTTTGCTATCAAAACTGGAGTTGTGATATATGAACTTGTGAAGCAACTAAGTTTAATAATTGTGGCGGATCTATGTTATTAATCTTAGGGAGAACATTCGATCAAATAAAACATGGACTACGGACATTTATGTTTTCTTGATTAATCAATTTATCTAGTTCTTAAGGCTGCCATTGAATTAAATTACTAGTGCGAACATTGTGGTTGTTTGATGATTAGGATTAGTTATACAGCGGATCTGTTAACTAATAAACGTAAGAAAAGATAAATATTCAGAGTATAAATTGACGTTTCATTTCTATGATTAGTTTTTATTTCTATAGGTGGACTTTACTTGTGGTAAAGGTTTGTTTTCTTGATAAATTTCAGTTTTTTTTTATTTACCATTGATTGTTCTTTCTGTTTTCTATAGCATAGCATAGATAACTTCACAATCCCACCCCCAATAGCATATCGTATAACATAAAAATCTGAACTTAACCTTCCTTGTGGGATCAACTCCTTGCTTGCTCTATACTATCTTGTTTATTTAAGCTTGGGTAATTAATTTGTGCGACCGCGTCATCACAACAAATTTTGGCATCGTTGTGATTTTAGTTGATTCTTGTGCTGTGATTGTTATTTATTTTGTTGAAGAAAAAAAAGAGATTTTTGCTTGCGGCGGTATTGTATAATACGATACAGTTACTATTAAAAACCAATTTTTTGGTGGAATTAAGTATTAGCCTTTTGTTTCCTGAAGGGAAACGGCATTATGAACGAGACTAGTCCCCATAGGCCACTAGCCCCACCCTATCGAGGCCAAATTCCGCTGTTTTCTAGGGTTTTTAGGCGGGTTTTGTTTTCTAGTGTAGGATTTTCGTTCAATTTGCATTATTTTAAATCTCTTATGTGGTTGGTTTCTTTTGAGTTTTTTTGACAATTTATGGTTGTAACCCGTTCTAGTAACTAGAGACAAGTGCAGGTAGATCACGAAATAGAAAACAGTTTATGCAGGTTACGAAAGCAAGCTCGCGTTAACACCATGTGTAAACCTCTAGTTATAATTTTTCTAGGTTATTAAAATATGATAAATTTAACCAATAGTAAAATGGGTTAAATTAAATTAAAGAAACATAAATCAAGATAAAAATGGTGAAATTAATGAAAGTAAAAAATGAATATAATGCTAAATTGTTAGAAAGAAAAATTTGAGGGGATAAAATAAATACGTAAGATCAAGAGGGGTCAATGTTCAAATAACAGAAGGTTAGGGGTTTATGTACAAATGATAAAATGACCCCAGGGTTAAGAGGATTAATGTATATGTTTTATAAAAGGGTTAAACAAGAAAATTTAGATTTTTCTTACGTAAAAATCATCTATTGAACAATTTACCGCTATTAGGCATAACGCTCAATCAAACCATCAGATCAAACTGAACATTTACGAGGGCCTCCTTCATATATAGTTTCATATACAGTTAAAACTTTAAAGCAATCAGAGTTCGGTAAGGCTGTCAAATAATGTCGACAATTAGACTGAAAAATAGCATGAAAATCATTAATGGCAGTTTTGTAAATATGCTTGATCAGGTGGAAAATTCCAGTAACTCTCTTCTTCATTAAACCACGACTGGACAGAAAAATGGGAGGAAAAAAAGAGAGAAAAAAAGAGCTTGGGAGAGAAAGAGTAAAAAAGGCAAGGAGGAACTCAAAAATTGTGTTAGAAAAAGTGTTTTTAGATAGAAATCAACAAGAAACAAGAGAGAAAAGAAGGAGCAAGGGAACTTAGGAGACAAAGAGAAGACATATTGATGGCAGAAATTCCAAAAGCTATAACTCCAACTTCCACGGTTGGATCAGAACGATATTTGGATATGTTGTTCTCCTTCATATCTTGTAGATTGTCATCAGAGGAATCTTCTATATCAATCTTCGTTTGAGAGATATCACAGGAGGCAAACTTCTGGGAAAATACACTTCAAGACAGTCTCAGTCGCCAACCTTTGCTCCACCTTCCATTATTGGATCGGGCTATAATTTGGATATGTTGTTTGTCCTGATTCTATCTAGATTATGAACGGTGGAGATCAGAACCAACCACTCCAAACAGAAGTTATGCTTCTTATATAGAAAGTCTACAAGTTTTAGGTAAGTTCGGTTAAACCTTTGTTTCTGGAAATTTCACCGTTGGATGGAGTTGATATTTAGATATGTTATACTTATAATAATGAATTATAATTTGACCGTATGAATTGCTTGTAATAATATTCGTTTGTTATTTATGGTTGATTGAAATTGTAGCCAAAATTAGTTTTATATGAGCTGAAACAACCCCAAAATTAAAAGGAAATGGAGCTATAGAGAGACTTAATTTTTAGGAGACTTTGGGGCTGCTGTGACAGCCCTGAAAGTCTATGTTTAGGGGAAACTAGTCTTACTCAATTTGGAGCTATATAAATCCAGTTATGGGTCACCAAACGAGACTGGGTCATAACAAACCCTATAGGGTAGTGGGTTTGATTTGTCGACGAATAATTTCGAGTGTCTTGGGGGCAGAACTGGGTTCTCTTCCCTTTATGGGACTTGTAGCTCCGTGTCTTAGATTTCCAACGAAACCAATCTTGCTTGAAACGGACTTCTAGAACTCTAGATATAGTCAAAACTCTAAGGAGAGGTCGGAATACAACCTCTTCCGGTAGATTTGGAAAGTTGCTAAAGCGACTATTTAGACGCGTTAAAGGGTGAAACTTTGGGTCCTTGCCTTTTAGGGAACATGTGATATAATATCTTAGCTTCCAAAAGAAATGAGTTATGTTCGAAATGGAAATTTGTAATGATAACTATGGTCGGACAAAGAATGACAATATTAATGGGGAAAATTAGCA
>Ga0307517_10005678_pt1 | contig 18702 bp, 13 predicted proteins | sample 23_EM_MG_FD_194515 | JGI IMG/M metagenome (GOLD analysis project Ga0307517, IMG submission 194515) | Populus trichocarpa ectomycorrhiza microbial communities from riparian zone in the Pacific Northwest, United States - 23_EM | ecosystem: Host-associated > Plants > Roots > Unclassified | place... | reverse complement strand
TGGGCACCACAAGCCTTAAAATCCTCCCAACCTTTTGGTCTTAAGAGTACTGGTTTTAGAACAAGCGACCTTCATCATGGCCTCAACGGACAGAAGTGGAAGCTTCTGATTAACTTCCTAACCGGGGATTAGGAAATAAATAAAGAGTGTTTGTTGATTAATGCAATCTCTAAAAAAAGTAAAATAAAACAAAGTTTATGCAGTGCGAAGAGCAAATGAGATGAGAGAAGTCTATTCTAATCAATAAAAATCTTCAACCATGTTTTTAGCATATTGTACATCGCTTAATGGATTTTATCTCACATGCAGGAGCATATTGTGGCCACATCTAGCTTTAGAGATTAAGATCTGATTCAACTTAATTGGAGACCTTGATCTGCTGAACCGAGAGCTTCCACACTTCTCGAACATTAGATGAGCCATCTGCAACTTCAGCAAACATACTTATAGTATAGTCCCGATTAAGAACGAAAGGCTATCTTCTGGGACTGAGCTGCAACTTAGGTCCATTTCCTTTTCATGCACGTGAGGAAGATATAGATGGACTTGGCTCCAATCACCAGCGAAGAAACGTAGTTCTCCTTCAGTACTAGGACTTCCCTCTTTTGTTGCAGAACGGTGAGATCTTACTGAAAGATTGGCATTTACATTGGGAATGGTGAGGCATCAAAGGACTTAAGCATTGAAATCATGGAAATGTACACCGCTTGCACCCTAATGCAGCGTAAAATAAAAAGTTCAAGAAAGATGTAGATTTTCCAATACCAGGAACTTCATATGAAAAAGTGAAGTCAAAGATGCACAAATTTAACTCAACGAATGCAAGGATCCCAGGTAGTGCATGACAGACACCCAAGCAGAAAAAAAGAGTGCACAAACTCAAAAACAAAAACAACTAAAGAGAGTTGATGCAATAAAAGAAATGTGTCTTATAACATTTCATAGTCTTCATTCATGATGACAAAAAAGTTGGTTTTTCAATAATATTCTTAGCTAAACCTTGACAAGGATCATAGTGAATTCCCTTAGAATTACCAGATTATAGACAAAACCTTAAGTTTAAGGCTAAATTATACGTAGTGAAATTCATCACTCATTTCTAGCATTATATTTCACATATAAAAAAACAAAATGAACCCTAGAACCACACTAGGTTCATAACCCAGCTCTCACAATCTTATGGAAGAATAAATGACACAGAAGATCAACAGCTAAAATCTACTAAAAGGAACCCAAGATACATAAAGTTCCAACAATCAAAGTAGCAGCAATTAGACTCATGCATCGACAAGGATTAACTTCTCCTTGCGGAATTCTCTGGAGTTTTGTATTCTATTTTTCTTCACTCAGATCATTCCACTCTTCCTCTTTAATTATTTCTAATGGTTTTTTTACTTGACCATCATAAATTGTTAAATGTTGGTTTTTTGGTTTCTATATGGCTAGTAAACCATATGTATAGCAGTTGTTCGCAACGTCTTATTGATCCTTTGTCAATCTTCCTGCAACGATTGATTGTCAGGATAGTATTAACTTTCTAGGAAAATATTTTTATTTTCCATGAGGTAAATTCAAGAAGTGGGTGTCTATACACCCAGTCACCAGCTAAGAAGTTCTAGGTTAGAGAGTTGGACTATGCACACTTAACTCCTTCAATTTATAAAAGCATTAGAGAGCCCCCTACACCAACAGGGGATTTATTTTACAGGTCAATTATTACCCCAGGATATACTCACGACTTCATCAAAATACATCTTCAAAGGTCTTCAATTTGGATCTAAGATCTACACATATTATCCTTGGAATGAGACTTATGACCTCCTCCCTCCTAGATATTACTCTTTCCTCCAGAATTCAGAGCAAGCTTTCCAATCTTTAACAACTTTCAATGGCATATACACGGAATATTTGATATATTTCTATGGAAAATGCCATTTATATTGTGCATAAGTTGTACTCGGTTGGAAAAAGAACTAGAACGCACCCTGCCAAAATGGAATCAAATATCAATCGCCTGGTGTATGAATCACCTGTGGGCTGTAAGCAATAGACTGAATTTTGAAACAATCTCATTACCTTATCTGGATTATCACAAGTAATAGCACCATTTACACTTGCACAAATTCTTTGAAGCTTGGCATTCCTTAATGATCTTGCCTCGGATAAAATCTTGAAGATTAGGCCTTGGTACACTAGCAAATGAGAACAAATATGGCCTTTTTTGCGTTCTCATTTTGTCTTGCCATAGAAGTACCTCGATAATATTTTGATGGATGGACACAAGTTGGATATGTGTAGTATAATCATTGTTCCACGAACTAGACACAATTGACAATTGTGACATGTTGTTAGGTTATGACAAAAACCTAAGCTTGCTGCCCTAGTTAGATTTATTATCAGTTTGTTTCCTAATATGTTATGAAATCATCCTGGTTATAACTCAATTGTTACCTCTAATTTGTTTTTAAAAAATATCAAAATTCTTCCAAAAAAACATCATAAAACAAGAAAATCCAAGAATGTATTTTAGAAGTTGATTGGACGAAACTTTTTCATGTTTTAATTGGACAAAATGAATTTTTCGAGGGTTTATTTGAATTAAAATCTATTGTAATTGAAGGAAATAAAAGACTAAGGACCAAAATTGGTTCATACCTCACGAATCTAACAAGATCAATGCAGGTTGCGGTGGCCTGCTCTCCCTCTCCTTTTTAGTCTTCTTCCTTCCCTCTATTGTTGTCCAGTCGGCCTCTAGGCTCTTCTTTCTCCTAGGTTTTTTGTTTTGTCTACTTCTTTTTACTCACTTCTCACTCCACACTCAGGGAAAGTACCATGCAGACTGGTTGGGTTTGGTTTTCTGCTTGGAGGAGGGATGTGTGTGCTGTAGCCATGGCTGCTGCCGGTTTTGGAGGAAGGTCTAGGCTTCAGCTTCCACCATGTTTTCAGTCACTTCTCCTTTCCTCTAGCTCTCTTCTCACGCAGCACCCTAGGAGATCTGCATGTAGCTGGTCAGTTTCAGTCTTTTTTTTGGGAAAAAGGAAAGGGTCTGTTGCATGCAGCTGGCCGGTTTTGCCTTGCGAAAGAGGGAGAGGGCCTGCTGTATGCAGCTGGCCGCCTATTTAGGGAAGAGGAAAGGTCACCTTCCTTCTCTCCTTGCATTTATACCCCCTCTTAATTGAGAGGGGTGTGTTTGGGTGCTGGATATCTCTGGTTCCTATCCCTCTTTTGAGTTATCCTAGACTGGTTCCTATTCCAATTCTCGCCTATGATAGGCCAATCTAACACTAAGTTTTTATTGGGTTTTACAGTGCCGCTACCGATTCAGAAATCGACAGCCAAAACTGTGTCACTATCGATTCAGAAATCGGCAATGATGGTGGAGTCATTTTGGCTTTACTTCTCTTTTTTTTGTGTTTACAGGGCACTTACATAGATTCTTCCTATAAAGATTTATCTAGGCATATAAGCCTATAATAAATTTGAAATGCTAATTTTTTTCATGAACGTAAATCTTTGTTTTTAACTATAGACAAACCATTGGCTAGAAACTCATCAACACTTTTAAACCACATCAAGACCACACAATGAAGTTTACCTTAGGTAAAGTGCGCTAGGTAAAGTGCGTTAAGGGTGCAAATACCTACTCTAACCACAATCAGTCATTTATCTTGAAATTTATGATAAGAACAGTCCATCTGAGTCTTCTAGTGACCCTAAACCAAACAACTAGGTGGCGACTCCTTGACCCCAACGTCCTGCCATGCCACATGTAAAAGAATGGCGACTCTACTAGAGAGTTCTATTTTTTACAGTATTGGACTAGGCTTTGTATTTTATGTAATGTGATGTGTTTAATTTTTTTTCATATTTGGCTTCCTTTTTTTTACTTATTTACATTTTAGCATGTTTCATCCTACTCGTACATATAAGTTGGATATGGATGAATGTCATCATGCATCATTAGTCTATTTATTATATATCACTTTGGAATGCACATACATGGAAACTTAGGTTAGGTAGGGGAGTAACGGTTTACCCTATGACTTTTTATCAGGGTTTAAGTTCATGAAACCATTTAACTCTTTGTTGAGAGCTTGGACTAGTAGTGATTGGTATACGTATCATCTGACTACCTACTGAGCCCCCATATTACTTTCACGAGGGTAATCACTATGACAGCAAGAGACTCTTTTGAGACTAGATAGTGCTTATCTTAATGTCTCACGTAAAAAAACATAGAACTTGCATGTAGAATGTATGTTCCACAATTAAACATTGTTGCATTAAGACATGCTAACCCTAAAAAGCATCTTGTATTGCAGGACTTAAGGCTGATAAATGGCCACCATTAAAGAGATGAACTCTATTAAATATGGGTTAGATTCTAAATCTTTACAACTGTTAGAAGAGGATTGCCTGAGACTAAATGATAGTAAATTGCTACCCATCAGAAATGTGAGTTGCATTGAAAATGACTTGAAAAAGCTCATCTCACATATGAAAAGCATTCGTGAGGATAAGTTTTTGAAGAAATATGAAAAGTTAGTGGAAATCACAAAGGTATCCGTGCAGAATTCACCAATTACATCCTTAATGTATTTTTGGGACCCCAAGTACCAGTGCTTCACTTTTGGGAATGTAAACATGACATCAAGACTACTGAAATGAGTTGATGAACATGGTTGATGTATAACATGGACTATAAACAAAAAAAAATTATAAATAAGTGTAGGGTTGATGCAAGCACTAACCACAATCATCATATTATATCAAAAAAATACATAGTTGACATAAAGTAAGATTACGAGTATTGAAAAGCAACAACAAATATGATTAAAAGGAAACATGGGCCAAGAAAGAGCTCTTAGTCGGAGAGAGAATCTAGAGAGAGATGCTCTCCTCCCCCCATAGAGATGATTCCCTTGTGTTTGTTGGCGGATTCTTGAGTTTGATCATCTCTTGGCTTCTTTTTTCTTCCCAAATCTGTTTTCATCTCTTCTCTGTTCCCTCCCCTCCTCTACTGATTTCCATCTTTTCCCCGCATCCCCTTTTTTTCTCCTTTCCCACCCATTCTTCATTTCAAATGGCCAGAAATAAGAGAAAAGTTGTTGCTACAATAGCACGTGGAAAAGACATCTTACATGATCTTGTATCAGTTTTTGATGGTCATGGTCATGATGGATCTGTTGTTTTAGCTCTCAAAGTTGCTCCTGCTGCCCAACCTAGTGTTGTTCTTCGTGAATCCCCTTCTGATCTTCCCCACATGCCTTCATCAAAAGCCAGTGAAGAGCGCCCCTATGCTCTCTCACTTGTCCCTGAGTTTGCTTCCGACTCTAAGCCTTTGGATAAGGTCCTAGTTGAAGACTACTCAGATGATGAGGAGCTCCTACAAGAGGAACAACTAGATTTTAATTTCTCGGATGAAGATTGTGATGGCTCCCCCAAATCTCCCACCTTGATTCCTCCTTATGCTGATATAGTGTCTCCTCCTTCTCCTTCTGATGGTCGAGCACCCATCACATCCGTTGTAGCAGGTAACCTTATTTCTTCTACTCCGAGTAGTAGTAAATGGCGGGACCTCTTCTCTTCTAATAAATCAATTGTCTCTTGTACAAAGCTTCAAAATTTCTCACTTAACCACCTCACTAAAACTTGTGCCATCTCGCTTGAGGACTTTCAACCTAAGTTTGATGTCTGGAACTTATGTGTTGTGGGGTATGTCTCTGGCAAAAGCCCCGGCTATAGGGTTCTGAATAATATTATCTCTAATGTCTGGAAGTGTGAGGCCCCCCTTATTACTCATAACTCTAGGTGGCTGGTCTACAAATTTAAATCTAAGAAGGACAAGCTTGTTGATCTCTAGGGAGGCCTTTACCTTGTATATGGAAGACCTCTCATTATGCGACCTATGACAAAAAAAAATTTGATTTCTTATGTGAGGAGATGTCATGTAAGACCCAAACTTTTAGCCCAAGTCAGCCCAAACCAACCTAAGTTAACCTAGGTATATAAGGAAAAGTTGTAAGAGAGTTACTTTTCTCTGTTCTAATTCTTGTGGCTGTCGTGACCCTCCCCTCCTCAAACCAAATATTTTAGTTTTTGATCTTGAGTTTTTGGTTCAAGAAAAGTGGAAGTAGCAAGTAAGTGGTTCTCTTTCATATTACTTTCGATTATAGTTTGTTTATGGAATGATTAAAGAAGAGATTGGGGTTTATAAGGATTAGAAGTTTATGTTGTTAAGATTGATTTATGATTATTAAGGGTTTAATATTAAGTGATTAATTAGTATGTTGTTAGAAATAAGAATTTGTGAGTTGATTTGTTTAAATTAATTCTTATGGGGTTAAGAAATTCATTTTTACCTTACTAGAAAATCTGGACAGAATGGTCTTGAGGTTGAAGATGACCAAATTTTATTTTGGTCCTTGATTTATGAAAATTTCAGTTTAGTCCCTACACTTTGGAAAAATTATAATTTGACCCCTAAATATATTTTGAGATTCTGGACAATGTTATTATGAGGCTAAGGATGATGAATCTCAGTTTGATAATTGATTTGGAATATTTTCAATTTGGTCCCTTAATTTTAGGAATTTACATTTTAGTCCCTAAACTTTATAAAAATAATAGTTCTGTCCTTTGTTCATTCTATACAGAATTGAGGATGGTTTGTGGGTGGAATTTCAGTATGGTTATGTATTTACAGTTTGGTCCTCCAATTTTGGTAAAATTACGTTTTGGTCCCTGTTTTGGAAAATTATTGTTTTAGTCCCTAAACCTAGGAGACTAAACCTGGTTTTCTTTTATGCATTGGAATCTTTTATTTGTGTTGTTTTGAGTTGTTTTTTAGTATATTTCGTATATTTGTTGTAGGTTCTCCTAACGATCCTCAATAGGATTTTCGGGTCTTTCAATGACATTCGTCTTAGTTCTATATTTTTTTGAGTGAGTGGGATAATATTTAATATGCATATAATATAAATAAATATGTATGTTGATTATACGATGAGTACGGCTAGTTAATTTCTTGAATATTTATATATGTTACTTTATTTCCGAGTACTCATTTATTCTTGAATTGCACTCGCATTCCGTCGAGCTAAATTCTATTCAATATGATATATATTTCTTTGATGATTATGTGAATACCTATTATGCCTTGATATAGGACTTGTCAGTAACTCCATGTTAACGGAGAGTAGTTAGCCTATGTGCACATAGTATTCTGTATACCTAGCTGGAGAGAGAGCCATCAGCCTGTGGCGACTGATCATCCCACAGTGGTCATCTTCAGGTGTCATCTAGTCACCTTTGGGTGTCATCTGGTCACCTTCGGGTGTCATCTAGTCACTTTTGAGTGTCATCTGGTCACCTTCGGGTGTCATCTGATATCTAACATGTATTCCACTATTTTTTGATAATATGTTTAGTATGTATATGTATATGTATATGTATATCAAGATAAATCATCTTGCAAACTATTAATATCTAAAATGTATATTAAATGTTATTCCCTCACTGAGTTGGTTGAACTCACCCCTCATTCTTAATATTATTTCAAGTTCTTAGTTTCTGTTAGCATGTGGACTTGTTGAGTGTTCCTGCTTCTTCAATTTTGGTCGGTATACCTTGCTTGTTTTGCGAGGTTTTCCTTTTAGTTCTGATTCAATGTCTTAGACGCTCTACTATTACTCTGTTTTAATTAAGTTTGGATTTTGACAATATAATGAGTATTATAAAATATTGTCTTTGTTTTAATTACTGATGAGAAGTTTTGAACTATCATTTGGTTTCATTAGTTTTGAATAATATAGTATTTCTGAAAATTTTGAAATGCTGCGTAGTTTTGAATAAATTGTTCTTTTGATATGTTCGTTCTGAGGCTTAGTGTAGGTGGGGTGTCATTTCGATACCGCTCATGTGTTGTCGATCATGGACCCAAGATTCGGGTCGTGACATGTCAAGAGTCCCAGTTTAGGTGAAATTTTCCAACCTTCCCCTGCGTTGTTGGTCGCCCCCCCCCTGTTTATCAAAGATTGCTAGTGTTCTGGGAAAACCCATTCAGTATGATCAACTTACTTCGAATCTTTCCCGCCTGTCCTATGCAAGGGTGTTGATCAAAATCGATCTTCGTGAGGAGCTTAGACACTCAATTGAGGTGTCTCTTCCTTCTGGTCCTACTCTTTATCAAAAGGTTGTTTATGAAACTCTGCCAAAGTTTTGTAACTTTTGTCATGTCCTTGGCCAGTCTCATCTCCTCTGCCCCAAAGCTGCAGCTAGTACCCAAAAAAAGAGTGGCAACCATCCTCAGACTTAGGTTGTGTTAGCAGATAAAGGTAGTGTTTTTATCAGATTGGGACCACTACTAAAACCACAGGGGTTTACTCCTTCTACACTGTCAAAGGAGCAGGGTCAGGCCTCACAAGATAAGGTTCCCTCAATAGCTCCTGTTGTGGATCCAGTACGTAAAGCTCCTAGTGCTGTTCCTGATGGTTGGATTACAGTGGAGTCTAGGAGAAAGGCAAGTAAGCAACCTTGTTGTAATCCCAATGGGAAGGAGGTGGTTGTAGTTGAGGATGTGTCAGATGTGAATCCTTATAAAACTCTTTCTCCCCTAGTATGTGCAAGAGAGATTTAGGACATCTCCCTTGTTGGCACTGTAGCAGCTAGTCCGCGAGAAGGAGTTCTTACTGGAAACCCTTCAGAAGTTCCTCTTTTAGGAGATACTGCCACGCGTAGAGCAAGAAGTAGTCCCCGGAGAAACCATGATGGTAGTGGAAGGGCTTCCCCTTTTCCTTCAACCCCATGATCATCTACAATTGGAATATCAGGAGTTTAAATAATCCCCTAAAACAACATGAGGTTGTTGGCCTCATGAAGAAATACAAGATGGATGTTTGTGGTTTACTTGAAACCAAATTGATTTCCTCTAGAGTTGCCAGTATGCACAGATTTCGGTTCAGCCAATGGAAGTATTTTACAAATGCTGATGCGGCAAATAATGCTAGAATTGTTGTTTTTTAGAATCCATCTACAATCAATATGGATCTGATTGCTTCCTCTGTGCAAACTCTCCACCTTTCTGTTCATAGTTTGATCTCCCAGTATAGTTTCATAGTCACTTTTGTATATGGTTTCAATATTATCTCTGTAAGAAGGTCTCTATGGAGGGACTTGAGGTGATGGAATCCCAACTGCCCCTGGATGGTTCTTGGTGATTTTAATTTTATGCTTTCCTCAGCAGACAAGCATAATGGTGAAGATGTTTCCTCCTATGAAATCTCAAACTTTCAAGAATGTTGTTTCGATCTTAGCCTCCATGATGTCAATTATATTGGCTGTCATTTTAGCTGGAGTAATGGAACTATTGGGAGCAAGCTTGATAGGGTTTTGATCAATCCTTCATGTTCTTTGCAGTGCTTGACCCATGTTCACTTTGGTACTCCTGGTGCTTTTACAGACCACTCTCCTGCAGAAGTTCGTCTGGACCAGTTTGTGCAGGGCAGGCGCAACTTTAAATTCTTTAACATGTGGGCTCTATATGATCAGTTTTTGGAGGTTATCTCTAGTAATTGGTCTCCTGCTGTGTATGGCACTCCTATGTACATCCTCTGTCGGCGGCTTAAACTCCTAAAAGGGCATCTAAATGAGTTAAACCGTCTTCACTTCAGCCATATCTCAGAGCGGGTGTTGCGGCTTGAATCTGAGTTGGAGTTTCATCAATCTGTTCTGCAACAAGACAGGGATAATCAGCTCATGGTTGATAGGGACAAGCTTCTTCGTTCCAAATTATCCAGCCTAAAATTTGCGGAAAAATAGTTATTTAGACAAAAAATTAAATGCAAAGTTCTTAAAGATAGTGACAAAGGTTTTAGGTTTTTTCATGCTCTCAGGGGTCAGAATCATAGGAGAAATTTTATTCCTGTCAATATGTGTCGTCATGGCCGTCTTAGCAACTCCTTGAGGAAGTGAGAGCTGAATTCATGCATTATTATCAGCAGCTGCTTGGCACTTCCAAGGCCACCATTCCTCTTGACAGTGCAGTTATTCGTTGTGGTCCCTGCCTTTCTTCCAGTTCTCATGGCCTCCTTCTTTCTCCAGTTTCATATGAGAACATTCGGAAGACGGTCTTCGGTATTAGGAATGACAAAGCTCCTGGGCTTGATGGTTACTCTTCCTTCTTCTTCAAGCAAGCTTGGAATGTTGTAGGGGAGGATTTATGCGTGGTTGTTCAGGATTTCTTCCATTCTGGCAGGCTGCTAAAGCAAGTTAACCATTTCATTATTTCTTTGGTCCCCATATCAGCTAATGTTTCTTCTACATCTGATTTCAGGCCAATCTCGTGTTGCAATGTCATTTATAAGGTGATTGCAAATATCTTAGCTGGTCGCCTAGCTCAGGTTTTATCGAACATTATTAGTCCCATTCAGAATGCTTTTTGGGGTGGTAGGCTTATGAGTGACAACATTAACCTTGTCTAGGAGCTCCTCAGACAATATGGCAAGAAGCGTTCATCTCCCCAAAGTTTGCTAAAAGTCAATTTTAGAAAGGCTTTTAATTCTGTCCAGTGGGAATTCTTGGAAAACCTTCTTCGGCATCTTGGCTTTCCTGATAACTTTGTTCTCCTTGTTATGTAGTGTGTCTCCACAACTTCTTTCTCTGTTGCAGTGAATGGCGACATCCATGGGTTCTTCCAAGGGAAAAGTGGAGTTAGGCAAGGAGACCCCTTGTCTCCCTATCTTTTTATTTATTGTATGGAGTATTTCTCCAGGATGCTCAAGTTGGCCTCCCAGTAGGTGGGGTTTCATTTTCATCCAAAGTACGGCGTTCAGGGCATTACTCACCTTGCTTTTGCAGATGATATCTTACTCCTCTCTCGTGGTGACTTCTCTTCATTTCATTGCATCCTTCAACAACTCACATTATTTGGCCAGACATCAGGTTTGGACATCAATCCACAAAAGTCATCCATCTTCTTTGGGGGAGTTAGTAAAGCTCTTAAACAATCCATTCTTTCTGCATCTGGCTTCTGAGAGGGGAGTTTTCCTTTCACCTACCTTGGAGTTCCTTTGAGTCCTCATAGGTTGCTAGTCAACCAATTCTCACTGCTTCTGCAAGATTTGGAGTTGTCAGTCCAAGGTTGGATTGGCAAACATCTCACATATGCTGGGCGTCTAGAGCTTTTTCGGTCTGTTCTTTTTGGGAAGGTTCACTTCTGGTTAAATATTTTTCTTATGCCAGATATTGTGGTCACGAAAATAATTAGTGTCTGCAGGAATTTTCTATGGACTAGTGATGTCAGGAAGAGTAACTCTGCTCTGGTTGCTTAGAAGTCTATATGCATGCCTAAGGCAGAAGGAGGCCTTGGCCTTTTTTATCTCAAAGCTCGTAACATAAGTTTTTTTGCCAAGCAGCTTTGGAATATTCATCTCAAAACAGATTTTGTTTGGATTCGTTGGGTGCACCATTTCTACTTGAGCAGTGGCACCATCTGGACTGTTACTGCTCACCATTCTTCCTCCCCACTGTGAAAGTCTATCATTTATGTCAGGGACCTTATCCTTCAGCACTATAGAAACCCAGAAGAGAGCTTAACCTTAATGAGCAGCTAGTCTACTGGTGAAGGTCCCTTTCTAGCCCATGCATATAATTTCTTCAGGCTGGTAGGTTCCCCTATTTCATGGGATAGAGTGGTTTGGGAATAGTGGTCTCTGCCTAAATACAGCTTCATCTTGTGGTGGGCTGTCTTGGGAAAGCTTCGAAGTCGCGACAGATTGAGGTTCCTCCCCATTGATCCCTCCTGTGTTTTTTGTAGACACGAGGAGGAGTCCCAAAGGCATTTATTCTTTATATGTGATTGGTCGTGTCGTCTGTGGGTTAAGATAAAATCCTGGTTGCGAATAGGCAGGAGAATGATGTCTTTGAATAGTGCTCTTCGTGGGTTGCATCCTAAGAAGAAAAGTATGGAGGCTCGTATGAGAAGAGTTTCCTTGGGCATCACGGTGTATCTCTTCTGGGAGGAAAGAAACAAGTTGGTCTTTGAAGGGAAAACCAGAGGTGTTGATGTAGTTTTCAGGAGATTCCAAATCTTGTTTTATATAATTTTCCATTTCCATGAAAAGGATCACTTCCTCTTGCGTGGAGGTTGATGGATGTTGCACTGGGTTTGGTTGTTTGTGCTGGTGGATACCAGATTTTAGCCTGTATTGATGCTAGTCTTATTTGTTGTGCCTTTTGTTTCGTTATCCTCAGCACCTATAGTCTTTGGGTTCCCAGGATAACCGATGTATTGCTTTCTGGTTTCTTTTATCTTATGGTTTATGGGAGCCTGTTCCCGTTAGCTCTGCATGGTAAATGTGTATGTTTGGCTTGCTGGTTTTCAAGTTAGTCTAATTTTTTATCTATAAAATTTCTTACATTTGATCCAAAAAAAAAAAGAAACATGGGCCCCAATGATTGTTGAAATGGATTGATGAATTCAGAAATTCTTAAAGCATGGGTCATGATTAAGAGATTGGTCAATTAACTCCATAATTAAGAGTATTAAATTGATTAAATGAATAAGGTTGCCTTTAAATATAAGCCACGATTATTGAAAGATGTAATGAAACCATAATCAAAATAAGGTATGAGTTAAATGTATTAAATGGGAATAATAAACCCACAACTTAAGTTAAATATGATTCAAGTGTGTTGAACAAGGTTGATAAACCGATAACCGCAGTTAAATATAAGTTACGTGTATTGAAAAGGGTTAACGAACCCTTAACAAAAATTAAGAGTTAAATGTATTGAATGAGATTAATAAATCCATATTTGAGTCAAAGCATGAACTATAAGTATTGTATAGGGTTGATATAAAACATATATTGAAGATAATGAAATGATTCAACAAATGTGGTTAATGTAAAGCATGAGCTTTAATTATCAGAATAAATAAATGAAGGCATAATTGATGCAAACCATGAGTTAGGGGTATTGATGCAATTTGACGAAAACAGTCAAGTTAAAGTATAAACTTTGATTAATTAAAATGGATTAAGGAACATATAGAAGATGATACCTTGAAGTATTCATGAGAATGATAGTCTAATATATATAATGTAGGAATTGGTGGTTACCGCTTAATGATGAGGATGAAATGAATTGGAAACCAGGCAGGGTTTAAATATGCATATAAAAGGTCTAATGATGTTATGCTTACTTCTATTGTCTAGTGAATAATGATCGTATATTATGCTAAAATTTATCTCAAAGAATTTATTCGTTTTACAAGTATCTTTCCGTCCAGAATCTCAACCTTAATACAATGCCCTCGTTTTACTTAATCCTTTTATATTAGGAGGAATTTTGTAATTACAATTTTATGGCATGTAATTAACTTAATGTTTATGTTAAGTTTTGATATTATGAAGTTGTAAGAAATTAAAAGAATGGTGTGCGTGTGTGTGACGTAAATTATATAACCTCTATATGTGTATAAATGTCATAGACAATTGTAATTGATGAAATTGATTGGGTGGTATGCCTAAGGCTACCTGATTATTGGTGATGTGAGTTGAAAGTGATTTGGGTTGTTGTTGTTGTGTTCTACATGTACTAATATCGATAAAGTTTTGGGTAGGGCTCCTGTGAAGGGGAGACTTTACCGAAATTTTGTTAAATTGGATAAATCCCTTATTTTAAATGGAAAACCCCTTGCATTGTTAATGTGCATGCACAATGTATATTTTGTGTGTTGGCAATGATAGTAGTGTTTTTATTGGCATGTTAATGTTTTGACTTTGCTGGAAATTTTGTTAAATTAGATAAATCCCTTATTTTAAATGAAAAACCCCTTGCATTGTTAATGTGCATGCATAATGTATTGTTAAATTGGATAAATCCCTTATTTTAAATGAAAAACCCCTTGCTTTGTTAATGTGCATGCATAATGTATTGTTAAATTGGATAAATCCCTTATTTTAAATAGAAGACCACTTGCATTATTAATGTGCATGCATAATGTATATTTTGTGTGTTGGCAATGATAGTACTGTTTTTATTGTTATGCTAATGTTTTGAATTTGTTGGAAATTTTCTGGAATTTCTAGAAAATTGACTGGTCGTTTGTTAAAACGGTCAGATATGTTCTTAGATATAGTTAGACTATTTTTCCAAAATGGAATGGCCGATTAAACCATTGGAGACTTTTGGTCATTTAGCCATTGGACACTTTCATTTAATGCACTTTTGTTTACATGTTTTCTCCAAATGTAACTTGTTGTTATACCATAATGTATGAGCTAAGGTAAGGGAAGATTACCGTAAAACAAAAATGGCTTGATTTACATAAATATGATCGTTTGAAGTATTTAAATTGATATGAAATTTCAGGTTGTTACAAATATTATCAAATATGCATCAGATTTTCAATTTAGAATTATTATTTTTTACTAGAAAACACGTTAGCAACACCAGATATTTTTTTTACATTAATAAGTGATATGATCCGCTTAGCATAGGTCAATAATCTAGTTCTTTCTATTCTTTAGAAAGAGGATCTATTCCCTTAATCTTTTTGTTTAGTTTCAAACAACGAAGCCTTCACCCAAACGCTTGGATTAGATGAATAAAAAAAATTAAATGAATATCAATTCACAAAAAATTAAATGTTGAATGATGAAATATAAAGAAAAAATTCAATTTTCAAAAAAGACCTAAAAAAGACCAAAATTAACATGTTTTAACCTTCAAAACCCATAATCGTGGTCATAAGACTTGGATTTGCCGCCTAGAAAGCAAATCCAAAAATACAAAATGAAGCAAAATTCTCAATAAACAAATATAGAGTGGTTAAAATAATAAATAAAAATATTGAAGTCAACCCGGTAAACCCACTAACCCCCACAACCATGAGCAATGATAACTCCAAGGAAAGAAAAGTTAGAAAAAAAAAATATAAAGACCAATTCCAAAAAAATCAAATATTGAAAGATCAAATTGAAATTAAATCAATTGTTTAGGACCTAAAAAAAGATCAAATCCAGCTCGTGTCAACCTTTGAAACCCGTGACCTTATCATGAAGTTGGGACTAATCCTATAAAAGGCAAAACTAAAAAGAAATACGAAGCAAAATACTCGATAAAAAAAATGTTGAGGCACGAAATTGAAAAAGAAATACAATAAAAAATTAAAATAAAATAAAAATAATGGGGTCCAAATTCAAAATAAAAATTAATTGAAATGAAATGCTAGGGATGAAATTGAAAATAAAATTCAATTAGTAAAGGGGAAAAATTCAAAAGAATGACCAAATTTGATATAAAAATCAAATAAAACCAAATGATTAGGGAGAAAATTGACTTAAGAGATAAAATTAAAGAAGATAAAAACACAAAACAATTAGCAATCAAAAGAATGAGAACCAAATTGGATACAAAAAATAAATGATAGGACACCACCATACCTTGGCAAGGAGAAGAGAGAGAAAAGATGGAGGAATAGAAAAAAAAAAAACCCACCAGAAACCAACCACCGCTCTGCCCCACACATAGGCTGCACCACTAGAAAGAGGACGTCAATGTGCTTCCAACCAGTCACAAAATATGGTGTTTAGCCACCGCAAGTGAAGAGCATGTGAGGCGTCCACTCGCTAGGGCGTGTATGGCTCGCACCAACTACTTTATATATATCTATGTTTGTGTGTGTGTGTGAGAGAGAGAGAGAGAGAGAGAGAGACTAAAAGACCAAAATGCCTCTTAGTCCATATGAGTATAACAAAAAAACCAACAGTCAAAGACAAAAAAGCTCCGACAAGAAAGTTTAATTTTTTTTTATTACGAGGGCAGTTAATTAATATCATTGTTCATTACAAAACGAAATGTACATAAAACCCTTGGATGCAAGTTCATTTCCCCCCAAAAATGCAGTAATTTAATTGTTAAAATATTAATGAATTTGAAAAAGATCAATGTGTCCCTATGAAAAAGATCATATGATGTCAATTGCAAGTTATTTGGTTTGTGTAGAGAAGGGTGAAATTATCTTTTCATAGTGGACATCCACATAGTTTTTTTATTTTAGATTATCTGTTAATGTAATAATTTATAATGTGAAAAGATTCATGAAATGAAATTGAAAGGAGAAGAAATAATCATCTTAAGCAAAAGAAATCATCCATTGATGATCGTATTGCTACCATAAGAATAAACTTATTCAACGATGTTGGCCTACTTCCGAAGGCGTAGAATATTCACTAGCTCCCCTCACTAGCCTTCCCTACATCGATGTTCAGCTTTGCAACCTCTTCTCGAAAGGGGTGCGTTGAGGCACCGAGGATTCTTCTTTGGGTCACATCCAAGACCTTAATAACTTAGGTATGGTGGTTTGTGTCTAATGGTATCGACCACATCTCCGGCTACAAATGTGGTCATCAACAGCATGAAAACCCCCAGAACCAGCAATGCATTAGACAATGCCATTAAACACCAACAATCAATATAAGTGTCGTTCCTTTTTTAATATTGATTTGGTGACAATAATACACAACGTATGGCTTTTATAAATATGTAGCATGCATGCAGTGTTTGCCATTTGTAGCATTTTTTTTTTGTGGCAACTCGGATTAATGTGTGGTTGTCTCCTTGCTTCCCAGATTATATGCACTTTTTTAGCTATTTCCTTTCTACCACATAATTTTAAACCTGATATTATGGAGAACCATGGTAAAAAAAAACATTATGTATAACCTGAAATAGGGCATTTCTAACCTCTCTTTTACACACCAAGAGAGTTTTGACACATTGCTATCTATAGCAGCCAAGAAAAAGGAGGTGGGCACCACAAGCCTTAAAATCCTCCCAACCTTTTGGTCTTAAGAGTACTGGTTTTAGAACAAGCGACCTTCATCATGGCCTCAACGGACAGAAGTGGAAGCTTCTGATTAACTTCCTAACCTGGGATTAGGAAATAAATAAAGAGTGTTTGTTGATTAATGCAATCTACGAAAAAAGTAAAATAAAACAAAGTTTATGCAGTATAAATGTCATAGACAATTGTAATTGATGAAATTGATTCGGTGGTATGCCTAAGGCTACCTGATTATTGGTGATGTGAGTCGAAAGTGATTTGGGTTGTTGTTGTTGTGTTCTACATGTACTAATATCGATAAAGTTTTGGGTAGGGCTCCTGTGAAGGGGAGACTTTACCGAAATTTTGTTAAATTGGATAAATCCCTTATTTTAAATGGAAAACCCCTTGCATTGTTAATGTGCATGCACAATGTATATTTTGTGTGTTGGCAATGATAGTAGTGTTTATATTGGTATGTTAATGTTTTGACTTTGCTGGAAATTTTGTTAAATTGGATAAATCTCTTATTTTAAATGAAAAACCCCTTGCATTGTTAATGTGCATGCATAATGTATTCTTAAATTGGAAAAATCCCTTATTTTAAATAGAAGACCACTTGCATTGTTAATGTGCATGCATAATGTATATTTTGTGTGTTGGCAATGATAGTAGTGTTTTTATTGGTATGTTAATGTTTTGACTTTGCTAGAAATTTTCTGGAATTTCTAGAAAATGGACTGACTGTTTGTTAAAACGGTCAGATATGTTCTTAGATATAGTTAGACTGTTTTTCCAAAATGGACTGGCCGATTTAACCATTGGAGACTTTTGGTCATATAGCCATTGGACACTTTCATTTAATGCACTTTTGTTTACACTTTTTCTCCAAATATAACATGTTGTTATACCATAATGTATAAGCTAAGGTAAGGGAAGGTTACCGTAAAACAAAAATGGCTTGATTTACATAAATATAATCATTTGAAGTATTTAAATTGATATAAAATTTGAGGTTGTTACATATATTATCAAATATACATCAGATTTTGAATTTATAATTATTATATTTTACTAGAAAATACGTTAGCAACACCAAATATTTTTTTTACATTAAAAAGTGATATGATCCGCTTAGCATAGGTCAATAATCTGGTTCTTTCTATTCTTTAGAAAGAGGATCTGTTCTCTGAATCTTTTTGTTTAGTTTCAAACAATAAAGCCTTCACCCAAAGGCTTGTCCTTCCACCTTAATGGTGGCCTCCCTTTTACCACCCAAACTTCCAGATCTATCATTAGAAAAATTATTTTGATATATGAAACATAATCTAGACTATATTAACTATGTGACTCGCACTTCGTCGCGAGTTGAATATATTTTCTTTTCAGTAAATAAAAGAATATTGTTGCGATGTCGCGGTCACACAAATTAATTATCCTAGCTTCAAACACAACACACAAGATAGTATAGAGCAAGCAAGGGGTCGATCCCACGAGGAAGGTTCAAGTCAGATTTTTATGCTAGATGATATGCAATTTAGGGGGTTTTGGATGTTATCTAGACTAAAGCAAAAGAAAACAGAAAACTATCAAGCGAAATTAAAGAAAATCAGAAAATTATCAAGAGAACAAACCTTGGTCGCAAGCACACATCCACCTACAGAAATCAGAACTGATCATGGAAATGAACGAAACATCAATTTATATTCTGAATATTTATCTCTTCTTAACATTAGTTAGTTAACGGATCCGCCGTATAACTAACCCTAACCATCAAACAACCACAGTGTCTGCACTAGTAATTTAATTCAATGGCAGCCTTAAGAACTAGATAAGTTGATTAATCAAGAAAACATAATTGTTTGTAGTCT
>Ga0307517_10005677_pt1 | contig 18703 bp, 25 predicted proteins | sample 23_EM_MG_FD_194515 | JGI IMG/M metagenome (GOLD analysis project Ga0307517, IMG submission 194515) | Populus trichocarpa ectomycorrhiza microbial communities from riparian zone in the Pacific Northwest, United States - 23_EM | ecosystem: Host-associated > Plants > Roots > Unclassified | place... | reverse complement strand
CCCCCCCCCCCCCCCCCCCCCCCCCCCCCCCCCCCCCCCCCCCCCCCCCCCCCCCCCCCCCCCCCCCCCCCCCCCCCCCCCCCCCCCCCCCCCCCCCCCCCCCCCCCAAACCGAAACCTCCTTCACTTGGTCTGTGGAATTGCCAAATTTAGGCGCCTTGGGTGGTTACCCCGCATTTCATCTCGATGGGATGGAATCCATCCATCTTCCCATCACCAGCATCATCATCGGGGATGAGGGAGAAACGATGTTATGGGGGTAGAGTTTTCCTGGGGATCAAGACGGCTAATTTTGATTATTTTGTTTACGGGGGGTGCGTTTAGGGACGTTTGTATTAACTGATGAGCCTGTACTCGAGCCACCGAGGTTACTGAAAGAAGCCCTCGGGAAAGAAGGGATCGAGAAGGAAGGGGTGTTTGACGTCCTCAATATCGGAGAGACTAGGGAATATTGAGAACAGGGCTGCGATTTGTATGAGAGAATGGGAGCTGAAATAAGTGGATGGGGGGGTGGGGTGTGCGTGTGTGAGGGGTGGAGAGGGGAACCGGAAAAAGGTCTCGCCATAAGAGGGGTCTTAACCGCGGCTGTGTTGCTCTGTGCAGCAGGGGGAAAGGTAAACTCATCCCTCCATCAGTCGATCGGGAGGTCGTGTGCCTGCTCTCGGGAGTTTTGGAGTGTTTGGGGTTTAGCAATCAATCAATCAATCAATCAGTCACTCAATCAAGGACTGCTTCATCCGGCTGTAGCTTTAGCGCACTGTACAAGTACTTTATCTCGAGCGATTCCTTATTCGAATAAATCGTTGATGCGTAATCCTGTACTGGATCGGACTGTACTTGCAATTTACCAACGGGATGGCGATGGACCGGGGGAGGCGTTAGTGCCGTCAGTACAGTATGAGCAGTCCGGCGGGATTACTTTTTCGCAGTGCTCTCCAGGCAACGGCAGAAAGAACACTATCCAAGTAGAGTCGCGGCAAGGTAATAAACGGACAGAAGGGGAATCATCCATGTGTGATCCGCGTTGCAACAGGAAAATTAATTCTTGTCTTGTCCGGTCACTACCTTGCCGCCACTGCGCCCAGGAGTAAAGCATCAACAGGCAACAAGCATCTATCCATCCATCTATCAAAAAACCTTGCTGAGTGAGCAAACTAGCAGCAGATCAGGGCAGGACAGGACTGGGTAGGACAAGGCAATGTCGGTGCCTTGTCTGTTTAACCCATCCATCATTTTTGCACTCAAAAGAGGCGAGGAGGCATAGCACCGATGATGATGATGATAATAATAATAATAATAATAATAATAATAATAATAATAATAATAATAATAATAATAATAATAATAATAATAATAATAATAATAATACGGCACTATTCTCCCCAGCTGCTCACTTTACGCGCAAGCACACCCATCTGCAACACACGCGCGCGATACGATACCAAACATCAAGCTCATGTTGCACCGTGGACAGGTAGGGCCACGAATAACGAAACGCACATCTCCCATCCCATCAAAGGTTCCGACTTTTTGATTTTGGCTCGGTTTGCGAGCCACCGATCTGTGAGATGGATATAAGTACTGTACATATGCTGACGCTGATGGTCGGTCGCACACCCGGAGCGGAGTGGGAAGGGATGCATCGTATTCCCTCTGCTCGTTCGTTAGTTCGTACGTCCCTTCCGCGCTCTGCAGCCAGCTACCGGTGTCGCTGGGCAGTGCTGTCGCCGAGTACGTACGGTGGGCAAGGCAGGTATGTAAGTACGTGAGCCTGGGACAAGGTCATGTCAGGTCGGGTCAATTATTAGGCCCTCCACAGTGGATGTCAGGGTATCAGGGGAGGGAGGGGGAGGAGGTCACGATTCTGTACCGGCTCTCGTATCATACTCGAGTACATGTTGATCTTTTACCGGTTTTGTCCTATTTGTCGATCATAAGACCTTACTGTACTCGTACCAGCACACTTCCTTCCTTCCTTCCTTCCCTCTTTCCTCTTCCTCATGACATTTACAAGAAGAAAAGAAAAGGAAGGAAGTTTGGGGCCAGGCTTAAAACGTTACAATAATGGAATAAATAGATGATATTGCCATGGGTCTTTGATCGTTTTTCCTTTTTTTTTTCTCCGAAGAGCTTTAATATATTGATTGATCACAATTCCAATACTCGTACAGTTGCATCAAGGCAAGTTAGCGCCAATACCACCACCACCACCACCACCACCACAATACGATGGCTCTCGAGATACTCGCACTAGAAACCGGATCCTGCAGTAAATGATATTATTTATATTCCCCCGGTTCTAGACTCCCCTCCTTCCCATCTCCACCTCCCCACCTCCCCCCCCCCTTCCCCTTCCCCTTCCACCATTTTCCAAAAAGTTGAAAGAAGGCCATAAAAGGTGTGCGCATGACCGTAATTGTCCCCCTTCCCTTTCGCTATGCAACCGTCATATGGGTTTCCGGACGACCAAAAATTGCCCCTGTGGCCAACTTTTTGATCTGAAATTTCTAGGTTTGGAATAGCGTCTTCTCGAGGGTAACGCAGCCTCCCTCTGCGGGGGGGGGGGAGGGGGGGCAATTGCCCAAACGACAAACTTAGAGCTGAGTTATGGTTTGTTTTTTTTGTTTTAGAAATCTTCACCTCAGGTTTTGTCGAGTGCAAGTGGTTTCCACGGTTGGAGTTGGAAGAGTTGTTGTACGAGTAAACATCTCCTGTCAAAACGGCCCACTGCCGTATGATGGGTTGATGATAGGATTTCCAGTCATTGGTTCCGAACTCATTAGTAAAAAAAGTAAGAAAAAGTGAAAAAAGTGGGATACGGGGAAGAAAAAATAAAATAAAATAGATCAAGATCAAAAAAGGGTTTTTTCCCCCGAATAGTTGGGTGGGTTAGTTAGTTTAGTTAGTCAAGTACCGGTATGTCGGTATACAAGTTACACTTACCGGTACTGTACCGTGCCTATCATGCCTCCGGCGGTGGTCTACCGTAGTTCTGTTCTCTCGCTCGGATCACATTCTGATCGGAGAGATTGACACTTCTTAAAAGAGGCAGGTCGGCGGTAGTTGTTTATTTGTTTATTTGTTTATTTATTTGTTTTGTTTGGGTCCCCCCCACACACACACACTTGCCAAGGACATGGGCCAAGGTGGGACGGATCCTAGTCGATTTTGGGCCTTTTTACTCGGTGGGTAGAGGATGGGGGAACGGTGCAAGGGGACGCTATCTCGTTCGTTGAATGCCTTTCCGGTTGGATTTGGAAGTTGAGTTAGGTCAAGACGTTACCTACTGGCAAAATAACTATTACTGCAAGTGGTACCTGCGGGCTTACCAATTACTGCTTTACTTGTATTATATGTACTATTGTACAGCAGTGTACTGTGATTGTACTGTAGGGTACGGTACTGGTACCGGACAAATATCTATCAACCCCAATCCATGAATATTTGAAAGCCCAAAAATCTCTCCACTTCCATCCCCCTCTTCCTTCCTTCCTCCCTTCATCTTTACCCCCTCCCCCCGAGAGAAATAGTAACCACCCGGCCTGCCACCGAAAACATGTAAATCCATCCACCAAATACCGACACAGTGAGTAAATAAATTAAAAACCCACCAACACCCCCCTCCGACTTCCTATGATTGGTTCATGATTTGCTTTTTTCCATTTCCATTTTTCTATTACTGTACCGGTCCTATGCACGAATTGAGATTTATGGGCGTAGGAAAGAGGCGGTTGATTATCGGTAGGGTTTTACTTGTGTGAGGTCTGATATTTCCCTATTTAGGGGAGTTACGGGATTGGAATCGACAGCAGGAAGGGGAGTGTTTTTGTTGGGACACACACACACATTTTTTTCTCTCTGTCTCTGTTAATTTCGGTTTCGTGACATATGATCTTTTTTTCTTTTTTTTTTCTTTTGTGTGTGAGCGGGATGGATGGGTGTGTAGGAATGGTTGAAAGGTTCAAGAGAAGGAGTCCGACTGGCTACGGTATTCTGTTCGTTCGTTTTGTTAGTGGTTTTTCTGAGATGTGTGGGGTGAGATACTCCAATGGCACACTATGTAATGTAGGTGAAGGAGTTTATGAGCGCAGGTACGGTATGTTATGCGGCGCGCTCAATTTGTGGAAAAAGGGCTTTTTGACGTGATGAATGATTGAACGCGTTCGTTTGGGTTTCGTGCCCTTGCTTGCCTTTGCTTGTCAACTTGATTGACAATGATGAGCACCCCCCCCTTTGATTGAGAATTTTTGGCAGAAAAGGGGAGTGTAATCCTTCACGGATGAAGCACTTTTTTGGCCCGCTATCAGTTGCGGGGTCGCACAACCATCCAGATATTCCTTTTTTTATTTTATTTCATTTTTTTGCTTCACTCTCTCCCGAATTCTCGTCCTTTCCCTCTGACTGAAACAGTTAATTCCTTGTTTAGGTCAGGATGTCTCAGGAGTTGAGGGCGGTGTTGGGTCATACATGAATCGTACAATCCCAGCCGGCTCCCACCCCTCCTTATTCAAGACCGTGCTGTGGAGGACTGGGACAATTAAAGATCACAGGCACTCATACATGCTGCGGCAGTCTGTAGAGAAGTGGAGTGAATCTCCCTTCTTTTCTCTACCTGTCTTGCTTTTTTCCCTCTTTTGTTGCTTATTGCCCTAGCTTAGTTTGTATCATACTCGTACAGTAGTTTCGTCTTATTTTATTTTTTCGGGTTTGGAGGGGTCCTTGATGATTTGCAAAGCTAAATGTTAAGCATGACTATGTTTCGTAAGAGGGCGGACCGACTGACACTGGCCGCATCCATTCCTGACCGGCTAATTGGCTGAGGGGATGTGAGTGAAAAGATGTGTGAGTGCCGGGGGGGGGAGGCAAGGGAGGAAGGAAGGATGGCGGAGAGAGAAGGGGAGAGCAAAGGGCATGGGGAAGGAAGGAAGGGGAAGGGAGTTATGGAGGGGGAGGGAAATTGACGATGCGTGGTGATGGACCTGATGGTGGGTAGGTTCTGGTAGGGCTCATTTACCTGTGCATATGCCGCAGGAAAGAATGTGCAGAACATAAAAAAAGGGAAACTCCCCTCCCCCACTGGTCCAACCCCCCCCCCTTCCCCCTTCCGCTTCGCCTCTTCGCTCGACCGAGTTCTTTCTCCCTTCGCCGCCCCTTCCTCGTCCTATCTGCTTTCTTCCTTTCCACCAAAACTCTCCGTTGCCGTTCATAGGGAGGTGTTTATGCGTCATAATATGTTAAACCGAAAACAAAACCACAACAACCCGCTGATTTCTGACACTCTGATTGTTCGGCCTGCTGCTGCTCCCATCTTCCCCCGTGTTCGCTCATCGCTGGATCTCTGCATCTGATTTCTGCGCCTCTCTGTCGTCGCAGTTACTTTTTTTTTTTTTTTTTGCTTGGAGAAAAGGAGAGACCAGGGGAACCTTTGATTTGGATCGAAAGAAAGCAAGGGAGGAACCGCGCGTTCGGTCAGCTAACCTTTTTTTGTGATAACACTCCTTTCTTTTGCTACCTGTGATCATTTTACGATACGGATAACCTTTTGCATCATACCTTTGCCTCTTTACCTTACATATCATACCAGCTTTCACCGTAACTACCCACCTCCACAACCGACCACTATCTTCTATCCTTGTCACAAGAGAAAAGGACGTTTTTACCGTACTGGTCGGTGGAAGAATAAGGAGAAGAAAGAGATCATTCGCTTGGGATCAACGAACCGAGTGAGAGAAGAAGCATAGAAGGATAGGAAGAAGGAGGGATAATCTAATTATAAAAGGCGCGGAGAAAAAAAAGGCACATCTGCAGTGGTAAGCATGTTCTTCCGCTTCCTTTATTACAGTTTCTTTACATTTCTTTGGCGCCCGGTGCGGTGGACCTAGTAGATTATTGGTGGGGGAGTATTTGGCAGGTTGCATGCAATGTTCATCGTTGCCGGGGGTTGGTTATGGGTTGCAGCGGATGCCTATGGATTCTCCTGGACAAATTGGCTGTTCTCTTTTTTCCTTTCTCTCTTTTGAACTGGGGGCAGGGAAAAGGGCCGTTCCAGTAACAACGACAGTCACGCTAATCGTTTGTGTTCTTCTCACTTCTCAGCTTTCAGGTCACCGAAAGTCCAAAAGACAGGAAAAAGAAAAGAAAGAGAGAGAGAAAACGGACCAAAAAAGAATAAAAATAGGGATCCATATTCCGAACAAAGGAAGGAAGGGGGAAAAGGAAAAGGAGCAGGATCAAGAAAAATAAAATATAACGACCACTTTTCAACGAAAGATTTTTGTTTCTTGCTCCACTTCTGCTTCTTATTTACTCCCTGACTGTTATTTACACCCCACTTTTTTTTTTCTTTTCTCCCAACACCACCCCCTTTTTTACACCGTACATATCTTTCGTACAGATACATACATTTTAAATACATCCTACATCTGTAGTGTGTTGATCCCGTAGGTTGTTGCCCTGTTACTGTGCTCGCTTCCTTCCTCGCGGGTTGTCGGATCGATGCTGATTCCCTTCCGCTCGTCATTAGGTATCAACAACAACAATAAACAACCCCTCACCTTCCCCATCGCTACGATCGAGAAATCCTCTCAACAACCGAACAACCGCCGGTCTCAGGCGAGGCACCCAGTTCCACGGCGATAAAATGGATCCTGTGGAATGGTCTCGCTGCATGGCGAACATCTTCTTCGCCCACGGTGATCCTCAGGGCGACCTTCAAAAGTTTCGCCATTTTGTTCCTCCTTTCGTGCTGAGGACTTTTTGCAATGCGCAAGACCAGAATGTCTGGGTGGTTTACGACCATAATCAAATGTACCACCTTAACCTCCTCCGAGTGCTCTATTCCCTTCTTTTCGCAGAGGGAGCGAACTCGTGAAAAGGGTGGAATAGAGCACGGATTTGTTACCAGATGGAACTTTTAGTGTTATCTTGATTCTAACATGTTTTTCCCTCAAAATATAGGCCAGCCATGGTTGGAGAATCCGAGACTCTGATCATCTACAAACCGGAAGCAAAGGAGTTCGAGAAGCGACACTGGAGTGAAACCTTTGGTGCCGAGAACATCTACGCTCCGTACTTTGACAACCTGACTACCAGCACTTGGATGCGGGAGGGATTCCGCAAGTTTGATGTTTTAAAGAGGGTTGATCGGGAAATATTCAATGGATTGATGGATCCCATCTGGCAAATTCAGCAGCAACAGCCCTCCGGAACTATTCCCTTAATTCGTGGTGACCTCTATCAGCTGCGGAAATTTCTGTTTCTTATGACTTCTCAGCATAGTAGGGACAAGACCATGCATTTACTAGCCCACGACCCAAATATGGAGGATGCGAGAATTAGAAGGAGGAAATTTATTGAGGCACATGGCATGGAGCATCCTAGGGATGTTTGGTTGGGCAACTCGGAACAGATTTTAGACTCTCAGCACTACGATGTTCAGAACAATATGGATATCTTTGACTTGGATCGGGAGAACTATCGTGTGAACGCGAAGGAGAGGTTTTTGGTGTTTTGGGAGGCGGGACCTGGCGAGGAGTTTATTCTGACCGAGAATGCTTTTGGGGGATTTGAGGGTGGTCAGATTGGTGCAAAGAAGAATTCACAGGTTAGCTTGAGGCCAAAGGAACTCGAACGGCACCTTTACACCCGGGATTTCATGTGGCATCAACTCTATGTTCTTTCACCGACCCTAGTCGCTGCGCTTTGTCATGGTACTTTGATGCATCCTGAGCTCACCCGAAACCAGAGGAAGCGATATGGTCTGAGGCGTTCTATCTTGGAAGGTTTGCCGCATGATATTGCGCCCAAGTATTACAGGGATATGAACAAATCAGATGCGTCGTTCATCAAACCGAATTGGACTTTGCCGGCTGAGGTTGAGAGGGCTTTTGGCACCAATGTGTCGTTGGAGAGGAGGAAAGATGATGAGATCTTGTTCCCTGTTCAACAGTTGACACCGACCCAAGTTGCTCTAGTCAATAGTGTTCTCCTACATAATCAGCAGTCTGGCGCGAAAGTCAAATCGGTCTGTTGCAGGTCCCCACCACAATATCAGTCTCTCTACCAGTCATTGGTTCAGTTCCATCATAACCAATGGCACAAGTACTCCGAGGAAGAGCAGAACGACTATTCCCCATTGACCGACAGACTCCAGGTATACCTCAATCCGGAACCCATGACTGCCCCAAACCAGCTCCAGTATGCCCAACAGCAACAGTTCCCAGGACATCATCCTATGCTCAATCCGCAATTCCCAATGCCAATGCCCGATCCAAGACAACTCTTTGCCGAAGGAAGACACGCTCTTTCTGTTTCCGAAGCCCCCAAGTACGAGCCCATTCATGTTGATATGCGTCCCGCCCATCTTCGTGTCAACAACCATACTGCCCCAAGCCAGACATCCTATCACTCATCCGGGACATCTTCTTTTGCTCCCTCTTCTCAATCTTCTCACGGATATTCTTCGGCCTCCAGTCAGTCCTCCGCTAGCACTCGGACCACTAGCATTGATACCCCCCGTTTCGAGCCTAAAGAGATCACTCTTGACAAGAGCCGTCAGTCTCCGACCCGCAAAGCCGAGCAGCCTCTGGGCCGCCGTCCCTCTAATTCTCAACCTGAGCCTGGACCACGTGGAAGCGACGGTAGTGGGAAGACGAGGATTGACAAAGCCAAGCCAAAGGTGACCAACACAGTCCTCGACCGTACCGAGATCCTGGGGGAGCGTACTGGTGTCATTTCTGAGCGGGGAGGGCAACTCGATCCTCCCAAGATTGAGCAGCCCAGATCAAAGAAGAATAGCCCCAATCCTGGCCCAGACCGCTTGGAGTTTGCCGCACCAGAGTTAAATAAGACCCGTCGACAGGAGCCTGTAATTGAGCACCGCCAACCACATCCCAAGTCTAGCGCTCTTCCCGACCGTCCTATTTACGTGGTTGAATCTGTTAGGCCAAACCCGCCTGAGAGGTCAAGAACCGATCAGCCCGGTGCTCAATGGGGAAACACTTTCACTAAGCAACAACCACAAACCCAACCACAGAGACCCGCTGGAGAGCGCATACCCCAGAGCAGTGATAACGTGAGGCAAGGCAAGTATGAGATTATCCGGCCCTCACAGCATCAAGCTCAGCAACATCAAACTCTGCATCAGCCCCAGCCTCAACGCCCAGCCAATGAGCGCACATCCCAGAGCAGTGAACATGTCAGACAGCGCCGTTATGAGTCGGTCAGATCAGAGGAGCAGCAGCATAATACTCACCCCCAGACCCAACCTCAGAGGCCTACCATCGAGCGCACGTCGCAGAGCAGCGACCGTGTCCGTCGGAGCCAATATCAAACCGTCAAGGTCGAATACAGCCAGCCACAGCCTCAGAAGCCTGTCGAGACTCCGGTTGAGCGGAAGCCCCAGATTATTGATACCTCTAACAGAGATAGAGGAAGGCAGTATGAGGTTAGGACTGAGCCTGGTCAAGTTCAGAGACCCTCCAATCCTTCGACTGACCGCTCCCACCCCGTTGAACGTAAATACCAGGTTGTCATGCCGGAGCAGCAGGTTCATGCTCAAGTAACCGTCAATAATAGCAACACCCGCGGTCAACGTCCGATCACTAAGCCCGATAACTCAAGAGTTTATCACCATGTCTTGAACCCCGAGCAGCCAAAGCAACAGCAGCAACAACCTCAAACACAAGCCCAACAACAGCCGCAGCAGCAGTCCCAAGCCCCGCCTCCGCCGCCGCATCAGCACCCAAAGCCAGTCATCATCTCCCACGATAACCAACCTCTCGTTACGGATGAACATAAGGGTCGTCGATTCGAAACTTCGGAGCAAGTTCAGCAGACCGAACCTCAACGGATTGTAAATTCGTCCACAGAACGAACCATGCGTCCGGGAGTCGAGATAGTGAGACCACACGTTCTTGAACCCACCAGAACCACCGAATCCCGTACTCAGGAGCCAGCCCGTGTTGTGTTGGAAAATCCGAAGATGAAACACCTCCGCTTTGAGACTGCGGGCAAGACCCTTACCCACAAACACTCGGATTCCAGTCTCGCAGGATCCATGGTTGTTGAGATTGGTGAGGTCGAGAGTCAAGTGAGCGATGGTGATGAGGAAGAGGACGACAATGGTGATGAGGGAAGCTGGGAAGATGAAGGCTTTGGAGAGTTGGAGGAGCTCAGCAAACCCCGCAAACCAACTGTCCGATTTGCTGATCGCCCTCTTTCGAGAACTGGCGGTCGTGGCATGCACATTGAGCGACCATCTTCACGTTTGGCACGGCGGGTGGAGATTGTTAGGCCTTTGTCTAGGAACAGCCAGCGAGTCGAGAATGCCAGAAAGCCCAGGGCTGCTCATGCACATCGTTGATTCACATCTGAATGCGAATGGTTCTTTCGCTTTTCATTTGCCGGATTAACACTTTTCCCGTTTTTCCCGACCTGCATCATCTTTTTTTCTTAATATTTTTTTTACTTCTATTTCCCCGATTCAGCCTTAATTACTCCCATTTCTCTTTACTCCTCTGTTTGTGTTTTTCTTATCATCATTTCACTTAAATTTCCTTTTATTTTTTTTATATTTTTTTATTAACGGTAACCTATGAGGTCAAAATCTTGTATTAGGCGTTCGTGTGTGGGAAAAGTCATGTATCTCATGGTTAATTATGTATCTGTATGCGATGGAGTATTTGGGGAAAGGGGAAAGGTGGGACGGGAAAGGATTGGTAGGAGCTAGGGCATTTCATGGTTATAGACAGAGGATAAAGAAAAATTAGGGCGAGTTCATTTTTATTGTTTCGGGGAAATGTTTTTGGGAATTTTAGCATTAAGCAGCATAAAGGCGGGGGGTTTCCTGGTTTTGTTTTCTTTTACCCTTCTCTTTGTATTTCCTTATCGTGATTCCCCATTTCATTAATTGTGTGCTGTCATGTAAGAGCTGGAAACACTTTTGATATTCTTTTCCTATCATTATTCCCATCATCTTATTCCTCGGCTAAGAAGAGGTATATGTTTGTATTTTGTTCTATGACACCTTTCTTCCCACATGCGGGACGGGAATGACTTTTCCTTATGCCCACCCCTATCCCATTTCTCTCTATTCTCTCTCCCTACGAATACCCTATCTTACCCTTCATTGCCGGAGGATTTGTTATTATGATTGTGTTTCAGTGTGGTGGTTTAGTCCTGGGGACAATGGCATATTACGGATTTAATGGAATATTGGACTTTTTGAAGGGGCTTTTTTCCTTCTCCAAAGTTCTCGTAGCATCTCGCTCTGGTAATCTTTGCCCTATTCTTCGTTGTGCTTGTATAATACTGTGCTTGCATTAGAGAGATTCGAAGTTGGTGGTTCAGCCTAAACTGGGTATAATATACGGCATGCCACACAAATAGGTGTCCTGCTTTGAACGTTAACTTACCTGTGTAAACTCCCACTGGTATTGCATTGTATAGGTGTATTGGCCTAATTACTATTATCTTTGCTTTGTAAATTTAAGTGCTATCACCTTGATCAGTGTTTTCCATAGCGTGAGAAAGTGATAAGGGCGAGTTCGTCACCCCCATCCATACCATCATTGAAATTCATTCCCACATGCAAGCAACGAGTCGAACCCACAATTTTTATAGATTCTGTGGCCTCTAAGATAAATGATCCGGGGCTGGCTTTTACGATTGGTGAGCTGCACTGTCTATGCTCAACCGGGTTTGCAAGGCATCCTGTAATAAATACTAGCTTGATAGTGAAATTGACCAATTTCGATTTCACGTATGATCTTGGTGCGGGAAAAATCTCTTGAAATCCATTACCATATTGTCGCCGGAAATCGGCTCGTCACGTCAGGCCCGTCAGCAAGTGATTGGTTTGGTTCGACAGGCTAGGAGAGCCACGATACCGGTTAATGAGATCCAACACATCTAGCATGCTGATCCTATATCATGCTAGGGAAACGCTAATCCTTCTTAGGAGGCTTTTTGTTGTTTCTGAATCCGGGGATTGGAGGGCTGGCTGGCGTGGGTGGTGGATTTCAAGAGGGTTTTCACTGTATTTCTAAAAACTGTCCTGTGGAGCTGATTTCCCTTTTCTTCCCTTTTCTACACTATCTCACTAGTGCCTTCTAAGCTCTTCCCCATTTGCCTAGTCTCACGAACTAAGTAGAGCGCTGGTTAGATTCAGCAGGGGTGAGAAAGTAAATGCTGGTTACTTCTGTGCTTAGTGTAGTAGGCACTGGAGCGCCTGCCTCCTCGCAGGAAAGGTTTTACTGATTACCACATTTTCCAAAAATCCACCCTTACCGAAACACACGCACCCTCCATGCACCGATGACCTCGAACCTCCCTATTTGTGGAGCACAGTTAGTGCGGTGCGGTACAGCCCTCATAACATGGAAGAGTTTTTTCAAAGGGTACCCCTCATGCATACCCCTAAAATTTGGCCCTTCTGTCTGGACTTGAGTGGCACGCAATAACACTTCCTTCCAAGAAACCCTCCGATACTACGAGTTTAAGATAAGGGGGCGGAGAGGTATCTATAGCTATTTTTACAACATCGTTACGGAGATATCATAGTTTCCATGGTTAGCACTTTTGTAGTGAAAATTTTGCCCGACCATGCCTTGCACTAGTACAGCACAAGCACAAACTCTATAAGCCGTTTTCTAGAGTCTCCGGAACCCGAGCTACATCTCCTTGAGCCTAGGCTACGAGGGTTCCTGCAAATTCTGATGCTAGTGAAGTCGTGGATTACAACAAATTGAATCAGTTATTTACATCCCATCTTGGAAGACTTAAGCAATGGTGAGTACTTAGTAAGATAAACTCTCTCCTCCCCCGCATGGATGCTGTAAAAAGGTTTAGAAATTTTTTAGAAGGTGGAGGTAAGGTCTCCCATATCAGACTATCAGACTATGTCCTACCCTTACCTGAGAAAGCTCTTGGCGGCCCTTGTTAGTTTTTTTTTGCTGATAAGCAGTTAGTTTCGGGGGCGTAGAAGCGTGTATATCGGCGAAGCTTCACTTAAAGAATGCGGACAACTATATTTGTCCAAGATACCAGGGAGTCTTCTTCAACTCTTCTCAAATCCTCAAGGGTTCCAGAAATAACAATCCTAAACCTAGACTACAACCGCGGGGTGCGAGATGAGAGGGGAAGGAATATAAAACTGAAGTCTGTGCTGCACAGTACATTTTCCACCGTACATCTAGCGCGAGTACTACATCAAGATTGGGACATCCGTTCCGCGACTCCGTATTAAGCGTGCAATAAAGCACATTAACTCGTAACTGTACTGTGCATCCGATACGGCGATACCATACCATTACAATCTCCTTGGTGCCATGTATGCAATGCATCCCCCGGTCCCCGGATAGCCAGACAAACGCCGTTCTACTACGTGTCCGCTTAAGCTAATTATTTAACGCAAGGGGGTGTTTATATCGTGTCATCGTCTTCAGCCTATCATACAGATTCGAGTTAGTTATAAAAAATAAAAAAGGAAAGAAAAAAAACGTGACATCGCGGCTGCGCTTCGCGTCTAAAACGATATTCGCCGCTTAGCTGAAGGAACTTTTTTTTTACGTGGTTCTTTCGCTCCCGTCCCCGGTAGCCCGGTTACCGCAGGGGTTGTGCTGGGGCGCGCCCGCCAGTCACTGCACGGGATTTGTAAGACTGACAGCACACACCGTACCCATTCTGGAAGCACAACCCACAACACACACACACCACCCATCCTCACAAGGCCAAAAATACGCACTACGCACTGGAGGGAGGCAAGTGGTTGCCAGTATGTGGGAGGATGGGATTTGTGTTTGTTTTTTGTTTTGCTTTTATTCTCACCTCTCTCTGGTTGGCACCAATACGGTGGGTGCTTGCCTTGCTTTTTTTTCTCTCTTCCCCTTCTTTTCTTCTTTTATGGAACCGCTGGTTGAGGGTTAGGATATATCCTCTCACTGCCCCGCCCCACCCTTCCTCTTTCCCCCCCCTCCCTTCCCTCTTCTCTGCTCTGCTTACTCGCGCTTGCTGCGTTTGGTGGATTCGGGATTAATTAGAGGCTTATTAAATACGTACCGGTGTCTCTTTTACTTAATCTACCTACTCCCCCTCCCCATCGCCGCAATATCTTCCCTTAGTCTACCGCCCACCTCTCCACATTTACGTTTCCACTTGACCGAGTGACCGATGCGGAGCAGGTGTGGTTTTGGGATTTATTTTATACTCGGTTGCCAGCCCATCTCATCACAGCAGCAGTAGCGCCATCTCTCGCATCCCATCAACATCGCTTCATCCCGGACCTGGTTGTCTTCCGCTTGCTGGTCAACGACTTTGGATCATTCAACGATACACACGACGGGGAAATAACGACGGAACAATACATATATTTTTGAAATATATCAGGAAAGAGTTGGTTATGGGGCAGACACCCAGTTCTGGATTTCCGATTTATCATATGGAGGCCCACACAGTCATTAAAGCATTGGAATACATCAGCCAGAAGTTGTGCAGGAAGGGGATTCACGTTCATTTGATTGTCGCTGGGGATGCGCTTTCTTGTTTATTATTCAAGTCGAGGCCCACAACGTATGTTATTTTGGCTTCGTTTTCATTATCATTATTATTATTATTATTATTGTTACCACTATCGTTTCATCTCCATAGCCTTGGCCATAGGTATTAATTCATTATTATATGCAGTCACTCAATAAGTATCCTCCAAGCATCGGCACTATCGCCCCGCTCATTATCGGTTCTCTTCGACGCCGTCCATCGTGCGCAGAAAAAATTTGGCCTAGCAAACGATTGGGTGAACACCGACCTGGGCCGACAAGTAGATAGCGACTACCTAGACTACGTCGTCCACAAGAGCCTGCTACAAAACGAGATAGTCTTCTCCTCGGAAGGGCTAACACTAGTAGCAGTGGACCTCTGCTTCGCCCTGAAGTCAAAGCTGGAATCCTTAACCAACAAATTCACACAGAAGGACATCGAGGATGCCGTCGTCCTACTTCGCCGACTAGTAGTGATCTACCGGGGTAGGCCGCTGACGAAGGGGTATATACGTATGAGCTATCCGCGCATGGAGGTTTCGGACCAGATCCTGCTCAGGCTGAACGAGCTGTACGAGTGGCAGTATCGCACCAGGGGTGTCGCGGGCGTGCATGACGAGTATATGGAGTGGAGGAGGGAAGGCATAGTGGATTGGTCGTTCGGGCTCGGGGAGTTGAAGCGGGAGGTTACGGTTCGTGTGCCGCTGGAGAAGGGGCTATATTCCTGGAGGGATAAACCGTTGCCTGATACCCCGTATCGGGAGGACTTTGCAGAGATTTTTACGCAGCAGAGGGTTTATTGATTGGCCCGCTGCCCTATCCATATTTGATTGATTTGCGGGCGAACGGACGAATTTTTTCACGACAGAGATGAATGGATTGTGCATATGGTTGGGTGGGCAAAATATCGATTTTTGAGCGTCTTTTATTTTTATTTTTGTCTTCATTTGTTCATTTTATTAACTTTATTTTGTCCTGTTTCTTTTAGCGTTTCATACACTGTATTTTTCTTCTTGCGTTTTCCTTCTTACTCATTTTCCTTGTATTATCCTTTTTTCCTTATTACTATTCCCTTCTTGTTCATTATTTTTTCCTCTTCTCTACATTCGCTCCTTGCCCCTCGGCTTTGATTTCTTAAAAGGGGGGTTGGTTGGTTTATTGGGCGGTGTCGGTGCACGGAGTTTTTGCTTTTTTCCCCTTCCCTTTTCTCCCTTCCATTTTTGTATCCCTCTTACCATCTCCTAGACACCAATCGGTAGTGCATTACGATCATTTTATGAGAATTTCCTTTGTTTACTTTCCATCATCATCATCATCATCATCATATTACCACAGCCCTTTCCCGATTCCAAAGGGGGGGGAGCATATCCACAACCTGAATCAGCTCTTTTATGATTCTTCTTCATTTTTCATCTCTCCGCTTTACCGGAGTTGCAAGGTACTTTTTAGTCCAGTGGATTGTTTATCATCCGCACCAACAAATCACATCCAAAACCTCCCTGTACCACAAGCACTAAACACATGGGCATCCACAAAAACTACGTGTCTACCCCGTGACTTATCAATCCCAAAGAACCCCGCTCGCTCCATCCCGTAAAAAAAAAAAAAAAAGTAAAAATCCCCCAATGCACCGTTTCCGAAGATCTTGAGTTGAGGCGAGGGGGGCAGGAGGAGGCATCAAGTCAGCCTTCTGTTGGTTGGTGCCTTAGTTTACGAGCCCTTTCTACAAAGAAAACCTGGGCGGCTGAGGCGTTTGCGTTGCTCTCAGTCAAACCAGCTCCCTCCCTCCCTCCATCAATGCATTAAAGTGGGGGCGGGTTGGTTCGTGACGAACAATCTGGGCAAAACAATTGGTTGGAAGGTTGTTGGGAAGAGGGAGGGAAAAGAAGAAAAAAGAAAGGAAAGGAAAGTGGCTCTTTGGAGTTTTGTTCGTTTGGGATCCCGAAAGAAGTTTTTGCTCTGGGTCGACTAGCGTATGGGAAACCTTGCTTTCCTTTTACTACCTACGGTACTTCCCTGTCTGAGATCGTGATCCTAGTTTATCATACAGTTATCCATACTTTGGGGAACTTGTGCGAGCTTTTTTGCCTCGGGTTTTATAACACACTGTGCTGGTATTACACTAGTACTGGGATTTACCCGTGCTGGGTTACTACTTTGTAAGAGAGAAAATAATAATAATCGAAGGCCAAGTTATCACAATTGTGGGATGGACGGGTAGAGTTACGATGACTATAGACCTGTTTTAAAGGAAGAAAGACACAGTAGTTTCAACAGCAGGTGGGGGGGGGGTTCACAGCAGACGGCTGAAGGAAGAAAATGTAGTACAAACGGTCGTACCAGCTCAGTATTCCCCTCCTCCACCTCCCCACGAAGATGATGGTAGTTTAACGTAACGCTGTGTGCTACGACGACACGATAACTGTGCTACCGGCACTGCATACTGACTGCCAGGCAAAAGATAGCACCTCGCCGTGGGTAATAAGTGCCGTATCATACAACTCGCGCCTAAGAGCTCGGTACCGGTACCGACCGTACCACCCAGCCACCGGCTGTGGCTTCCATTACACAACCCCTGGCTCTCTAACCACTTTGTATGACTAGAGGATCAAATTTGGACATGGGTGGTACAGGCAGGCACATATCCGCACAAATAGACATTTGGAATTACTACCCGTAGTATGACAATCTCTTTAAGAATAATAATAATAATAATGATAATAATAAATAGATAAACAGAGTCACGGGAACCGGTTTCCGGGTGCTCAGGCACGAGTGGAGAAGGAAGAGGAGATAGTAATCTGGGGTGGAGCCACCTATCAGAGCCTTTGGCGGCTCTGCACACGGGTTTCAATGTGTTTGGGAATGTTTCGCGGGTCCGTTTCCGGTGGAGTGGTCTTGGTCTGTTGGGGTTGTTGCTGTGGGGGAGAAGGTAAACCTGTGTAGATCTAACCTTTTCGTCCCTTGTCAGAGCAGAGTATGTGTGTTTTAGCTGCTGAATATCGGGTTTACGGTAAGGTGCTATGGGGGTGCACATGGAAGGGCGTGCGGTTGTGCATGTGGTGGTGGTGGTGGTGGTGGGAGCGTCCTGGGTACCGGTATTGCTATTACTATTGCTAAAGTATGGTACAGTATGTTATGCATGCTACTATTACTTACTGTGATTGATCAATCAATGCGCATTCACCGAGGCTTCTCCTGGCATTCCCTCCATTCACACGGGGGGTATCATAGGAGAACACTTGAGAAAGCAAGACGGGTGAGACCTGGGTTCCATACCTCCGAACCAACAATTTGAGCCCCAACAATTTGAGCCGCAAAGCCTGTTTCAAAGTATCGTCAGGCAAACAAAATGTGCTTAAGCCACCTTACCAACGTCTAGAGGCGTAAATCCGGGGTATAGTGTCGGACAAGTGCTTCTACAAAATCCCGTGGTGCAAGAAGGTGAAGTTCGTTCTCTATCCACACACCACGAGCAACTCACCAGTGATAAAATCAATACCAAAATCGCCACCCTTCATGACAGAAGCCACAGGCAGAGTTCAGGGGATTACGGATCGCAATTGTGGCTTGCATGCGAAAATGGATTTTTCAACCATGGGCGTGAATAGGGGTGATGAGCCCCACCCCTGTCACCTTCTGCATGCCATACTCCCTAGCAGACAAAAAAAAAAAAGGAACTTTCCAAGCGCAAAGGCGCTTTTCACCCTCTCTCGCTTGATCCTGAAGAAAAGGAGAAGGGAGCACAGTCAACCTATTTATTCTCCCACCTCGGCTCCCGCCCCCGAATGGGTAATAATTTAACCCCTAACCACCACAATCCGTTTCGCATAGTGCCCAGAACGGTAGGCGGTGCAGGAGCCACAATCCCGGGGTTGGAAAAGACGGCACGCTAGCCACTATTTTGGGCATATCCGCTGCGCCACGAACCGAGTGAGGATTGGTGAAGGGGTCGTGCTGTTGCGGTATGTATCATAGGCGCTTAGTAAATGGCGGAGTAATGCGGAGGAGTAGGGTAATAAATCTCGGGGTTGATTATGGTACTGTGTATGATATGTAGGAATTAGTGTGGGTATTGGGTAAGTCGGGCTCGTTGAGGGTACGATATGGTGGTGCGGGGGGGGGGGGGGGGGAGGGATTAAGCCGGCGGCTAAAATTTAAAATATACAA
>Ga0307517_10005676_pt1 | contig 18707 bp, 11 predicted proteins | sample 23_EM_MG_FD_194515 | JGI IMG/M metagenome (GOLD analysis project Ga0307517, IMG submission 194515) | Populus trichocarpa ectomycorrhiza microbial communities from riparian zone in the Pacific Northwest, United States - 23_EM | ecosystem: Host-associated > Plants > Roots > Unclassified | place... | reverse complement strand
CACTGAGTAGCAACACTGAGATAATGAAATGAACTTCATTGAAGATTATGCAATCCATAATTTCCCCACTTGTCAACTCTTCTTGCCCACTTACATTTTCACATTAACTAAAGTAAGAAGGTTAGTACAATTTTGAGTTATTGATTAAGGATGGAAACTGCTGTAATCTCCTGTAAGTATAATGCTGCCTGTTTGACCTGCTGATGAGGTTGAATTATAGGATGTCAAGGCGAGATTAAGCGGGCACCATGCAAGATGGCCTAGTGCTCTAGTTTGGGAATGTACAAATTGTTATGTAGGTTGATTTGGCTGATCCATAGCTACAAGCTCATCTCATCAGGTAGGCTGATTTCAAGAAAATACAGGCTGAAGACCAGCAGCAATACATGTGAGAAAAATAATTTAACAAAAAAATAATAATTCAGATCTTGAAACAGAATCATGTATAGTTTGAGTTCTATTACCTTGCAGACATGAAAGCCATACCAAAGAATACGGCCTTAACAGCTTGTTTCTGACCAGCATAATCAAATGCCAGTGGCAGCATTTCATGCAAGGTGAGGAAAGCCATCACTCCACCAACTGCAAATGCAACAAAAATTTATAGTGAGATTGAAAGAGCACATTGATTTTCTCCAAACATCTGGAGAAACTGAGAAATAAATGGTACTGCATACCTGATCCCAGCAAACCCTCAAGAATTTCAGGACTCAAGCTGCTTGGGAATAGATAAGCTAAAGTCAAGGAAAAGGACATTCTTATTAGTCGAAATTAAATGACTTCCCATGCTTTAGCAACATAAGCAATAAAAAGAAGTTGACATACCAACAAGCACCACACCAAGTGGCTCAGCCAAACCAGAAAGTGTAGCTAATTTGAATGCCTGCCACTTGCTGAAATGTGGACAGAAACTAACTAGTTAATTTATATTATGGGTATAATACAATAAATTCTACTCTGTTGACATAGCAGCAAAAACAATATAGCCAAAGGTATCAGAAGAACACTGTGGTCACATAAATAAGGGTAGCTATTGTATATCTAGCCACTCCGACCCCTTAGGCAGGAGCCAGTAGTCTGGAGCCAAAAATTGTTGAGTGTATCTGCACTATATCATACTATTAAATGATATGTGCAAAAATCAGGTTATGGTTTCCTTTTTGTTTTCCTTTATTTGAGATCCTTGCTTTCTTCAGGAATTGAAAGATCGTGGAGGCCAAACAAGAGTGTTAGTGAATAGATCAGGCTACTATGGTAGGCACTAATGCTACCCCAATAAAAAAAGCAGCACTTCTGACTCCCTTTAAAATTTTGCTACAACACAAGGACATAACGTAGAAGAATAAAATTGCTACCTTGACCATCTTCAGCAGTGCCTGGGATATCCAAATTTTTTTTATCAAACTCCAGCACAGCTTCCTGACCTCTATATTCATTACTCTGCCACTCTACAGTTCTATCTCTAGATTCTAGACTGTCAACAGGGCAATTATCTCCACCACTATCACCAGGAATGGCCTCCCTATTTGTTGATTCTTATTTCCAATAAAGTACCATTTCAGGCTACTTCCACAGAAAACATGCTTCGGACCATTTCTTTCTAAAGGGGTTTTTACTGAAGCTTTAGAAAGCTGAATAGAGCAGTGCCTAGGGAAATTTTTACCTCTGTGTTGCAAAATAAATAGGAAGTGCAACAGCAACACCCTGTGGAAATAGACATGAAAAAGTTAGGACAAATAAATAGGTAGTGCAACAGCAACACCCTGTAGAAATGAACATAAAGAAGTTAGGATTGTCGGAGTATAATATGAATTATATCTTCAACAACTTAAGCTTTTAGGTTCAACTGATTTTTTAACATGGTAACAAAGCCTTGTTGACCAACCACAATATCATATTTTATATTTGTAGATGGGAAAAAGCATTAACAAAATACAGGAAAATGTGATAAACAAGGTTTTGGATATTAATTGGCACAACAGTCCAACTGCAGAAAATATCCTTCTCAAGCACGACATTATGGAACTTTCAAAATGAAAACCAAATATATCCACTGTGCCTAGACAGATCTTATCATAAGATAAATTGCATATTATGTCTATAGGCAAGAAAAACACAATTAATTCCCATTAATGCTGGCAGCAGAACACATCCTCTCAATTTTTTTGTATTAAAATCCATAAATAATTGGCACTTAAAATGTTCAAAGTTCAAAGGAACCAACTCTCATTCAGGAAGAAAGCAACCTCTTTGAAGAACTGATAGCATATGTAAGCATACCTCTGGAATGTTGTGCAAAGCAATTGCCAGAGCCAAATTAATACCAACACGGAGGCCCTAAAATAGAATTATAAAAGAAGATTACAGAATTGACTTACCAAAGAATAAGAAAATAGCTTCCGGATCTCAAGACCCGAGATTAAAACAATCATTGTTAGCTTCCAGTTGACAATTGTATTTAATGGAAATAACATGCATACTAAGATTAATTTCTAAAACCATGTGGTACCAAATTGGTTGCATCCAGGAATCAACAAGTATTGAAGTGGGTTGTGACTGAAGGCAACATTGTATGAAAAAAGACTACGACATCTTAACCAAAGATCCTTGGTTATTGTGATTCGGCAATTCATAATAGTATACTGAGAAGCAACAAATTTGATTCTTTCAGATGTGGACTATAATTTTTTCATAAAAAGATTCTAAAAAATGGAACTAAACTCCTTGTTTTGGTGCCATTGAGTAATAGTGCGACTGAATGGTTCGCTTTTCTCGTCTTCATCATACCAAAGTCAAATAAACAATCTTCTTAGCACAGGAAGCACAAGTAAAATGGCATGCAAATGCAACCCATGATACTAAAGAAGGTAAAAATATCATTAAAGAAACAAGTCTTTTTCTTCAAGAAATTAAACAGTAAACATGGTGCTGAATTGAACAAGCTCCAATTTGTTAAACAATCATATATTAAGACTTTAAGAAAAACCCTTCGTGTTTCTGTTTTCAGGATGAAGCTTTGATGGGTGAGTTTCATTCAAGACAGGTGTATTTTAAGAGTGACACAAGTACTAGACTTTAATCTGTGTATGCATATATATTTTAGCAGAACAGAATACCAACACTATAGAGGAAATATAAATAAGGCTAATGCTACCTTCATTGATCCAAGGAACACTGCCATTCCCTCTGGGAAGTTATGCAAGCTTATTCCTGCAGTCCATGAAAGACAAGATTCAATCTGAACAGACTAGTTTATGAACTTTTCCAACTAAAAGGTACTAAATTTACTGTTTCCAACTCTTGGGGCCCTGATATCTTTACCAGTTTAGTTAAAAAAAGAGAAGAAGAAAAAAAAGGAGCACAAGCAAGCAAAATTGAAGTTAGAGAGTGATAGAATAGGACCAGAGAAGGTCAGTCATACCTATTGCAGTGATAATTCCACTGAACAAAACTTGGCGACGATGCTTTTTCAAAATGTCCTTTCCCCCTTGGTCACCATTTTTCTGTCACCAAACAAAGTTCCAAACTGTCACATTACCTTCTAATATTCTAGCTGCATAGAAAAGCAGCCATTGTTGAAGTGACAAAACAATTAAGTATTAGGAAAATGTATCATCCAGAACCTTTTTACTTTTAACATCTAAGCTTGAGGTAAGTGTTGGCTCTGGGATAAAATTGGCGATGATACCAAAGAATACAACACCTCCAAAAAACTGTACCGTCAAGGAAAAAAAATGACAGGTATAAATGAATAAATAATGTGTAGTAAGCAATAAAATTTGAATTTGATGAAGAAAAGGAAAGATATAGCTAACCCAGAGGTTGCCTTTTAAGAATCCAATTGAATTGATAGCATTATGAGCAAGATCAAGGAATGATATGCACAGCATCAGGCCTGCAGCAAAACCCTGCATAGAGAAACTTAGAAAGTGTTAATGCAAACACTTTCCCCTGGAGTTTAATACAACATTAGGATCATTCATGGTAACTCCATGCCGCAGCATTCTCTCATAAGCATGTAGTAATACCAGAATTAAGCAGACACAGGAAATTAATTAGCCACTATCCTTTCATAGGTAGATAAAACACTAAAAGGTGGCGTTCTTTTCTTGTGAGAAGAAGAAGCAATAAAGAAGGGCAAAAACAAAACAGCTTTTTGCATATGGAGACTTCAACTTCTGAAAACCACCTGTAATAACCCAAGCATCTTCAAATTGGGAGTCTGACAAAGAATTACAAAGAGTGCACCTGTTTCATAGTCCAAGAGTTATAGATAGGTTAAATGTGTTAAGCATAGTAAACAAGAAAAACTGGTGTCCATACACAAAGTCAGTGAGCATCAAAAAAACACCTCAGTAAGTAAACAGGACATCAAAACTAGAAGAGTAAAACAATTAGTCAATAGTAATATTTGATTTTCATGCCATATTCATGTAGACAAGTCTTTCGTTGCTAACCTAGTGAAGTACTCGAACCACCCAAAACAGAGACGCCAAGCACAATAATCATGAAAGTGTCCGTGGAGATGCTCTCACTCAGACCAAAACGTTTACAATATATAAAAATATGAGTGCTAGGACGTAGGAGGTGTAGTGGGTGCTGAGGATTTGATAAATTTTATAGGGCCTTTTGTGTTTGGAAAATTATGGATTCCAGGCAACTTTAGGCAAGTAAATTTTATAGGCCTCTTCACATGAGCTTCTAACACTAGACCAAGTAAATTAGGCAACTTTCTAATCTTCAACAGAAATTGTTAAGAATTAAGGCTAATTGATTTACTTCTTTTCCTTGAAATTAAAAAAAAAAATTCGTTGTCTTTTCCTCAACAATCATCTTACCGAAAAAAGGATTCCTCCATTTATCAGTTCAATCACTAGTCTTCATTATACATAGCCAGAAACTCTCAATCAACTTCTAAATTAACATCCCTAAATTTTAATCTTCTTCTTGTTACAATTCAGATTCAAGAAACCAGTCCACAAGCAAGAACAATCAGGACCAAATTTAATCCGACTATAATATAACAAAAACTGCAATTTAAACCAACTAACACAACAGAGTCTTCCACATTATAGTAAAAATGCATGAAAAACCATGAACCAACTAAACCCCACATCATATTTCCATTAAAAAAAACAAATGATAGTAAAACAAAGTCCACAACGTGAAAACATCAAGAACCTAAAAAAGACTACGTACGCAACCATATCAGCACAAAAAGAAAAATCCTTAGTCATGGTATCTTAAAATTTTCAAATAAAATAAGAATTTTGAAACCAACCCATCATAGAAAAACATAAAAAGTTGCGAGCTTTATATATAACTTACCTATAGAAGTGCTTAATCCACCCACAAGAGACAGAGCCAAAGCTACCATGACCTGAGAATCCATTGAAAGAAATGCTTCTTTTCTGTATATGACAATGACCCAAGTACTGTTTAGAGCTAGTTTATATAACCACTCCACTGAAGGAATGATTGTGCTTAGAGGAAAAGAATATAAAGAGGAGAAAGAAAGGGATGGTTTGAGAGAAAGGAACATGAAATGTTCAAGGAAGTACTGTTTCCTTACTCAACCGTCTATCTGTTTGTCATGCGGTAAAACTTTGTTTTTTAAGACTTTTAATTTTTTTTAAGCTTTAAAATTATTTTTTACAATATTTTTAAATTGTTATAATGTATGGATTTTAAAATAAATTTAAAAAATATTATTTTAATATATTTTTAAATAAAAAATAATTTTTAACAAACTCATAAGCATTCACTTCAACTAACTTATTACCACATTTTAAAATACAAATAGAATTAAATATTAATTAAATTAAATGTTACTAATACATAATAGTAAATACTCTTTAACATAATTACAAACCTGAACGGGCTAACAAGTTTATCTAGAATTGATTGATCCAGGGCTTGAATTGATGTAGGTCAAAAATAAAATGAAGAAAAAAACTTAATTGATCTAATTAAAAACTCAGGTTAACATGGTTATTGACTCGGGTCTAACCGAGTCAAAATACAATACTTAATTCGTTAATGTTTATGTTTTTTTTTTAAATCCCGAAACAATATTGTTTTGATATTTTTAAAAAAAATTAAAATTAACCCAAATTTATTCTTGTAATCTATAACTCATAACTTGTCACATGTCTAGTTTTATAACTATTCTATTTCAAAAGTTTTTGGAAGGATGGGTAACAACTAGGAAACATTTTTTTATATATTTTGATAGTAAATAAATTTATTTTCAATCTATTACTTAAATTAAGAGGAGTTGGATAAAAATATTTATTTATCATATATACAATTATACATTATTCAAATGTAAATTATTTATTTAAAATTTAATTTAAGAAATATTTAGTTTTCATATATGATTCAAGAATTTCAGACCACATTCTAAAAAAATTGAAATCTGATAAATAATTAGCAGTTTGCACTTTATATCATGTCTCAAACTTTGAAAAGCAATCCAGACATTATTCTAAACATTATTGTGAGCAAGGCCAAGGTTTGGAGGGCAATATAATATATTAGCCTAATGTTTGGTTGCATCTAATATCAATTTAATATAATTTAATTTGCAATAGCTAGGTATTCAAATGAAAATAGAAATATTAGAGATTTAAATGAAATCTAAAACCTTTTTGGAGTTGCGTTTCAAACCGCGTTACCTTAAATTTTGAATAAAAAATTTGTTTTAAATTAATTTTTTTTATCATTTTAATGTGCTGATATAAAAAATAATTTTAAAAAAATAAAAAAAATATTTTAATACATCTTTGAGTAAAAAAAACATTTTAAAAAAAAAACTATTATTACATTTTCGACACAACCTCTAAATAAGATAAGAAGTATAGTACCATAAATTATTGTGTTAGAGTCAACCTCTGAGCTATTGAGTAAATCTATATTTATCATTTTTTTCATCTAAATCGATAATGTTTTAATTTTTAAAAAAAAATTATTGTTTTGATCTAATTATGTTTGGACTGAGCTTGGTCAGATCAATTGGATCGAATATCAACTCACCAGATCACCAAATTTAGTTTGGTCAATATCAAAACTAATTCAGATTAAAACTCGATCTAAATCAGATTTTGAGTTATGGATTTATCAATCAACCTGCTAACTTCTGCTAAGTTAAGTGAACTTTAATAATTATGATTAGAAAATTTGATTTAAAAAATTAATAAAATACAACAAAAGTTGTCAAAAAAAAAAGAGCATAATTATTTAACTTTTGACTTGCAAAATATTTATTCGAAACCGTTTATTAAGAAACAAAATAAATGACATTATAAGATACACAAAATTGAATTAAAATTAGAAAATGTCGTCCCATTAATGTTAAATTGAAATTACATGTATACCCTTGTCATTTTTTATTTTCCTTCTCAAGCCTTTTCAAGATGCGGACATGTTCGCCTTCAACTTTGTCTTAAGCCTATGGGTCGGGCTTTTGAGTTTTGTGCCTTTTGATGTGGTTTCTAGACTTTGAAATATGTAATAAGAGGAATTATCCAAGGTATATTTTCATTTATGAAAATATTACTAGGTAATTTTGATATATTATTTTACTATATAGTTATTATAACAATTTTACTATATAATTATTAAGTACTAACTTTTGATTATTGTTTTGAAATTAAAAAAAATGTATGTCTTGTTTTAAAAAATTGTAAATTTATTTCAAAACTATTACAAATATAAATTTATTTAATATTGTTATCTTTTTAATTAAATATTTTTATAGCTATTTTTTTAATTAAACACAATCATATAAATTATGCGCGGGTTCCACAAACTTATAAGTAGAATTTTTATGGATGTTTATTTATATTACATAAATTGTTAGGATTAATTAATAATTATTATTTCGATCAAAAAGAAAAATTAGTGATTATTACAATAAAAAAATTCAAAATTTCATGCTAAGAATATTTTATATTTAATAATAAAAAAAAACTTTAACAGTTTTTTAAATAAAAATAATTATAATATGATTAACTCAAGGGTTAAATATTAAGACGACGTGGTTGACTTGGCGTCATTTGATTTTTCCCTTCCATGAACCCTCTTCAAAACCCCACTCAATAGTCAATAGAAAACGCAACCAATTCCCCACTTTCTCTCTCACTTTCCCGAGAAACAAACACCCAGTCCCTTCCAAAAAAATGTCCTCTCGCCTCTCCTCCATCCTCCGCCTCCGCTCCCACTTCCTCCACCGCATCCCCGCCACCACAACCACTACAACAGCCACCGCTCTCTTCCACAACTCCACCAAATCAAAACCCATAACCCTTACCTCCCTCTCGGATCTACATTCTCTCTCCACTCTCCGCTTCTTCTCCGCCTCCCGCCGCCACAGCCCCACCCGCCCCAAACCAGTTGACATCGGAGCTCGAGCCCGCCAACTCCAAAACCGTCGTCTCTGGACCTACGCCTTAACCTTCAGCTGCATAGCAGGTTTCATCGTTATAGTGCTTAACAACTTTCAAGATCAATTAGTCTTTTACATAACACCAAGTGATGCGGTTGAGAAATTCAAGAACAACCCATCAAAGAACAAGTTCCGATTAGGTGGTTTAGTCCTTGAAGGTAGCGTAGTTCATCCGTTAACAAGTCCTGAAATGGAATTCGTTGTCACTGATTTGATTACAGATATTTTAGTTAAGTATGAAGGGTCCTTGCCTGATTTGTTTCGAGAAGGACATTCTGTTGTTGTTGAAGGGTTTATGAAGGAATTGGATGATAAGGTGAGGAAGGAAGTTGGGTTGAAGAATGTTTCTGGGAAGGCGAGGAGTGGAGAGTGTTATTTTAAGGCGTTTGATGTCTTGGCTAAGCATGATGAGAAGTATATGCCTCAAGAAGTTGCGGCCGCGATTGAGAGGAATAAGAAGTTGATCGAGGCTGGTGAAGTTGGGGAAGGTGGAGCTGAGAAGAAGAAGTGAAATCATCGGTATGATTCAAAATTTTTTATTTTTTGATCAATTCTATGATTTATACTTGTTTTTGGTAATGTAGTGTATTTGATCGGATGTTATCTGATATTTAGTGATAAGAATATATATGAAATGGGAGGGATTTAATTGGGAGCTATCAATACATTTCTCGGATCTATCTATGCATTGTTTTGAGGTGAGAGGATAGATAGTTATTGGATTTTGAGGGAGAGGGAATTTGATCAATTGAGGCGGCAACTTTTGTAATTGCATATTGACTTATGAATAATCTTTCACTTTAATGCAATAATGAATAAACTCCATCAATGAATGAATGTGCTTGTGGATCGATGAGTGTGAATTGGTTTTCAATAATTATGCTAATGTTTCTGTTATGGATTTTTTTCCCTATGTTTCGATATTTGATTTTTCTGTGTCATGTATGGCTGATAAAAGTTGAGCCCATGATTCCAGTCCATCTCGGATGGAAATCCCTCCTGATTTTAGAGTGGAATCGTAGTTTTTCTGCTGAAAATTAGGGGAAATGAATACGTTTCTTAGTTCATCATACAAACAATGACCAAATAACTCGACTACGATGACTGTTATTGAAGCTTCCTTTTTGCATTCCCAAATTGTTTATGCAAGTCATTTTATAAAAAAAAAATCTTAGTTAAATCGTGCCATTATAGTGTTGCTTCTGCCTCACTGGAAGTTCAGGACATTCATAGATATGGTTTGCTGTATTTGGTTTAGAAACATATTACTGCAGTGGTTGCTGTTGAGTTTCTCATAGAGATGATGATGTCCGTTTTTGTCCAGAAACCTGAATTTCAGATAGTTTAATCAGCAGGTTTTGAGATCAGTCATTAATTTGGGTTTATACCAGGAAACACAATTTGAAACTGGTATATTTGGCTCTTTATACCTAGGCTCAGAACAATGACATAAATGGTGGTATTGCTGGCAAGTTCACGAGTGGGGAATATCACTCTTTGGTCAGCTTTGGCTAAAGAATGATGAGAAGTATAATGCTTAATGATGAGGTTATGGCAGCTATTGAGGTTATGGCTGCTATTGAGACTAGGCTGGCTGAGTCTACGAAGGAGACAAATCATTGATTGTTCATTGATGGGCATTGCTTGAAAGTTCAGATATTTAGTGGATCATGACTTTGTATAGAGGTGGTGCATAGGTAGTTTTCTTTGAATTTTGAAAAAATGGTGTTATTTGATTAATGAGCATGGCTTTATTTGCTTTTCTTTCTCGCCAACTTGCTCGTCATCTATAGGTTGTGTTTGTTTAGTATCCGAAAATAGAAGGGACAAAAACATGTTTGGTTTGAAGACAATGACATAAATTAAATCTGTTTCTAGGATAGTTCTTGGAGTGAATTTATACTCTTTCAGAACAGTAAGGACAAGGGGACATGTCCTCTCTATCCTCATTGTGTCCATCTCTTCTATTTTGATATAGTAACCAAATGCTACCATATGGTACATGAGCATCAGGTTAACAGTGGATAGTTGGAAACCAAATTGATAGATATTCAGGTGAGGGAATTCATGCTCCCCTTGTGTGTTGTGGAGGAAGTTTGGTATGCAGTTTTCTCTGGATTTTCTTTATTCTTTCCTCGTGTACACTAACAGAGTGATGGGTAAACATCATTCAAGGAATGGTCATTGTATCATTACAAGTGGCAGAACTTCAACGTTTCAACTGGGTGTAGTTGGTGAAAAAAATCCATTTTTCTAACCAAAATGATATCGCTTCAAGCTTTTTTTTAGCCTTGTAATCCGTGTTCCAGGTCCCGAGCCGGATCGATTCTGGGTCAGGTCATATAATCATAGGTCTTATAACCATTACACGTACAAAATATTTTAAGAAGAAAGAAATATAAATAGCAAAGACATACTATATGAGGGTAAGTACAAATAAGCAGTTAAGTAGCGTATATAAATAGCAAAGACAGACACCAGATGAAGTCACTCCTCACCTGTACAAATCCAGCCCCAGCAACCATCGCCCTGTGACGGGGCCACACACCATATGTCCCACGGTGATGCATGATCAGAAAATGCCGATGAAGGCGCTATATTTTAAACGACAAAGAAGAACTGCTAACTTACTCCAGGTTTCAAGTGAAGGAGTTGGTGTTTATTTTAGGTTTGCAATATTGAATAGCTGGTTTTTCCAGATTTATGTGCTTGTGGTTATGGACATTGGATTATCAGATGTACATAGTTAAGGGAAATCCGCATTGTTGCTATCAGTTACGGTACAAGAAATGGGAGCAAGATAGGCTATATTGGGATAAAGATTTTGAGACATGAGATTTAAGACATTTTATTTTATGTTTCTAATCAATATCTAATTATAATAAACAAGCTCAATGTCATAACCAAGCAATCTAAGTGTAATATCTGTTAGGGGTGGGCATTGATTCAAATGGTCTGGTCTGGACAAAAAAATCTTTGATTCAAATGGTCTGGTTTGGATAAAAAATTCCTAACCGAATATTTTTTTTCTAATTTTGATTTGAACTGAACCGAATAAATGAACTAAACTGAATAGTTTGTTTTTACATTTATTAAAATTATACAATTAATGAGTCTTTAGTTAGTTTTTTTTTTATAGATTTAACGAGTCTTTAGTTTATAATGAGTTTTTTTTTTTTAATTGTTTCTAAAATATGAAACCAAAACCGGATAAAATTGGTTTTTAAAAAAAAAAAAAATGACTAGAATTATCCAACAAAATCAAAAAACCATTTAATTTAGTTAATTTCGTGCAAGTTTTTACAAATATTTTGGATAATTTAATTAATTTTCTCACCCTTGATGTCTACAACTATATCCAATTTAAGACATTTTTATGATTCGAAATTCTAACTTGTTCTGCAGGTAATCATGATTTCTTTTGATACGAGATACCTTAGCAGTGGTAGATTCAATCTTCAACATTAATGAAAAGGATCTTGCCTGTATAGCATGTCTTTTAATTTGGTTTTTCCATAATTTTGAGCTGAAATGAAGTCGGGTTAAGATCGCATCATGATTATAAGAAACAAGCAAAATGTTGCCAAGCTGCTCCATTCCCATTTTTGAAGAACTCCTTAATGAGCATTGTCAGCATCCACAAAAAAGACAGAAATTTGACAATTGACAATCTACTGTATACACTCTCCGTGTCAGATCAAGTTAAATTAGCCAACTGAGTCTTCAGAATCTCGTGCTGCTAAGCTGCTCCATTGCCATTTTTTTCGAGTTTCATGAGGCTCTTTGTCAACCAAATTGCTGTTTCTCTTGATGACACAGCTTCTTCGCTGAAGGGTCCTAGTACTCCTGATAGCTCCTCATACCTTTCCTGTCTTAGCAAATTTGCACAAATCTCTAGCAGTGATTCCAGAGCATCTGCCCTTTGCAGGCTCTGAGGATTCCATTCAATCTTTATTTCATCACCATGTAGGGAAGTCAGTGAACTGATCAATGAGATGTCACTCGGGGTTCTGTTCATTTCCTTTTGTCCAACATCATTTCCGCAGGGCGGTTTTGATGGTGTTGATTTCATTTCTGTTACTGCTGGGAGTTTGCAGAATTTGGGTTCCAATTCCATATCATGTCCAGTTTTGTCACCCATCGCGGATGCCGATGCCTTTTTGTAACCAGAAAGGCCAACATAGCCTGTTGAATCTTCAGACAGCTTTTCCATTCTTTTGCAAATCCCAAGACTAGCATTTTTGAATTCCATGCTAGCTTGTCCAGCTCCACAGAGCTTCTCTTGGACTATTTGTGACTTCTTAGAAGCAATTTCTGTCTTCTCGTCTTCAGGGTGAGTCCTTGCAATACTTGCTGAAGAGGTTTCAGAGTTGGCACTCTCGGTTTGTTCTGCACTGTTGTACAAATCACTGGCTGCTACTTTTTGTTCAAAAGCATCCTGCTTAAAACATCTGCACCCCTTTGATGGACTTGCTTTCAAACCTATGTTATTCTTGTGAACACTAGACTTGTTAGGTAACCGGGTTCCTTTTGGTTTATCCAGGAAGCTGTATTCGGACTTTACAGGGAGGAACACGAGAGATAGATTTTGGCATTTAGCAAGATATGGCTGCAGATGGGGGTGCCTCAACAACTCTGCAGCCTAATTAGGACAACGCAAACATTAATGAGAATAATCTTTCATAATAAGAGAAGAGAAGCAGCAAGGGCATCTCAGACTCACTGTTGGTCTATGTTCTGGGCTCTTTCTCAGCATGGTTTTGATTAACTGTTTTCTGCAGATAAGAAGCTAACCCTTCAGTTGTATTTTCCTTGATATAGTGCATATGCATAAGAGGTTACAGAGAGTATGACTTACAATGTGGAGGAATAAGCAGCTGGGAGTGGAGAAATGGAAGAACGATTTATCTTATTAATCAGTCCAGCCATATCCTGTGCATAAACATAGTAAAAGTTATCGACCATGTATCAGAAAAAGTAAGTCTAATGTTTGTCCGAACAAGGTCATGTGACGCATACATGAGCTCTAAATGCAGGTTGATGTGCAGCTATCTCAAACATACAGCAACCTGTAAAATCATAGAAAATGTGATTTCAAGAGATTATGCTACCAGGTTGGAAAATTTAACAAATGTGTCAGCAGGATTTTCATTACCTAGAGACCAAATGTCCGATTTGTAGCCATAAGGTATGTCTGCAAGAAGTTCAGGACACATATACTTGGGAGTGCCTACAATCTACAGAAATAACAAGCTGTATTAGTCAACTGTCAGCATTTCGCAGGAAAGTTCAGATAAACAAATGATCCTCTTTGTTATGCCACCAATGGCAGAACTAGCAATACATAGGAGCTTGGCACAATCGGACCAGATCGATAATTGAACCATTACCGTGGATGCAAGATCCTCCTTGTTCAACAATTTTGCAAGTCCAAAGTCACCTGGACATGTACTGTGAGATAATACAGTTTCTGTGCAATTGAAACAAATAAAATGTTAAAGAGTTCTGTGTATTTGCATCCTGACCTAGCTGGATGTTGCCATCTTTCGTAAGGAATATGTTAGAGCACTGGCATTGGAGAGTGGATTCATATCAGAATGATGTTATGAACAAGTTTTTTCAAATGAAAATTGCTACTGAAACATACTTTTAAATCTCTGTGAAGGACACGATTGGAGTGGAGGTAGTCCACAGCAAGCAACAACTGTGTCAGCCATTTGCAGAGTTTCTGGAGTAGAGTTGGAAAATAATTTGCATTAGATGCAAAACTAACATGAGAAAGAAAATTGTCACCAAGGACTTTAGTTTCTTGTAGATATTCCACATGTTCTTTACCTCTTCAGGAAGATACGTCCCTCTAGCTTTCTTTATCATCTGAGCCCTGTAGCAACAGTATCAGGTTAAGCATAGAAGGTAAGGATATAGGTTTCCATGATTAGGAAATTCACAAAATTGAGTCTGGTTCAAGCATTGAATAAAAAATCAACATGCATGGCAAGGCAGTAGCTACTACTGCATGGATCTGTGTCGTCCACACTGTGTGCAGATGGTGGGGATCTGTGCAACCACGCAGTCGCAACCCCACCACGCAAAACCCTATTGGCAACGTGTGTTTTAGTACGCACTTTGAAATATCTAGGATCTTGCATGCCAATTCAAGATTGAACTCAAATTTCTATACTATAGTAACTTACATGTCTCCTCCCGCACAGTAACTTGTCACGATGCATACATAGGATTCCTGTAAAACATAGGCAGAGAGTGATGATACTATTTTTGGTACTTGGGAGAGATGATTTGCTCAATAAATTTTCCTTCTTCTGTTTCCCCCTCAGTTGTGAGGTAAAACCAGTGTAAACAATAGCAGATTGCTAAAGGGGTACCTTTTCCACCCATGAATCTTTGTACTCCACGATATAGGGATTATTCAGCTTCGATATCAAATTCATCTGCATCATATACCATCAGTAACCAAGTTATATTCCTCAGTGCAATGCATGAAAAGATAGCAGAGTTGAATAAATGGTGAATTGAGCAGTTTTCAGGAGGCTGATGGTAACCTCTTGATATGCTGTTTGCTTGAATTTTTCTGTTTGTTTAGCCAAACGAATCTTCTTCAATACATACCTACAGAATACAGGTAGATTTCATTTAACAGTGTACTGTAACCAAACATAGTTAATGAAGGAAATGGATTATGGATCCATGTCACCCATGACGGGTCAACAGGGATCATGATCTCATGTAATGGAAAAGGGGGGAGGGAAGTTATCTTCAACACAAACTGAACATTAGAGTTACATTTGGTTAGTGTTCCAATATAGAAAACACATATACAAAAGGGATAAAAATATATTTAATCGGAGGAACAAAGATAGATAAATAAAATAAATTATATTTCTTTGTCCCCACTATTTTTTTTTCTCGAGATAGTAACTAAATACTATTTACATAATTCAAAGGATTCCGAGAATTCGATAACTTGAGAAGAAGAGAGAGGATAAAAGTGTTTGTAAACTTTTCTAAGGAATTTGGCATTCAAGAAGGAAAACCAAAAACTCCTCCATACTCTGAAAAGTATCGGACGCTGCAATTCAAATACATTCAGTATGTGAATATTGATTATGATTCATGTTTAGATAATATGTGTTCATGCTTAGACTAATGATTGAATTTGCATGAGACATTTCACATGAAAATAGATTTTGATCCACATATTAGTTTTTCCAACAATAATTTTCTGACAGTAAATCTTCCAAGATAACTTGGCTAAGCTGGATCATATGTCATGTCAGATTTCTGAAAACAGCTTTATACGGCAAAAGCATATTTATTCTGTAACAATTAGAGCAGGAGGAAATACATGAAATATGTGGGCCTAATCACACTTAATAAACAGGTGACTGATCCTTTCAATTATCTCTCAAAGGGCAGAGCTAAGAACTTTATTTGGCATTAACTAACCCTCGCAAGGCATCCACAGTAACATCCAGCTCTTCAGTTTTCACAGAAAAGCTGCATGATATTAAGTAAACAATGATCAATTTTAGTCCCTTGTATCCTTCCCAAGTATCTTCTTCTTCTCTCCTTTTTATTTCTGTTTCTTAGTGGAGCAAGACATGACTCAAATTGAGCCCATCAGGCTACCCCTTTCCTGAACTTGCAGGGGAGAGTTCTCTTCTACTGACCCCTCTTTTTGAAGCGCGAACAGAAACAAACATGATACCTGATGAAATTTAACTGCAAGGAAGATTTGGCAGAGAAACTCCATACCTTTTATTCTCAAATTTATGAAGAACAAGAAATGCAGCTCCAAAAATTCCTCTTCCAATTTGCTCTATAACTCCATAATCATCCATCTTTGATACCATTTCTTTGTTCTTAGTCTCCATGACTAACTTCAATGCTGAGCAAAGTAACACAACTTTAAGCTATATATCATCCACTAGCCCCTCCAGCCTGTGCACCTCATTGACTGCTACATGTCAAGCAAGCCAGAACATTAAATGGCTACAAGCACCATTAAACTGAATTCAAGACCACAACAGAAACATTAACTGTTTGCAGAGGACAATGTCACGGTATAAGCTGTGTGGTTCAGAGATCACAAACAGGAATCATGCTACAACCATGAAGACAGTGTGCTATAAATTCTGCATTTACACCACACAGAACTGCTCAAGAATTACCCCATAAAGAGTTAAAAAAAAACCCCTTCTAAACAGAATCCTGACTTGTCATCTGAGCTCAAGAAAAATGTGTAAGGAAAGAAACTGAACACGTTGAATGTTAATTTTAAATTCAAAAGGAGGACCAAATTTGAGGCAAAAGTTTAGTTTCCTGCCGTGACAGGTATGCCAACCACAGTTTTGAAATAGAAAAGAAAGCATAGCCTTACTTGCATTTTGGGACTCCCAGCATATCATTACTGCCATGGGTGGTTGGTGGGTCACTATCCTCTTAACTAAAGGTTTATTCTATAAATCAAACATCTTTTGACAAACTTAAAAATGTGTCTGAGTACATAGATAGCCTCAACAGATTTTTATATCACTTTTATGCATAATTATTAAACTTAGCTTGTCCAATCTGGCTATGCCCAACAGGCAAGTTTGGGACTTGACTGATCCGCACGTGATTGAGGTTAGGTGTTCAAGAAAAATTAACTCATACCTGATCTAGTTGACCTGACGAGTTAATATTCGACGCGATGAAAACCTAGTAAAAAATTAGATTGTTTTTATAATTTTTTTAAAAAACAATATCATTTTAACTTTAAAAAATTAAAATAAAGTTGTTTTGATTGACTTGAGTTAATCTGTCTAATCCATAACTCGAATCAAGTTTAATTACTGTAATTTTATATCTTAATATATTTTCTAAGTATCCCTTTTCTTCCGCATTTGATAATGGATACCTTTCAAATCATACTTTTTTTTCTTAAAAATGAAATTTGTTTTGTAAGAAATGTTATCATAAGTACTCTACCGGAAGTTCTAATTGAGGAATCAAGATGGACACAAAAATTTGTTGGAGGATAAAATTGTTACTGATCCAAAATTTAGGGGGCATTTTGTTGGTTTGTCCAACTTTTCTCTTCTTATCTGGGCTACAACAGGATGCCTTGGCTGTTGTTTTTCTTCCCTCCATGGCTGCATTATCTACACTGTTTTGGAGCTTTTAATGGGCTGAAAAACCTCTCTTGTACCCATGCATTTTGACATCAATTCAATCTTGTTAATTCTTCATCCATGTGGTAGGGCCATAGCTTTTTGTACCCATGCTTGGATTCACACGCCACACCTCCAGGAATTCTTCCCATTAAGAAGGATATGAATGAATGGTCAATCAAGCAGCTGATATATAAAAAAAATGGACTTTGAATTTTGAGTTTTTATAATAATTTCTTGGTGTATGCTATCAGTGTAAGTTCATTTTAATCATTCTTCAATTAACCTGATTCGATATCCATAGTTATAAAGTTTGGTTCAGAGTAGCACGGGTCAACTTATAATTAATTTTTTAAAAAAAATTAAAAAAATAGGATTATAGAAGGTTAAATTTTTATATTTTTTATAAAATTTAGTTTAATTTAAGTTTAAAATTGACGGATGAGTTTCATAATTAAGATTTTAATAGTAATAAAACAAGTAGCATTGAACTGGGATTAAAAAGAAACCTTTTGTGATATTATTTGTTTGCTGAAAAGGGTTTAATTATTCTCCTGATTTATTTATATTTGACTACATTGTAAATATATGGTCAGGGTTCACTTTCAGTTAAAAAAAAGAAGCTTTAGGTGGAAGAAAGTGTTTTCCAATTTTCATGGAAGATAAAAACTATTAACTGTATCTTTGCTAATTTTATTTATTTATTTACAGATCGGGTGGTGTCTAGAACTAAAGAATTCATAGAAAAAAACATTTTCACTGTCTATGTCAACAGCGTCAGCTTGGTAATAATGTCAAGGAAAAAAAAAAACAAATTGTACATATGAGATTTTTTTTTTGTTTTTATTCGAGTATATCATTTTAAAGTATTAGATTAGTTTTATTTGGAGTTCGTGGTTGTCCTTTTTAATAAAAGTGTTTTTTTGGGGATTGAACTTGTATTCTCATTCTTGTAGGAATATAATAATACATTAACCGCTAGACCAACACTTCATTGATATACATGAGATGATTAAGCAAAACCATTTTTCATGATAATAAAAATATGTGTAATCATCTAGTAGGTAATCCAGTGGTAAGAACTTGGGACT
>Ga0307517_10005675_pt1 | contig 18709 bp, 14 predicted proteins | sample 23_EM_MG_FD_194515 | JGI IMG/M metagenome (GOLD analysis project Ga0307517, IMG submission 194515) | Populus trichocarpa ectomycorrhiza microbial communities from riparian zone in the Pacific Northwest, United States - 23_EM | ecosystem: Host-associated > Plants > Roots > Unclassified | place... | reverse complement strand
TTTATTATTTGAATTACTATTTTATTTTTAATTTTTCATGATTAAAATTTTTGTTTGTCATGATGTCACTGTTTTCTAAGATCAGCATGATTTAACTTGCGGGAGAAAAATCTAGTCATAACACTAAACACTCTCGCAGAATAACGAGTGGGCAGAATAACAAGTGGCATGCATCTAAAAAAGGGATATACTATGTGACATCCACTTATGAATACTTGACACATTTACATATATGATATAAAATATGTTTATGTAAAATATATTTAAAAATTGTTTTTTAAAAAATATGAAATATATTTATGTAAAATGTATTTAAAGCCCTAATATTTGTCGACATATGATGAACTCCCATAATGCGTAAATATATCTTGCATTTTGATTCTTGCATGATTTGTACAAGTTATAGAATGATTACACATAAATTGAATAATAATTTAAAAATTAGGATTTTTTAAACTAATAACTCTAATTTCATGCAATTAGTTCGTTGTTCTTTGCAAAATTAATTGTTTTCTTAGCCAAACTATCTATAATATTAATCACTGGTGATAAAATATGACATATCATTATTCTTTATTATGCTTAAATAAAATAAAATAAAATAAAAACAATATTTAAAGATATCCAGATTTTTCTAGAATTAATGACGAGGAACTTTACAAAATTAAACTTGATAAAAAGAACATTTTGATAGAATCATAAATTTTGATAGAGTTCATGACTTCACATATATAGTTATTTTTTATTCCATTCTTGCCTTCATATGTATACTTGTTTTTGTATCATTAGAATTTTCTTAAATAATAATAATTAAATGCTAAAATATCATTATTAACTTAGACTTGTAGATTTATAGATTTTTTTTTTTAATTTCCTCTTCTACTCTCTGTCTCTCTCTCTCTAAAGATGATCATTTTATCATCTTTGTTTTCCTCCCTTTCTTTCTCTCACAAGAACTATCCTTTTTATGAGCACTTGTAGATGATTTATTACCGGCAACAACATAGTTTTTTACTTAAGATATTTTTTTATAATTATTCTGGATCTAGTACTATAAATCTGATGTATTTTAGTTTTATTTTACTATTTAACCGATTTTCTTACTCCTTGTGAGGTTATTTTCATTTTTGTACGGTTTGCATGTCCTATACGTGAGTTTGTGGTGCTAGAAAGAAGGTTTTTTCAAACATGTTAGTACTTAAAAACACAAAAACTAACATGACTGAATCTTTTAGATCAAGATCCATTACTTAGATTTAAGCAATATAATGATTATTTTTCTATTCTAAAAAAACATTGAACTACCTATTTGAAATAATAAGATCTTTTCATAAGAATTCATTAGTTATTATTATATTAATAGGGAACAAATTGATATTTTAATCATTTTAAAGCATAGTAAAATAATTACATTATCTTTAAAAGCAAAAATAAAATAAAAAATAAACTATCATCGAGGGGCTTTTTGTATTTTTAATTTTTAAAACATAGTCAATTGACTAAATTACCTTAAAAGTCAAATTTTCTTTAACTCACGTCCAAGGGTTTTTTTGTATTTTTATTTTGGTTTTTTTTTGTTATAATCAAGTAGACTAATAACAATTTGATATTAAAAAAAAATTAAATATTATTTTAAAAAATAGCTGACACGTGCATTGCATGCATGAGCGCGTGAGTTATGGCTATGCCATTCTGGTGATGCGTGAGGAGGTGTTCGACGACCAAACGATGGCTTCTAAGATGACGTCTAATCATCTTAGTGACCCCTCCATCCCTAGGCAACGCATGTGGGTTACTGACCTCCGGTTTGGTGCCAATGACCTTTTTTTCCCTTATTTTCTCTCTCCTCCTCGATTTTATGCCTAACCTTCCAAATTTCTAGAGCAGCCATTTAATTTGTTTTTTCTTCACATTTGGTCGTTGTTTTTTTTATTACTATTTGTTTTATTTGAAATAATTTATAAAATTAATTTTTTTTTCAATTTTATCTTTTTTTTTATCTGTCAGAATTAATCTTTATTCGTTTGATTGCTATTTGTTTTATTTGAGAAAAATATTAAATTTGATTTTTTTTTATGATTTCATCCACCTTCAGTTTTTTTCCTATTAGGTTTTGACCCTTATTTTTTTATTGTTATTTTTGTACTTCAAAAAATTTGATATTTTTTCTCTGGTTTCATCCTTCAATATTATTGGTTGAAAATTGAGCCTTCTTTATTGAGCGCGGTCTAGGGTTTCATGGGTTTCGAGTTTGGAGATTAACCTAGGTTTAGGAGATTCACTAGGGTCTACTTGGTTTTTTTTTTTTTTTAAGCTTGTGTTTTTTCAGTTTCATCCCTTAACATTTATTTAATTGGAGATTGGGCTCCATTATTATTTTTTATTTGTTTTCTATAGGATTTTTCACTAATTTTTAAAATAACCAGAGTCATCTCGTTAAATTATATTAAATTTAGCTTTTTAAAAAGAAATATTGTTTTTGAATTAAATTAAATTAATTGATTCAATATAAGCATGAGATGTTCTTTGCTTTGACGATACGTACAACCTCTTTCGGCGTTGTCATGCAACATTTTGCAGTAGTGTTAGAACTGTCTCGATGAACTTTTTCTAGTGATGTGGCGGTGTCTATGACAGAGTGATGGTGAGTCTTCAATAAGGTTTTCTTTCTACTCCTCTTGAATTTGATATTGACAGTTCATTTTTTATATTTAATTATCGTTAATTTTTTTTGTTAATTTTATTTATTGATGATGTTTTTTTTAATCATATTATTAAATTAACCGAGTTTTTTGAATCTAATCAAGTCAATTACTTAGGTCTTAATTTTTTCATATCTTCTTTAAAAATAATGGCATTGCCTGGATAATTTTATATATATATATATATATATATATATATATATTAGAAAAAAAATTAACCTGACATTCTAGTTAACAACCAAATCTAATTGTAGAAAAAATTGTAATTGAGAAAATTTCAAAATAGCATAGTTATTAGTGAATTGTTAGGTTAATATACATTGTCCCGAAAATCCCTATCTATTATAATATAATATTTTCATGAGAGTAACTTGTTTTCACCCTATTATTTTAATAAGATTTCAAAAAACCAATTACTAGCAATTGGAATATTGAATTGCAAAGTGATGTTTCATAAATTTGATCTTATAAAGAAATTAAAGACAGGAAATTCATGCATGACATGCCAGTATCGATATATAAAATAAATAATAATAATAATAATAAATAAATAAATCAGCACAGGCCTGAGACTATTGGGAAGGACAAATTATACCTCGTTAGTCGTTCCACATGATGTATCCACAAACCAAAATCAACTGTGCTGAATCCAATTTTGCTTGCCGATACAGACATGCTGTAATTAGTGCCCATAAACAATGTTCTGTCACCAAGATTCTTCATTTTAATCCAATTTAGTCACAATTGTTAGACAAATACTCTGACAGAGTGGCTTAACACGGTCATCCTTATGGGCACTCAACAGCTACTCACTGGAGTCATGTCATATTGGATGATAACAAAAACTTCTAGTTTTTTAATGTAAAGAGGAAAAAAGGGCTTAAAAAACAGAGAATTAGAAAAACAAGTTCTTTATTTAAGAGGCTTCTCCTTCGAGGTCTACCCTCCCAAGGTTCTGCCTTACAACATTACACACAGCCTCTATTTATACTATTTTAAGGCTTTTGCTTACATCACTCATTACATCAGAAAGCACTGAAGCACACTTAATAATACACCCTTATGATACAAACGACAAGCTAGTACAATATTAATATCAACCAATAATAGGTTCATGATCTGGAGAGAGATTCTGATATGATAGGTTATCCTGATCATGAATAGTTTGGACTTGTAGAGCCAACACATAGTCATCATCTGCAATCATTTCCATCTCATGTGGTTCCAGAAGCTGTGGTATGCCCAAAATTATCTACTTGAGTTTTTTGTTTTTGTACTGCATCTGCAAGTCATAGAGATGAGTAGAATATTGAGGGTCATACATATCACAGTCAATTTCTTCATCAGGATCTATTTCTTTAGGCCATATTTCATCAGGAATAATATTGTTCTTAAGGCACACTGTTTTTTGCAAGGTCCTGATGTCCGGGAGGTTATCTAAGGGGTTTTCATACAGGGAGTATGGATGAGTTTTGTATACTGTAGCCTGTGAAAAACTCATAACCAGATTGTCTGCTGAAACTTTGAAGGGCCTGTGGAATATGAAAATAGAGAATTAATGGGAAAAGGCTTGCTTAACAGACTTATTACAAAGTGTACTGCAATGTACTTCAATCCAGCAAGTTTGTGGATACGGCCATTTGGATTTTTCCTGTTGGAGAAGAGAGATCCATTGTGTGGGGTTGTGGAACCAAGTAAGGAACTTTAGAATATAGTACCAAGAGTCTGCCGGCCAAGAAGTCTTGAGAAACTGGAAAGAAAGAAATCAGTGGGAAACTCGATAGCAATATGGTAAAGGTAACAGAAATACCATAAGAAAAAGTAGAGCTCTTTGGGGAACAATCAAAAGGTTTGAAGGTGTAGAGATGAATGAAAGGATATTTAGGATGGATGCCTAAGCTTTCGAAATAAAGGGAAGACATATCATAGTTGAGAAGAAGGTAGTCTTGGAGGCTAAATAGTTTATCTCTGGCCTGCAGGTCAATAGTGTGGTTAAGAACCATTTCTTAAGCAAGAGAAGGTAAATCATTTGCAGGGAAGTCTTGTTCAGGAGGAGATGGATTGGAAGAAAAGGACATAAGAATCAGGGGAAGAAGTAGTGTTTGTGATTTGGGTGGTCTGGTGAGCATGTATGGGATCAAGTTCTTGGTTTCTTTTATATGTTCGACGGTAAAGGTGTACTTGAAAAACCACTCTGCTAATCTCAGAAGTTGTGGATGAGGAAGCATCTTGCGCTTTAACTATAGCATTTTTAGAAAAGAGTAATAGTTCATGACCACTGTAAAGTGATAAGCTGTCAGGTGAAACTTAAATTTTTAGATGCCATACTTTACGGCTAAGATTTCTTTGAAAGTGGAGTTGTAGTGGCTTTCTGACTCCTTGAAGGACCCACTATTGTAGCCACATATGTGTCGGTGGCCATCTTTGTCTTCGAGGAGTACAACACTCCAATACTTATCACTAGCATCAGTTTGGAGTATGTGTTGTCCTGTTGATGGAATGACTAAAGCATGCAAAATTTGTGTGGCTGTCTTTAATTGTCTGACAGCTTGTGTTTGCTTTTCTGTCTAAGGGTCCACATCTTTCTTGAGCATGAGCTGAAGTGGCCTTGTCATCTGTGCAACACTAGGGATAAAATTTCTGAGATATTGGACAATGCTCAAAAACTATTGGACTTGCTTTCTCGTGAGGGGCCATCTGGAAACTTTTTGAGTTCTTCAGTTATATGGGTGCTAGGTGTATAAGCACCATCTGCAAAGATCATGCCAAGAAATTTGATTTCCTTTTGACAGATGAGCATCTTACTTTCGGAAAGCATGATACCATGGTGGTGAACAATCTCTGCAAATTGTTTTAACAAAGTAGCATGTGACTCCTCATCTTTGGAGAAAAGTAACACATCATCAATGTAGATTAAAGTTGATCGAAGCATGGGTTCAAATACTTTAATTATGGCCTTTTAAAATAATGAGGGTGCCACTTTGAGACCAAAAGGCATGACTCACCATTGATAATGATGGTCTGGTATGCAGAAACCTGTTTTGTATCGGTCTTCAGGATGAATGCCAAGTTGGAAAAATCCGGCCTTGAGATCAAACTTGGAGAAAATTTTGGCATTGTGAAGGCATGAGAATAATGTCATTATATTTGGCAAGGGGAACTTATCATCTTGTAGGAAATGATTCAAGGGCTGATAATTAATTACCAGCCTGAGCTTGCCTCGTTTTTGTTCATACCTTTTATTAACATAAAAGGCTTCACAAAACCATTGTGAGTCTGTAGGTTCAATTAAACCTTGGGCCTGTAACTGGACACATTCCTCTTGAGCTAGCATCTTGTGCTCAGGATTCATTCCTGAATGACTGGCTTTCGTGGGATTGATGTCTTTATTAAGCTTGAAATGAAGCTTAATAAAAAACTGTGGATTTTGCCATAATAGATGAGAACATTTAGCAAGAAATTCTTGATGAGAGTTTGAACATGAGTGTTGGATTATTTAGGCTTTGATGAGGGCAATGTTTTCTGTGAGAGAGGGTTGGATTTCATAGAGTGAAGGGATAATTGTATATGAAAGAAAATGGGCTTTATACTGAATACCACGAAGAAGGATTCTGAACTTGGATTTGAAGTAAACATCAAACCCAATAACTAAATCTTTTCCAGGTAAAAGAGAACCAAGGACATGGGTTTTGACTGAACACTAGGGCAGGATTTGTATGGTAATAGGCTTTTTAGTTTTGAATTGGGTGCAGAAGACTTGATTATCGGCGGCCCGAAAGTATTCTTTATGGGTGACCCAATAATGAGGTGGAAGAACTTTAGGGTTAAGAATGGTTCTGTGGGCTCCTGTGTCAAATAAGGCTATGGCTTTGATGGGCTTAGCATATGTGGATGAAAGAATGGTAACAAGGGCTAAAGATATTGGATGTGAAGGGAAAATGGTAGGTTGGGCTTGGTAGAGTTCATAGATCTCATCATAAGAACTTTCATCTGCTACAACAGCTATGGTATCAGGAGTGATCTCATTCGTAAGTGAGAATAAGGATTCAACTTCTTCATTAGCAGGATTGAACTTTGAATTTTGGGCCAGAAAATCAATTAACTTTAATGATTGGGCCTTTTTTTGTGGACAGGTTTTTTTCAAAGTGACCTTTGCGCTTATAGATGAAGCATCTATTGGAGCTAGGAGTGAAGTGCTTGGGGCGTCTAGTGTGGCGGCGTCTTAAGAACTTCCATTTTTTTGGCGACCATTAAAAGAAGATCGGTGAATTTTCTTGAAATGCTTCTTCTTTTTCATGGAACAATTGCAATCAGCATTATCTGAGCATTTAATCAACAAATCTGGTCGTTTGCAAGCTCGGAGCATAGTTTTATCAGGCTGTAATATCTTGGTAAAATATTTATGTTGATCATATATTTTGTTGAGTGCTTCCAACACCTGATGAAATATGGTGCCGAGAGATTGGTTGTCAATAACTTCTTTTCTGGTTTTGAATAATCTGAAAGTTTCATCAGCCAGATCTCTTGGTATGGATGCCAAAAAGGCATGCTTGAGGTTTGGATCATCAGGACCAGAGAGAATATGGTATCATCGGCATATGTCTTTAAAATATCTTTCAAGATCAGATCTCAAATAGGAACAACACTTCATTTTGAAGTACTCATACCGTGCTATTTCCTTATCATTTAAAGCTTCCTCAAGGAATTCATAATGGAGCCAGCCCAGAGCTTCAGAAAGAGACGCACTGTTCACAAATTACATTTTCCTGTAATCACCTAAGGCATGGAGCCAATCCCATAAGGTGCCAAAGAACTTTGCAGAGAATTGTTATAATGCATCCCTGAGGGTTACGCCGTCCTTGAGCATATAGCTAGTTAGCCATGAATGAAATTCAAGGATTCTGTCTCGTTATTTTACTCGTGGGATATCATCCAGAGTAAAACAACCACCGATACTTGGAGAATAGATATGGGGTTGATAATGGCAAGGATTGAGATTTACTTCATCATCATTGCTAATTGGTTCATCCACACTAACTCTTGTGGTAGAGGTTAGAGTAGGCTCTTGTCGAGTCCGTGATGTTTGAGGATCTGATGTCTGTGCTAGAGGAGGATTAACCATCAGTAATGGCGGCATAGAACAAGTGTCAGAAGAATCGTCTTCAGTAAAAGATTCTTTAGAAGTTACAAGAGTTTCGTCATCAGGAGTCTCTTCTTCAGATGTATTGGCAAGAGGTTCATAGGTAAGGATTTAAGGAATAATCTGTTGGGAATAGGTAGTAAAAAAAGACTGGATAGGGTTGGAAGGTTGGTTTGACTGAATCATAAGTTGATAAGGGTCCTGGAGTCTTGGAAGGTGTCACCAGGTTCATGCTTTTTAGATTTAAAAGAATTAGAAGATGAGGAGATGATAAAGGCTAGTGATCTGGGTTTTTTTAAAGTGGTTGGTACTAGGATTTTCCCTTTATCTTTTTTGGAGAGAGGTTTGAAAAGTTTTTCGGTGTCTGGGTTTCCAAATAGTTGAGGTGTGGTAGGTGGAGGTTGTGGGTTATAGGAAGGGGAATGTTTAGCCCAATAAGGGTCTGGATAATAGGAGGTCATCCTAGTCTGTGGAGGTTCAGGAAATGGTAAAAGCTTAGATTTGGATTTGGCTAATTCAGCCTAAAGAGACTTGAGTTGTATTTTGAGAGATTGAATCTCGTGTTCCTTCTGAAGGTCTACATGTCTTCCACTAGAAGCTCGAATGAGTAAATACTCATGGATGGTAGAGATCTTTTGTTGAATTTCAGGACACAGTTGTTCGAGATGAAGAATTCGAGAATCAACAGAGACTGCCATCTTTTTCAGATTAGTCTGAACCAAGTCAACCTTAGATTCAATTCTATGAAGAACATAATTTTAAGCGATGTCATTTTAACTTTGCCAATTGAGAACTGCTTCGGCTTGGGTGACTTGTTTAGGGCGGCCATCAACATTTACGCCTTGAGGGTTGTGAACTTGTGGAAGAGTATGAACCCTATCTTTGACTTGTTCTTGTAAAGCAAGAAAATCATCATCATAATATCATGTAGGTTAATACATGGAGACTGTGGGGACTTGTTTTGGAGATGCCCAGGAGGAAAGAGTATATTTGACAAGATAGTCAAATTTTCCAGAGGGTTGTCCCAAAGTGTCAATTGTTCTGTCTCCTTGATTGTATCTAGCTTTCAGCTTCTTACCAAAAGATTTTCTTTTTTGCTTGGGGGAGTCAGCGTCCATGTCTGGATTACAACAACTGTCACAATTACAAGTGTCCCAAAAAACATGGTTGTCCTGAGCAAAAGAATAGACGGGGAGACCGTCCTTAGAGAAGGACTCTACAGGTACTGGGAGAGGATCTTGAGCTGGTTGCACCATCGATATAGTGGAGGAAAAGATTCTTGGTGGAGAAGTGGAAGATTCTCCCTTCTTGAAGATGATTTCAACAGTATCATCAGCTTTTTTAGTGAACTCCGGTTCTGTGGATTGTATAGGGATGGAGCTTTGATGCAACTTTTCATAATTGGTAATCCAAGAAGAGGGGAGTAACTTTTGTAAGTCCTCTTTCGGGATTTGTTGCAGGACATGAGTACATATGGCTCTTTGATTGGTATCAACAGTAATAAGCAAAGCATCATTAGTAACAGGGAGTACTAAATCAAAGGAATGATTTTGGACCCGATAGGCCATTTGATAATGAAGAGTGGCTTGATAGGTGTCTAAAACTTGATCAGCATTAGTGATCTATAGTTGGACTTTCAAAAAGTGATGAAGTTGAGGATCATCCAAAACCATATTGAAGTTGGGATAGAAAGTAACAACTACCGTGCCACAATTGAGCGTGGTTTCAAGAGATCCAATGCATGCATGTTGATACTCTGTTGCAACAAGTAAACCTTTACGAGAATAGCACCAAAATGAATATGTGTATATCCTTGAGAAATCCATTGTCCTGGGAATTCATATGGAATTTCAAGAGTAACAAATTATTCTCGAGAAGTAGCAGGAATTTTATGTTAGTCAAAAGAGGAAGCTTAAATATATTATTTTGCCACACGAGAAGGTTGTTTGATGAGAGTTTTAATACTGCGGATAACAGCATAAGACTTTTTGGCAAAAGCATGATAAGGATTGACAAGAGGAAGATCTGTTTCAAAGATTTTTTATGTATCATCTAAAAGGCTAACCTCATAGAGATAGTCAAGTTTAGTAGACGTAGACTGGCGAATGGAAGGGGAAGGGGAAGATGGAAGGAGGAAGAAGAAGTCAGAAGAGAAGAGGGAGGAGGTGAAGATAGGGAAGAAGAGGTCATGGTCACTCACAAACCAGAAGGGTTCTGATACCACAATTGTTAGACAAATACTCTGACAGAGTGGCTTAACAGATCATTTGGTAAACCTCTACACCATCAAAGATTTTAGAACTGTATTTTCTAGAAATAAGAAAACTTAGCAAAATCTCTCCGTCTGAATCCAGCAAACATTCCCTAAAATGTAATGATGAGCATAAAGAACGGTTCTTTTCTCACCCGAAGCTGTGATTCTAAGATGAGAATCAATGGGTTTAATAATTGTTAGAGTTCCTCGTGGACTCAAAACATAAAACTTTCCCTTGAACCCAATTCCATAATTAGTAAATGGCTTCGACAGGATGACTTTGAACAGTTGGGATCGATAATTCTGCTTGGTCAAATCTAATTGGTCAATGGGTTCGATAATTGTATAAGATTCCGTCAAAAATCTAATTGGTCAATCTAGTAATTCGCTAATTTGAGATTTTGTATTAGTAAAGTAAGTAAAAAAACCTTCAAAATATATTTTTATTAAGGTTTTATATCTTCATATTGCATTTAAAGTATCATAAATTTTCTAATTTAAGCATATTTTATAATAACAAGTCCGATAATATAAAATATCTTTAATTTATGGTAAATGTTCATTTTAAATGCAGGTTTACAAAATAAGTATATCTCACAATTCAAAATATTGATCAACGTGTTAACTATTGAAATTAAGGAAACAAAAGGAGGGTTAAGCTTAGAGAAGAAATTCTAGTTGGGTTGGTTTAATTCTAACTAGATCACTATTCGGTTTTTGGATCATAACTGAAGTTGTAGACCTTGGATTTAGGTGTGGTTTATCTTTATGTAAAGCTAAGACATAGACCTAAAACATTTTATGAAGACCTTGGAAAGCTGAGACAAATACCCACAACTTTTATGAAGACTATTTTTTAAAATTTTGATGTTATCAATGATGTTTTGTCCAGCCACCAAAGCAATAATTAGTCACCAAATCAATAGTTCTAAATTTTGACCTGTAAAAAGAGGCATTTGCCATACATTTATACATCTTGGTTTTTAAATCAAGAACATGCTCTTGCTTTCTTTTTTTGTATTTTTGTAATGTTCAAGTTTTATTTCATGTTATAATCTCATTAATTTCTTGTTTATGTTTATCATGTCCTTTATTATACTTAGTTGATTTATATCATAGCTATGTTCTTATCTTATTTATTTATTTTTTCTTCTTAATCATGTTAAGTATATTTTTTTCAAGGTGAAAAAGTTACATTAATAGTATAAAAATAAGTATAGTATAAACTCAACATGGACTATAATATTTAAATTCAAGAAGTTTTGCTATTAACATATGTTATAATTGTTATCTTAATCAATCCTAATACCCTACTTGTTAAGTGGTGAGTCTAGATCCATGGTGTATAACTCTTGACACAACAAATACTTGATTCTTTTATAGCCTGCTGTATGGATAACTGACACCTAAGCTATGAAAGGATCTCAATTTATTATTGATATAAGTTAGTACTATGAATACTTGACAACATTTACAAGTATTTACGTTATTCAAATAAAATAATTAATATGATAATGTTAATAACTTAAAATAAGTCATCAATGATAAATCATATGATTGAAACCTTCTTTGTTTGTGGTTTTCAGTTGAGTAATAAAAAGAATTTGGACTACTTATTATTTAACGAATTTTTCTGTTAAATAATAATTACACTATATTAATAAATAAATAAAAATATAAAAGGAGCTTGAGTGATTCCTGGTTTTGTTTTAGTTGTTTTTAAACAAGGATATATCATGGAAAAACTCGAAATTGAACGTAAGCGAGAAGGAGAAATAGAGGGGAAATTGAAAGGTTATCTCGGTGAGAATGCCGTGGATGATGAACTTTAGATGCTGTTGAATTCTACCACCAGTTCAAAACAAAAATCTCAACATCCGTGATAGGTTGGGATGAAATATAGCCCATCATTGCTCTATGTAGGAAGTAAGAACTTGGATGATGTTGAATATTTTTAATGTAAAAAAAATTTAAATTATATGAGAATTAATATAACATGAGTAATTACCGTGGTGAGTTTAAAAGTAATTTATATGATAAATAAAAATATAATTTGATTTAAAATAAATATTTTAAATTAGATTTTTTAATAAATATTGAGACATCAATATATTGGATCAATTCAAGTCAATACGAGTTAACTAATTAATCTAAATATCAAGTTATGAGATCATAATAACCTTATAAAAAAATCAAAACAAATTATGAAACTCAATGTTTAAGGATAAAATAAAAAAAAGCCTAAAAAATAACTTGAGTATATCCAAGTTAACCTGTTAAACTTGTGATTCGATTTATGAAACTGGGATAACACAATAAAAATAAAATTGAGATAATTTATGAAATTTAATTCTCAATTAACTCGGTGTTGAAAGATAAAATTAAAAAAAATTAATTAAAAAAGAACATAAAAAACAACCCAACCAAGATTAACTCATCAAACCCATGACTCGAGTTATGAGATTAAGATAACCTTATAGAAAGATAACTAAAACAAATTATGAAGTCTAATTCTCAATTAACCCAATGTTAAATGATAAAATCGACAAAAAAATAAGTCAATTAGAAAAATAAAAAAATCAAGTAAATTGAGTTAACCTATCAAACTTGTTATTCGGGTCATGGGTCTAAAATAACCTTCTAAAAAATAAATTATAGAAATTATGAAGCATAATCTCCATTAAATATAATGTTGAAGAATAGAATTAAAATTGAAAAAAAAAAAAAAAATTAGAAAACAAAAAACAATATTGCAATGAATAGAGTAATGTGAGAAGAGGTAAAATAAAACCCTCCCATCCTTTAGTTTTTTTTTTAATAATGTTAATTGTGTTAATGTTAGTAAATTGTTTAAATATGAAAAACAAATATAGAGTTTGTTTAGATGCATTAAAAATATTATTGTTAAGGTGGTTTAGAGGTATGAAAAACATTGTTTTTAAGGTTTATATTTGTTTCACTTAAATACAGCACCTCCAGGATATAACCAAGCTATCTAAACATTTGAAAAAATAAATAAAAAAAGACAAATAAAAAAATATGTTTGTTTTGTATATATTTTTTTCTGTATAGTAATAAATTTATATAGATTTAAAACATTATAACTGTTAATAAAATTATATGACTGTTGAAGAAATAATTATATTTTAAATTAAATTGAATAACTATTTATTTAATTTTATTCCAATAGTTATAAATATCAAAATTAATTATAAAAATTAAAATAAAATAAAATAATTAAAAAAATAATCTAACAGATATAATTATAATATCAAAAATGTCAAGTGCTATATTTTAATATTATAAATATTTATAATATCAGAAAACCTAATAGTAAAGCTCTTCCATCATAATTTTTATTTAATTTACTTTATTAAAAAAAACATACATTTATAAACACATAATTTTTTTTTTATTTCTAACATGGGATAGATAATAGTTTTTTATTTGTTTACGATCTACACAAACAAATTATTAATTAATGACTTGGTTCACGGTACAGAGAAGGCTGAGTCTAGGAATTGAACAAGTCAATTGTCAAGAAGTTTCTTTATATGACATGTTGAGACGGCAGCGTATCTTGAACGTCCTACAACCATTAAATAATGCTAATTATAAGACTTTTGTTTTGATGTTTTAAAAATATTTTTAAAAATATTTAATTTTTTTATTTTAAATTAATATATTTTTTTTATTTTTTTATTATTTTAATATGGTAATGTAAAAAATAATTTTTAAAAAATAAAAAAAATATTTTTTTAAATAAAAAAATAATTTGAAAAACAACAATGAATCACACTCAAAAGCTTTTCACTTGGCTACAGAATTGACAAGTCATTAGGTCCACGCAGTGCTTGGAAATAAACATTTCATTAGCATGCAAATAAACGTCACAGACACGCTTATACCTGCCCTTATTAACGAAAGAAATTCTGCAATTTTCCGAACCCCCAAACATTGTCTGCAGCACTACAATTTCAACTTTATGGGAAAGCTTCCTGTTCCATTTCTTCCTTTTGTTTTCTCAACTTTCTTCACACTAACAATCCCTTCTGCCATGGATTATCTTTCAACGTCACCAGCTTCAATGCTAGCGATCAAAGCATTTCATACGAGCAGGACGCATATCCCGCAGATGGAGCTGTTCAGCTCACCAAAAATCTAAGAAATGCTAAAATGACTTCAAGTTCCGGTCGAGCGTATTACAAACCGATGCAGCTTTGGGACGAGGCCTCGGGGAATCTTACAGACTTCACTACCCATTTCTCTTTTTCCATCGATTCGCAAGGTCGAACTACATACGGAGATGGATAGGCTTTCTTTCTTGCGCCAGAAGGATCAATGCTTCCGCCTAATCTCTCTCAGGGTGCAGGTCTAGGTCTTCCAAGGAGTGATCAGCCACGAAACACAACGGCTAATCAATTTGTTGCTGTGGAGTTCGATATCTTCAAAAATAATTTTTATCCACCAGGCGAGCAAGTAGGTATTGACATCAACACTATGCAATCTGTAAATTATATTACTTGGCTATGTGATATTAGTGGAGGGAGAAGAAATAACGCTTCGATTAGTTATAATTCAAGTACACATAATCTGAGTGTCGCCTTCACTGGTTATAGAAATAACACTGTAGAAATGCAATTCCTTAGTCAAATAGTTCGTTTAAGGGATTACGTACCAGAAACAGTTATTTTTGGTTTTTCGGCTTCAACTGGAGCTTTAAGTGCCCTACATACCGTTTACTCGTGGGATTTTAGTTCAACCCAAAGGCCAGTAGTGAAGATCGAGTGTCCATGGTGCAGTGGGTTTGGGGGCTCTATGGTGAAGGAAAGCTACTTGAAGCAGTTGAGTACCCAAGACTATGCGGAGATTTTAACAAGACGCAGATGGAACGCTTGATGATTGTCGGCCTTTCGTGTGCTCATCCAGAACATCGTAGACCCTCAATTCGGCAAGCACTTCACGTTCTTAATTTTGATGCTCCATTGCCTATTCTCCCATCAAAGATGCCCGTGCCGTCATATTTCGCCCCGCCAATACCTGCATCTTCACTTTCAATAATGTCCTATGGCCTTGCAGATTCTGAAGGAGGGATGAACAAATCTTCAAGTTACAGTTACAACACTAATTCTTCCCAGTTCACCACATCTTCTTCAGCATCTTCTGCATCTGCCATGCTTCCACACGAAGGCTAAATTGATGACCAGTGTAATTAATTTGAGATTCTTATCCAGTTAAAACATTTAATTTTGCCCCTTTTATTGTACTGATCAATTTTGACGTCTTTTCTGAAAATTGATTTTCTTTGAAACTGAGTACAAATTCATGTAGAATTCTTAATCAATCCAGTTTTTTTAAAAAAAATTAAAAATTAAAAAACAAAACTCAAGTAAACGATTAACTCAACAAACATGTGATTAGAGTCATGAGATGGAGATAATCTCATCAAAAACAAACCAAAACAAATCATAAAATCTAATTTTTAATCGATCTAATGTTAACTTATAAAATTGACAAAAAAAAAATCAATTAGAAAAAGAAGAAAAAAAGTCAAGTCAATAGAGTTAATCCATCAAACCTCCGGTCCGGGTCATGGGTCTAGGATAACCTTATAAAAAGTGAATTGAAAAAAACTTATGAAGCACAATCCCCAATAAATATAATGTTGAAGAATAGAATTGAAATTAAAATAAAAAATACAAATTAGAGAAAAAAACATTATGGCAATGAGTTGAGTAATGTGTGGAGAGATAAAAGTAAAACCCCCTCCTCTTTTATTTTTTATTTTTTTGTTAATAATGTTAATTTTGTTAATGTTAGTAAACTATTTGGATACGAAAACAAATATAAAGCTGGTTTAAAGACGTGAAAAACACTGTCTTTAATATATTTATTTGTCCCACATAGATATAACACCTTCAAGATAGAACCAAACCTTCTAGACCTCTAAAAAAGTAAGATGAAAAGACAAAGGAAAAAATATGTTTGTTTTGTATACATTTTGCTATGTATAGTAACAGGTTCATATAGATTTGAAATATTACAATAAAACATTATGACCATCAATAAAACTATATGATTGTTAAAAATCTTGAATTAAACTGAATAACTGCTTATTCAGTTTTATCCCAACAATTACAAATATTAAAATTAATTACAAAAATTAAAAGAAATAAGTTTAAAAAGGAATTAGTAAACTGTTTGGATATGAAAACAAATATAAAGCTGATTTAAAGGCGTGAAAAACACTGTCTTTAATATGTTTATTTGTCCCACATAAATATAACACCTTCAAGATAGAACCAAACCTTCTAAATCTCTAAAAAAGTAAGATGAAAAGACAAAGAAAAAAATATGTTTGTTTTGTATACATTTTGCTTTGTATAGTAACAAGTTCATATAGATTTGAAACATTATAATAAAACATTATGACCATCAATAAAACTATATGATTGTTAAAAATCTTGAATTAAACTGAATAACTGCTTATTCAGTTTTATCCCAACAATCATAAATATTAAAATTAATTACAAAAATTAAAAGAAATAAATTCAAAAACGAATTAATCTAACATATATAATTATAATATTAAAAGTGTCAAACACCTTATTTTGATATTAAAAATGTTCATATAATATTATTAAAAAGCAGACAAGTCCATCATGATTTTCACTTAATTTACTATACAATAAAAATATATATTTATAAACATTTAAAAAATAATATATTTTTTTCATTGTGGAATTTTTTTTTATTGATTTACAAACTAAACAAAGAAATTATTAATTAATGACATGGTTTACACTGCGAAAGAGGCTGAGAGTAAGAATTTAATAGGTTAGGCTCTGTTTGTCTGTTGGAAAGTAATTTCTTTTTGAAAAGTGGTTTTCTTGAAAAATAAATTTCTAAAAAATAAATTATTTTCTGATGCTTGATAATATCATGGAAAATAAGTTGGAAAGTACTTTTCAGTGTTTGACTATATCATGGAAAATAAGCTGGAAAATAAATTGTTAATATTTCTTTTTCAAGTTCATTAAAATAATGAGAACAAATTTTATAAATTAAAAAGTTGAATGACAATAAAATTAAAAATAAATTAATTTTATAAATTATCTCAAATAAAATAAATAATAATCAAAATAACAGAGATCAAATCTAACAGATAAAATAAATTAAAAGATGATGAAATTAAAAAATCTTTACAATTTCATAAATTATTTCAAATAAAAAAAATAAGGACTAAATCTGATAGATAAAAAATTTTAATTAAGAAAATAAAAAGAGAAAACCAAATAATAATCATAAAAATAAGGACCAAAATTGATATAAAAATCAAATTAAATCAAATTCTAAATGATGGAATTGAAAAAAAAATCAAAACAAAATATATAACAATGAAAAGTTTGAGAGCTAAATTTGATATAATTAACAAATAACATAATATTTTTAAATTTTTACAACTTGTAAAAAGTGTTTTTCGATCAAAATATATAAAAAATACTTTTCTAAAAATCAAATTAAATTTTTCTTTAAATAAAAATTATTTTTTATTAACTAATTTTTTTAATAATAAATAAATTTAAAAAATAATTTTTAAAAAATCAATGAAACGGGTCTCAATTGTCAAGTAGGTTTCTTTCCTTGATTTGTTCAGACGGCAGCCTGTCTTGAAAGTCCACTTGAGGCCACAGAAAGGTCCACGCAGTGGTTGGAAATAAACATTTCATTACCATGCAAATTAACGCCACAGACACGCTTATACCTGCCCTTATTAACTAAAGAAATTCTGCAATTTTCCTAACCCCCAAGCGTTGCAGCACTACAATTTCAACTTCCATCATGGTAAAGCTTCCTGTTCCATTTCTTCCTTTTGTTTTCTCAACTCTTTTCACACTAATAATCCCTTCTGCGAGTGGATTATCTTTCAACTTCACCAGCTTTGTTGTTGGCGCCGATCAAAACATCTCATACGAGGAAGCATATCCTGCAGATGGAGCTATTCAGCTCACCAAAAATCTAAGAAATGCTAATATGAATTCAAGTTCCGGTCGAGCCACGTATTACAAACCGATGCAGCTTTGGGACGAGGCCTCGGGGAATCTTACAGACTTCACTACCCATTTCTCTTTTTCCATCGATTCGCAAGGTCAAACTGCATACGGAGATGGATTGGCTTTCTTTCTTGGGCCTGAAGAGCTTCCGCCTCTTCGCTTCCAGGGTGGAAGTCTAGGTCTTTTAAGGAACAATCAGGCACTAAACACAACGGATAATCACTTTGTCGCTGTGGAGTTCGATATCTTCCAAAATTATTTTGATCCACCAGGCGAGCATGTAGGTATTGACATCAACTCTCTGAAATCTGAAAATAATATTACTTGGCTGTGTGATATTAGGAGAGGGAGAAGAACTGACGCTTGGATTAGTTATAATTCAAGTACACATAATCTGAGTGTCGCCTTCACTGGTTATAGAAATAACACTGAAGAAATGCAATTCCTTAGTCAAATAGTTAGTTTGAGGGATTACCTACCAGAAAGAGTTAGTTTTGGCTTTTCGGCTTCAACAGGAGATTTATTTGCCATACATACCCTTTACTCGTGGGATTTTAGT
>Ga0307517_10005674_pt1 | contig 18710 bp, 13 predicted proteins | sample 23_EM_MG_FD_194515 | JGI IMG/M metagenome (GOLD analysis project Ga0307517, IMG submission 194515) | Populus trichocarpa ectomycorrhiza microbial communities from riparian zone in the Pacific Northwest, United States - 23_EM | ecosystem: Host-associated > Plants > Roots > Unclassified | place... | reverse complement strand
AAAACCACCCTCTAGTTACCGTGCTAAGTGGGTGTATTGAGAGGACCGGTTTCTAACTCCATGCACCGTCCAACCTTAAGTGACGCAAGTCTTGGCGGAAAACCGGATAATAGGAGATAATACGGTATGCTACTCTAAAGCGTTTAGGTGTTCCCACCGTGTGCGAAAACATACCCCCTGTAACTTGTACTAGTACCAGGGGTTGTAGGTACAAGTACTTGTAAGTCTGTCGAACCCCCCTCATTGGCTCCAGGCCTTCTGGGCCACTCAGCGAACGGCGTTTGCTCGAGCCTGGCGCCAAGAGTTCGACAGACTTTTTTCCTTCACCAAATTGCGAGGGAACCCACCAATTGTGTGGTCTGGCAACGGTTCATACGCATACAAAGTCAGCCTATGGCCGGGTTGGACAGACTTTTTTCCAACCACTAGTACTTGTAGAATACCATGGAAAACAGGGGGGGTTGTCACACCCCTACACATCATTCCCGGCAAAAACGCACCATGAATCACTCGGTGCCACTGGTATTTTGCCCAAATTTTCTTCAACATAACTGGATGATAGGGAGAGGTTATTTATGGTGGGCTACGAGTAGAGACAGGATAGTTCTTTGCACAGGTTTCACATTTTCGAAGGCATGTTTCTTGGTCAATGGTATTCGGAAGGGTCTCTCGGCAGGAAAATGGTATAATATTGAAAATGTTCACCCCACGGTTGAGGTTTTTTTGACTCAAACCCAGTAAGTCACAGGGCTACGAGGAAAAAGTCTACAGGCTCCACCGGACCAACAACGAAACTGGGCGGGTGACAAAACGGTGACCAATTACAAGCAACTTTCTTCTAATCCTGACCTTGAGGGTTTCCTCTCCTGCCGGCCAAATGCCGGCACCCGTAAAAGCTCGCATGATTCAACGGTGTGCTTTGGAGTCCAAAATTCCCCTCTGTGAGGGGGCAAAGAGAACAGCAAAAACAGAGCCTCTTTCCCTCTTCCAGGACTGGGAAGAAGGGGGACCCCTTGGCCTTATCGTGTCATCCTCAGAGAGGAAAGCCCAACGGCACTGCACAGGGCTCAATTATCTGAGTTTCTGCGGTATTCGTGTCCCGCAGCCCCAGTTTGTCACCCTGTGGTGGATGCTGTCCGGACAGGGGGCAGCCCCATCCCAGCCAATCCCGGGCCTCCCTGCTGGACGCTGCAAGCAGCGATTAGCCATCCCCTCTTTAGGAAAATGCCTACCGCAAGGTATTCGAGCACTGTACTCGAGTAAAGACTTGCCGATTCGCGGTCTCTGTGAGGTCGCTACTCTCGGGATTCAGAGAGAGAGCTTCTTGAGAAGGGTTGGCGCTCTCCTGACATGGTGAAGCCTGAGCGCTGTGGTCATGTTAGATCTCATTGACTTGCAAAACTAAACCTGCCATGGGCTGATGACCCGATCTATCTCCTGGACTGCTGAAACTTTGGAAAATGTGCCACTCCTGTTACCGTAGTCTCTGAGACATAGGGTACTTGTGATAAGCAACATTTGTTAGTTACAAATTCGCGGATATGAAGACTTCAGACCATAACCAATTTTAGCTCTGTTATGATAAATTTAGCCAGTTCATCACGACCAAAACTCTTACTTCATTAATACGGTAGTTTGGGCTGTTGAACTCTGATTTGTTCTGCAGTCTAGCCCGGAGCATGCCTGAGACGAGCGGCACTGGGTAGTGGTGCGCAACTTATTTACATCTATCGATTTTATGGAGTGCCTCACAGCTCAACGATAGTCACAGCTCAACGATAGATTTACGCCTAATTCAAATGAGATTCCCACCAAATGAAAGTAAAAGTTGAAAAAGAGAGGGAAAAAAATGGAGGACTTATTTGCAAATACTTAAAACAATGTATGGGAAAGTCAGAAGGGCGTTTAAAGCATCAGAGGATGTTTAGCAGTGGTTCGTAATTCTTAAATTCACATACAAATAAATCTATCGTTGAGCTGTGAACTACCGGTATCGTTGAGCTGTGAGGCACGGGTATTATTGTCTTTCTCATTTCATAAACACCCTCAGTCGCGTAATTATGACCCAGGTGGATATGCACTGGGCGCCGTGATCGATGCCTGAGATCGCACCGGAAAGGTTTGCAGGACGATGCATGCGACCGACGGCGGGATTGGCACTACTCGAGTAATAAGTCTATGCCAAGCCAGTTGTGATATGATGGATGGCACGTATCTCGCTGTGATTATCACGCGTGGATTGTAATCCAAGAGGAATTTCAAAGTGTGCAGCGGGGAAGGACTGGTCGGATTTTGAATCGGACCAGGCTCACGGGGCACCGAGAGGTGACGGTTCTTGGGTACCAGGGTTACCGTATCATCTGGTGAAAGGGATTGGAGGCAACCGAGCCAACAGGAGGGGACTAAAGAGGCAAATTTTCCACGGCTTAAACATAGGCAGCGGTGGTTGGACAGGTTCAAGAAAATCCTCACCAGCGTTAATCTGGCTTTCGGTAGAATACTGTATTAGGGTGTGCAGCCGTAAGGCCGGCTGTCGAACTTGGGCATTCGTCGAAATTACTATGTGTGTAACCGCTTTTTGTGCAGCTACTTGGCCAATCTAAACTAAATATTGAAAAGTTTGTCGAACTCTCGCGCAGTGGCTAGCGAGGATAGGGTTCTCTGAGTGGTCGTGAAGCTACTGAGCCAACCAGAGGTGTTCGACAGACTTACCCCCGTCGCCCGTGATCCGGATTAATCAGGACTTTTGGAAGGGAGTAGGTTAGTTCATTCAACTTCATTGGTCTAGATGTATGACATTCTACGGTAGTATTAATTTTGCCTTTTCTATCTAGGGCGCGACGTGCTGGGCTCTGTTTGAGCTAATCACTGCCCTGTTTTGCCCCAGCCTCGGGTTGAATATGACATCGAAGCATGAGGGAGAGGGATAGAATGTTTGGGACTGCACGTCCCAGGCCTGAACCCGAAGGTTTGAGTCCGAATTTAGTACTCGAGTACGGGGTCACAATCCGCCGTACGGTCCAATGGCCAAAGTGATCTTGAAATCGCTTAGCCGGATGTCTCACGTTTTCACGAACACTTTTGCCCAGGGACATCACAAGTTTTTACCCCCTGTGTTCGGGTTCAATATGCCTGGGATGTGTAGAATTCTACTCGAGTCTCACAGCAGACAACTTTAGCTAACACTTAATTTCCTGCTTGAGTCTGGCACACCGCTCACCTAGTCTGCTAGTACGGTAACTTTGCTAGTGCTCCGTTCGAGTACCGGTATGGCATTTTCACCTGATTTTACCAGTGCTCCGCTCGAGTATCGCACTCAGCCCTCAGTTGAGATAAAACTAGAGCCTGCCTAGGGAGGCAGCTGCAACCTCCTGCTTGTATCTTAGCATACCGGTAGCATATTTTTAATTTTTATCGTAAAAGGACCGTCCCAGTGTGGTTGCAAAGCCTCCAAGGGCTTGCCCCGCTCCCCCCCCCCCAACTGTCAGCACTTTTGGGGTTCTCAGTCAGCCATCCTCTTCAAACACCCTACCAAGATAGAGAAAATGTCTGGAGATTGCGGAAATATCAACAATTTTAACTGTGCCGACTCTTTCTCCGATGTGTGGAACTCCCCCACTGTGGTCGATGAGAGGTCTAAAATCCTAGCATGGCTATCTCCTCTTGAGCCACGGATGCGGCACCAGGCCGTTCGAACGAACCGGCTCTCCGACGTGGGAGGCTGGCTCCTACAAACAGAGGTATTTCGAGGCTGGTCCGATGTTTCTGGCCAAAATAGGTTCGACAGTGCGACCTTATTTTACCACGGAAAACCGGGGGTGGGAAAGACCTACATCACGTAAGGCCTCTCTCGGAGGAAAACAAAGAAGGATATTGCTAACAAGCTACGATGTTAGTTCCTTAGTAGTAGATACCTTGTGCGGCCGGGCTAGCGAGGAAAAAATTGCTGTTGCCTGCTTCTACTTCGACCTCCCTGCCCAGAAGGAACAGTCTTCGACAAATGTGCTGGGCGCCCTGCTTAAACAGTTGGTTAGTGGGTTAGAAGGGATTCCGCAAGAGGTGCTCAAGGTATATCGCCGCCAGAAGAATCTCATTGGCAGACGGGGGCCAAGACTTCCTGAACTTGTAAAGATGCTCCAAACCGTCTCCTCCTCCCAGTGCACATTTTTGTGTGTTGATGCCCTGGATGAATGTGCGGGGAGGTGTCAGTTGGATGTTCTCAATTCATTACAAATGGTTCTCCAGGGGTCTCCGAGTACTCGATTATTCCTAACTGGAAAAGCGCACACCTTGGGTATGGTTAAGAGGTGCTTTCATAACGGAGTAACCGTTACATGCATAGGTCCTAGCGGAGAGGACATCACCCAGTATCTCCGTGCTAGACTTGACGAGGACACAACTCCCAATGCGATGGATAGAAGTTTGCGGGCAGAAATTCTAAAGATAATTCCAAAGAACATTTCGGAAGTGTACGTGGTGTCAACGGAGCTAGGGCCCTATCTTGAGTTGTCTGCTAACAGATATATATCTAGTTTTCCCCTGGTTTCACTAAGTATCGGGGAAATCCTACGGGAAACAACAATCCATTGCAGGCGGCAGAGGCTCAACGCAATGGCTAAAGGAGATGCATACAGTGCAACGATAGAACGGATAAAGGCACAGGGTGGGGTGAAAGCGGAACTTGGGATGGCCGCTCTCATGTGGGTCTCGCATTCGGAGCGGCCGCTGAGACCGGACGAACTCTGCCACGCCCTTGCGGTCGGAAAAGGATCAGCGGATCTCGATCCAGAGAATTTTCCTTCTATAGAGGCATTGTCAGACTGTTGTCAAGGGCTTCTTGCGGTGGATGAGGACGTCTCCACTGTCCGCTTGGTTCACTCAACTCTCCAAAACTACCTCTCCAGCCATCCCGACCTTTTCGATAGGGCTCACTCAAAAATCGCAGAAGCCTGCTTGGCCTATCTAAATTTTCAGCGGCTCAAGACCCCCCCGACCAGTAACCTTGCTGACTCCTTTCTCGGATATTCCTCTATATACTGGGGAATCCACGCGAAAAGGGAACTCTCAGACCACGGTAAATCGCTTGCGCTGGAGCTATTTGGCGATTACAATGACCACGTATCCGCTAGATTGCTCTTGGAGCACGTATCTAATCCCAGTCGTTTCTATTATAGCAAGGGTTTTTCCTCGTTCACTGGACTACACTGTGCATCCTTCTTTGGAATTGTCGAGGTTGTGGCTGCGTTGGTAGGGATAAATGGCTGTGATGTCAACCAAATAGACTGCGTCGGTAATACACCACTCATATGGGCTGCTGGAAACGGGCATGAGGGGGTAGTAAAGCTGCTACTAGAACAGGACGGTATCAAGCCTGATGTGGCAGACGGATATGGCCGAACAGCGCTCTCATGGGCTGCTGAGAGTGGGCATGAAGCAGTGGCGGGCCTTTTATTGAGACGGGGTGATGTCAACCCTAACAAACCGGACTATAGGGGTAAAACGCCACTCTTGTGGGCCGCCGAGAATGGGCATGGGGGGGTGGTGGACCTGCTTTTGAGACGAGATGATGTCAACCCTGACCGGCCAAACGATAGGGGTCAAACACCTCTCTCGCGGGCCGCTGAGAATGGGCATGAGGGAGTGGCGGGCCTTCTATTAGGACGGGGTGATGTCGATCCTGACCGGCCAGGTTTCGATGGCCGAGCGCCACTTTCGTGGGCGGCTGGGAATGGGCGTGAAGGGGTGGTGAAGCTACTCCTAGAAAGGTGCGATGTCAACCCCGACCGGCCAGACTCCGAGGGCCTGGCACCACTCTCATGGGCTGTTAAGAGTGGGCAGGAGGGGGTAGTGAGGCTACTACTACTGGAAAGGAACGATGTCAACCCCGACCGGCCGGACAAGATATTTGGCCAAACGCCACTTTCGTCGGCTGCTGAAAATGGACATGAGGGGGTAGTGAGGCTCCTACTGGAAAGGAACGATGTCGACCCTGACCGGCCGGATACAATGCTTGGCCATACACCGCTTTTGTGGGCTGCTGGGAATGGGTATGAGGGAGTAGTGAGGTTGCTCCTGGAAAGGAATGACGTCGGCCCTGACCGACAGGGCTCCGATGGCCGAACCCCACTCGCGGGGGCTGCTTGGAATGGCCATGAGGGAGTAGTGGAACTGCTACTGGAAAGGAATGATGTCAATCCCGACCGACCGGACACAGAGGGCCAGACGCCACTTTCGGGGGCTGCCCGGAACGGCCATGAGGGGGTAGTGGAACTGCTCCTAGGAAGGAACGATGTTAATCCCGACCGGCCGGATACAGAGGGTCGGACGCCCCTTTCGGAGGCTGCTCGGAATGGTCATGAGGGAGTGGTGGGGTTGCTCCTAGAAAGGAACGACGTCAATCCCGACCAACCGGATACAGAGGGCCAGACGCCCTTATCAGAGGCTGCTCAGAACGGTCATGAGGGGGTGGTAAAGCTGCTCCTGAAAAGGAGTAATGTCAATCCCCACCAGCCAGATAGAGAGGGCAAGACGCTACTTTGGGGGGCTGCCCGCAATGGCCGTGAAGGAGCAGCAAGACTGCTACTAGGACGGGAAGATGTCGACCTTAACCAACTGGGCTCTGATACCCGAGCACCCCTCTCGGGTGCTGTTGAGGAGGGGCACAAGGTTGTAGTTAACCTGCTACGGAAACGGAAAGATGTCACCCCTGATAAGCCAGACAAATCTAGCCATACACCACCGCCTCCCTACCCCACTAGCCGCAAGCGTATAAGGCTGGATCAGAACCTCGTGACCCCCCCATTGCAACCTGGGCTGAGGAGACATAAGCTCCGTCACCGTCCTAGATCATGAATGTCTGCTACTGTCGCGGCGACCTCATGCTCTGGGATCCTCCCACCAGTCACCACCCCTCACCCCTCTCCTATAGGCTTCGTTCTACCTTTAAGAGTGTACGATATGTTTCTACGGGCGTCGCTGCTCCTCCTGCACGGATTTTTCAGACTTAACCCCAGACATCCTATCTCACTAGTTTGTTAGGGGGAACCCCTGGACATGTTTATATTTACCCTTCCAAAATCCCCTGGGTATTTGCAGTTTAGTAGAGTGGTCATTTTTGGCTCTCTGTTCATAGAATTTAGCGTGGGGGATATAGTGCTGTTTTAGTCGCAAGGTTTAGTCCAGACTGTGACTTGAATTTTCGTTGTACGGGGCTATTGCTTTCTAGGCCCGATTCTCTTTTGTGTTTTCTTAATGCTATCCAAACTTCCCTTCCCTCTGGAATCGGCTAGCGGCACCCTAATTGATGTGATTCAAAGAAAAGCCCCCACCAATACAGTGCCCAAAGGAAATAGCAACACAGTCTATGACAACCAGGATATTGTCACCGGGGCGGTGTCCTGTCGACAACATGCCACCAAACATCCCCAAGGGCCGAGCCACTGACCTGCCAACAACCCCGGGTTTTCCCTTCTTTTTTATTTCCCTCCCATTGATCTTTTGTGCCCTACTCTAACGGCCCCACCGGTATCTCTGCGTCATCAATTCTGCTACCGTATTGTGTTTTCAATCTCTCTTGTTGCAACTTGCCATTTCCGTTTATCTTTTCCCACGTGACTGATAAGCTATCGGTCGTGCTCGAGTACTGGGGGTGGGGGGGGGAGGGGGGCAATGGAAATCCGGATTGAAGGAGTTGGTGTCTATCACCTGGAACGTGACCGTGTAGATGGCAAGATTACCACTATGCAGTTCAATCTATTCATTTACTTGAGTCCCTTAAAGAGCACTACTGGCATTCCAAAAGCCCAGATTTCTTTTCCTCCTTTAGTCTCAATTTGTCATACAACCTCAGTGGAATTTGCAGAAACATGGATAATCACTCGGTTAGACTGCTCTGGTTTATGCTACAATATACGATCGATCGCAAGTCGGACGAAGAAGTGATAATAGAAAGTATTCGAGATATCTCTTTGCCGCTACAACGCTTCTCGATTGAATAATAAGAAAGACATAGCTCAGCTATATAGTACAGTGGTTGAGTCTAGCCACTAACTTTACCACCGCAATCCCTCCACAAAGAAAAACAAAGACTATCAAGGAAGTAACCTGAGAGGAACAATAGGAACAATGAAAGAACACAGATTGGACTTTAACAAGTAACGAATGTGGAAACATGAAAAACTAAAAGAAGCATTTGAGAAGAGAAAGAAATCATACTTGAGAGGACGTAGAAATCATATACGAACAGTTTATGTTAGAAATGGCAGTTCGATGGCCTCACTTGATGCGGGATGTGCCCGCACTCTGTGGCCGCTGAGGTATACGCACTAGTCAAAGGACGCGCAAGCTCTGAAAATGTTTTCACTCCCCTTGTTTTTCTTTCCTTCTTACCTTTCCTCGCTTCACACTTTCCTTCCTGTACACAACTTTCCTCAAGTCTTTCCTTTCCATCAAGTCATCACAATCCACCATGATCTTCATCTCGACTTAAGCGGTTTCAGCCCACTGCGTAAAATCCTCACCGTAAATCATTACCTCCACAACCCAGATTTTCAACAGTTTATGTCGGAGCATCATTCTTGTTGAGTAATGTCACGAGAAAGAAAGTAAGCGGGAAGAGGTAGTCAAGACGAGCAAGAATTGAGAAGAGAGGAAAGAAGCGGGAAAAGGGGAATCGGGAGCTAAGTGTACAAGCAGATGGATGACTCAAACAGTCACGAGGTGTCACCCGTGACTGCAGAGGATACAAAAGCACAAGTACGACTTCCAACACTTCCATATCTGGTATGGTCGACAGCGGGGGAGTAGTTTGGCCAGTGAAGTGGTGAGTGAGGCCGCGTGAACCTGGAAAACGGTGGTTGGTTCTTTCCTGTATAAATAGTCGGGCGCGCCCCCCTAGTTTCTTTCTCAAACAACACCAGTCTTTTCAACAGTTTAGTTCAACCATGCATCATAACGGCCCCCTCATTTCCACCTTTACTTGCCGATCAGCGCCCCTAACCCTTGTCTCGCCACCTAAAGTTTTTCTACCCCCTTGGCCCACCCCCCGTACTAGTACTGTAAATGTAAGCTGAGGGACAATGAAGCTGATCAATGATCACGCATGCAATCAGGTTTTTATAGAATTTCTAGTTCTGTCTCTTTAGGGTATCTTCTTGTCTAAAAATATCTAGGTGCTGTGGACGGAATGGGGACAGAAATGTGCGCTCTCTCGTTTGTGTATCATACCTGTAGCGAGTTTTTGATAGGGTTCATGAGGTAGCTATTGCTAGAAGTGTTTGTGGAGATGACTGTTCCGAAGAGGCATAAAGTTCCTTTTTCTGCTCCTCCATCCCTCCCAGAGACATTGCATCAACGGAAAGGGTGGCTACAAACGTTTCTCCAGTGACACGGCGACGGCGACAATAGATTTGCTTTCTTTTCCCCCTGTTTTGTTTCTGCTTCTCTGTGCCTGTGATCCGAAGGATACGAGTGGGAGCCCGGTGACCCCACCCCCCACCCACTTGACGATGTGCGTGGGCAAAGGCTTCGATTTCCTACCTTTTTCTGCTCTTGGTTGCTAGCGAGTGGAGCTTGGCTGACATCCGTGCACCACTTGCTGACCCAGTTTCGTTCTTGTAGCACTGGCAGCTCTTTTCTAGCTTAATTTCTTCAGGTAGTTAGTGATCAAAAACTGAATCGCATTTCTTGGTGGAATTAAGATTCAAATCACGAGTAATCACCATCATGTGCTATAGCTCAGTGTTGTGATGTCGAATATAAATGCAATAAGGATACGTACCGTGGAGGCACCTGACCTGGTCCTTCTTAGTCCTCTTAATTTAGTACCACTAGCTCTACTATCGACATTAATATTGGGTGCATGATATGTGACACTATACTATTCTCTGGGTTTGGTATGTACTTCAACAATTGCCTTCAAGGATCCCTTTATATTTAATTTACAACTGTGAAGCGAATTCTGGCTGTGATAAGTTCTTACCTATCTTATATAAGGAACTATTTGGATAAAGTTCATAAAAGATTATGAGAAGCATCCTTTTATGGCTAGAGAATTGGCACTAAGTTAGTCATTATTGCGACGACTGGTCGAGGTGTCTTTTTTCTAGGTAGGTAGGTATCGTAAGAACTTGGATAATTGAACCTTGCTCTAGCTAACCTAGGCCACACTTGGCTCATTTCCATTCCAACTTCTCTGATTATTTTGGGGGGTAATGTAGAATAGGGACTAACGCCGTACACTATCAGATTGTAAACAGCCGGTGCTGGATGGCAAGTTGCCGCTGTAAGGTGCAATTCCGGCAAGAGGTGTTTTTATTGCTTATTTTGGTAATTCCTTAAATTGATAAGGTACCGGTACGACACTCTACTCGAGCATATGGCTAGAAGTCCCCCGAGGCACAACTGCTACACTTGGTAGCAAACAAAAGCCCAAAGGAAACACAGACAGAAGAGAAATAAGACAAAAACAGGCGCCAATAAAGCCAAGAGAGGCCATTGTACTAGTACAAGGATGCCAGTGCCCCCAAAACGGGACTCCTGAGCTTAGGTAAGTTGGGTTGGAACTCGGGCTCACTGACAGTTCCCTGCTGTACTGGAGTGCACTTACTTTCGTATTTAGCGGGCCAAACGTTGTTCCGACAACTGATTTCTGCGTGTGATAGGATGATGCGGGTGCTTTTGTGTGGGGGCTGTGGCGTGGGGGCGGTGACGTGCTACCTAATGGCTACGTGTACCGTATTTCGCGATGTTCTACAGTAATGTCTCGACGAACTTTGGGCATAGGAGGTAGTGTGTAGTATTCAATTCCCACAGGTCCCGCAGGCCCTTGGAGACCCAGAGTCCTGGAAAGCATTGTGATGGTTTTTCCTGGTGCTGAACCGCTCCAAAAGAGGAAATTCTCCAAGTGACTACAGTAGGAGGAGGAGCGAGACCTGCGGGAGGGTGTGTGGCGGGGTAGCTTGTCCACAGGATTGGAATTGTTGACTGGGGCTTTTGGGTAGGTCTTTGGCGGGTTTTAGTCTTGATCTTCTCACCTTAGCTGCAGAAAGAAGTAGGGATGAGCGCAAGTGAGACGAGTTCGAGATTAACCTATGGGAATTTGGTGAGCGTAACTATGGAAAGGGCTCGAGGGAAGAGTTAGGTGAACTCGGGTACCGTAAATTCTGGCGAACTCGACCCGCCACTATTACCTGTATGGCAGTTACTATCCCTAGAAGGGCGAATTCGCCAAAGGGGTTAATCCTTAAGGGATAGTGGGTGCCTCAAGAAGTATGGCTGCTGGTCGGGTTTACCCAGAATCTACGGTAGTTCCCAACGCAGACATCATGATACTGGTACGTACCGGTATTCCGCTATCTTTCACTGGCCAAACCCGAAGCCAATGAGAACAGGTTTGCCACCTACCCTTAGCAATGCGCCTCACCGAGGCTGCGAACTCTGATTTCACGGTCCGAGCCTCATCGAAGGTTCCCCGCTTTTCCTCCATACGGCCCGCAGTAACTCTGCTGGCCCACCCCGAGGGCTCTGGATGGTTTGTCCTCTGCAGCATTCTTCAGCGGAAACAGAAGATGTCTTTCTTGAACAATGTAGACTCTTTTAACACGATTTTCCATCTTCACCCGCCCGACACGAGAACGGAGATCCTGACATGGCTATCTCCACTCGAGCAGCGGATACGACACAGAGAGGTTCAATCGTGCCGGGTTCCTGACGTGGGACGCTGGCTCCTAGATACGGATGTATTTCGAAGCTGGGCCGATGTTTCCCGCCAGGATAAATCCGATAGTGTGACCTTGTTTTGCTACGGCGACCCGGGAATCGGAAAGACGTATATCACGTAAGAGAAGCGACCTCTGAGAGGAAGAGCAAAGACCGGAATTGCTGACAAGCTGCGATGTTAGCTCCATGGTCATAGATACCTTGGGCGATAAGTTCAGCGATCAAGACGTTATCGTCGCCTGCTTCTACTTCGACTTTGCTGCCCAGAAACAGCAGTCTCCAGCAGACATGCTTGGTTCCTTGCTTAAACAGATAGTTAATGGATTCCCGGAGATTCCCGGAGAGGTGGTCAAGGAATATTACAAGCTCAAGAAAGTCATAGGCGGCCGGAGGCCACAACTTTCTGAAATCCTAACGATGCTCCAAACCGTCTCCACCTCACAGCGCATTTTCATATGTGTTGACGCTCTGGACGAATGTGTGGCGGAACACCGACAAGTGGTTCTCAGATCATTACGAGAAATCCTCGAGAAGTCGCCGGGCACCCGGTTGTTCCTGACTGGAAGATCGTATATTCGAGGCGAGATTCAGGGCCCTCTTGCTGAAACCGCGACATTCATGGACATAAAACCCAACAGATGCGACGTTATCACATACATCCTCGCTAAGCTGGAGGAGGACACCAATAAAGGCGCAATGAACCCGGGCCTAAGGACAGACATCCTAACCAAGGTCCCCACAATGGTTTCGGGAATGTACGTAAGAGCAAAAACACTAGGGAGTCCACCATAGCAGTCCGCTAACAGATATATGTCTAGATTCCTACTGGTGTCCCTGATGATGGAGGCAATTTTAAGAGAACAGAGGACCTCTGCCAGACGAGAGAAGCTTCAGGGGGTGGCGAGTGCTTTGAGGGGCACCTACGATAGAATGCTAAGTCGGGTAAAGGCGCAGGGCCAGATTAAAGAGAAAATTGGGATGGCTGCCCTCATGTGGGTTTCACATTCGGAGCGGCCACTGAGAGTGGGTGAGCTCTGTCATGCCCTTGCGGTCGAAATAGGATCAGTGGATCTCGACCCCGAAAATGTTCCTTCAATAGAGACATTGTTGAACTGTTGCCAAGGACTTCTTGTGGTGGATAAGGAGGCCTCCACTATCCGTTTGATTCACCCAACCCTCAAAGAGTATCTTTCAACTTGTCCCAACCTTTTCGATAGAGCTCACTCGACAATCGCGGAAACCTGCTTGACCTATTTAAACTTTCAGTGGTTCAAGGGCCTCCCGACAAGTGACCTCTCCGACCCCGTACGAACACCCTTTCTCGGATACTCTTCAATATACTGGGGAACCCACGCGAAAAGGGAACTCTCGGACTGCGCTAAATTGCTTGCGCTGAAGTTGTTCGACGATTATGATGGCCACATATCCGTTAAATTGCTCCTGAGGCACGTATCGAATCCTGATCGTTTCAATGACATCAAGGGCTTTTCCTCGTTCACTGGACTACACTGTGCATCTTTCTTTGGAATTGTTGAGGTTGTGGCTGAGTTGGTGAAGAGGAGTGATTATGATGTCAACCAAAAGGATTGTGTGGGTAATACACCTTGCAAATGGGCCACTCAGAATAGGCATGGGAGGGTAGTAAAACTTCTACAGGAACGGAATAATGTCACTCCTGGTGCACCATGCCGATCAAGCCACACACCACCCCCCCACCCGGCTAGCCGCAAGCGCAAAGAAGTCAAGGAGCCTGGGTCACTAGAATTCAGTTCCCCAAAACCACCAAAGCGCGCTAGGGTTGAGGAGAGATAAGCCCCTTGCCATCTTCGAACATGAATATCCGCCGCTGTGCCAACGCCCTGAGGATGCCTTCGTTACTCTGGCCACCACCCTTCTCCACTTAAGCCTTTTTCCACCTCTAAGAGCAATATCACCTTCCTGCGAACACTAGCCTCCCTACCTCTAGCCTGTTCCGCAAGCTTGGCCCAGAAAGTGCCTCTTTGCTATCATTGGCCGGGGGAGATCCTATGCCAATGTTTGAACCACAAGGGGAAAGATGAGTTGGAAAATAATATTAGGTACGCAAGTCTATAGGTGGTGTTAATTTTGATTATCTAACAGGACAGCAAGTGGGATATATGTACCCAGATGAGCGACACCTCCAAGTACTCCCCGGTGCCCGGCCGGCCCTCATTCTCACCCCAAAGCATCCCACAACAAAAGGAAAACACCAACCATCCGATCGTGTCCCCGGCACTCACATCCTCCCACATCCCCCCATGAGCCCGGATGAGCCTTTGTTCCTGTGAAAACACTCCCGGAACGCTCTAAGTTCCTAATAATTCCTGTTATTCGTCTGCTTTTCTCCAGAACGCTCCGACGCTCCACAGTTTATAGGGGGTGCTTGTCTCGGGTTCCATGAGCACTTGCGAGGGTTGCCGAGTCAGTATTTGTAAACATTTATTCCTAGTTTTTGCGGAGGGGGGATACAGTCTAATTGTATCGGGGGAATCCCCTTTACATACTAGACCTTCGTCTGTTGTATCTAACATTGTGGTTTGTCGCTGGTTTTCGCTTCCCCTTCTCGCTCACTTTCGTTTCTTGGCCCTTCCACACGCTCTTTCTTCTCTCCCAGGTGATCAATGTGGGCTCGTGTTGAAAAAGAGAGTATCTACATTAGAAGCAAGTAATCGCGTAAAAGTTAATTCCAATCAGATTCTCAAGTTTACAATCCCTATTCTCGCTCACCATGGTGAAGGGTCAACGTTTCGAGATTTTACTGCACGCGCTTTCTTCTACTGCTTAAGGCGCCATAGGAGCCCGGATAATTGGACCAAGCGCTGTGCCACCGGATCATTCTCTTCTGAAAAGCATTGACCCTCTCCCGGGTTTTCATCTCCCTCAGAGGGGCCGAGCAGCTCGACTTTTACGGTATTTCTTTCGCCCCCTTTCCGGGGGCAGGGAATCATTGGCTACCGTACATACACGGTACATGGTCCAGTTTGCTAGAGTATCCACGGTATGGGGTGGGAGTTGGGACATGAGAGCAGTGAGCTTACGCAGCATGCCATATCGCAAGAGCAATCTTTTCGGAAAGAAAATGAAATCCCAAGTCAACCCTTATAGCATCTCGTATTACCATCGTCAGCCATAACAACGGAACAACAATAGCCAATATATACAGGTTTCCTAGTCCAGCGCAGCCCCCCGAATCCCAAGATTCTAACGTTTCATCCTTGTTCTCAAACCAGTTCACATTCTAGATATTCCTACCGTTCCTCCGTTCCTCCGTTCCTTTGAGAATGATTATTTCTGTAGCAACGTTCAGACCAATACCAATACGAACTACCTTCATTACAGCAGCAATGTGCTCTGTCCGGACATCAGGAAGTGTCGGAAATTATTCCTTCTCCGGATCTAACCGGGTGATCTCATAGTGCACATTCAGTGTTTGGGGGCCTAGATGAGAACCTAATTAGTCTACCCTTCTAGGGAAGGGTCTTAGTCTACCTGGCATTGGATGGGTTATCCGGTGCGACTGCTAAAAGTTTCATGTAGTATATTAACCCTCCGCTCCCGCAGGAAATAAGAAGGGGGCCCCTTCCTTTTTTTTTTGAACCTTCCGATGGAGATATTTTGCAACGGAGGGGAACCTATATTCTACCGAGTGATAAAATATGATTGTTGTGCCTTTTGCTCGTCCTTACCCCTCCTGGAAATAGCAATTCGCGAAACAAAATAAGCACTCAACGCACTAGCTAAGTGTTGTAAGTAGAACGGAAGACGCAGCAAGTGAGGAAAAATCTACTTCCTGCGCCTCCGGAGTCTGTTCCTGATGAGGTTCCTGACCGATGGATTTATTTATTTTTGTTTTTATTCTTTAAGTTAGGTTCTGTCTGGCATGCTAAAAAAAATGGGATTTTTTTTATATGATTTGGATATATCTAAACTGGGTTCCTTTCAGAAAGTTGGAAATATTGATTTTTTTCCTTTTTTTTTATATAAAAAAAACCCCCCACAACCCAAAACGGCCGTATTTCCTAATATTTAAAGTAGCCTAATTAATTTCAAAGAGAAAATGGACACCCTAGTCCAACATTAGATGCTCCTGCGCTCATGCTGTCCAAAGGAAAATGGAGTTGGATGCTTCCCTGTTGAGCAGTACTCGTATAATCTTGTGTAGTAACTTGAGTTGTTAAGTTGATTGGCTACTGGTACCGTAGCTTACTATCTGGTGAGAGGGTACCAGTATGTGTGGTGAAGGATGGTGATTTGGAGATACCGTATTATACTGGTATGATGGAGAGCATGATAGGGCAACGTCGTGTCTCTAGAAAAATTAGCCGTAATGCCGTAAAAACTAAAACAAATGCTATGTCGTTGGACTTTCCTCCTCTGGTAAGGTCTGGTGGTTTTTTTGCTTTTATGTCTTTTGGAGCGGCGGAGTACTGTAGTTCTTTTTTTGGAGTGTTTTTCGCCCCATTTCTAGAGTAGGGAATTCTGAGCTACATAGCACATTTTTCGTTTATTTTAGATTTTAGGGTATGAGTAAATAAACAAGCTTTGCTCTGGTTGCAACAAAATCTGTCATGCGCGACATTATCCTGTTGGGACATTGTCCTGTTATGCTCGTCAAGTTATGTTGTTGGTAAGAGCGTGGAATCAAAAGCGCTGTGGGTGAGCACTCGAGCAGGGTCAGGTACGGTATCTGGGATACCGTAAAAACTCGAATAATTGGACCATGTGCTATGTAGTCCGGAATTTCCTCCTCTGGGGGGGAACACACCGAAAAACGAGTGAACCTTTTCAATACCATGCTCTTGGAGGGGGGCCCTTCCAGATACCATTGACAGAAATATACCATCCAAAAAGTGAAACTTATTCAAAGAGCTACCTTGCCACTAGCCCACAATAAACAACCTCTCCCTATCACTCAGTTTATGTTAAGGAATCCTGGAGAAAATTTAGAAAAATACCAGCAGGCCTCAAGTAATTCTTCATTTTTTATCTGTTTTTTTACGGGTGAACCTTTTCAATACCATGCTCTTGGCGTGAAACCCTTCCGGATACCATTGACCGTGTTTTCACCTCTTGTGACAGGTCGTTTTTCGGGGGGGGGGCAGGGGGGATCACCCAATCAACGCCCTTAGGGCTTATCTCACGATGGCTTCATGTCTTTAGGATTTGGGCCTTCGTTGCCCATTTCCATCGATAAGTCCTTGGCTGGTGATGTTGTTATCACTAGGGCAACCGGAGCTGGGGGGCTTGCCCTCTGGCGAACCTACGCGGCTCGTTTTTCCCGTGTTCGGGTCGATTTACGGTCGTGCTGGACCTCTTCGCTGGGGTCTCGTGGAGCTCGTGGAGGGGGTGGCTCAACGGATTTTTCCCCGGTTCCGGTGGCGTCACAGAAGGCACCTGAGCCACATGTGGCTGAGCCCGTGCCATGGGTGGCTGATGAAATTGACTTGTGGCAGGAGTTTTGTGGGGTGCCCTGGGTATCGTTTCGACGAAGAGGCGGCGTGGACTTTTCCTTTGTTGGGTTGCGTGACCGGTCTGCCGGAGTGTGGGCTTGGATGGGGCTGCATCCTTGTTCGCGGTACTGATTTTGGGGTACTGGAGGTGGATTTCTTTTGTACTTTACTTTTGAAGATTCCCGTGTGCTGGCCGGATACTCGGACTTCGGTCTACGAATCGTGCGGGTGGTACTTTTCCAGATGTGCTGCGGGCTAGGCGGGTTGGACTGGCATACTCCTTGGAACGTACTACCGTAGGGACCAAAGCCTGGATTGGCACGATCCTTTTACCTAGTAATAAAGATTATTGAAATTGACCGAGAAATATGCCATCGAAAAAGTGAAACCATTGCATGGAACCATCACTCTCTTTGGCCACCATTAAACAACAAAGAAAAATTAACAAATAAAGTGAAAAAGGAGTAAATGTGGCCAATGTCTTATATTTATTTTTCCAACCTCAGAATGGCTTTCTGTGGGATAGTTTTTTAAGCCAAGAACCCCTATAAAATTGCTAAAAAATAATTGTAAGGAGGTTCTAGAAAAATACTAGGAGGGTTGAAGTAATTCTTTATTTTTTCTGGCATTTTTTTCAATTTATTTGTATTGTTTAAGGGATAAAAGGATACCAGTATGCTAGAGTGTGTAAAAGTCTTCGTTGTTCATTCCAAATTGGGGTTGCCCCTGTGAAGGTTTCACTTTCTCGATGGTATATTTCCCGGTCGATGGTATCCAAAAGGATTGACCGCCAAGCGCATGGTATTCAAAAGGTTTTCTCTTCCTCATAACATGAAACCTTGTGATGGTATGTTTTCGCCGGGAATGGCATTCTAAAAGTACAGTTACAGATCAAAAATAACTGAACGCCCCCCGGTAACTATTGGAATTAGATAACCAACTCGCTTATTAGGACTGGTTGTTAGACTAGTAAAAGTTTTTCCCGTTGCTACCTTGGCACGTTCAGTTTATTTTGATATGTGACTATACCCTAATACCGTTTTCCATGGTATTTGAAAGGGTTTCTCACGAAAAAACAGGCCCCCCGGGGCAAAAGAAAAAGTAAAAAAACACAGACCTTACCAGGAGAAGCAAGTCCAACGTCCTAGCACATGGTCCAATTATTCGAGTTTTTACGGTAATATTGTTCACTGAAGAGAGGGTAGAGGAGGGTGGAGAGGTTCTAGAGTGCGGTGGCATCCAAAAGGCTCTGTTGCCGAGAGCATGCATCGAAAAGGTCGATATGACATTAGGGAGGTTTTGCTACGACGGTCGTCACTTGAACTGTCCTTGTTGCTAGAGCAACGGCACTAACCATACCAGATTTGTGTAAGTGCTGAGTGGCTCAACTATGCTCAGTTCTAAGAACAGTTCTTAAATAGGACGGTCGTAAAAGCCTTTTGTTTACTAGTTTGTTGACACAAAATGGTCCTTTTTTTCTTTTCTTTTCACCATGACCATCAACTCGGAAAATAAAAAATG
>Ga0307517_10005673_pt1 | contig 18711 bp, 24 predicted proteins | sample 23_EM_MG_FD_194515 | JGI IMG/M metagenome (GOLD analysis project Ga0307517, IMG submission 194515) | Populus trichocarpa ectomycorrhiza microbial communities from riparian zone in the Pacific Northwest, United States - 23_EM | ecosystem: Host-associated > Plants > Roots > Unclassified | place... | reverse complement strand
TTGTATCACTTCCTTGTGTTTGTCCCCCCCCCCCCCCCCCCCCCCTACCCTCCGTCAGATCCATCGAGTTCGAGCCGAAGGCACAGCTGCGGTCGGGTGGGTACCGCTGAAAAAGAAAAATGCGAAAAGAGGGAAAATGCGGAGGGGGGTATCCTCGGTACGATTGATGATTTCCGTTACAGGATTATATTGTTATATTTTTTTTCTTCCCCTTTCCATGCGCTCGTGCTCATTCACTATTCAGGCTTCAGGTTGGTACCGGTATGTCCCTCCCCTTCCCTCCCCCTCCCCGGGCGGGAGCCTAGAGTCGCTGTGCGCTGCTCGTACACAGCGAGTACAAGTATCATACTGTAGTGAGAACTTGTGTCTCACCGAAAGCCCACTCACTCAAGAGGTGAAAGAGCACAATACTTTTTCACATTTTTTTTTTTTTTTGCAGATAGGTCCTCAGCCGGGAACTCCTCCTCCTCCTCCTCCTCCTCCCCCGATGATAAAGTACAGTCGCACTATAAAAGAAAAGAAAGAAACTTGAAAGGGAAAAAAAAAACAAAAAATGGAAATGGAGATTATGTCGTGCATCAAGGATCGTGAAGGGATATACAATATCGTAGGAAAAAAGAAAAAAAAAGTTCGCAGAATACAGTTTTTTTACATTAGTTTTTTTTTTGCTTCCTCTACCCTAGCCTTCATTCCTTTCTCCCACCACCCGCGGAGTATCATAGGACGGGCAAACCGGCAAACAGACGAGCGAACCTGCAATTTTCTGGCGGGATCGAAAGTTTTGGACCATCGTGCCTGGACTGTGCATACCTTACCTACATACCTACCGACCTACAGCCCATCTACGGGGGTACCGTACCGCTTCCCGGTAGGTAGGCAGGCAGGCGAGTGGTACAAGCGAGATGTATTAAGTTATCGAGGATGAGGAGGATGAAGTATCTTTTACAGTACCCGAGAAAAGCGCCGGAAAGTAAACCTTTCCCTCTCCTCCCCCCCCCCCCCGCCACCTTCTTCCTCTTTTTTTCTTTTCCAGGCTGGAAGGGGGATGGAATGATCCCGTGCAATGCAGTGACTTGGTAGCGATGGTGCGTAATAATGATATTGGCGGCGGCGGCGATGATGATCATCTAAAACCCCGCAATTATCATTTCCATGGTGATTGTGTTGGGTTTTTTTTTCTCTCTTCCCTCCCTCCCTCTGATATCTTCGTGCCTAGAAGCACAGTGCAGTGCAGTGCAGTGCGAGGCCAGGTAGCGCAGATCCCTCTTAGAAACGCAAAGTACGGTACCGCAGCCTTCTAACAAAGGCAAATATAAGAAAAATTTCATCCTTTTCCGAACTTTACGATCTAGACCCTACTCCACCACAGCCACCTACCCACCCCACCCTAGCTTTGTACCACTCGATAGCAGGTTACTGCTCTACTAGTAAATACTCAGATCCCCGGGTCGAATCATCCCCTCCCGACCCCATATTGAATACTGTATTCAGCCCAACCGGCTGCTTCCGAACCCCCCCCCTCTCCCCCTTGAGAACGAGGACTCGTGATTGAACGGTGTTCGTGAACACTTAGCGTATCACTATTACTCGACACAAAGATCTAACTTAAGCAAAAAAACCCCCCCCCCCCCCTAAATTTCGGCAGCACAATAGTCTAGCAGCCGTGTTCGCGAACGTCGCTCATGAGTTAGTACCGGCAGTATAATGTTTGTGCGGAGCGGCATACCGTCCCTCCCACTCGCGTGCACACACCTGGCAGCAACCCTAGAAGAAAGCCCAAGCAGGCTAATGTAATGCAAAACACCTGGATATCCACTTGTTCCTGCTCAGTAGAACATTCCCCCCCCTTCTCACAGCCTTCCTTAAGCTCCCCTCCGTGTGTTAGGTTAGGCTACAGTGGATTATCCAAAGAGAAGGAAGGAAGGAGAGGAAGGATTCCTCTTTTCTTCTTCTTCTTCTTCTTCCCTTTACTTTCCTATCTCTCTTTTTCGTTTCTCTTGTTTTCCGGCGGGAAAAGAAAAAAAGCCTTGGGATATTTACAGTATCATCAAGGATATGCGAGCGCCGTGTAGATACCGGTAAGCTATATTAAAACCATCATATTACTGTACCAGTATAGGCAGGCGAGGACCACCGATCCGGAAGGATTCACACGATCCGCATGAAGGTTTTCGCGCTATTTACGATACTTGTTTTCTCCGGGCGAGGCTTGCTTGACTTGACTTGACTTGACTTGAACTTCAGGGCTTGATATAGCACTCTCTCATGATGTCTTACGAATTGCTATCGGGGGGCTTTCCATTTGTTTTTTGCCTTGTTTTTTTTTTACCCTTCGGAATCCTTTTATCACTCACTCACTCACTCACTCATGCCTTGAAACAACCAGAAAAGGAAAACAATCTGGTGAAAGAGAAAAAAACAAAAAAACAAAAAACAAAAACAAAACAAGAAGGACGAGAATCACAGATTTTCGATAACTTATCCACGATTTCAATAATACCATAGATACGGTATCGGATCGGAAACGTTCCCCCCAATCCCGATCCCAACCACTCCTCTCCCAGGGAAAGTTTCAACGATAAAAACCCGGAACACTTTTCCCCTCCTCCCTCTCCCGCCCGCCGAGGGTTAGGTTTTTTCTTTCATTTCCCTCTCCAGCCTCCTAATCCCTGCATACCGTACCGTCCAATCCACCTATTCGTGCCACCATAAACCCCCACCCCGCGAACCCCTCATCCCGTGGACCTAATTGTTGTTCGCCCTGGCGCATTCAGGGCTGACTGCTGGAACCGTAGTTTGATACATATCATACCACCAAAACCTCCAAGCACAGCGTAAGCGCGAGAACACTCGGAAACTACACTACCTGTCAATCCGCTCATCGACAAAAAAAAATTGCCCAACCTCTAGATCTACGATCGAGGGATAAACAGGTTCAGCTCAGCTCAGCTAAACAGAATTTCCTAGGAACAAATATGTCCGGTCGTGCAGGTTCGTACTTATCACCCTCCCCCGCCATCCTTTCGTGTTACTTTAGGAGGAGGAGGAGAGAATGCTAACGAATGGACGGCATGTGGGTGTGACGATAAAGGTGGTAAAGCAAAGCCCTTGAAGCAACCAAAAAAGGAAAAGAGGGAGGAGGACGAGGAGGATAAGGTTTGTTTTTTTCTTTCTCTCTCTCTTTCTCCCGAGATCGAATGATCGAGTGGATCGGGCTAATGTCGTGGTGGTGGCAGGCTTTCAAACAGAAGCAGAAAGAAGGTTTGTTCTATACTCTGCCGTAACTTCCGGGGGGAGTGAGGGATGGGATGCGCTAATGGTTTATACAGCGGCTGCTGCGGAGAAGGCTGCTGCAGAGAAGGCTCGCAAGAAGGGTCCTTTGGTATGTCTCGTATGCTAGTTGGTGGCTGGTGGATGTATGGCTGACGATCTATGATACAGGCCACCGGAGGTATCAAGAAGTCTGGGAAGAAGTAGACCCGGTTTGCGGGAGGTGACATTACGTTCGCCATATGGACGGATAGGTGTTCCTAGTTTACGATACGATACAATGCTTTTCTTATCTAGGTGTATAAATGCCTAGCTATATCCTTTAGTGATCAATGAATGCGTTATTCTTTTTTTTTTCTCATGAGAAGACGGAATTGTGGTCCTTGAGTTTCAACTGAGTGCATTATCAAGGTACATTATAGACCATAGGTTGGGATCATCATGATCTAATACATCAATTGGCTATTGAAAAGCATAAAAGCAAGTCGGTTCCTAAGCTTTAAAGTCCGTGTCCAACTTTACTGTCAATGTCGGTGGAGCAGCTTTTTGCTCAGGCCTCTTCTGTTTCCTGACAGTGATAATTCCAGCACTGTCCATACCCCACCCTACGCCGAATTCCTTCTTCAATCCATCCCATGTAGTCCCCGTGACGCTCTCCAGGTAATTTGCATCCACGGTGAAGTAGCTCTTCCCCAGACACTTGAGCGTGTGATCCCTCATCCGCTGCTCCGCATCTTCCAACAGCCTAGCTTTATACAGATCCACCTTCCTCCGCGTAGCCCTGAAACTCCAGTAATTACCTTGGATCATTGCGCGAACGGCCTGCAAGATCCTATAATCCGTCACCTGAAACTCCCTCTTAATCACGAATGCCTCACTATAAGCCTCCATCTTACTCGCAAGATGAAGCACAAGGTACCCCGCGAATTCTTGTCTCTCACCGGCTGATAATGGCACGTACGGGTGGATATTGTAGAGCAGGTGCTGGATAGCGGGGTGGTACGAATCCGTATGCTTCATGAGGATTGATATCCGGATCATGAACATGTAAGCCTTTGAGGAGAAGGCGTCGACCCGGGAAGAGCCCACAATCCCTTCTCGCAGCTTCCGCATCGAGAGGATTATGCTAGCGAGTTCGGAATTTTGAGAGTCGGCGTAGCGGGCATTCTTGCCCTGGGCTGCTATTGTACTCATTGAAGGGACCGCCGCTGCCAACTTGACGTCGAGGTCTGTGCTGCTGTCTGAAGAGCCGCAGAATTTGACATACTTTTCGGCAATCTCGGTGTAGTATCTGATGGCATGTGAGCTATCAGGATCCAAAGGTTGGATTGCTGAGGAGGTTAGTTCGTTGTGGAGGGTGTGGCTAACTTTTCCTGGTTCTTTCTGTCCAGTAATCTTTTTCCGATGTCTAGGTTAGTGCTTGACCGGACGGGTTGGTCAGGGGTAGCTATACCTGGTATCTCCTGTTCAATAGTTAGCTTTGTACCCCCTCACTTCCTCAACAAGCGAGTGTCGAGAAGCTTGAAAACAAACCTTTGCTAACGAATCCATACTCATCGGCAGTTGGTTTCAACCGAGAAGCTCTCCAAGAAGCTGTCCTGGTGTTAGAGCCCTCCATATCCCCAATTATCCCTCCAGAACTCGACCCCCCATTACCATCACTACTCCCTCCTCTTCCCCCTCCTCCTCCACCCCCCCGCCCCTTTCTCCCGCCCCTAACAGAGTACTTCTCAGTGGCAGACATATAGGGCCCAACCAGAAATATCTCCGTCGTTAACAATAACAGTGATAATAACAAAAAGGCCCGAATAGATTCGTCGCGGTGAAGTTAGACTAGTATGATACTAGCCACAGTGTGGGGTCCCCGGGAACCAAGGAAAGACCGCCGCCAAAGGGAAGAGAGGAGGGCAATTTCCCCACACGTGCTTTGTGATAGGGGCTCGGTAAGTTACCGTTGAGCCTCAACTCAGCCTAATTTAACTCATCTTGGGCTGCACGACAGATGTGCTCAACGTTAAAAAGTTACTAGGAATTCCCAACAAAACATGTGATACCGAACCACTATCATACAGTATATGTTTCTCCTTCTGCGCCCCCCCTTTAGAATCAGTTAGACTTTTTGTCTTCTTCGGAATTGGTTAGTTGTGAACATGGCAGTCAAGAATCGGAATAGACAGCGTGGTGCCGATAGTTCGGCCGGGGAGGTCTGTACCTCTTGATGCAATTGGAATTGTTGCTAACGGGATACGATACGCAGGTAGCGAAGAATGCGGAGAAGAAGGTTGAGGAGGCTCTTACCGTCCTCCTACATGAATTGCGTGAGTACCTTTTCCTCCTTGCGATTATTATAGTCTTTGACAATCAGTACAGCGTCATGGATGCAGTCAGTATCCATTCCCCCATATCTATCACTTCAGAATCACAGCACCTAACACGTGCCCTACTTTAGAGACAACCACTTCATAGTCTCCGGCTACAGACCTCAATCCTTCTCGTTCTACAAGAGCTTTCACTCCCTGACATACCTTCATAACGAAACCGGTTCCCCCCAATCCCAATATGCCCCAGGCAGACCCCGGTGGCTAACAAACCCCAAAAGTAAACATCTACACCCACCTCCTCCCCGCCCTCCTATTCCTCCTACTTGGAACCTATGCCCTTCAAACACACATCCTCCCCCGCTACCCAACAAGCACAGCCCCTGACCTCCTCTCCTTCGCCTGCTTCTTCGCGAGTGCAAGCATATGCCTGGGGATGTCAGCAACCTACCATACGATCAACAACCACAGTCCGGCGATCGCAAAAATGGGCAACAAACTCGATTATCTAGGCATCATAATCCTAATAATGGGCTCCTTCATCCCGAGCGTGCACTACGCCTTTTACTGCCACCGGCGCCTTGCATACGCCTACTGGACCATGATCTCATTCTTGGGCGCCGGGTGCGCTACCGTTTCCGTCATGCCGGCGTTCCGCACGTCGGCATGGAGGCCCTTCCGCGCCAGCTTATTCGTCGGAATGGGCCTCTCCAGCGTGTTGCCAGTCCTCCATGGCGTGTGGATATATGGCGGCCGCGGGATGGACGAGAGGATGGGAGTGAGGTGGTTGATCTGTGAGGGGCTGCTGTATATTGCCGGCGCCGGGATCTATGCTGCTAGGGTTCCGGAGAGGTTCGCACCTGGGAGATTTGATTTGCTCGGGGCTTCGCATCAGGTTTTTCACTGTCTGGTTGTGGCAGCGGCGGGGTCACATTTGGTTGGGCTGGTGAAGGTATGTTCGCTTTTTTCTTTTCTTTTCATTTTTTCACCCCTCTCCACTCTTTTTTCTTTGGGCAGGTGGTTACGATATGTAGCAAGTAAATAAGGCTGGCCGAAAAAAGAAGAGGGGGGAGAGCAGTATCGTATGTTTCGCTATGCTAACGCGCTTTCGCACGGTGCTCCTAGGGGTTCGATTATCTGCATGGTAGAAATGCGCAAGTATGTGGTTAGAATTATCCCAGATGGTATTTAGAGGGGTGAAAGAAAAAAACGCAGGGCTAGCGAGATATTTACTTTTTTTTTTTGAAAGGGTTTTCTAGGGCGATTATTATGCCATCTTAGTGCTGTTTTTAGATAATATTGAGGTTAAAAGTGCACGTGAGTTGCTCTCCAAGCACGAGCAAGGCTATGGGCTGCGGGTTTCCAATAATATCACACTATATCCACCTCGTGAGATTATTCGTGTAAAATACCACGGCGGGACCCGCAGTAGAATTTTTGCACTACCCATGCAGCATCTCGCAGCCTACTTTACGCCGACACAAACTGCAATTGCACAGAAATAGGCAGAAAGGGAGGGGAGGAAGAAGCCGCAATCACCGTCATTTCCACCAGCCTACTGATATCATTTTGGATTTGTTAAGTCTAACCTACAGTAAAAACGTATACCATATCTCATCCATCACAACAGCCACAACACGAACTCGCCAGCACGAAAACTTTCTTTTACCCCAACTACCCCCCGAAGAGAATCACAAACATGAAAAGCACTCCCCCTTTCTCCCAGTATTCTACTTTGGGTCCAAAACTACACCGGCAAAGTCCCTAGATGCAATGTAGTCTAGAGTTCTCTCAAAGTGCTTTCTTGGTGTCTCAGTGGTGGAGCCGTCACCAGAGCTGAGGTTGGATTGAATCAGTTCTATAAGCCCATTGAGATACTTGACGGTAACCTGGTACCCCCCAAGATTCACGTCAGATTTCACACTTCAGATAAGAAAAGAAAAAAAAGAAAAACAAATCCAAGACATCCAAAATGTGAGAGCAGAGTGTGTGGGGGGGGGATCTTACAGCCTCATTTTGACGATCAAAATAGTATACGTATCTATTCAAAATCTCCACGAAAAGCTCCACGCTGACCGCGGTGTCCATGCATGCATCCGCTACCCTTAGCGCACGTTGAAGGCATTCAAGGACCCTCTTTCCGTCCCTATACAGCGGTGACTTTTCATCCTCACTTCTAGCGGGTATTTCGACAGCCCACCAAAGATGTGATACCAGGTAGACCGCGCGACACTGATCCGGCTTCTTAAGAAGCTTGCTGCCATACTGCGCACATTTAGTAATCAGGGTGTCGTAATTCTCTTTAGAGAAGTTCCGGGTCGAATGTAACGCATTAGCGATAACACACACAGCCTGGAACTGGGCCCGGGAATCCGAGATCGCTTCTTCGTATACAGTAAAAGCCTGTGCAAAAAATTCATATGCGACTTCTTCGAATTCCGTCTGATCCGATACTTGACCACAGAAAAGGAAAAGCCGAAGACACAAATCAGGTACACCGACCCGAGTATATATCGAGGTAACAGTCTGGTGCAAAAATTTATAGAGAGCTGTGCTCATGGTTTGCCATTCATTGTCGTAATGCTCGCGGAGCTTGTAACGCCGGGCGAGTTTAATTCCAGAGGTAATCAGAGCTGGGGTTGTATATCTGATCCTATCACCACCCTCGTTGAACGCCTTCCGAGCTGTTTGCAGGAGCTACGACTCGAATTATCAGCAACGCTAAAGACCCGACATTAAAAATTCATCCTACCTTGAATTGGGTATCATTATTGTCGCTACATAATAGGTGCACTATCCTTGCCAATCGACCTTGTTCTTCGACTGTCTCGTCTGTCTCAATATCCCTACCTTTCCTAGGTGCTTGTGCTCCAGGATATCCTGCTTGTTGTTGTGCTCCTTCTCGAATTAATACACGCAGCAACTCGAATACACCCTCGGCGTGCTCTGGGGTGGAGATCTTGGTTTGGTTCTTCAAAATGTTCTGCGCAACAACTCCTGCCACAGATCTGCGAGTTGGGTACGATTGTGTGTGCAAAAGGGGGAGGTAGCTTGGCAAGGCAAGCACAGTGAAAAGGGACTCATATGATTTGACAGGGGCAAGCATGAGGTTTAGTATATGTTGTTGACACTGTGGAGAGTGCAAATCTGCGCTGTTGGCCATTTCCGATACCTTTTTGTGGGTATACCTAGTGTGATATTAGCATCCGTAGATTGGTGATGATATCATTGGACGTACGAAAGGATTTGGTCGACGTATTCTGAGCACGGTTAGCATTTTACTCACAGGGCAGCCAGGAAATGGTTGAGATACCTAACCGGTCTGGATAAATATTCAATGCCAGATTAGCTAGCGATACCAAGAGGGCGATTATGTCCTGAATTGGAAGATTTTGGGCCTTCGAAGAAACGTGGAAATCAGCCGACGATCCTGAAGTGTGCCCAAAATCCCTCGTGTGTGCTCTTACATTGACCAGATTTAACACCTGTTTGAAGAAAATCTCGTACAACTTTACATCCTCTGGAATACCTCTTGGGGGCTTCTCTGTAGACTCCGCAGTGGGCCCATCCACCGCTTTCGAGTCCTTGTCTGCATCCCAACCCTTATCCCCACCCTTATCTATATCCTCGGCAGGTGCCTCTGCGGGTTTCGCACTATCTGTTGGAGGATTTGTTGTATCGTCGCCTTCTTTGAATCCTTCATCCTCCACTTCTTTGAAGCCCTCATTTCCGTTAGCTTCCATAATTGGCGGCTCCTTGCCTATAATGGCTGGACCCGCTGGTTTATTTTCCTCCGCATTATTGGCTTCCTGGAGTTTTAACCTCTTCAGCAAACCTTGCACAGCTTCCTCTTCTTTTCTTAATTTCTCCTCAGGGGATTCGGACTCGGCCTCACGAGCAGCATAGGCTGAGAGCCGATCCATAATGCCAATCACTATAGCCTTGACATTTACATTTGGGTTAAGTCTGGCGGTAGCAGAAAGAAATTGATCAAGGGTGTGAAGATGAAATTCATCCGGGAAAACCTGCGTTATTACTATGAATTATTAGCGTCACGAGCTCTCTTTGGGAGGAAAAATCTGTGCCCGAAGCTACCTTCAAGAAGATACTCTTGCGCCAATACATCACGACATTGGACTACCTGTTCCAATAAGGGGGCCAGGATGATGTTCTTGTATGTCTCAAGGTCGACAAGTTGACTCAATCTAACCAAATTGCTCCCCACTAGCAATTGAAGCTCTTTCCTCTCCTGTGTTCTCTTCTCACGTTCCCGAGAATGACCCTGATGTTGCAATCGGACCCATAGTTTGTTCATTTCGATGAAGTTGGTAATTATGAAGGAGATCGAATCTTGGAAATTACCCTCGGGGCTATACAGCGTTAGTTTCTTCGTAATACCGTCAATGGGGGGACCATACCCTTCACTATTCCCGGTGGGTAGGTAATCTCGCGATTGACCAGACAGATAATACCTCAAAAACAATCCTCTGCGAAATATGTTAACATACAACTTCCCCACAGCAAGCAGACCCGTACCTGATAGGGTGTTGAACCCCACGACTCATCTCCATCATATCTTTCATGATCTCCTTGACCGGTGCATCCTCAATAGACATGTACACACTATGAAATGTTAGAACTCATCTACTAGAAGCTAGAATGCAAAATACTAACGTCCCGACCGTAATCATGAGATACAACCGTGGAACAATATTTCCTAGATTTTGCCATAAATGAGCCGAGAGTTTCAGAAGTTTCCAGCCATCACTAACCTGCATACTGCACTAGCTCATACAAATCTGCCAGATGATTCACCGGGTGACTCTCCCTTAAATAGAGAGAAAGATGTCTCAAAGCATCAAAGACAGCCATGTAAAGCTCGTAATATTGTTTGGGTCCCAGCGAGCTTGTTCGAAGTTCCGACACCAGCGTAGAGCTACACCAACCCCGCCGTTAGTCTCCCCTCTCCTCCTCCGATGAAAATCCCCCCTTTCAATTGCACACACCTGCACTTCAGAGCGTCCATCAGCTTCCCAGGCGTCTCCAAGCATTTTCGCATCAAAGCTGTCTGTTGCCGGACAATCGTGAGGGCATCTTGCAGGAGGATCTGTTGATCTTCCATCGTTTCGCTCGTACTTCCGACAGGCGGGAATCAAGGAGCGGAGTCAAAGTTCGTCCTAACACTATGGCCTATCAGGGGCGATAATTCAGATATGAGCGTGGACAGTAGACGAGCAATGTTAACGTGATGAGTGGTGGTGGTGGAGATGAAGGGAGGCTCTTTGGAAAGGGAGCGATGACGCTTTGGGGGAACAGTGACAACCAACGACTTCACCAGATCTCACTCCATAATTCGATTTTAACAGCAAAAATCTTCACATGCAGGGCAGAGCCCCTAAATTAACAGATCCACAAAGCCAAACATCCGTATCTATATCAGGTAATTAGTATCCCCTTGGCCTCTAAACTCGAGACTCTCCAGAGCACACCTTAGGAGTGTGGATAGTTACGTAGACAAACAGAGCGTGCACACAACGCCCTCGGCGGTCACGATCCCCCGTTGAGTATCCGCCCTCAAAGATCGGAGAATCCAGTAGCAGCTCCCCGCGTAAGTTAGTATAAGCTGTACAGACCACATGCCTATTTTTCAACACTCCCTACTCCTCCAAGCCAGATAACGAACGGTAGTGAAATATGTATAAATTTGAAGACCGCGCAAACATCCGTCAGTATGCCATCACGTGGGCTGCAGGAACTGCTCCTCCGAACCCTAACCCAATCCAGATAATGACAGATACCGCGCCGGTATCCTGCCGTTCGTGGGGGTGAAATCGCAATTGCGGCATCGATTTTGGCATAGCAACTGCCCTTATTACATGCTCCTGCATTTTCTGTTGATAACAACCCGGGGAGTACCGGTACTGTGCTTTGGAGAGGTTACATATCGGTGGTTCGCTTGCTACGCAGTACTGGTAGATAGCTGGGGTCACCGTAATGATATTTGTGTGCAGTCCGTTACAGTACACGGGATGGCTTCTCGTAGACACTTAGAACACACTTCAAAATTTTGGCCGACCACCCCTCTGCGCCCGAAGACTGCTATTGGAATTCTACCAACAATTTATCACCTCCGTGGATGGGAGGACCATGAGTCCAATTCATTCGGGTGAAAATATCACGTCAATTGTTGGTTGCTAGTATCTAGAAATTTGGATATCCACGCCTAAAGGAAGCTGTCCATTGGGTGTAGGTTGAGAATCTCACTTCTAAGCAGCTCCCTCGTCATCATCTTTCCTGGGTTTATCTTGAATTTGCTTCGCATGGGTGAATAAACAACACCTCCAGGCTCCGTGGCGTAATTCAAATACTGGTGGGATATGCAGATGCTCGGGTTGACAGCGGCATTCCCGGATCGGCGACCAACGAATGCTTTGCGCAGGCCACCACGATAGGCTACCAACATGCTTAGATTGCCACTGACATAACATCGCACACCTCAAACCCAAGCAAGTAGCCAAAGGATGGGATACGGTAATGTGATAAGATATATATTTCTGACTGCTTTCGTAATATCTCCCAAAGCCGACGACAAATCAATGGATGCCTAGATCTTGAGTGCTCTACCACTCTGACCCTGGCTAAAGCTGGGTTCGTGCGGGGGTGCCTCCTGCTGCCGTGCTGTGAGCCGTGGCATATCATAATATTATCTGATTTAAACCAGCACATCCCGCGGGCCCCGGGGAACGGGTGTTTACACGCTCAGGTTGAAAACGAGGTGCTCTTTTTCCCATATTTTTTGCTGGTATCTCTTCCCCTCGGAGGCCAGAACTGTTTCCACTAGCGAGTGATTGGGTATGATCCTTCATCGCGTGCTTATCAAAGTTCTATGTCCTCTCAGCGCGATGCGGGGTTTGAGTTTGAGTCCCCTCTTTTTAAGCATTTCTTCATTTTTCAACATAGGGCTTGCGAAATCACCCCAGCTCCTCGACGAGGCCGAAAAAAAAAGTCGATTCGCGGTTAAAGGTAATATCCGTGAGCAAATCGATTCTGTGAAGAATCAGTGAACCTGCCGGCATATGGAGACATGTTTTGTAAATCGAGAGATGGTTCCCATAGGGCTGTGCATAGTTCTTTTGTGTGATAATATTATGATATCTTCCCACGGCGACTTTCCAAAGGCCACGGTTGCATAGGTAGACAAGCGACGATATTTATAGTTGTATGATAAAAGCGATCAAGCCGCCGCAGCGGGGTGAGTCGGTTGCAATAGGGTGTTTGGAGTTTGCTGCGCAAATTCCTCCCACGGTGCTAATGACTTTTTCAACAAAGCTTCCAAAAGGTATTTAATGGAGCCCTCTCGGAAGGCAGATGAGACCTTTTCCTGCAGACTCAGATGATGTCTCGATTTGAGGGATTGCTTCTGATTGGATATTGAAGCGATATTTTATATATATATTTTCCCCTTCTCTTTACTTTGCGCTCTCCACTTTTCCTTCGGGTGAGCGATTATTGACCGCGAGCAGGCGTCTAAGGTGTGGAAGCACATCAGCCATTCACTATTGTTCCCAGTATTTTAGGAAGGGAATTTTTTATCAGGCCCCCCCTGGCGTCTGGGATCCTATGTAACATGCATCATATCGTATCATCTAACTTTTGGTCTTGGGTGTGGGCATGAATTCGCTTGCATCACGCATACACCAATTACTAGTGCTCGAGTACCAGCACGAGAGTGTCAGGAAAATCACCCCAGAATGTCCCTCCTCCCCCTTACTGCCTTTTGTAGTTGCCCTGGGATATCTCAGAGTAGCGGACTCTGGCCTGCGAGGCGCCGCCGCCCTTTTTTGCTTTTGTTATGCTATGATAATAATATATGTAGTATGAATAATATGATATTTTTTCTTCCACATCGGGTCATAGGTTATGGGGCAAAATGCTACCTTCGACATTTTCAGTGTCTTTTTCCTTTCCCCCTTCCTTTCCCTTCCCTTCCCTCGCATTCTCTCCCTCCCCCACTGCCAACCTCCCACATTGCAACGCTCCCGGTACGGTACTGTTGTTGCACCACCGGTTATCGTAACTGACTGCAGCAGCTGCTCGCTCGCCTTGCTTTCGCCTCACCCCCCCTCTTTCCTCCTTTCCCTTCACTCATCGTGCAGCTCCCCTTGTCGCATAGGCCCTGATAATCCAGAGTTCCCCAGAGATCTCCACAGTATATCATACAAGGCGTTCGCGCGTGAATTCTGCTCAACAAACACGAACGGGGGAGTCAAATTTTTTCGTTGGCAACTACCGTATATAGTCTCGTCAGCCTCGTTGTTTCTTCCCTCCCTCTCCTTCCCGCGTTCCACATCCCATCCACATCGCTCCCCCCATCCATTCCATCTCTTTCCAACCCGCAACCCTTTGCCAGCTCCGTTCACTTATCCAACCCACCAGTAACTGATCTGTCAATCAGTCCAAAGCCCTCCTCCACCCTTCGTATGCAACTAATCTCATCCAAATGCTAGCAAAGATTTTCCATCGGCTGACTCTGCTACTCGTTAATATAGACTTTTTTGATCAAGCATGGCCGAGTATTCGGGAACACGCTTATACTTGGGCAATCTTCACAAGGACGGTTTGTCACCTTGTTTTATTTTATTCACACTTCCTTCCCCCGCATTCTCGCCTTAGCGGCCTGTGAAACTTGTATCTCTCCTTGATGACGACAGCGGTAATGATAGTGGGGGCTCGAGCTTTCATCGGAGTATTTTTATTATTATTATTTTAATCCCTATACTGACTTTTCTACAGCTCGCAAGCAGGAGGTTGAAGATTTTTTCAAGGAACACGGTAGTGGGACCATTGTTGAAGTTAAGCTTATGAATGGATTCGGTTTTATCCAATACGACAGCGAAGCCGACGCGAAGGACGTCGTGCCCGGTACGCAGACCTCATAGCGATCACGTTGATTAATAGCTACTGATGTCGTTGATCTGCCATTTCTTCTCCAGCCTATCATGGCAGGGAATTCAAAGGTCAACCTTTGACGGTTCAATTCGCTCGCGGCAGTCGTCACAATCCTCGTCATCACGATTTCCCGGGCGGCGCGGATCGCACTTTTCCTCGTCCTAGACGCACTGCGTTTAGAATGAATATTACTGGACTTAATCCCGATACCAGCTGGCAGGTGGGCACAATTACTCCTCGTTTCTACTACAACTTAGGCTATCGTGAATCCCCCATTGGAATGTCCCAAGCCTGATATGCATCCACTTCTGTCTTTTAAATATATCCCTTATCCCTGACCAGGTCCTGGCCATGGTTTATCCCTAGTCCGGAGGAATGCCTGTTTCCCCATGTTGTGCTGGCTGGCCCCTTCTATGGAGTTGGAAGTCCTGTCTTCGAGAAATTCCTATTGTCATGGCTTGGTCATTCAGCACCATTTTGTACCCCCAGTTCCAGGATTTGTGCCTATATCCAGGTTATACTGCCGGGACATTTTCCAAGGATTTTTGTATCCATGCGTCTGCTTTTTCTGGAGGAGCCACAAGCTGGAGTGGTCTTTATTCGAATTCAACTCATACGAGGTTTTTCTGCTACCTAGGATCTGAAGGACTTCGCGCGCAAGTCCGGCTCCGACGTCGTTTTCTCCGAAGTGAGCCGTGAACGCGATGGCCGAGGGTGAGCTAACATACGTATCTGGTTTCTGAATGTTGGGCATCTGGCTAATTGGAGTGTAGCATGGTTGAGTTCGAAACCTACGATGATCTGAAGCGTGCAGTTTCTTCTTTGGATCGCACAGAGTTTAAGGGAGCCCAGGTGACCTGTATCCCCGATGTAGTACCGGTATCATAAATTCACCAACCCTCCTCTGATTTCAAGTGCTCATTAATTCCCTAGGATCATGACGTCCCTCGCGGGCACGGCCCCGGGCGTCGTTCTGTTTCCCCGAGAGGTTATGGGGGTCGTCGTTATTCCCCCAATCCTTCCAGAGGTTACCATTCGCCACCTCGTCATAGCCGTCGTTATGAATCTCCTTCTAGGGGCTACCGCGAGCGCTCTCCTCCTCGTGGGGGACGTGAGCCCTACTACGGCGGTGGCGGTGGAGGTCGTGATAGAACTCCCCCGAGACGCCCTCCTCCCCCAGCCGATGACTACCCCCCTCCCCGCAGCGGCGGCGGATATGGTGGGCGTGGCGGTGGCGACGACTACCCCCCTTCGAGAAACGGCGCTGGATACGACGATGATTACAGAGGTACGAATGGGTCTGGTAGGAGGCATTACGATGAATCCCATAGAGGACGTCCGGTGAGTCCTCCTTACAGAGGCAGGAGTCCTCCACCAAGAGGGCCACCACCACGCGGGTACGATGATTATGATCGTCGTCGTTATTGAAATTTTTTTGAAGAATATCGTTGGAGGTTGGTATTTGCGGATTTTTTTGTGGCTAATGCTCTGTGCGCGATGGCTTCATTCAACCATAAAGAATTAGTCCTTAGCTGACTCGAAGGCCACACAAAAAAAATCGCTCAAGACGCACACCCCAACACTCATTGCTGCTTCATAAATGAGATGGTACAGTTTCGAAGGAAAAGGGTTCACGATTGTTTTTCTAAATAGTAGGGGACCGGGCAAATAGGGTGGCAATAAGGAGGGTTGGAATGTCTGTTGTCTCGTGTTTTTTTTTTGCTTTTTGCTTTTTACTCTTTTCACTGTTTTCTTTCGCGAACCTGTTTTGATTCTTTTTTTTCTCTGCCTAAAAAAAAACTTTTTTCGCTCCACTTTACAACCTGGTCTTAGCTTTTTCACGGGTTTTCCTTTTGATCTCTTGCTCCGCGCTTTTTTCTATTGTGTAACTTATCTTTTGTAGGGAAAGTAAATGAAGTGAAGTTCCTGCGGCGAATATGCTGGGGGGAAGAGACGGGGGTTGTCCATCGAGACAATTTTGATAAAGAGATGGGGGATGATGGGACTTGCTGGGTGAGTGGCGCCAATCATCAAATATCACTCGGAGCCAAGGCCAGATCCGCCGGTTCGGAGGTGGGAGAGACCTGGCGGGGGGTTTTATGTGAGAGGGATGGCCAGCCGGTTGGGCATGATAGGTAGGCAGCTGGCTGAGGGTTTTCACCGTTTGCCATTTCTAGGGTTGGAGCTATGAAGGGTCGGAAAGTAGGGATTCCGTGATGGTCACCGTGGATCTGCTGGGTGAGGGATAAGGGGGCGTTGTGGGGTATTAGGGCAGTCTGCCGGGGGGCTTCTGATGCTTAAGTATGTATCGTAAGAGGGTGGGTGTCCGGTATCCCGTGGTGGCATAGTTGGGCATAATCGTATACCCCCACGAGAGGTTGGTTGTCCCTGTTTCATCACCCCCCCCCCGAAATGCACATTGCGGGCACTGCTATATTCCGTAAACTGGGAATACAGGGGGCACCCCGTAACCTCTATCGCCAATTTACCTCTACGCAATACCAGTGTCGGCTAGTAAGTTAGTGTGCCCTCTCCACAAAGATTCTTCCACCCTGGAATTCCCGAGCGCCAGAGTGACGGTCCATGACGCAGAGCTCGGTGGATCGGATCCGGGGTTTTTTTTCTCCCGGTTATGCCAGCGAGACCGGTAGAATTGCCTGGGGTTTGCCTCGGGGTATGGAAGGAGCCGGTTGAAAGGGAACAAATCAAAACAGCTTGGGGTGGGTAGGTAGGTACAGGTGGGCGGGCGGGTATCAGAGAGGGGTTTTTGGACGGAAGGTAGTCCGGGGGATGCTGTGGGGCGTCGCTGTGGGGCTTTAGGAAGAGATAGAGGAAGAGGTAGGTAGTGGTGGTGGTGGTGGTGGTGGTGGCTATAATGTCCTCCCCGTGGATTTTGGGCGCTGCATTGCGGAAGTTGGAATATTTGGGGAGGGGGGAGAAAGTGGTTTTGCACTCCCGGTAGAAGGGTGGAGTAATCGTGGATATAGATGGAAAGAGACGGCGTATTCCTGGGATTTGGTGGTGTTTGTTCGGCGCGGAAATATAGCTAGCGCGCTGTACTCTTTCCGGAGTATGATACAAGTGGACTTGTGGGGTAAGATGGACTGATCTGCAATTATTTGGCGACATTTAGTGATTTCACCTCTTGCGTTTGCATGAACTCTTTATGCTTCTTCTAGCTCTGAGTGGTTCGGTGGCTGGCTACTTCATATAGGTTACCGGTGCTCTGGTAACTACCGGTAATTAGGGTACTCGAGTGGGCATGGCCACACGGCAGAAGTCCTTATGGGACGGAATTTTTCTTTGCCCGTGGAAGGCCTCTCCCCCGATTGTGAAATATCTCACCTCCACCTCCTGTTATATCATTGCAGCGTCTGTCCAGGGAGAAACCCCGTTTGTCTAGGGCTTTGGTCGGGGGTGTATGCTCACGGCTTCTGGATGAAACATGCAACAAGAGTTCGTATAATATAACTGATAGTTCCTGTGGGCCGTGTGAAAGGGGGGGGAGGGGTAACGATAACGATAACGATAACGAACTCGAGCAGAAGAGGAGGAAGCCTTGGAAGTGTGGCGGCGACTCTAAGGAACTATTGACCGACTGCCTTACCTACCTGCCATCTGCCTGTCCGCCCATATGCATGCATGCATGCAGGTATATATGTATGCGCGTTAAACCCCACACTATCATCAGCACCTAGCACCCAACCTCGGCGTCCGGAATACAAACACCACCAGTACTGTAACCCAAGGACTCCCTCCGCCCATCGTACGAGGCCCCCCACCACACCGCACCGCACAAACAAGGAAAAACTCGCAACGCGCCCAGGAATGCCGGCCTTGTGGAATATCAATCTTCCGGGAGAATGCGCACTGCAACTAAAAAGAGGGAAAAAGGGAGGAGAAAGAAAAAAACTAGAGACAATAAACCAAACCCAATTCGTATTATAGAAGCAACTCCCCCCCCCAACATACTCGAGATAAACCCGACTGGGCGTGAACGAAACGAACTGGACTGGACCGGACCGGAACTGGACTGAAGAAGATATTATACAAACTACCGGGTGGAAAGTCTTGGCACCCCCCCGCTTGGTGGACAATACAATGAGAATGAAAGATCTTGAACACAAAAACACAAAGAAGATGAAATTTTAAGAGATATGTAAAATGAAAGTAG
>Ga0307517_10005672_pt1 | contig 18713 bp, 20 predicted proteins | sample 23_EM_MG_FD_194515 | JGI IMG/M metagenome (GOLD analysis project Ga0307517, IMG submission 194515) | Populus trichocarpa ectomycorrhiza microbial communities from riparian zone in the Pacific Northwest, United States - 23_EM | ecosystem: Host-associated > Plants > Roots > Unclassified | place... | reverse complement strand
CGGTAACGCTGAGTATGTATCCTTTCAGTTCACGTTGTTCTCGTAGCTCACCATTGCTGTTATCACCTAGACTATCATCGTCATAGGTAACATTAATAAAAGCTGTTTATTGCTATCTCGGTAACGCTGAACTATCATCGTCATAGGACTCTAAAAGAGTTGGACAATAATTTGGAGTGTACATCGGATGGGCAAGGAATAAGGTTGAATCTGGAATGGAATGATCAACTTAGAGGCTTGTGATGAGTTGGCAACACTGTTCTAATTTCTTGTGGCAGAGAATAATAATTTTATTCTGTGGTACCCTTTTAAATTTTAATTAATAAAACAAATAAGAAACCTGCACCCTTTTATTTTATCTTCATTGTAATTTGTACCGTGACAATTCTTGAACATTTCTTTACATTGCATGTTGTATTTCCCTTTCCCATTAATCATTATGTATCCGGGTGGGCTTTACCATATGAGTCAGTCGTCTTTTCGAACTTAAAAGTGATGTTGGCATCAGTGGTGAAGGAATCGGCATGCCATTCACTTTTAGTGAGTTGTACACTGTTCAATGTTGAATACGTCGGAAACCTTGTCCATTATGTAAAGGATCACAAACCAAGCTAAATACTAGTATTACAACCCGTTAGGGCAGAGAGGAACATGAGCGTGCTGGGAGGTAACATACTAAGAAGGAAGGCAATATATATATACATTGAAATTTCGACACGGCTAAGACATAATTACTTCCTTTCCTCGTCAGATGATTCATCGTCATATAAGAGGACATAATCCATTCCGACTGCGGCAGGCGTAGACGCAACAGAGGAGCCAGGAGCTGTTGAGGGATCCTTGCTGAGATTGGAGGGTGCGGAATGCCAGACCTCGTCATCTGAAGGAGACGATGGCATGCTGATCAAGGACATATCCGAGCCAGCATCAGATAAGTTGTCATCTGTCACTGAGGCCAGGGAGTTCGTTTGAGTCGAAAGTGTCGTCGCGATAACGGAAGAAACACGCTCGCTGTGAGGAGCGGAGGACGCCGCAGGCATGATGACAGATGACGCAGCCATGGACTCTTCAGATGAATCAGCTTCAACAACATTGATACTGCAAAAAGACGTCAATGCCAACAACTGAATGAACATTAAAATACTTACTCAATCCAAACGCTATTGCCGAACAACTTCCCATCTGCCCTCAGCCTCCAATACCCGACATACCTACCGGCTACCTCTGGTGCTTTCAGCTCCCCAGTACTCACGTCAGTCGTCTCGCCGGGGCCAATCTTTCCAACAGGAACCGCAATCATCTTTTCCGAAGCAGAAGCAGAGAGGGAGTCGCCTGCAAGGAAGACCAACTCGGTGGATTCTGGCCATTCACAACCACTGTCATTTATCATTCGCCAGGATTTGATAAACTCGGCGCCAGGAGGGAAGACCTGGCCATCGGGCACCGAAACATCCTCAACGAACGCGGCACTCGGGGCAGTGAATCTGGTTTCTGCAGAGGGGGGGAGAGGGGGGGGAACCAGAGAAGGCAGTTCACTGACAATTCTTGCAAGGACAGCGGAAACATCAGCAGTGGGCTTGCGCTCGGGTGAAACAGTTTCCAGAAATTGGGGATCGGAATCAGTGACGGGGACAACAGATGCAGGAAGTGGTGCGGTTTGTATGGCAGGTGGTTCGTCATAAACGACACCTGGTAAAGCTCCTGGGAAAAGGTGTAGTGATACTTCGGAATTAAATACGTCTTCCTTGGGGTCATCATCCTCGGATTTAGCAGGGCACTGGGGCGAAGTGTTTCCTGAGAGTTCCGCGATAAGCCGCAAAAATTCACCACGTTTGGAGTCATCCGTAGTCGGCCATGGGTTAACCATCTCAATCGCATCCCCTTGAGTTGGAGGTAGATGGACAGGGCGTGGTTCCACTGAAAATATGTCCGCAAAAGGGTCAGACGACGCCTTTCGAGGAGACGCAGAAATAAAACTCGAATTACTTTGATTGTTGGATGACGACAACCAATCATGCACCCCTTTCATGGGCACCGAGGTCTCAAGTCCTGCAGAGGCAGGTGTTGGTGTTGCAGTTCGAATTACGCCGACCGGAGTCCCGGGTGAGCTCGTTCCATGGATATTTTCGTTTGTCCTTGATCCAATGAAAGAACGAGTAGGAGTGATTGAACCAGATGCGTGGCTACCTTGATCATGTCGATGTACAATGGGAATGGCAGTATAAGGAGTTTTGATCTTCAGCATTGGGTGGTTTCTTGGGTGGACAGCAATCGGGAGAGCTTCGCAATCTTGGCAAAGATCGTAATCCGGACAACTCGGGTGCATGCACTAATTGCTCGGATGAGACATCACTACAGAATAACAAGACTCGAATTACCTTGAACCTATTGCCATGTATCGTCTGCTTGCAAACTGAATGTAATTCAGTGACGGAACTGAGTCTAGAAAAATATTACTTTACCATCACAACTCGCGGAGTGAATGACGTGTTGTTCGATATTACGACGCTAGGCTTCTTATCAGCAAATAAAGAAAAAATGGTGTGAATATACCCACGATAATGTCTTCGCGCTTCGTTATCTTGATGAACGAATGATCGGGATGCTGGTCATTGGTGATACTATTGACAATTATAAGGCATTTCGGTTAAAAAGGATCGAGTGGTACATACGCAAAGCATGATGAGCAGGTATCAAAGTTTGGACAAATTGTGCATTTCTTTTAATATAATCAGTCAGTCAGGCGGATAAAAGCATTGAAGGAAGGTTTTCACATAACGGTCTCCTGTGATACCAGAGTCACAAAGGTTACATTCGGCAGCATGAATAACAAGAGAATTATTCCATGCAGGTGAGGCGGGAATTGCTCGCTGTTGTTCACCACTAACGACAGTGTGAACAACAACACGGCCTGGTTCACGAATTTCATAAAATTCATGGAAAGGATTGTGTCTTTCCGCAAAACCTGTTGTAATGCATCGGGTACAAAGGTCGTAATCTGCAAATTCGTGTGAAAGGTGTATCAGGAAACGCTAATCGGATCTTACCCCTGCAGTCTAGACACTTGTGTCGCACACCATGAATAGTCTTGCTGCAGGCATCACAAATGATCCCTGCATGGACGACAGGACGAGAAGAATTAGAATTTAGCACGGGGCTGCGACGTTCAGGTGGGATTGAATTGGTAGAGGGAACAAAGGAAGCTGGATAGGGCCCCTGACGATGCGACAGTGAAGGACGGATTGGGAAAGTCGCACCCGGACCTTTGATGGACTTATCAATGTTAGGACTGAGCGCCTTTGGGCAGTAGTCTCTGATTTTATGGTGACAAGTTTTGCACTTTGACAGCTTTGTTAACATACGAACATACACCAAATGGAAAGGAACTCACGACAACACCGCAGTCCGAACAAGAATACCAGAAATAGGGTTCATCCGCCGATGAGACGATGTTTTCAGAACAATGAGAGCACGTCAGTGAAGTCCTCCATGTGTTGCTGCCAGTCTCGGCCCCATTGCAAGCGTTCCGGGTGTCCACGGGAGATACGACTAGAGGTTCCTGAAGATTGCTAGAAAGCACACGGTTCAAGCCAACTTGGAAGTCGTCCAACATGGCTTTGATCTCTGCTCTGCTTTCTGCTACTGAACAGCAGGAAGAGAAAGAGGACACTGAGGACTTGTGCCTGAATGGAATCTCGGAATGCTGCGCAGGAGTTTCACCGGTAGGAGACTGGTCAACCTCCATGGCATGAAGAGGGGACGAAGGGAACAGCGGAGTATAGGATTCACTGGAAGGAGCTGTGGAATGCTCCATGGGCGTTCTTAGATCTGGTGGCATAGTTAGTACAAATCCGATCTTTTCCATAGAATCACCCACCTAAAGACCAACGAGGGTTGCTATCAATATCAAGTATCACGCACTTCAAGAGTGCATTTGACCATTTGCGATCTTTATATGGCTGAATGCACCTGGTGTAGTCGTCCCCATAACGGACCTCTTTGCTGATCAATATATTGCGGGAAGAAAACGTAGCATCGGGTGAGAACAAAAGGTTTGATAAGGCGAATCCATGGGAGATGGAAAACAAGCGATAAACCTCGACATGATATAAGATACTGGTGTTCCAATTCGGTTGAATGACCTACCTGGGTGCATATTTCAATGTAGCTCGGGAAATTATTGTGGTCCGGGAAGGTGACCCTGCGGGTCTGACCACGATAGGTTACCTTGATGGTGAACATTGTGAGGCTACGAATGTGAGGTATCTAACCAAGAGGCGCCGCAGTCGAGTAGTGAGTCGGGGTCTTAAAAGGTGTCCATAACAGGTCACGTTACTGATTCACACCCCGACGCGCCCAACTTGTCTTACGCGTCGCCATTACTAAGAACTCATGCAATGTCCATTCAGTAAGCTTCTGGAAATGTCCAGTTCATTACGCGTACGCGACATACCACCGCGCTTATCATCGATCTAGTGAAGCCTTGAGTACTCTTAGCGCCTATTAGTATCACCCCGGTTCACCCCGCGGCATCCAGTTTCCAATCAATTATTGTCGGAAGTCTGCGGCGCAGCTTAGAATATGCAAGGTAATTCATCCATTTTCCATCAGGATCTCTGGATGGAAAAAACGCACGAGATGTTCTTTCAAATCAAATTCTGAATTGATTTCTCAACCGTTCTTCATGTGAAAGAGTTGCCGGGGGTACCCCTAATGTCAACAATGCATCATCCCAATTCCTGCAAGATGAATCTTGAAGATCCTTTAGTCGGATTGACATTTCGTGCTTGACAAACTTGTTAAGGTAATGGTAGCCATTATAAATGATCAGATCTGACACTGATCGACCCGTTTGGTAGCAATCTGATAAAGTACTTCATTGACGCTGGATTTCCATCTCGTCGCGTAGGAACCTGTCAGTGTCAACGATTCCCACAACGAGGGTCTGTGCGGTGATGGTCACATCGTTGCAAATAATGTATTGCAAAAAGAGACAACTCAAAGACAACTTCAATGCTTTCGGGCTACTCGCATGCATCTTCACCTGCGATCATTGCTTTCACAGCCTGAGGTCCATTTCTACAAAAAAGGATCTATAAGAATTTTTGTTGCCAGCCTACATCGATGATCTGTTGGGAACTATGAATGTTGATCTGCGGGCCAAGACGTACAACGTATAAAGGGAGACGGGAAAGGAACGAAGAGACTCAGAGACCCTTTTTTCAAGTTGATGTAAGTCTGGCATAATATTATAATTATGACTGTGCGCTGACTATCTTATTGTCAAGTCTTATCCAAACCCGAGTCCATTGCTATGTTCAAGAGCTTCATCACATTGTCCATCTTTGTAGTACTCCTCGCATGCCGGTTGCAAGCCTTGCCGGTGGCAGAGAACGATAACACAGTAAGAAATCCAATTCGTTATGAGTTGCATGCATATTTGATGATTTACAGATATCGAAAAAGGATCATTGGGAACCAACCGAATGAGTTTATATCTGCAAGGTGGGAAATCCAAATGAATTTACGAGATACTTATTGAATAATTTGCAGGCTTCAGATATAATGGGCAACGTGAGCTGCACTTGGGGGATGTTAATTTTTAATTCACTATACTTACCATGTGCTGTCGTGCACAATATTTCCATACGATAAATGTTTTTGTGTCTGAATCCCCTTCATCGAGAACCATGTCAGATTGGAAAAACGAAGACTTCGCATATTCAATTGAGTATTCGTATCGCCGTAATCGAAGTGCAGAAGGCATGACTGTTGTCAGGGACGACATTTTTGCGAAAAGTTCAGCGGACGAGGTGGGGTTTAAAGGAGGCAAGGTGAAAGGAGAACGGGCAAAAGAATGCGCCACTGTGTACTTATTCATGAATAACGAGAAATTGTAACGAGAAATTGCTTTCAATGTTTTGTGCCGCCTCATGGCAGTTCATCATGAGAGAACACAAAGTAAGGGATGCATCCAATTCGTTATGAATGAATGCATGATTTACAGATATCGAAAAGAATCATTGGGAACCAATCGAATGAGTTTACGGTCGAACTATTGTGAGTGAGAAATCCGACATTTCGTGTCTGAATCCCCTTCATCAACCATGTCAGACTTGAAAAACAAAGACGTCGCATATTCAATTGAGTATTCATATCAGTGCAAAAGATTTATGGGAGTATTACGCAGGAACAACTTCAGTAATCGAAGCCCATCCCCTAGAATCGAGTTCACGTCAGAAAGGATTCTCACAACAACAACAAACGTTGACGAACCTCGTTGCATGAACCTTCTTGATCTCCATACCACCGAGCTCAACCATTTTCTGGAGTTGGGGCAACGTACGCTCAAAGGCTTGAAAATATTATGAATTCACGAAGTTTAAGGAATGCGCAATTGTGACTTACAGTTACACAAAGCAGTCAGAGCAACATTGATTTGATGCTGGATGCGGCTAGCCTCGCCAAAGTCAACGGGAACGAATGGAGGGGGGGAAACCGGTTGATAGACATTCTTGTTCAATGTTGTCAAAGAATCGACAAGATCAGAACCTTCCGACGAAACAACGGCGGATTGAATGATAGTATCGATAACAAGAAGGCAGCTCTGTTATAGTAAAACGAGTTGTTAGTGTCCCGTGGAGGAGTTGCAATTCAAGGGCTTAACATACATCCTCATTTAAAACATCTCTGATATGCCTGATCATCTTTGCACCATCCGCTGTGCTCCAGTCATGAAGAACTGTAAACATTGATGACGAGGCAAGTTTTCACTGACGAGACCAGACTTACCTCGCTGCATGACGAACAAATATTTGCCCTTGCGTTGCTGAGGTTTAAAGAAATCCTGTGCCTCGAATTCCACGCGGTCTGTAAGACCTTTGGAAGCAATAAAAGTTTCCGCAGCTTCACGGGTTTCAGGCAAATCCTGAACAACGAACTTCTTTATGTCGGGATATCTAAAGCACTGGGGTTAGTAAAAGGAACCGAGCCAACCAACGTTACGCTTACTTCACGGCCAGGGAACAGCAGAGTGTTCCTTGTCCTCCTCCGACGTCAACGATTGCATCCTTTCCTTTGGCAAGGGCATCCCACGGGAAGTCCGCAACAACACCAGGATCAGATGTAGGTCCAACTGCCCCCATTCTGCGGGATGGATGGATCAATGTGTGGACGATAAGGATTGTACATAAACTCACGCAAGACCAAACTTCACAGCTTCCTCTGGATCCTTGGTGAGCCATCCACCAGCACCGAAGTAAGCCACGTCGGTCTTGTACGCAAGCTGGAATGCAGTATGGAAAGGATCAGTGTTCTTTCGGAAGTCGGAATCTGTATGATTAATCATCTCAGAGAAAGTTGAAGACACTTTGTTAAAGAGATCGTTCCTGTGATTACATTTTTGAGTCGACTGAGCGGGTAGAATTCAAGATGCCTACATGTATGTAGCCAGATGGTATCCAGGCTGTTCCTTTCTGATAAGATTACTGAGCCGATTATTGGCGAAGTAACCCGGCTTTGCTTCACGGAACCAGCCCTGGGTAATGAGGAGACGAAGGACGCGCTCTAAGAAGACCTGAGGTAAGAGGAGAGTTCTGGTGGATAGAATTCGGTCAACGAACCCAGCTTGTTACCGTCGACAGAAGTATTTTCCGCTATTTGAGGGATAGTCATCCCATCCTCCGAGTCGCCAAGAATTGTAGCCAGCCCTATTTCAGCAGTGAGGCGCACACCAGCGACTTCCAAGACCATCCAGGTATTAGCAGCCAAAGCATCATACGGCGACTGGATCAAGGATTTGATCAATCCCTAATAACATAAATTGGCTTGTTACTTGACGATCGAATTGAACCATAGCGCATACGTACCAAGCTGGCCAGGGCAGCCCTGCGTGCCTCAAACATCGCAGGTGTCGGGAGGTAGGCGATATCATCAATAGGATGAGACTTTGAAGTATTCAAAGACGGTTCTGGGAGATTCTGAGCAGCCAATTCCGCCTTGAATACATCGATAGCAGAGTTGAGTGTGTTTTGGAGGCTAGTGAGTTCGGAGACGGACATATTCTGAGAAATTGCGGGTGAACCTCAATTCATGGGGTCCCCATTTTATGCATTCCAAGTCCCTGCACAGGAACATAGTCCATTTAGAAGGCCCCGTTCGATGGAAGCGACAGAAGGTTCGAGTTTTTTTTTCCAGAAATCCCAGAGGAGATGGCCCCGCTTAGATTATCCCAGTCCATGTCACTTTGACGACAATCAATATCACCAAGGGGAAAAGACATTGCGATGGTGTTGATCCCTTCAAGTTCCAGATTGGCTATAATCACGACAGCGGAGAAGTCCTCAGGCCTGTGCTTCCTTTCAGAAAATATCGCGGATTCTACAAGGCTTTGGATGCAGATGATTCATGGCCATGGGAGGCACGGCTCGCACACGTGGCAACCAAACTAAACCGATTTTGGTCTGTCATGATGTTTTCGCACCACATGTCAAAGCCTTTCTATGTAGTTCTCATCTGTTCTCATGTTTTGGCATTACTTACATCGTGGCCCTTACACCCTGATTTTATGCAACCAACTGCAAATATTCTGTGTGGAAGCTTTGAATGTCTATCGAATGTAATATTTTTCGTTATCGAACACAGGTTTACAACTTGAATTACTTACCGAGCTCTTGGAATAAACTTTCCAAAGTGCGTAATATTGTCGGGGACTAAACGTTAGGTCATATTGAACATCAGAACCTGCGAAATTTATATGTACCCGTTCGGATCTATTGCTTGTCTTTTTTGAGAAGCAAGATCAGTGTTACAATCGGTCCCTCGGAGACAACCACCGGGTTATTATCAAGGTTGCCACCACTTTTGTTGTGGGCAACACTGTTTGACTTGTAATTTCCGAAATTTCAGATAACCATGTCAGATAACCTTTGACAAACATATTAATTAGTCCGTCGCGGTTTTACGGTCAAATTCCAAATGAGCGAGGGATACTCTCTGCTCACTTCCACCCGATACGACCCGTTCTTGGAATCATGTAGATGGAATGATGATTCCGAAGGGCCTCAACCATTTTTCTTATTACCATACCATCTTGAACGCTTGATTTCAGCCGCGGAAGCACATGGATGGCCTAATGCTCGATCTGCTCTTACCTATTCTGTTCTGAAAAACGCATGTGTGGAGGTTGTTTCAACCCAGCGAAGCAAAGGAGATGGATTCACGGCATTCAGAGTATGATATACTCGTCGATCTCCCTTCTTTCGATTACGCTGATTCCTATGTAAATAGGTTCGGATGACTGTCTCAAAAGAAGGGCCGAATTATTTCAATATCACTGCAGTTGCAGTTCCATGCTTTTCATCCGATCCTACATTACCTTCGTTATTCGACCCATTGTCTAACCCCAATGGAGCCACGCCGTCACTCCTAAGAGTTTTTTTGGATACTGAAGCCACAACTCCGTCCATCTTTACGAAAACGAAAACGACATTCAGAAACGTCTACGATCTACCAAAGAGAAGGAACGAAATTACTCTTAGAGCTGTCCCTAGTGGTGTTGATTCCGACATCCTATTGTATAACCAGCTTGGGGAATTAATGGAGACCACGATCTTCAACGTCGCTTTTTACCGGAATTCGCAATGGGTAACGCCTGCTACAACATCGGGGTGTCTAGGTGGCGTTATGCGAAGATGGCTATTAGAAAATGGTCGCGTTCGGGAAGAAGTCTTGACCAGAGATACGATTTGCGAGGGTGAATGGGTACTTTTGTTTAATGGAGTTCAGGGTTGTCGGTTCGGGAAGTTATACATATCAGATTCTTGATTCTAGTCCACCTGCATGCTGTCCGAATCTAAATCACCATCGAATATTCCATCATCCATCTCGCCAAGAATACAGTCGAGCACATAACTTTCCTGGAGAAGTTTACTCATCCGCGATAAATGGCGCTCGGAATAAGGAATCAAGGCCTCGAGCAACTCCTTGAGTGCTTCGCGATTACCTTGCTTGTCTCCATCAGTCTTGGGATTTCCATTCGTTAACTCGTACCCAACGGCTTCGTTCACGAATGCTTGCGTGATGTCGTCGGCAGTGCGCAATTTGAAAATTGCAAACAGAACATGTTGAGCCACAGAGGAAGTTTTTGCGCTAGTGTTCCAATCCCGAACGTATGCCACCAGCTTTAAAAGGTCGGATCCGGCCAATGTCCGAATAACTTCGTCTACAGAGTCACTCCCAGTGAATGAAGTAGGTTGATTCTCGGAGGCGACATCCTTGAATAACGAAAACAATCGACCAGGTTGGGACATGGAAAGAGCCAGCTCTATTGCGCGTCTGTAGTCATGCAAAGCAACATAATTGAGGAAATCCTGATCCCTGTCCACCAGTTAGTGAGGTTAACGGATTTAATGACTGAATGTGGGTTACCTCAAAACTTGGTCGACTCGTTTCTCTTCCTTCTCTGCCTCAACTTCCTCTGTGCAGTCTTCCCAAAATGTGACTATCGAATCAGCAGAGCCGGAAGTTATAGTACGCTCGTCTGAGCTGATAGCCAAAGCCCACACCTAATATTGGTCACTGACCTGTCAACATCGAAGAAATCGAAAACATACCTTGTCTTCGTGATTGTCAAGTGTGGTGATGCATTCTTCCTCCTGGATATTCCATAGTTTGACCAGCCCATCCGATGCAGCGCTCACGAGTTGCGTGCCAGCGTTTAGGAAATCCACTCTTAGAACAGAGTTCGAATGACCCTCAAACGTCTTCAGACACGAATAGTCATCCAAGCTCCACAACTTTACAGTCTTGTCACCACTTCCCGTTGCCAGCATCCTCTCTGCCCTTCCAAAACGCACGCTCCATACACCTCGCTTGTGGCCTTTACATGTCCCAATATGCTTGAGCTCGCCGCGTCGGACACCAGCTGACCCAACAAGATACTGAATCTCGAAGACCTTGGCAGTGCGGTCTTGAGAACCGGAAACCAAGAATCTATCATTCGGAGAAATATCCAACGAATTTATGTCCTTGTCATGAGCTACTTGCGTTGTAAGTGACTTGAGGCTCTTGGGTGGCGTGTTTTCCGAGGAAGATGAAGGAACAGTGGCAATATCCCACATCTTGATGGTTCTGTCCTGGCTGCCAGTGAACATGAATGTTGGGGCGTCCCCTTCCCTAGCCATTGCAATGGCTCCAACACTCTCAGCGTGACCTTCACAGACACCAACGCAAGAATACCCCCAGGTCTGGGATAAACCGTTTTCTGATATGACCGGTGCCCAGATCCTTGCCGTTTTATCTTTGCTCCCACTAGCAAGAAGAGTTCCGTTGGCGGAATGATCGAGGGCAAGGACAATTTCAGAATGTCCCTCCAAAAGACGTGAATCAAGATCCTGCATTGAGTATATTCTGATGAGTGAGGAGTTAGTGGCAAGAGCAATGTGAGAGTCGTGCTGAGGAATTGAATTGATTGCTGTTTTATAATGGAGGAAGGTCGCATCCACGACTTCGTCGTTGTAACCAATCAGTTGACGAGAAATACGGCCGTCCGTGAGAGAGTGGAAAATTATATTTTGGTCGGCATGAATGGATACGAGAGTAGATGCAGAAGGCACATATCTGGAGCAATGTCAATTCCGAATCGGTCTGGAAGATGCACTGGGCACATACAGAATACTCGTGATTTGTCTTTGCTCTTCAAGATCCTCGGAATGTGTGCATTGGTGCTCATTTCCCAGCTGCTGAGTAACAGTTGCGCTTTTCATGTTCCAAACCTTGACCACGCCCTTTTCGCCACCAGTGTAGAATCTCAGTGTCTCCAACTTCGATTCCTCTTCGCCATCCTGAGAATGCAGAATCCCGACCGCCTCAACCCTTTCAAGAACGGGGATAGTGTTGACTAGTTTGGGTGTCGAATCCTGTTTCGCCTGTTTCGCCTCATTCTTTTTCTTTGGTTTCGGATGCGCACTGGCTGACGCCTTTGCGTGTAAGTCCCAGATCAGTACGACTGAGTCCCTGCCCCCACTAATGAGCCATCTTCCGTCTTGCGAGACATCCAGCCCTCGAGGAACTGAAACATGCCCATCCAGTATTGCCTCAGGTTTTCCTCCTCCTGAGGATGTCGAAGATCCTTCGGTAAGATTAAAAATTCGGATCCGCGTATCAACACTTGCAGAAATAAGATGCATAGTCTCATTTCGTACAACACTCGAACGATCTTGAGGGTAGCTGAAAAGCAAGGCACTGACGACTCCGCCATGGCCCTTAAAAACATGTGTGACGAAGCCACCCAGAATGTTCCACACTTTGACGACACCATCTGCAGATCCTGAAGCAAGGTAGGTCGAAGTGGGATCGACCACGCAAGTGTGGACTGGAGCATCATGTGCACGAGCTACGACACGGATTGGTTGCACGCGCTGTCCGGAGGATGTCCTAGTATTTGGCAGCTCGTATATTCGCAAAGAAAGCGAAGATGTGAAAACAAGTAAGTGCGAAGATGAGGGAGTAATGCATAGCGAGTGTATTGGTTGGGAATCCTGTTGCAGACGATCAGAAGAGCAAACCGACATAAAAAAAGGCCACGCACACTAACAAAACGGCAAATTTCAACCCCATTTCCAACGTCTGTAAATAAGATATCCTCTCCAACGCAAGTAACAAGCCGTTTGCAATCCCCAGTGATTGCAACACCCCCTGAGGTGTACAGAGGAGCAATCGTCCGTGTTTTCTTGAACCTGAAGCAATAATCAACCGGACATCATACCTATACTGACAGCACATACGCAGTCTTTAGTTTTGTCGGATTAATGACAGCCATTTCGGAAGCAGCAAATATTTTATTCTAGCCCCATCCAGTGTGGACAAGAAAGAGTTGTTTGTCCGTGTATACACAGCGTAGATTGAGCATTCGGAAAACTTGTAGATCCAAGACAGATCAGAGGCTACCTGCTAAGGAGACAAATGGGATCTCGACGTGGCTATTCATCAACAGATATCTGAATGGATGAAATAAACGTGGAGGCTGGAGGAGCCTGTTGGCTGGCGTTCAAGTTGTCACCTCAAATAGCACGCAAATGTGTCCACAGGCACGACAAAATTGCAGCACCAAATGGACTCGGATGTCCGTAAACAGACAGGTGGGCAGCTTGGAATTGGCGGGTAATAACTATACCAATCGGTCGAAACGTCATTATGCCGGTCGTATACGTGTTGAGGGAGGCCGAATGGCTATGTTGCTCAAAGCTTGCTCAGCTGCCCGTCTTCTTTCAGCCTCCACTTCTCTTTGCCGTTCTGCGTCCCGACGTTTCATGAGTTCATCTTGCAACATCTCCTCCAAGTGATTGACAACTTCGTGAGAGCGAGCGACTTCAAAATGAGCATTCGACAATTGTTCAGAAAGTCGAAGTGAAGTTGAAACGGCCTCAGCAGACGTCCTGCGAAGATTTGCAATTTCCTGTCGCATGTGCTCGATGATATCATCCTTCGTTTTGTCTGTACCCGAAAAGCTAGGAATGGAAAATATAGCTGACGGTCGGGTTGGTACAAATGTTGTCGTGATGGAAGGCCTTGTTTCTTGCGGTCGTGACATGTCCTCTTCGCTTTCGAATTCGTCATCTGACACGGTAGCCAATGGTGGTTTATTTGCTTCGCGAGTCATTATATTATTGTCATCGTTTTCTGACTCCCGAGATGAAGGGGGGTAAGCAGAACCATGACCAGATGGAGGAGTTCCGGGACTGATACTCCGGAATTGTTGAAATCCACGTTGCCTATCACCTTCGCGCTCCGAGTGAGAGTAAGGCAGGTGAGATGTCCGTGACTGCGACATTGGATTACAGTGAAGCCTGCTGTGAATGGGCTTTCCATTACGAAAGTGATGGTGGCTTTTGTTGTGGGATCTATCCTTCTGGGAATACTTCGCTTGAGATACTTCCAAATTTCCCTGGTGGCCGAGTTCCTGCGTCGGAAGATGTATATCTTGGCCAGTTGGAGTCGAATGAACGACGGGTGAACTTGTTGTGGGGTAGTGACTGATGGCGCGGGGGTTACTAAAGGATTTGACTTGCGGTATGGGTAGGGGTGGTGGTGGTGGTGGTGGGTGACTTTGTGGTTGGAACTGAAACTTGGTGGGCTGTGGAACCTGACTTTGTGGATTAACTCCTTCCGACTGTGCTCCTTTCGTTGACGGCGCAGGTTTGTTGGTAACTTCTCCTTTGTTCTGTCGACCACGTTTGCGTGGTCTCTTTGTACCTGGAGGAGCCAACAGATTCACGGTCCAATATGATCCAAACCCAGGGTCTGTAACAGGTCGTGGCTGTCGTTCGAAAAGTCTGTTTAGCGATAAGTGGTGACGAACAGATTGCTGTAAAAATACGTATGATCCAGTATCAACATCCAGACGCAGAACAAGATCGTTATCCCTACCTTCCAGGTTTGTCCTGCGGTCTTGTAGTATGGGTACTTTGCCTCCATGGTGGCATAAATTTCTCTGATCGTGAGGCGTTTTCGAGGGCTGCCTAAAATTGCGCAACGGAGGATGACTGGGAGTGTGTGTTGAGGGCGTCCATTGGTGTCGGGCAAACAGGAAAGTGTATCAGGGCAGTCTGGGTGAGCTTTGTGGTCGAGCAAGCCAAGATCAATTCTCCTGTCGTGCCGTTCTGTTCTCCTTCTTGGTGGCCTTCGGACTGCCTTTGGTTTATCTGAATTTGCCCTGGCTATATCATCGGATTTGATTTCCTCCTCCACAGCACTTTCGTCCGGGACTTCAGCAGAGTCTAGGTCACCAGACTTTTTGGACAATAGGGAGGTCTCCCCGTACTCCTCGTCCTCGTCTGTTTCGTCCTCTAATTCGTCTATTTCCTCGTCCGATGCGGGTGTCATGTCGTCCTCGTCCTCGGGGGATGAAGACATGTGCTCGTCAAGCATATCATTGTCTGTGTCCAATCTGCAGAATAATATCCGTTAATCCGATGAAAACAATCAAAGGACGCCTTACATCTCGGGCCCCTTGGCGCTCTCATCTGGGTTGAGAATGCCAGTGAGATGGGACATGGTGGTGGTAAGCGCTCAAGCTCAAGGGCAACACTGGACAAACATGCTGTCGTGGGTCCAAGACGGTCCACATCCGATGGCAATCATACAACTGTACATAAATGGCTTTTGTATCGATATGTCTAAATTCTATACAGCAAACAACAAACCCTAAGTTATTATGCACAATTATGATACATCTCTATGTTGATTGAAAGCAAGGAAGCACAGCAAATCCCAACTCAAACCCCGTACTGCCCGAAGTCAAATGAGTAGGCCATGTTGTTCATCCCGTATTCAGATGGCGTCGCAGACGTCTGGGGCGACCACTCGGATGATTGTCCCGCAACACTACTGGCCATTCCCCCTGTATTCAGCACTTGCATGTCGCCCCCGATTTCCGCACTCAGAGGATATTGCAAATTCGGTACCTCACTTTGCAGAGTGGTCTGCGGTAAGCGTGGATACCAATGATTCCCCGAGTAGTAATGGGTTGAAGAATCGACACCAGCGACTTCAAGTCCCAGCATGTGTGCCATTAAACGTGTACCCATGTCCTGGACGCCATTACCATGCTGAAGCGGAATTCCCGTCTGTTCAGAACCAGAATGTGCTACAAACTGTTCTTGCCGAGAAAAGTCTGATGCTTTCTCGTCTTCGAAGGCTTCTTGCGCAGGTCTTTTGTGTTGTCGATCGTACCGTTGCTGTGGCGCGCGGAGAGAAGGTATAGGTATGGGCCTCAACTGTACACCATTCAGTAAATCGAAAGCACGAGCCGCACTAGGCCAAAGGGTCTATCTTGGTCGTCAACAATTGTACACAATTTCCATTTTTAATTCACCCACCTTCATCTCCTTTAGAGCTGTCATACAATGTTGGAAAGAAAGGGTTGCTTCTACGTTGTCCGGTCTGATGGTGACTATGCGGCCAAAATTATTATTTGCCAAATAGATGGGTGCGGGACATACGTATCAGGAGGTGCATAATTCTGAATTATCTGCAATTAGCAACGGGACATAAGAATCAACTACCCCAACGTACGAAGCAGTTAATAGGAATGATGTCAAGAAGGGGGAAGCCCATTCCATAGTAAAAGTCTTCCTGTAGACATTGACTGGCGTAAGGAGTTAGCTTGTTTATGATGAACTTCTTGAATTCTGGGAGTACCTATCGAGCCAACCTGACAGGCTGCGGAGTGAGCAAGGTCTAATGCTCGTCGTCCTAGTGGAGATTTACGTAGAGCGTCTTCGCTTCTGATTAAACCCGGTCAGAAATGCGAGACTCTGGTGAGAGGATGTTGCGTACCCTGGTTTCCAATTTGGAATACTGTTGCGTGTCAATATCTCAGTGCAAATGATGATATGATAAGAACTTACAAAGCACGATGCAGCAACAGCACCGTACCCCAATATCGAATGTGTAGGAATAAGACAGTCGGCGGAGGGGTATACCTCTTTGAAGCGGTATCATAGCGCAACTCCTCGGGCAGGGCGATATACCATTGATCCAGCCGACTTTCGAGCTGCTTGAGACTGGATGACTGTTTGGAAGCAGTCGACATTGGCTTGACAGGATATAATTGTGTGACTACGGCGCCCATGATTCCAGCTGAAAAAGGTAAGACAGGAAACCCAGGATCACTTCGAGACTAACCTAGTTTACTTGTCTCGACAAAAGTGCTCATGATACGACCAGGTACTGTGCCATACGGAAGACTGCCTCTTGGTTGCCATGGTTCTGCGTCGTCGGTCTGTTCAACAACCGTAAAATAATTGTTTGCTGGTAGGAATACTGGAGGAAAACTTACTGGGTCGACATCTAATTGGGGTGTCTCGAAGTCTTCGTCCTTGATCATGATTGGGCGACCTGATAGCGACATTAGAGAACTCGACACGGAGAGCGAGAGTGTTATTGCTGACCCATGTACATGGAACCATAACTGCCATTGAATACCGTGAGGAATTGGTGGAAGAAAAGATGAGATAATAGATACCGATCTGATATGATATAAGCCCACCAAATCTGACGACGGGCATGTGTCTCTTCTTCTGAGAATAAATCTTGGCCATGCATTTTCCATTTAGATGAGTCACAATTCAAGCCCAAATTGAAAGCCTGCAATATCATGAGGTGCTGATATTTTAAAAATGGACTGACACCATATCATTCGTATGCCAGTGCCTACAAAGCATAGTGAATTATTTACCAGTGTTCGAAAAAATAAAAACGTACCAATGAAAAGCCATCCTTGTTCCATCGACCCTATCCCAAATTCGCGGAATCCCAGAAGGAGGAGAGCCTGTACCGTAGAAGGTCGCGACATATGGAATAAATTTGCTGTCAAGAAATTAAAAACGAAGTCTTCTCGCTTACCAAGGACTTGCCGCGCCCTTTCGAGATAATCATAGCCAGCTTCCCACATCTTTCCGTCTTGTGGTATGGGCATCGTTTCTTCTGTATAACGCGCAGCAATGGCAAACCTGGACAAGAGGAGGAGAGGAGTGACCTCCTGGCTGGGATCCGGTCTAGCAGAGGAGGTAGGTGAATCTTTGTGACCATTACTTGTACAGGTCAGATAAAATAAGAGGGCATAAATCCATGTGATCTCACCTGCATTTTCTACAAATGAACGGATGAGTCACGGAGAAAAAATTAAATGTTAAGACCGCACCTGGAATTGTATTCCGACAAGAATCTTGCCTTGTGGATTATAGGGAATATCGGATGAATATAAGTAAAGTATATATCTATAAGTTGGTCTTGCAACTTTTGAGATGCTAATTCGACATCGTTGGAATCCCATAAAGGATTCGATTTTGGGAGGGTGGCCATACTCTTGCCATGGGTATTCTCCTGCACTGATAAGTAAGTGACCAGCAAGGAGACAGAGGCTTGAAAGTTTTATACCAAACGCCGCCTTCCATGCGGTCATCTTTCCTTTTGTTTTTGCCTAAAATATGCAAGCCACTAAGTTGGCCATGCCATCGTACCTACGGAGGTGTTAATTTCGACAAGGTAAGAAAACTGTTATTTACCTGTGAATTCTCGTCTAATGATAGAAGGCACAAACCTTCCGTCGTATTTCTGTCGGATTCCTCTGAGAATGAGTCGGGTGAGAGGCAAGGTGAAGGAGTCAATCTTATGCGTACCATCAGGATTATCCAGAGCTACGTGTCACTGTGAATCCACTGGGTGGCTGCTCCCATTATACAGGTCCATGCACAGTCCGACGCATGCAATAAAGGTAGGGTATTGGCTCATCAGAGGTTTATATCGGGTCTGGAGCAAGAGGGTACGCCAATTGTGGCCCCAAAGCTTTTTTTCCTAAGTTATAAACAACGAAATGCGGCTGAATATGGGATTGGACATTTGGAATGAGAAACGGCAAGCGACAAACGAGGAGGGGTTGACTATTCACCAACATTCAACTGGATTCTTTCAACGCGACAATGGCCAGATTTATTGAGCGACTTGCTATCCAAGGTGCAGAGGAGAGAGTGTGGCTAATGATGTCGGTGGTGAATATCGGCGCGATCTTGGAATACGGAAAAGCTTCGTTTCTAGAATGAAGTGAGGTACAAGCGTAGAAATAGAATATCGTCTTTGTCGAGACGGAAAGTGCAGCACGTGCACTTCTCTTCTCTCGCTTCCACCTCGCCTGCTGGGAGTTGCTCGTCACA
>Ga0307517_10005671_pt1 | contig 18715 bp, 20 predicted proteins | sample 23_EM_MG_FD_194515 | JGI IMG/M metagenome (GOLD analysis project Ga0307517, IMG submission 194515) | Populus trichocarpa ectomycorrhiza microbial communities from riparian zone in the Pacific Northwest, United States - 23_EM | ecosystem: Host-associated > Plants > Roots > Unclassified | place... | reverse complement strand
TATAAAAAAAAACCAATTAAACCAATTAAAATTTTGAAAAAACTAACCGGTTCGGTTCGATTTTATAAACCTGAAACCGAAAAAACCGAACCGAACCGAACCCAAACCAGAAAAAATCAATCCAAACTGATTTGAACCAGTTTTTGTTCTAAAAAACCAAACTAAAATCGATCGGTTTGAACCAGTTTCAGTTTTAAAAAAAATTAATTTAGTTATTTTTTTTAATAAAAACTAAATTGAATAAAAAATGATATCTTTCTCTGGTAAAATCATGGTGTCCTTCATTTGCATTTTGCACCCATCCCGACGCAAGACGCGTGACAGCTGGTTTTCTCTGTAGTTTAGTTGTTATTTTAGTATTTAAGAAATTCTAGTCTCTCTCTATAATTTAGGAGTATAATTTTTAAAGCTTGAGAAACCTTAGTTTTCTATCTTTCGCTGTATGTTGCGTCACATTCTCCGGGATATTATTGAAGAAGATCTTAAAGCTTACTTGCAAATTCGTACCTGCTGCTGTCATATTTGCTCTGAAGCCTCCTCGGGCACTCTGCTATCCATCCATAAAACTGCTCGTTCACGGATATAAAACCTGTTATCTTCCCTTCAGACTGTGATGCAGCAGGAGCTCCCTCGTCAAATCAAGCGAGTCTTGGAGGTACTTGTTACCAGCTTTAAGTGTTTCATCAGGAGAATCATCCATACCACAACCCGGGGCCATTGCTTCGTTTGATCTAACCTTCAAGCTGGATCCAGGGAAAGTCTAAGCTCCCCAGTATTCAGCAATAAAGCTTCTCATCATGAAGCCACAAACAGAAGCTACACACGCACATTCTGATAGACAAGCATCGTATGCTTTGAAACTGTAGGACTGTCGCTGTAATTTCCTATCACCGAAAAACCGTAGCAGTAGTAATTGGGATTGCTTCACTACTGCAATCTTAAAATCATGTGTATGATTTCCATTTTGGGAATCATATTTTTCACTCACTGATGAGTTCTCCGAAAAGGAATGGCATTGTCCGAGGAGATTCTTGCCTGCTAATACCAAAAAGTCAAGAGAGTTCATGTGTTTTGAATTACATGACATGAGTAGAGAGTGACCCTTACCTAGAGGAGGAAGATGGTAGGGCTGAATTTTTAAGGGTTTTGACTCCAAGAAGCCAAGCAGCTTTGTTTTCTTCTCCTCCTGCTGCTTTGCCTGACATATAACATCACCACGGTGCATTTCTCCCTTCCTATTATCAATTTTTTTTTTTTTTATCAGATGAGGTTCTTACTTATGTTCTTTTGAGCAAGAGATTTGATCCTCGGCGAAAATGCCATTCTTTCTTTCCCTCCTTTCCAAAGGGATTTTTATCTAACCCAGCAAGCTCCATTTTCATTTAGTAGGAGGAAGCTACTGTGGCCTCCTACCAGTCCTTCTCCATTCACTGGCTTAGTTGGGATGTCCCGCGTTGAAAAGAACAAAGGAACAAGAAATAATAAAAGGGTTCACCACGTAAAATTAATAGATTAAAAAATTCGATTGAAAGATAAGAAATGAAGAAGCAGGAGCTGTTGAGAGCACAAGACAGCTGCGTGATATAGGGGAAGCAGAAGCAGAGTCACATCTATGACAGACACGACCAAACTTGGAGCTTTTTTGCATTCCAGCCTAAATTTCACAATTACGACAGACACGACTGCACTCTTCTATTCATTGCTGCCATGATCTCTGATTATCGTTTGCAACCTCTATGTTGATTGAGAGGATACAGTCAATGTACACATTATATGGATGCCATAGTTGTATCAGATACAAACTTCGCTTTCATCATCATGGAAACATATATATTCCTGTAACAAAGATATGTTTATCACAGGAATGGGCCACAATGACATGACTGTCCACTTACTCCAGCTGCTGCAAGATAATTGAAAGTATTTGTATTTGGTTCCCTTCTAGGCTTATAGTTATGGAAGCTATTGGTTTAGCTAAAAAGAAAAGCAAGATGAGAGTGTTTCACGAAGAATTTAGAAATGAATACTATGGGAGTACCTCATCATATCATAGGTTAGCTATTTCAGGGAGGTTGATGTCATCGGTGTACTCCACTACGAGAACACACGGACTGTGTGCTTTTCGTTCCCGAGGAGAGGTACAGTAGTATTTTGAGTATTGTTTTTTAAAGTGTTTTTATTTAAAAGTATATAAAAATAATATAAAAAATTAATTTTAAATAAAAAATAATTATAAAACACGAATTCTGCAAAAACAAACACCCAAAATCAATGTGTAAAACCATTGATAACCCACTAGTTTGGATTCTCCAAAAGAAGGTTGAAGAAGCCTTTGAAACCAGTGCCCGTGGTAGTACTACCATTAATATCATGTTTAATATGTTAAATCTGCTAGGAAAATGATACAGCTTAATGGAAAAGATAGAAAACTAGAGTTTTTTTTATTTATTTAAACTATAGAGAGAACTCTGATTTGATAAATTCTAAATATCAATAATAATAATAATATATTCCTAAATATTATCTAAAACCAATCTTGTTAATGAAACCAAAACTAAATAAAATTTTGAAACCTAATGAAAACAATCTTAATTGGTGACAACAAGTCAGTCTAATCTAATTATCGGATCTATCAAAAAGCTCGTTTGAAGCATGCAAACTTTTTTTGTTTTTAAGGTGGGACTTGTCGATCTTGTCCATGAATGATCTGTTGGATGTTCCATGTTATTTCCTACACGTCAAAACTTGTTTGAGAATATTAATTAAGCACAAATGGAATGAAGCTATACGGAGAAAGCCTCGGTTTACGAATTATAAGTTCGGAAAATCAGCAAAAAAGCATATTGTAGTGGGCTTATATATATGATGAGTACTTGTTCTAAATAAAAATGTGATAGCAATGTAGTACCAGTACAGTTGTTCTTTGTTCTTACAACGTTTGTCTTTTTTTTCTTTTTTTTTTGAATTATTCTTACAATGTCTGTGTGGTATTTTTATAAGGTTTTACATGTAGTTGTAAAGTTCCAAGAACTTCTTCAACGAGAGAGACGATCATGATCATCTATGTTTTATTCCATTATAATCTAGGCAACTTGCTCTTTGCATTTCCTATCTTTTCTCTAACTGTTTAATTTCATTTGCTGCTGGAAGAAAGCCCTATATAGCAGCAAATTTCTCTTTTTTTTTAATCTTCTGGTCATGCTAATAAGTGTGGTAATGGTTGTTTTTCAAAGTATTTTCGCTCAAAAATATATCAAAATAATATTTTTTATTTTTAATATCATCACTTTAAAACAATTTTAAAAAAATAAATTTGAGCCAACTTGAACTGCTCTCACAAGTTGATGACAAATCGCGGTCATGCCTTTCAGGTTAAGCGTTCCTGTCAACTTTCAGCAATTGATGGATCGTGATCTTCATAAGAGCAAGACATTTGGCTTGAACATACACTTGGCTGAAGCTTCAAACCAAAACAAAAGCTTCCGAGAATAGTAGGAAAAAAAATTCATAAAAGCAGATCAGAATCGCAAGTAGGGATTCTAATTGGTTTTTCTTGGGCTGATTCGAGAAATGTTGAATGGCTACAGCCTATGCCAGGATCATTCACAGCTTCCATGAATCATTGAAGCGACTATGCAGCAGCAGCTGTACGAGTACTCGTAGCAGCAATGCAACAGAGCACTGGTTCCTTGAAGCAACAGTCAACAGTGCAAGTTTTACATGTTTTCTCAACGCAAACAGGTCTGAGTTCGTGAGGACTTTCGGGAGCAGCTCCTGAGGTATTATCACATATCTGAATCTGCAGAGTAGTCAGGGATGCTCTGTCTGGAATCCGGATCCCTCGCCAAGGCTTAAAGTAGGTTTGTGGCTTCAATTTCATAATTGCATCCAGTCATCCTGTTCAGCTGTTCTCTATTCTGCTGAACCTACTGAAATATGAACGAGGATGCTGTTTCTTATAACAACATAGTCTGCTCGCTAAAACTCATAGAACAAAACCGCAGCAGGAATACTTCAGTTCATTCTAAATTCTGATGTTAACCTATAGCTGCTCTATCGAACCTCACACTAGGAATTGTAAACACCTCGTGGTATAATACAACATCAAGTAAAGATATACAAACATGTACAAGATCTGTATGCAACAGGAGAGCGAGGGCTTCACTTGCAAATTTTGAACACGAACAACACACCATGGTACATTCCTGAAGACATATCCGATGCATCATTGAGAGACGGTGCCAAAGGTAAGCAATTCTTTCAAAGATATTCTGGATCAACTCAACTGACATAGATTGATCAGATTGCAGCGAATGCTATGAATTTACTTAAGCCAGATTCAGAGTTCTCAACTGATACAAGTACAACTTGGATATTGAACGTGTTTCTTTTTTCTAGAACTATGGTGGCACACTAACACTAGGAACCCAAAACTGGCAATCTCTACTTAATTATTCCTCCCGCAAACTTACATCACACGAGAACCCATGAAAAGAAAAGGGTTTAAAATTAAATAATAGAGAAGGAAAAATACATGATGACACATAAAAATAGAAATGGCCATCAAGTTGTGGCAGTTGGTACAGCAACAGAATTCCACACTCTCACTTGACCAGTGCCATCGCCAGTGAAAAATAGGCCCCCGGGACCTGTTTGAATGGCACGGATCTCTTGTTTGGCAAAAATTTTGCCCTTTTCTGAAAACCTGAAGATGGGTAGAAGCATTACAGTTAAGAACAGTAAGTCAACAAACAGATATGTGGGGGAACAAAAAAGAAGCTGACATACAAAACTACAAATTTTTATATAAATACAATTTGAAAAGAAATAAAACACATAGGAAATGCTGAAAACTCACGATGGCAAATCAAAGAGGTGGACTGAAGAGTCATTGCTAGAGCATAACAAGATTGGCTTGCCTTCCAGATCATGCATCCCACAAAGGGTAAGCAGGCCCTGCAGCAGGCAAGGTGTAAGTCTATGAACTATCCTTTTAGTCCAAAATTTTAAATTGAAAAGCTCCAAATCACTGTTAAAAGGGTGGAAATAGATCTATTCATGGCTTGACCATTTTATCATGAATATTGATGTTTTTAATGTTTCTGTAATCAGCATCCATCCCTCAAAACCCAAAAGTAAAGTGCTGGAATAATTCATATTTCATAATACCATCAATGTGACAATTAATAAACACTCTAAATCTAAGCGATGAATGGATCATGCTTGTGAGACATCAAAAGGCTACACTATAAGAACCAACAGTTCTTGGTGTGGATCCTTATCTACGTGAGTGTTTTTTTTTTGTGTTACAACCTACTTTCCAAATTGCTTTTCACCTGAAATAGCATCAAATTGATGCTTTTTAGGTGTTTTTGGGTAGTTTTAATGTACTAATGTCAAAAATAAAACAAATAAACATGAAAAAAACATTATTTTAATGCATTTTCAATTAAAAAGCACCCTACACCAGAATACCAAACACACACTACACCTAAGTAGCTCTGCCTACATTGAGATGCAAGCCAAAATGTAATGACCATTCACATCCACAAAAACTTCACCGGTCCCCCACCCCACCCTATCCCATTGCATCCCAGAAAAACCTGGTATTTTTAGAAGTCCACCGGCAACAACAACGTCCCAAAATTAAAAGGGCATCACGGTCATGAATGAAAGCGATCGCTCTAGTAGCATCATGAAGGACTGGATGCCCAGAAATAGACATCAGGGACTAATGTTCACCAAGTTATTTAATTAATGTTCCATTTATATCCATAGATTGAAATTCAGTGAAAAAATGAATAACTGGAACTGCATAACCTACATGTTCTTCTTTGTGAGTGTATGTTACTTCTAAGTTTCCACTTTCTGTAGCAGCCCACACCTGAATAAAAAAACAGTGGTAGGAGCAACTAAATAATCTTATACCAGTCAAAGGGAAAAAAAAAAGAAGCATGATATTAATATAAAGCAAACCTTTATTGTTTGGTCCAACGAACATGATAAAAGAAACTGCTCCCAGCATAGTAGTGACATGACAACTGAAGTATGATCCTTCAGCGTTTGTACACACTGCAAAGTTTCAAGGCTCCAGACCTAACAGAAAGTGCATCAAGAAATAACAGTTATAGAAAGGAAGAAAGAAGAAAAATGGGAAACTTCAAGCCACTTTACTATGGTCTAACAACCACTGAAGATTCTACATTAAAATCAGAAGATAAAATTCCACATGGCACTAAACCAACTTACTTTTATAGAATGATCCATAGAACCAGAGTAGAGTCTATTAGCTCCAACAACTAATGAAACAACTGCCATTTTGTGATCATTTAGTGATGCAGCTGGTTCGAAGTTGTAAGTAGCTGCATTGAATTTCCATACCAATATTGACCCATCCTGCATCAACAAAAATTCAGGGGTCAAAGTTATTTCTCAATTCCAAACATAATAACATGCACAAACACCCACCCACCACCCTGGATGGGTGGGTATTGTATTTCTTGGGGTGAATAAACAAAGGTTATCAGTAATTTTGCAAAAACCATATCCTAACTCAGCATACACCAAACAAAGTTCAACTTTAAGGCATAACTCAATGCAAGTATGTATATCGCAATCAAAATCACTAACAAGATGAGCAAGACACTTTCCAACTTGAAAAATAACCTGGCATGCAGTATCTGGTGAGAACATGAATAATCCTAAGAAAATGAGCATTACCTGTGTACCAGCAAATAGCAAATCGTTACCCACGACCAAAGTATACACTTGTCCCACAGGTCCAGTAAGACTCAGGTCTGTGTTAGTCTGTGTATTCCATGCCTGCAAAAGATGTGTCAGAGCCATTCTCATGAAGGTACACATTATAACAAAATAGGTTTACAATCATATGAAATAAAAGTCAACTACAATGAAAAGCCTTGCCTAACCTTGACCACATTTGGAGTACCAACAAAAATCCAAGGACCTTCACTGATCATGCAACCAACCTCACCACCAAGATTTATCACACCCATACACTGCAAACATAACAGAGGCACAAGAACATCCATTTAGCAAGTCAGTTACTAAACATTCAGCAGAGGAAAAAATAAGTACATAAAAATAAATCACTAGGTCTTTGACTTCATTCCTCTATCGTGCCAATATCTAAAACAAAAATAATGAAACCACTAAAATCAACTAAAAATGGATCCACTAAAATCACATCCACATTCCACAGGCAAAATCAATGATTTGGCATTCAATAAAAACTTTTGAGTAAGCACATTGCATTAGAAAAATACTGAAACATATGGTGCCTTGCTTCTGAACAAAACCATGCTCGAATTACAAGCATGCCTTTAGCATTAAACACAATTTAGAGGATTGATAAAATACAACCATTAGAAACAACAATTTGAAACACCATTGCTAATACCAAAACATTATAATTCAACCACAGTCATACTTTTTCAAAAACTAAGCAACTCATAATACAAGTAGTCATTTTTGCCGAAAAACAAACTTAACATGGAAAATTTTCACTGAAATTTAAACTGGAAAACAAGTAAGAGATCCAACCTGTCCAGACTGGCAATCCCAAACTCTAACAGTTTCATCTTTACTCCCTGTATAAAGCTTATCAGACCCAGATGGCAATGCAATCCCACTAATCACCTGCTCACATCAAATCCACAAAATCAATCACCCAATCCAATACAACAAAAACCCATTACAAAAAAAACCCTAAAAATTACAAAAAAAGGCAACCTTTTGATGCCCTTCAAGTTGAGTCAACAAAGAAAACCCATCACCTAAACTCCAAGAATGCAAAAACCTACACGTATCACCACGATTACAATGCCCTTGTACCCAGTAAGTACACACTTTCTCCACACTACCCCCTCTTACCCCTCTCCCATCACCCTTATTCCCAAACCGCCCCCAACTATTACTATAATTACTATTATTACCATTAGTACCATTATTACCCCTCCTCCCCGAAAACGACGACGACGACGAATCATTCCCCACAAACCCTCTTTTCGCTCCTACTCCGCCATTCACTGCCGCATGCGTCGGCGGTGCTGAGAGTTCACGGTGGAGAAACGGACATGGAAATCGATTGCACCTCCCAGCTCTCCAATGGTAACAGACCTTCTGATTCTGCTGAAGGTGATTATGATTTGACGTGTCGTTCGCCGATTGGCCCCCTCCTAATCGGTTAAAAACCCGCTTGTTTGTGTTGGTGGTGTTGCCTCCGTTATAGTCAAAATCCATTGATTCAAGATTGAGTATTTCGAGTCAGAATCTTCGAGCTAAATCTGATCATGAAAAAAATACTAAACCGATCGAATTTGAGCGGGTATTTAGGGTTTAATAATTGGAAACCCTAATTTCGTGTGAGAAATTATTTTTGATTTGGGGATTTTGAAGAAAGGAGAAAGCGTCAAGCTGACGATGATGTGGAATTTACTGTATCATCCTCTTTTAGGAGGATATATTATTTTTCCTGTTGTTTTGGGACATCGACATGAGGTTGGTGATTGATTGATATATGGATTTGTTGAGCGGGTCGGGTCTGCTTCTATAATGGGTTGATAAAATATAAAAAAAATAAGTGAGCAGGTATTAGGCAAGTAATTTTATTACAGATATAATTTCAATACAAGATTTACTCACAAATGCTTAAATATTAAAAAAATAAAAATATATATTAACATTTTGTACTGATATGTCAACTTAAGGAGTAAGTCTTCATCATTTCCAAAAGCAACCTCCATAAATAAATAAATAAATTCATAGTCTAAAAGTATATTCGAAATTTCTATGATATGCTCATTTTTATATTTTCTTTCTTCGCGACCAAGCAAGATTATCAAAGTCAAGTGTTCAATATGTATACCAAGAAACACCAATCAATAAGAATTCCCCACTTGACGAGATTTATAATCCAAAACACAGCTATATATCTCAAGATCCATCAAAGCATATTATAAATTAAGAAAGCCTAGCATGCATTGCACAGCGCACCCTTCCATTAGCAGAGTCCACCATGTCTGGCCAAACTTCACCCTCCAATCCCACCATTACCGATCCCTACCAGCACATTCAAATCATCCCTAACCATGATGGAACAATCACCCGTGACCCCAACAGATATCCAAATTCCTCACCGTCACCTGACCCCAAAGACCCTACTCCTGTCCTCTCCAAAGACATCATCGTTAACCAATCGGAAAAAACATGGGTTCGCATATTCTTACCTAGGCAAACTATAGTTGATTCTTCTTCGACCAGCAAGCTCCCTCTTATAGTCTATTTCCATGGAGGGGGGTTCATCAATTGTAGTGCAAGTTCAACGGTTTTTCATGATTTTTGTTCAAGCATGGTTCTTGATCTCCATGTTGTTATTGTCTCCGTTGACTATCGTCTAGCACCCGAGCACCGTCTACCGGCGGCCTATGATGATGCTATGGAGGTTTTGCAGTGGATCAAAACCACCCAGGAAGATTGGCTAAGAGAATATGTTGATTATAGTAGATGTTTTCTCATGGGCAGTAGTGCTGGTGCTAACGCTGCTTACCATGCAGGTTTATGTGCAAGTCAGGAAGCTGACAATCTCGTGCCCTTGAAGATCAAGGGTCTGATATTGCATCATCCATTCATAGGTGGGGTCCAAAGGACTGGGTCAGAGGTGAAGTTAGTCAACGAGCCTCACTTGCCACTATGTATTAACGATCTCATGTGGAACTTGGCATTGCCTTTGGGCGTTGACCGTGATCATGAGTATTGTAATCCAATGGTAGATGGTGGATCTAAGCTTTGGAAGAATGTGAGATTGCTGGGATGGAAAGTAATGGTGACTGGCTGCGATGGGGATCCAATGATTGATCGCCAGATGGAATTTGTGGACATGCTGGTGACGAAAGATGTGAGAGTTGTGGGTCATTTTAGCACAGGAGGCTACCATGTTGTAGAGCTGAAGGAGCCCTCCAAGGCTAAAGCATTACATGCTCTGTTGAAAGATTTCATGCTTGATGCACCAGCTGCATAGGGAAATCGTTTCTAAATTAAAATCTAAACATGAAGGATTAAGAAGATTTTAGAGCAATTAATCCAGATTCAATACAAGTGCTATCTTGTTCTTTAGGGTTCTTCTCAATCCGTGCTGGTCTTGTAAACAGTAATATTAATGCTAATAACAAAATCCTTCTTAGAATTTGCTATTCTTATGTTTATTTTTTATTTTTATTTTATCAAGGACGTACTTTTTCTTGAATTTCAATAGAAAATGATATCATAAAATAAATAAATAAATAAGCCCGAAATATATATATGCCCCCTGCCAAAACGCAGTCGAAGCCTACAAAAGCTAAACCCAAGAATAATATACATGGCCTCTCCATCTCTCTTTTAAACTCCATATCTTCAAGGTTTACTAATTCACAGTGCTTATTCTATAAATATTATAAAAGCTTTATTACATAAAGATTTGTTGCTCATCTCTTTCTTTTCTACGTCCCCATGTCGCGGCGTGGGAAAGTCGCTTTTTTGAGTGAGGGAGATATCTTCAGGAGTCTCTTTCCTTGTATTTGGTAAACTGGTGGTATTCTTAAAATCTAGACAGCCCGTCGGTGGACAATATAATGGCTAGGCAGTATATGATCCAGACGATCCGTCGTTGGACAGTATAATGGCTAGGCAGCTAGCTGTACTTATTAATTGAACAAAGATAAAGTCTGTCTTGAAGTCCGAGGAAACCATAGGAGGGAGGAAAGCAAATCTTTCAAAAAAGACTCCACTGTTCACTTAAGTGAACAGTGGAGAGTGAATAAAAGTGACTGGCCAAAGATTATATTTTGGGAAAACTGCAAATTAATCCTCTAAGTTTAAACTTATTATCACTTTAGTAATCAAACAAACGATCTTATCAATTAGGTCCTACCATATCCTGCATGGCAACGACTTTGTGATTGATTTTACAACTTTCCAGAGTTTAATGTGGGGAATCAAATGAACCGGTCCTCTTTTCCTAAACTCATCAGGCCACAAAACTGTCTAGTATTTTTATTTTCTTTTACACATGATGATCATTTTGATTTTCTAACATTATGGTCATTTAAATTAATCAAAACATTATGCAAATGATGTAATCTTTTGGATTTTCGTTTTAACAACTCTTTCCAAACCGGGTTTAACCCAGGCCAGGTCATCAAAAAAACCTATTTTTTTATTTAAAAAAATAAAAATTAAATCAAATCTTGACCTCCAAGCCGAATTTTATAATTATATAATTATGCTTCTTAGTTAATAACATCTATAATTATGCTTCATGGTCTTCACCGTCTAATTAACTATTTCTCATGTTTATTTTATATTTTTTAAATTATTTTTTATTTAAAAATACATTAAATTAATTTTATTTTTTTAATTTTAACATGTTAATATTAAAAATAAAAAAAATAATGATAATTTTCAATTTAAAAGCATTCATACATAATGATAATTTTCAATTTAAAAGCATTCATACAAACAAGAAGTTGCAGACTTTGGAGTCCGTTTCCACTGTATGGTCGCGTTGCACCATTACACTAACTACAAGTTTTGGCTAGCTCTGCTATAACCAGGGGCCATTTTGTGTGTACTCTACTAACATTTGTGTAGTTTAATTAGACTATGAAGAGATTGAAAAAAAATGAAAGTAGAAAACAAGATAGCACTTGCATTGAATCTGGATTGTGAGAAAAGAACTATCATTTACAGTTCATTTGGTTGTTTCTCACAAGAGTGGTCCTTGCTGCATAATGGCATCCAGACTCCAGAGCAAAAGCCATTTATATATAAAGAATCAACTATCAGACCTTGGAGCAATATTAAGGGAAGAGGAAGAAAAAGTTATCACTCCATAGATTCAAAACTTTCTAATGCAAGCATTCAAAAGAATTGTTTGCCAGGCTCACTGCAGCACCAGATCATACAGAACAAATTATTTTGAATGTTCTGCTTGTTTAGAACAAATGGTAAAATATTGATCAATCTTTGGTCCTGATTCGCTAGAAGGCATCATTTCAGGCATTGAAAAGCCTGCAACAAATGATTAGTGTTCTGAGATGTAAAAGCCTTGATCTTATTTGTACTGCTGAGAAACCTCCTTTGCAAGCTTATCCATAAACATGCATTTCTTGTCGAATCCCCAGCCAGGGTTGCTCTGCATTGCACAATTTTGTTAACAGATAATACATGTTCCCCAAAAGCATCTTACTCAAATCATGCAGTGCAACACAAAGATATAAATGAAATGCCTAGCAAGAACCTCCCTCCCCAACAGCTTCAAAAGAGTCTTTATTTTCAGCACAACAGATTCAGAAACTGAGCAAACATTGCCATTCAAAATTTCACTCTTGTGCACTATCCCAACACATTGATGTTACGGAGGTCGCAGCATATAATGACCACAGGCCAAAACACGTCAACCCATGCACCTTTAAACTCCCTCAAGACTCAAAACCCAAGAAAATTCAACTTCAAATTTATCTAAATCAATACCCAACCATAAAGAGTCTATGAGCATGTATACTCTTATTACTAGACCATACTTACAAAAAAAAAAAGAGCAAAGAAAAAATCAAATTATGGATTGTGATGCAGAAACATTTGTACAGCTCCTAGCCCATCTTCTTCGCCACCAATAATGATTAGTGAATTCCTAAAATTCAGCCCCAAACCCTCCTCTAATACATGTCTAAAAACAACTCAAGCACTTCAAAGATAGCTCAAAGTTCCTTCACATTTGAGGCTGCCATGCCTTAGATTGCTGAGAGCAATCCCTATCCCTTTACCATCACGACCTTTATGAGGCTCCAATGCACTAGCAGGACCAGGTTTAACTATGGACACATCAATATTTAACTTCAAGCAAATTTCTCAGGAGTGGATCGCACTGGGCGTCTTTACAGATCAACACATCTTTAACATTTCAATATCACTACTAAGAAAAAAGTTGATATACAAGCTGCATTCCACCCACTTCACCACACTTTATTTTTTACGATAAAGATCTACCAAAATTATTTTGATTAGGTTACATTAGTAGCAGCAACAAAACTAAAAAGATTACCCCAAAAGATAGCTCCATTACTGCCTATACAAATTGACCATAAGATGGCAGAGGAATTGGCCAATCATGTTGTTTAGTGTCGCGAGGACATAAGGCTGTCAAACTCTAATTGGATGCACTACCTACAAATGAGCTGGATGAATCCCAAAGAATTCCACCACCAACCAAAGAAAACACAAAATTTTCCTTCTACACTTTGCAACAATAAGTAGTTAACACTACAGAGTAGCAACTGAAAATAGAAAATCAAAAGGAGAGGAAATAAATAGTAGTGTAGCACTATACTGGGATTCCTAGAATTGCTAGGGTTGAAGGCATTACATTAGGGTGCGCCAAGCAATCATGCGTATGACATCTAACCACACACAAGGCACTAAAGGTTCACAATTAATATTCAAAATCATATCCAACATATGACATATGGCTCAATATAAAGTCTCATTTGGGAAGTTGCTCATGTAGAAATACTTATAGTAATCATGCAAATAAGCGCATTGCGAGCAGCACGGTTAAACCAGTGTCATATGGTTTTTTACATGCTGAAAGCTTTGTTCCTCCCAAATGCCACAAAACAATGGAGTTTTGCAACACCACAAAACTGTGCCATTTGATTGATTACAATTCACAAGCTAACAGACCCCAAAGCAGTTACTTGAAAGTTTTAGGGTTTTAGCACAATGATGTTAAAAAGGACCAAACATTGTAACTTTTGCATGAAATTAAAAGTAAGACAATGGATGTGATGTCTTCACGGCATCACCTCACCAAGCATGATATTTGGAACATGGTCGACATAAATACTAACCTGAAGAGAAAGAACCGCACGATCAGCAAAACTCTTTACAGAATCAGGTGCGCTCGCAGGAATAGTTTTTGCAACTCTTTCTAACTCTTCCTTTTGTTTCTTTCCACTTACTCTATCAGGTCCACTGTAGGAATCAACAATCTTTTTCATTAACGGGGCATCCTTCATCGTTTCTTCAACAATTTCCTGGTAAATGTGAAAGATCAAAGATATTAAACTTAGGAAAGGTACAGGTTACAGCTCCAATCCTTTTTTCCTTAAAATATGAAAAAAGATCATCCATTACAGATGGACTGAAGTTCTGAAACAAAGGCAAAAATTCCATAAATTGACAACTAGTCATGCCAGTTATCGAAAGCACATGAGTCGCAATGCAAGAGGTACTGCCAAAAATATAATTGATTCTTTTAATTAAGTGATGATGGATTAACCCAGAAGCAATTAATAGTGCAAGAGTCAGCATAACAACAGTTTACCCATATACCAAGCAGTCACTAGATTGAAAATAAACTCTCAGAGTACTATAAAAACAGGTTTTTGCAACCAATAAAAATGTTACTCTAAAATCTCTCAGCCACTCTCTTTCCTGGTTAGTTTCTTTTGTTTGTTGATGAAACTGAAACCAGAACACCAGAATCACAAAACACATTCCAGGACTTTCATCGCAATCATTAGAATCATGAGGGTCATGCATCGAAAGATTGTAACTTCTGGATATGAGAGCACATCAAAACCCAATTATGCCATGATTAAAGTATTATGAAAACTTTTGCACCATATATCTTTCTAAATATCCGATAATTTCAAACATTTAGTCATTTATGCTACTGAGCTTTCACACAATAAAGTTCAACAATGATTTAGCCACTAGAAATAGTATCACAACCACATTAACATCAGAGCAAACAAAAGTGATGCGGATAAAGCACAAGACAACAAGGTGTTAAATGACAAGCAATGGGTGCCTTTTAAGCCCGCAAAGGGTAAATGATCATGAGATTTAGGATACCGTTGCAAGTAATGACCCCAAATTAGGAAGAAATTTGCACACTAGAAGGTCAATATGGTAGGATGGAAATGTCAAAAAAATTATAAACTTCAACTAAACAAAGGTTATTTTCACAAACAAGTATATATGACATGACAAAAATGTTTGCATAGTTATTGTAAAGTTTCCTGATATCAATGAAGTCATGTCTCAAGGAAAAAAAATGACAGAAAGTACCTCCCACTCTTCATGAGTCTTAATTCCCATATATGCCATCATGAACGGCTTCACCTTTTCCAGTGCGTCCCGAAGAGGCATAGGTGGTTTCTCATCAATATCTGGATTTTTATCAAACTCACCCATCAAGTACTCTGGCTCAAACTCAAACTGCAAACAAGCCAAATAAAACCATACATCATCACACACCCAGTTTCAAAAATTTCACAAGCAGAAAATTGCATATGACTCTGGAACCGCAAACTTCTTAATTTCAAAAGCAATTTATTAATATTCTTATTTCAACAGCCTAATTTCAATGCAAATACCAAGCACGATAAAGTCAGGTCATATTATACAATTAAAGTGGATTGCACTAACAACTTACAAATAGTTCAACAATAACCTCTTAGATTCCAAAACATCATAAGCAATGCAAGGAGTGACCATGTTGAAAACGTTCAGCTACAAGGGTAGATTCCATTTTGTAAGTTCTACCTGGTACTGCTTCTTTAACTGAGTCATGTGAATTATCTATAAACTCTGCCAGAAATTTAATTTTGAAATGTATACATACATACATTGAGATAGATTATCATTTTTATCATATTTGCACAACCAATGGTCATTTGCTAAAACAAACTCTAAAGTTAAGAGTTGACGACTAGAATTTGTTTTCTTCTTTCAGAATTAAGACCACCTAAGCCCCAAGGAGTGAATGCAGTCATAAAGGTATGTAAGAAAAAAGCAGAAAACCAAATTACACTCACCGAACAGTTGGTATCGAAGGCATCCACATATTCATCCTCTATGGGACAAGGCAACACTCTTCCACTCATCTCCTCAAAAGCTTCAACCAATGTATTCATAGTCTCAACACCAACACTTTGAGCAAACTTCTCTTCATCTTCCTCATGGCCCTCCAAAGACATCCCTGACCCATATTCTACCTCTTTATCCCCATAACCCCTTCTTCCTCTACCTCTACCTCTACCTCCACCTCTAGCTCCACCTCTCCCTCCTCCGCGTCCAGGCACAAAGCTCCCTCTCCCTCCTCCACGTCCCCCCACCTCTCCTTCACCACCACCGCGTGATAATAACTCCATTGCCTTCTTCACCGCCTCCTGCCTGCCCATTTTCGTCGTGGCTGGAACAGCATCATCTCCATCAGGGGTTTTTTGCTGCCTGGTCCGGGGCTGGCTCCGAGTTTGGCTCCGGGCCCGGAGATGCCTGTTCTCTTCCTTAGCAGGCTCAATGGGCACCTCTTGTTTAACCGGCTTTCCACGTCCGGCACCACCAAGACCTGATAGAATACTAGGAGGCAGATTGACCTCGGCCTTCTTGGGAGGTTCTGACTCGGGACGCGACTCGGTGGGTCGACTCGGTCCCGGCTCGGTGGTGCCTCGGCCCCGCCCAGCGCCAGGTTGGGAGTTTTTCACAGACGAAATGAAAGTGGAGAAGGCGGGAAGAATTGGGCCTGTGCCAACTGGCTTGCCTCTTCCATGACCGAGTCCACTCGGCTGTGACTCAGATGACTCAGTTTTCGATTCGTCCAAGTCAGGCTTCCCTGGTGCCGCTGCACCGTATTCAGATTGCCCACCAGGTGGAGACCCAACATTCCCAGCGCCACGGCCGCGGCCGGAGGAGGTGGAGAAAGGGGAGGAGGATAAGAAAGTTGGGGCGTGATTGGATGTGGGATTTGTGAGAAAATTGCAGGGGTTATAGATTCGTCTTCCAATTGTAGTTCCTCTCATTTGGGATTAAGAGGTACAAATTTTATGGATTCGATTTGATTGATTTCTTTTGGTTTTGTTTTTGGATTTAAAGAAGAAGATGAATCGAAAGGGGAGGGTTTTAGCCAGACACAACACAAGAACAGGGTTTACAATTTTATTTAGGGTAAACTTCATTTTCATCCCTGTAATTTTATCCAAGATCCGATTCTGCCCCTATTTGTTAAACGATTTCCACTGTTGCCTTTTTTGTTTGAATGTGACCCTGACAAAGTATTTTGGGATCAAATTAATAAAATTGTATATCCTTTTTCATATATCTGATTGTAAAATATATCTTCCTATATTAATTGATTTTTTTATCCGAGCGATTTTAAAAATATATTCTTTATATCATTATTAAAATTAAAATTTACAAAAAAAAAAATTAAAATTCACGTGAAAAACACTGTAGTCCTGACATAGACAACGAGAGTGTTTTTTTTATCCCAGGATTTTTTTGCTTCGATTAACGTTGGTGTCCGGGCCAGCTTATGCGCACCTCGACTAATCCCACGAGCCCTGAAGTTAATGACCATGTAAACCTCCAGTGGCCATCATCATATGAGCAACCACAGGACTCGAACCTGAGACCACAGAGGGAGCAAACTTCTTGGTCCTAAGCTCTTACTACTGGCCACCACCTAGATAGTTATTTAATGTCTTTTTTACTTGGTTCCTTGCATTGTTTTGATTTGCAAATGGTACTGTTGATTTATTTTGCATGTGTGCGTGTAGGGGGTCTTGAGAAAATATTATGTTCATCGGTTAATTTTTGATTTTATAAAATAAAATTTAATTTATTTAATTTAGAGTAATTAGAGCTTCTAAATTTAACAATTATGTAAAGGTTCAACCTCTTTTTATGCCAAGTTTAGGGAATGATTTGCAAAATCTATGGGAAAGTTCATTTTCCTTTTTTATTTTGGTCTCTTAAGTTTTTTTTTTTAATTTGATCCCTAAAATTTGACTTAGTATTTTATTTTAGTTCTCTTGATGTTGAGATTTTGCACTATAAAAAAAAACTGTTGGTGTTCAATTGATAGTTAGTTTTGCAAAGTAAAATAAAATTTCAGTTCATTTAAAACAATAAAGTGTTGAAGAACTAAAATTAAAACTGATACAAGTATGGGGACTAGGGTAAATGGGTCGGGAAAATAGGCCGGCGCGAATAGCACACTTGTCAATACATGAGTGGCTTTCGTGCTATTTAAATAGCTCGTGTGGCGGTTTTCAAAAACAGAACAACAGCTTCCATGACAATTTTTGAAGTATTGCGCCTCAATCTTCATGGCAACCTAACACATGCTGGTGGAGGCACCACCGTTGGGCTCCAGGTTTTTTTTTCTATCCCCTCCTCGAAAATCACATGGACTTGCCGGAATATAAAAGTGATCTTCATTTGTTTATTGTATTAAATTTAGTCCTTATTTTTTTGAATGCTATTTGTTTTGTTTTAAATATCTTGTTATTAATTTTTTTTTCAATTTTATTTTCTAGCACTTTGTTTCGTTTTATTTTCATATTAGATTTGATCATTATTATCTTGATTTTTATTTATTTACTTTTTATCCTTTTCTTGATTAATTATTTTTTTGATTTTATCCATCAATATTTTTTATTTCAAGTTTGGTTTTTATTATTTTGATTGCGATTTATTTTGCATTTAATCCTTCTCTGATTGATTTCTTTTTCCAATCTCATCATCTGGTATTTGACTGATCAAGGATTTCTCTTTGTGATTTTTTTAGGTTTGTTTTCTGTGAAATTAGTCCTAGCCTTATGACCCGGATCACGGGATTTGAAAATTAACTACAATTGACTTCATTTTT
>Ga0307517_10005670_pt1 | contig 18716 bp, 12 predicted proteins | sample 23_EM_MG_FD_194515 | JGI IMG/M metagenome (GOLD analysis project Ga0307517, IMG submission 194515) | Populus trichocarpa ectomycorrhiza microbial communities from riparian zone in the Pacific Northwest, United States - 23_EM | ecosystem: Host-associated > Plants > Roots > Unclassified | place... | reverse complement strand
TAAGATACTGATCAAATCTTCCTTATGGAAAGGATAAGTTCAGCTATGCTATGTGCATGATGAGATGGTGAGACTTGTGAATTTAGAGATAATTTTTGAAACCCGATTTGTTTAGTTGATTGAAGTTTTGATATAGAAATGAATTAAGAATGAAATGATTTTGAATGTAAAATAATCATATCATATCTCAATCAATATATAATTTATATTATTTTTTAACAGATCTTTTCAAATAAAAATCTTTTAGGTATGAAATTTGCACAAATTCATGTTATATATTCGAACTCGTGACCGCTTGATTAACAAAACTTTAATATCATATCAAATAACCATTTATATAAAAGAATCATTTCAACCTCACAACTTAAGTTAGCTGTGAGGTGAAATTCCAAAATATGATTTATATTATTTTCTAACATCCCCCTCAAGTACACACCCCTTCAAGTGAAAACTCTTTGAGCTTGAAATTTACATGGGCTTATATTACTTTGTACTTAATTTTTATCAAATAAAAATTTAAGCTATTTAATGAGTCCCTGACATATAATTTATATTATTTTCTAATATTAAATATTAATTTCGAAACAAAAACTTTATGTTCAAATTGAAGGGGGATTTTTATGATAGGAATCATATGTTTATTTGACAGCCTAAATTATTATTATTATTTTCAAACAAACCATGAGAAGAGAATTGGAGGGGAGAGCTAGCCCACAATTGCTCAGCAAAACTCCCTTATATTGGTTGAATATATATATATATATATATAGCTAGGTGCGATTTAAACTTTCAAGGTGGATGGGATGCATGGGCTAAGGTTTCCTTCTGGTTTTCCGCGCTAAGTACCCTTATATTCCTATTGCTGTCTTTCAGATGTGCACCATTAATCAAGTGCCCTAATATTTGCCCTTTGTCTCCTCAGCAACAAAATCATCGAAGCTCCCAACATAGGCCTTCTTCTTGCCCTTACCTTGCCTCCTCTTACACCATGCATGCGGCCATGAAAACCCTCCTGCTGCTAGCTAATTAAGCTAGCTAGGGATAAGTCTCGTGCCCTGTACGAGGTTATTTATTTTGTCAAGGACAACTACTAATTACCCATTATGATTAATTATTTGTAGATCCAGATGATGCGGCTGGCCTTCTGATAAATATATCTATACTTGATATATAATTAATGCCCTTTTCGTTTCTCAAATTAACAAATCAATGGAGTATTCAAAGGAATAATTAAGTAGCCATCGATCAAGATCTCGAGTACCGTGCCATACAAATACACATATACCTGGCTTTTATTGAGTTTTGTTTGTGATATATATATATATTGGATGATTTGATTCTATATATCAATATTGAAGCTTTCCCAATGCCATGCGTGCACGAGCCCTAGCTAGTTATAGTCATAACTTGAACACGCAAACTAAAAGTGGAACCAGTGAGCAATCAGTGTCAGCTATCAGAGTGGAAGCAGCTGCTAAAAGGTTTTCGTGGCATCTTTCTACCTCCTCCTGCATTAATTAGCAGAAACTAGCCTTCTGGCCAAAACACTCAGCTGCAAATATTATTCATCCTCTCACAAGTGGATTGTAATAGTCAAGCTCTGACACAATTTAGCCTCCAAATTAACTCTAAATTAGCATCCAATTGAATATTTTCTTGGAAGAAAAGATAGATTGAAAGTCAGAAAATTAAAGTGAAAATAACATTAATTTAAAATAAGTAATGACTTTGAATTTTATATAAATACATTAATTTTAATCCCCTATTATCGATTCATTTAGTTGTCAAAAACATTTGGTTTTGCAGTTATTTTTTTTCTTAAGAATATTGGTCGGTGATTATCTTTAAATTTTTTTTATGAATTTATTCCAATCTTATAATTTATATCACGAGTTTTATATGTTGTTTTTTAATATAATGTTTTTTTAGAATTGTTGTGTTTGTGTTTGAATTTTCAAGATATTATTTTAATTCAATTATATTTTTTTTTTATTTATACAAATGAAGTTTATTTTTCAAAATAAAAAATATTAATTTAAAATAATATTACTTATTTGTTCGGCATTGCGTAATTTTTACAAGACGTAAGTTTATTTAATTATTTTTATTCATGTTTATCTTTTAGATCATGAGTTTTTTAGGATATAGATTTATTTTTTATTGATATATGTAAATAAATTTAGTAAACACAATAAAATAAATATCTTATATTATGTAATTATATATCTTGATTTGCATTGATATCTTAATTTTTTCAAATTTTTTTTTAGTTTTTGACAATGATTTTATTTATTTATTTATATAAATAGTTATTGATTTATTTAGTTGGATGCTTGTATTGAATTTTTAATTTTTTTTTATAATAAAAAACATAATAAAACAATCTGCACACCCGATATGTTTCGAAGGAAAAAGACTCACGCGGGCAAAATAACTATTCAATATATATTATTCCTCCTCCGTATATATATGTATAGACGTAACCTTCTGCTGTTTTGCTTTTCTGTCGATCACTGCTTTCTTTTTTGTCATTTGTCATTCGATACAAAAAAGAGTACTTCTGATGAGATAAATGCTCTCTGCCACTGCCCACATGCAAATCATTTGCTCCCACCAACATTACTTCCTTTTTCACCCTCACCCACACGATCTTCCATTCAATTCAATCACTCTTAGAATCCTTGATCAAAACAACATGCTCCTAATTCATTAATTGCTTTTGTATGATAATTAGCAGCTGGATATATTTAGTATTATGATTAAGATAGATTATCCATGCTAATTTACATTAAGCTAACTCAAAAACACAACTGATAAACCAGTTACTGGTAACGATTATGGTCACCAGTAATTCTTACATCATCTAACTATTAGAGAGAGAACGTTCAATGGTTGTTGATCAGGACTTTGAGGCCACTTTCTGTATTCTGAAGGCACATTCCTGTTTCCTCAGAACCTTCAACAGGCAACTGATCTCCAAAGAAGAGATGCAGACAACGAAACCATCCGACCCCAGATCACATGTATATCCCAGTGCTCCTCGGTACTACCATACCAAAGTAACATGGTAGCATAGTATTCTTCGATTAATTAGGGGGACAATGTAGAGCTGAGTAGAAAATAGGACAAAAAAGCAGGAAAGTCAAGCTATCCTTCATTCATACTCCACGTAACCACGTGAAAATGCCAAACTACTCTTCATTCAAATCCTTTTGGCGGGCATGAGGTGGACAACCTTGCCAATCCGCACCAATCACTGAGATTACAACACCGATGAGCACATCCATTGGTGATCAATCACACGAGAGAAAACTGACCCGATACCTGTGTACTGTGTAGTATATGCTATATGCTTGGATGAAATCATCAGCCAAGACATTGCACGGCTACAGCTTTGAAGCAGCATCTTTGTCCAAAAAACCACTTAAACCCCACTTCGGGTGAAACCGTTTGTACAGGCAACATATCAGAATTCTTACCATTTCCCACTGCTGATTGCAGCACATCAGCTTTACCAGCACCACACACCACAAGTGCCATATATGAAGAATAATTGATCACAGGGAAAGTAAAGGTAATTCTCTTTGGAGGTGGTTTTGGAGAGTCTGTGATGTGAGTAACCCATTTCTGATTTTCTTTGAGGAGCAAATGCCCTGGGAAAAGAGAAGCTACATGCCCATCCGGACCCATGCTGATAAGCATTAGATCAAACTTTGGGAACCCACTCACTGAAGATTTCTCTATCACACCAGTATGAACCAAATGTTTGAGACAGGTCTTATAGTCATCAACTGCACCCTCTGCAGACAGAGCATGTTGATGGCATAAGCATTACCTGGAAGGATTGGTACCTGCCGAAAAAATTATGGGGAAAAACAAAAAGGTTTATTTCCTCAAATAATGACATAATTAAGCATTAAAAATTGATTGTCCATGAAAGAAAAGATTCAAGCTCGCTTTGTCCCAAATCACAAACATATATCTCTGTACATTAAATATATTGCTATACGATTGCCTACAATAGATTATTACTCTTTCAATTCAGAGACAAAATTCCAGTTCTCACACAGGCACAAGAAAAGAAACCGTGTATAAACACAGTTAACTAAAAACCCTTGGAAACATGAACATTACAGTGACTAAAAAATTCACCATCAAACAGTTGAACAAGATCCATACTCCAACTAACCCATACTCTAGAAGAAAACATTTTTGTCACACATCAAATTATTACCTTCTACAAATTACAAAAAACCTAAAAATTTAGAGTATTACATACAGAATCCATAATTTTCTTTGAAAGTCCATTCATTAAGCACTCTCCTTAGTTCCACAGATACATTTGCCTTGATTTTTTTATGAACTGAAGTGAATTTCAATTTTCTTTTCCCTACCAGGCAAAAAAAAGAGCCCGAACGCCATTAACAGCTACCTAAAACAATAACTTGAATGTAACATGAAGGAAATATAGTATAAGAATCTACAACCAAACAGACAATAACAAATGTAAGTACGTGTTGTTCTTACCATGGACAGAAAACCATCAAAAGCAAGTTTATAGTTACTGTCAGGATGATCTTTAGGAACAAATCTCTCATCCACCCAAAAGACATGCCATTTCGACCAATCTATCAAACCCACTTAAGGCGGTTCCACTAATTTCCTGAACCCCACAACAACAAAAAACACAAACCCATCATTACCAATCCAAAAAAAAAACTAAAAAGGATCAAACTTGACAGTGACAAATACGAGGTACCTGAGGGACTTGACGAGAGAAACACCTGACAAAACGACAGTGAAAGACCCTCTTTCTTTTGTCAAACTTGTCCGATAAACCTGCTGTGTATTTCGCAAGAGACACTGACAGTTCCTCCTCTGTATCAAACACCTCTACCACCTTGTTATTGGTAGCGTCCATTAACGATGATGATGTTGCTGACCGGATGCGGCTGAAAACGGGAATGTACGGAGAGAAGTTGAGAGATGACGTGGCCATTTTATAGACGTTTGATTGGTTTTTTGAAGCAGAGAAGGGAGTGTTTGCCGTGATGGATGATGGGTTTAGGCGAAGGAGACGTTAAGTTAGGGTTTTGACTTTTTTATGACGTGGCGTTAAGGGGAGAGATGACGTGGCCATCATTTTCATCTTGCTTTATTTATTTTTGTTTAAGGCTAAGCTAGCGTGAAAATAAACTTGAATTTTACTCTCAGACAATTTGAAATTTGCAATTGAGTCCTTTTATTGGATGCAATTAGCATAAAACTTGAAGAAATAGTGTGTGAAGCACTTTAGCCCCGACGCCAAATATGCCAAGGCTTAGATTCACAGTTAGGAAGCCGGGCTCAAAGTACGTGCTTTGCACCCTAGTTCGAGTAGCAAGACAAATTAAATTGATATTATGCTAATAATTGAAGGTAATGGACGTTTTATTTCGAGGAAGGTCCAGGGGACTTCAATTCTGAGGGGTGTTTTAAAATGATTTTAATCATAATGATTTATTTTAGTATTTTTGATGATTTTACTACGATGTTAAAACCATCGAAAATCTCATATCAAAAAATAATTTGAGAAATCATTTTCAGGGGCATTGTCAAACACAATTAATTGACTTGATTAATGGGATATTTATAACAAAAATATCATCAATATGACGTCAGTTTGTCATGAGCAAATTCCTTGGATTACAGTATCCAAGGATTTTATCATCAACTGGAATGCCCGAATCCAACAAGAGATTGCAAGAAATTTCTCAAGAAATGGCTCTTATTATATATGAAAATGTGTAAGTAATTCAATCAGCATTTCAAAACCAAAAGACAGATGCAAGGACGATATAGCAACTCGTTGATGGTTTAGGCACACTGTGTATACAGAAAGCAGTCGAACCAAAATTCTGATAAATACATACATACCTACTTAAAAACCAAGAAGAAAACCATATAACCTGCATAGGAACGAACAAGAAAAGGGAGTGATATCCTACAAGTTTGAAACACAAAGTAAAAAATGTTCTTAAGTGAATCAAGGCAAATTTGCTAAAAAAAAAATCTTACTGAGAAAGGTATGGAGCCTGAAACGGGGAGCCAGTGGACTGGAGAACCTAGCTAACCCTTGCTTCTTTTCAAGACCTGCCAGTCCTCTTTCCTATTTGATGTCCGGCGTTTGGAACTGGGAAGCAACAATACATACATCTGTGAGTGATCTAGATGGGTTTCTTAAAATAAGACCCTCTCCACCCCGACCCCCCTCCTTCAGGGGCAAAAAAAAGAAGGTTTATAAGATAGTTCATCTAGCATTACTAGAAAGCAATGGCAATGCCGATCGAATCTCATCTCCCAACTTGTTCGTCAGTCTGGAGACTGTATTCCTGAACATTTCACAGGAACTTATCTCCTCGAGGGAAAAGTAGTCGCCTTGCTGTAGTGCATGGAGCTGCCTCTCCAAGTACCTACTAAGACTAGACTCTGTGGTGTTAATGAGACTGAAAGAAGGATTTGTGTGCATAAATTTTGTAATGAGAAATCCAGCTAGGATCTGCTGATCTGTCTTCACAAGCTCTGATATGAAGCAGGGGAACATGATTCTTATGAAAAGTAACAACACATCTTTCTCTATGTTTACACGTTCATTTGCTCCCTTGTTTGTGATTGTTGATAACTGGGCTTCCTGACTCTGGCGCGAGAAATTCCCAACCACATAGCAGAGATATGAGAAAGTGGTGCCATATGAGGGTTTGGTGATTATATTTGATATAACCCCAGAAGATAACACGAGCATTAAGACCTCATGGTCCCTGCCAAGCACGCCTGAGATCCCTCCTTGTTTCAGCTTGTCTTCAACTACATTCAAACACTGCAACTGTATTGCTTCATAAGGCAGAAGAAGCACCATTTTTAGAGCCATAAAAGAATCTTTCTCAAGCACAGTGTGACTCAAGCTCCTCGCATCATCTTCATCAAGCAATATTCCATAAGATTTTGATAGGGAACAGTCAATCAGTCTTAGCACATCCTTAAACTTGGACAACGTGATAAGCTTTTTGAAAATTTCCATCCAACAGACATGTAAAGGATGAACGTGATTGGAATTCTCTGGCTTCTCTTTCTCCAGAGCTTCTACTTCCTGAAAGCTCTCCCATCCTTCATCCCAGTCATCATTATTCCAGTCATTTCCTGTTTCTGTTGCTTCTGTGGTATCTACCTCATCTTTTGCAGTTACAAAAAACCCTTCCCACTCTTCTAAAATGCCTATCAAAGCATCGAAATGAGGCTCTGTACTGGAAGATTCACACAATTTCAAGAAGCAAGAGACTGCAGTCTCAGCATTCAAGAGATCATCAGGGGTAATTGCTATGCTTGGGGATATGGCTGATGCGAGCTGAGATGATCTGAGGGCAACCAGTGTACTTGTAAACCTGCTAGAATTATCTGTATGATCAGGTGACCCCTGATTTGCAGAAGGGTTGCTCTTTTTACCAGTAGAGAGCAACCCATCCCATCCTTCCCATGGTAAAAGATTAGAATTTAGCTCTGTGGAGAAACCCTTAATGCTTCTACCTGTGATGAACTGCATAATCTCTAGAACATATACTCGAACATGGCTTGGGAGCTCCAAATTATCAGAGAATTGGGCCATTCTTTCCCAAACTACATGCCTGACTCTTTGCAAATTCTCCATTTGACCTTCCAACTTACTCAGAGATGATAACAAATGATACAGATTCTGGTGTTCATGGGATCCACCAACCAAGTTTCTTAGAATCAGCTCCAACATATTTACATAGAGATGAGGAAGATCCAGGGATTCATTCTTAGCAGTTGAAGCTGAGCTGATGGCGCAGATTGACATTGATTCCAAGAATACTTCTGAAATGGCTCCAAACCCGCAACCAGAATATAACATAGCTCTGCAGAAAATTGGTATCTCAACAGAAAAATCTCCAATTAAACCAGAACTTGCATAACCAATTACGGTGCCCCAGGCCTGACTTGGTGAAACACTGTCCTCCATCACCATCCTCATAAAAACCTTCAGGCAACTTGATAAGAACTCTGGATCAAACCTCAGTGTTCCTACTGAACTCTCATCTAATGCTATCTCCTGCATTTCTTCTGTCAATTTAAGCCAGAAGTTCAAAAGAACAATGACGCAATCCTGCCATGTTGAGTTATCAGGTATAATCTCATGAGAACTGTGCAGGGGTATAATCACTGTGAAGTATCGCTTCATAATATCTAAAGAATCTGAATGTGACAAAAGCCTCATATATGTTCTGCAAAAATCATAGGTTTGCTCCAGTTGACTCATAAATTCCTGAAATCTTTCAGCATTTTGAACATCACACTCTTTTCTAACTCTACTTTCCAAAGTAGTCAATAAACTCATTGTGTAATGTTTGTAGACATCTTGCCACACTATGAGACCTTCAGGCAGTGAATCAGCATAGATACTGGCCAATGTTTGTACCATTTTTGCCAAGGCTTCCAAGCTAGATTCATTAACATGTGAAAAGACTTCATTTTTGAAAGACTGCAAATTCAAACCATCTAATCCAGCAACATTCTTGAAGTCTAAGTTCTTGATAAAAGAAACTCTATGACATTCTTGCTCAAAGACCTTGTACAAACGAGCTACATCAAGAGCAGACAAATTTGGTGAATTTGGATGTGCTGTTGACGATGATTTTTTGGATTCTCCCAGCCACAAGTAGCAGTCAGAGAGGAGGCCATATATACAAGCAAGGCGTTGCTTGTTGCACCCATCAATTGTAGGGTATACAACCAAGGAAATAGTTTTGATGGTTTCAGAACCAAAGCTAATTATTTCTCCTTTGACCTCTGAAATTTCAGCCTTAACATCATCATCATCAGTCCAAACCTCAGAAACAAGGATAGAACTAAGATACCTTAGTAGCACCTGAAGAACAGAGAAAAAATATTATATAACAAGTCAAAAGATCAGTTGGTTGTCCTCCATGCATTCAAAGATAAAAACAGATACACCAGCATACCTCAGTGTGATTTAAGCCATAGGCATCGACCAATCTTAACACATCCTTTATAATGTGCTTCTTTTCGAACTTTACTGATTCAATCAAGGAGAAAATAGCACTCTTAATGTAGTCAAGGTCACCAGACAGAAAACGCCCAGTTTCAACTCCAGGAATGATTTTCTCCAACACTCTAGATTGTTCAGCTACATGTTTTTTTTCTTCCAATTTAAACTTCCATTCCCTCCAAAACGTGGACTGTACATCAATTTTGGTCATTTCATCTGCATTCAACAGGTAAAACAACAGACAGAAGAATTACCTTCATTGCTCTGGAAAGAACATTAAGTGGTATAAAATAGAATCACAGCGGAAGTCTATGCCAGGTAGATTTTTTATGATAAATAACCAACTATGGACAATCACCTGAACTAGGTGGTTTGTGCTTCTCTTTAAACTTCCTCAGCAGCAGCTCTCTCCTCTGAGCCGGACCCTTGCACTCAACTCCAGAGTTATGTAATAAACTGTATGTCATTCCCACATTCATGATGCTACAAATTTCTTGGTAATTCTCCCGTATCCTTAGCTGCTCTTCTATTATTTCTACTCCACTAAAGGCATCCGCGAGATTCAATAAGATAGAGCACCCCATGATATCCTCCTCTTCTGTAACAGGTGGTTCTATGATTGATTTTGCCAGTGAGGCGATAACATCATCTCTGGGAGCATAATCATTTTTTGCCAGCCACGACAGGATAGTTACCACAGCTTGTGTTTTTATGCTAACGTAATGCTTACCAGGAATAAAGGTAGAAAATTTCTTACCATTATCTGCTTTCTTACTCAATTCAAGCAACCATGGAAGTTGAATAGAGGCAAAAGATACAAGTTTTCCATTTTCCCACAAAAAAGATTCCAGATCAGTTCCACTATCCACACGACAGTTTTTAGTAACAAAAGAAAGTGTGTTTTTAATGTTACTGAAACAAACTTCTCGATCTCCACTGCTTGCTCCTCCGTCCAGTTCAGAGTAATCCTTAAGATCAATTGTTTCTTCATAGGCTGGGGGTGATGTTATAGACGAACCTTGATCTGAGAAGCTTGAAGGACTTGTCCCAGTCAAGATTGACAGTGTCTCACACTGGCCTTGCATGTCAAGATCTTTCCACGCATGAAGCAACTCACCAATAGATTCCTCATCACAATGACTCAAAGCAAAACCTAGTAAATGCTTTCGAGAGCCTATATCAATATTTTCAAGGGCAGGACCCCTGGCTATCGCAGCACATAGATCCCAAACATGACCATGCCCTTTTTTGGCCAGAACAAGACAGAGATCAAATGCCAATTGTAGATCACCTGCCACTGCAGCTTCTCTAGCAATAGCTTCCTGAACAGTAGATATATCTTCTGAAGAGTTCAACCCAAGAAGTTTGGCAACCTCAATGAGTTCATCAACATGTAGATAAGCTCCAGCTTGGCTAGTGATTGCCATTTTGATGATCTCTATAGGATCCTTTATTTGCCTAAATTGCAAAGGAAGTAGAGTCACTCCAAGGTAAGGAAGTTTAACAGTGAGAGCATCAATTAAATCAGCCTCTGTCTGAACATTTCTGCTACTTGGAAATAAATTAAGGCATTCCTTAGCCTTCCAGATCTGAAACAAGTTGCAGAAGCAAAATCAATCAATTTATAAAGGAAGACAGCCATTTGAAAAATCAAAACAACGTCATCTCGAATTCAATGATTAAATCTGAATAAACAATGGAAACATTATTGCATATTATAATGTCGCTAGTAAAAAGAAATTAGAGAACCTAAAACACAACAGGTTACAATTACTTATTCCATAAGTTTGTTAAAAGAACCCCAGCCACCTCACAACCTACTCCATTTCATAAAAAAAAGAAAAAGAAAAAAGAACTGAAGCATTATTTGATAATCCAACATACATAATAATACAATACATCAAGAAAACACCATCATGATACCTTATAGGTGATACTTCAAACTTGGCTCTGACATACAACAGAAAGTCCATGTTCAGTTTTAGAACATCTAATTAAAAAATCTAAATGCACCGCAGAGAATCCACCAACATCTAATTAAAAAACTCCAAAAACACAATTATAATTGTTATTTTTGAGGAATTCATAGAAACTCCAGCAAAACTTTTTTTTTTCCTGTGACAGACCAAAACATGTTAAAGACAATATTTCAACTATTAGATGTTTCTTTTAAAGTGGAAAAAATGTATAAAACTTCTAGTGTTCTATAACACTGTCTAAAGAAATGAAAACACAAGTGTTCTAGCTCTCTGTCTCCGCAACTTCTCTCTAGACTGCCAACAATTCCTCTTTGATTCCTCTCATGACTACAGACAAGTGATCCTCCGCCATTCTAATTCACATAGCCGATATGCCTCAAAAGGCAAATGGAACTCAAGTACCAGAAAATAAAATCACACATTACAAGATAGACCCTGTTTTGAGTCAATCATTTGTAGGGTCTCACACTTTCTTTTTCAAAACTTAGATGCTGGCCAAATAAGGTTATAGTCATCTGCCTGGAAAGAAGATTTTTTCATATGCACAAAACTTATGAGGAATTAAAGTTTTCGTGAATCTTTTATTAATGATGTGTGTCTATTTGAAATACAAGGATTTGATATAAATATTTGGTCACATAAGGATGGGTTTGAAACAGGTTTGTTGTAATTATGGTGGGATGTATTGTGTGACACGGCAATGGTTTTGATTGTTGGTTGGGGGCCTGTGACTGCAATTTGAGTTGGATTTGTGGTGGAGATGACAGGTCTGTGGACAGTCATTTAGGTTGTGATACAGCAATGGAGTGGATTCTGTAGCATTGGTTCTGGAGAATTTGTGACAGTTAGGATTACTGGTTGTGGTAATTGGATTGTTGCAGTGCAGGTATGCTGGTGGAGATTATGCTGGTCATGATTGAGCTTTGCGGCTGGAATTGCTGGTATTTTTTATTTTTCCAAAAGATAATTGGAGGAAGATGAATGGCACACGAAACAAATCTGACTTTGACCCACAGTTCCTTCTCTTTGATGGATTTAGACTTTAGCCTCATGGCATAGGTACTCCAAAAAGATAACCATAACAAGTTAATAGCTAGAAAATGCATTTGATGACATATAATGAAATATTAAACCAAAAGAGTTTCACGATTCCACAAATATCTAATTAAAAGTTTTAAACTACAAGAGTGCCTTCAGAACAATTCCTAGTGATACAAAGCATGGCATACTAAAACCCATATTCAAATTCAGAACATGCAGTTATTTAATGGATATTTAAAGAGATGAACATATCAAATTACTGCCAGGTATCCAAAGCCATAACAGAGCTTAACATGCACTAGTGCTTACTTCAGAGCAAGACAAACTTGAAGCTGAGAAAAAGTACTCCCGTGCAGCTTGAATAACAAGATTTTCTGCTTTCTCTGATGCCAAGGCTACTGAACTTGTACCTTTCAGATAATTTCTAGCAAGTGAAAATTTCCCAGCTTTCAGCAGTCCTCTGCAGAATTCCACTAGCATATACTCTGGGTCAAGGAAAGGAAAAGCCTTCTCTCGCAAGCATTGCAAATCATGCCACATGTTTGCCCAATCATTATCTGATCGACCTGGCTGTCTGCGAACAAATTTTGACAGTATAAGACGAAGAATCTGTTTAACACCTTTTTCATCTGCATGGGCCTCAAGGAAGAAATTCATTGGCTTTGGAACCTGAAACAAAGAAGTAAAGAGCATGCTAGAAAGTGAAGATTCCTGAATAGAAGCATATATCTAATGATTCATTTATTTGATGGTTGTAATGAATTTCCTGATCAAAAGAAGCATGGGCCATAGAAAACAAAAGACAAACCTGGTACAGTGCCAGAAGCCTCCCTGCTTCAATATGACCTTCAGCAAGCTTCAGTCGTTTCTCGAGGTGCTCAATAGAAATACCGACATCTGTTAAGGTGAAATACTATTAATCATCAATAATTCCAATATCAACGATAACCAAAGATGACAAAAATGCACACAAAGTACTATGCTTTGTGTTCATGTATCCTGATATTTCTATACGTTTCAGTCTTCAGTAGAATATAGATAGTCATTAAAGCCAATACTCTTGATTATCCAAGAACAACTTAAAAAAAGGGTAAAGTTCCAGATTCAGGAAAATCAATAAAGAACACTCATGTCATCGAAACTTCAGATTTTAAAAGCAACTCCAACTTGAGAGCAGAACTTAATTGGAATGATCTGTATCTTCTATGCCAATTCCTATTTCAAGTTTGAAATCTCATAATTGGCATCTCTGGGCTAATAAGAATCAGCTCTGCCATGAGCTTATTTAAATGCAGAAACTGTTTTCTGTACCATGAGATCTCTCACTAGCTACAGTGAATACATGTTGACTCCAACTTCATTCTTTTTTACAAAATGAAACACCCCCACCCCCACCAAATCCCTCTCTAAGTGCACAAGATGTATGCACACGCGTGTTGAGACCTATATTATTTAGAAATTTATAAACGAAATAGCAACCAATAAAACCTAATTAATATTTTTTCAATCAAATCTGTACTACACAGAATGTACCTTGCTTCTGTGGGAGTTTTGACAATAAGGCAGCCATTACACTCCATCTATCTGTAACAGTGCACAAATAAATGCACTGCAAAGCACAATCTACAGCCTCAATCTCATCCTTGAAGAAACCATTCATATGCAATTCCCTGCATCCTTCCTCAATAACCATCAAGCATGTGTCTAGTTTATTCTCCAATGCAATTTCCTTTAGCCATTTTACCACAAATGAATCATTTTCATGCGAAGGAAAATGGCAATCTGTATCCTGATCTTGAGTAAAATAGGTCATGTTGTGAAACCTATTTCTCATAAATGGAATAGCCTTATCATGCAACCTCTTTACCACATTTTCCTCTTTCACTCCCTTAAGCATCATTCTGAATTTTTCGTAATCAGATAACTGTTCCCAGGAGATAAGACTCATATTAGAACATGCGTCAACATCATTTTCATCAGAATAAATTAGCTGGTGCAACAATAAAATATCCTCATGAAACTTCTGTAACTCATAGATGCCTTTGCGGCAAGCCAAATCAATCAAGTCGATGCAGTTGTCAAGCTGGCCACTAAAGCTATCAATATCTCTAGCTCTGTTCTTGTACCACTCAGAGAGTTCACTAGATGACGGCCAAAGATAACCAAGGCGCCGCTTGACAATGGGCTCAGTTTGGATCTGGGTACCAATCTCATGATTCTCTGGTAGCCTATTGATAAAGTTAACCATTTCCTCACATTCTACCCAATCTTCTTCCCTAAGAGCAATTCTTGGGGGAGGAGATCTCCCAGGAAGAAGCTGCCCATAGGTTTGAAGAGGAACAGTTTCAGGAATAGCAGCTAATATTTTCAACAATGAAGGAGATAGTGAATAAGGATGACGCTTGAAGAGGAGGTTTAGGGCCCCAATTTTCCCACTTTCAGCAAGTGTTATGGCAGCTTCACCAACAGGTATAATACGAAATTTGCGATATTCCTGTACAGAAAACCTGCACAAAGACTATGTCAATACACTATCAGTCAATACGACTAATAATCTGATAGTAAATTCAGGTGCATTTATGCTATATTTCTTTAATCTCATAAGAATTTTCCAGCAATGACAGCAACAACAACAGCAGTATAATAATAACCACAGCATTATAAAGTCATTACACAATCCAGGAATATTTTATGCTATGTTTCTTTAATAGCATAAGAATTTCCAGCAATGATATCAATAACAGCAGCAGAATAATTATAAGCATAGCATCATAAAATCATTATGCTAAAGCTTTTTCGCATGTGAAGGAAAATGAATTAAGAAACCTGAAATTATGTATCAAGAATCAAATCATTTATGTGGGTGCAGCATCTTCAATGATCCAAATTAAATCACAGTATGAAAGTGGGACTTAATGGAGAAATTTGCATGAGATTTTTCTGCATGTAGTTGATATAAACAGCTTCAATATCCATAGAAAGAATAGCGGGTCTTTTTTTTCCTACAAAAATCAATATGAACTTGCATAGTATGCAAATGCATCAAGGAATTCAGCCTGTTTGTCAAGTAAAAGTTCATAAAATACATCAAAAATGGTTGTCCAGATCCTGATGAAGCATTGTATTTCTGATAAATACCCGTAAGCCATGAGAGAGAGGGGATTGAGTTCCCAAATAACACAATACCTGCCCATGTTTATCCCCATATAGGTCTCTAGCCTGTCCCTGAATTGTAACAGCTGAAGTCTAGCCATACGAAAATCCCAGATCTGGCTCCCTTCATCAGCTTCTGATTCCGAAAAACGGAACTGATCAGTCACTTGCAGCCCATATGACAGTAGAGCTTTTACCGCATCTTCTGTTGGTCCAACCTTATCAACACATTCAGAAAGCACAAAACTGTGATCCTTGATATTGGACAAAAACATGTTAATACCATCTTTTCCTTGGCTAGAGTGCAGCCACTGAGATTTTAAAACTTCATCTCTGTCCAAGCCATGACGATTGGCAAAGTCCAAGGCAGCTTGATATTTACAGTTACTAATTAAGATATTATACATTTCAGGAACAGATCTCTTTGACAGTGAGATCAAGCTCCAGTGCAACTGGGAAACATCAAGTTGATCACTTCTGCTACCTGTGACCTGCTCTACATTGTACACATTACCTGACTCTCTATGAGGTTTACTTGGAACTTTGCTATCTAAAACAAATATGCGGCCTTGAAACTGCTGTATCCTATCCAGAACAAGCATTGAATATAGATGGTTGTGCTCTTGAAACTTTAAGCCAGTAACAATATCAAGCATGGCCAAAATGCCTCCACGTTTTGCAAGAGTCATGATGCGGTCAGACCACCAAGTAAAATCCACAATATCATTTAAAAGCTCATTCTGTCCATTTGTTATGTTACTGGTTCCTTGTGAACGTAATTGCTCTTCACAAGCAAAACTCACAAGTGATCGACTTTCTTTATCCATCTTGAAAATGTGCAAGCGTCCTGTTATATCTAAAGTGGCAACAAACTTACCTTGTGGTGAAATTAGCACCTTTGGACATGATAGTATGGCATCTTTTGATTTGGAATACAAGCCTTCGAACTGAATAGAAATCAATGGTTCCAAATCTAAGTTTCGACTTCTACACCAAAGAGAAAGAAGACAAGATCCTGAAAAAAAATATAGAATATAAAATTCCAAAACTGTCTAATGTAATTTAAAAAAAAATAATAAAGGTAAAAAAAATGCTTTTCCAAGCTGCCTGGGGTGGGTATTTAACATATATGATTTCACCATCTACACGGCGAGTTGCATTACAAATTCATGGGCCAAAATGTCAATTAGGGTATTATTATTTTTGTAATTCTTTTTTTCAAAGTATGCTCCAAAGAGTTTAGGAAAAAATGAAGAAACTCCATAAATCCTATGTGAGTTGTCATGTGTGGGCTAGACACAAGGATTCAAATCTGAGAGTTAAAGTCCAAATATGCTTAGCAGGACTCAAACATTTGATCTTTCATTGAGAAATGCAAGTCAGGCTACAAACAAGAACAAGCTTTAGTACTTGCATATATAGAAAGTAGTTGGAAATTCAAACTCAGTGTGATTTGATGAAAAATTATAAGAGACTAAAATTGTTGATAAGCATCCCGTCATTTGAAGGTTAGAAAAACAAGACAACTTGATATTCAAAATTATTCCCATATAACTAAAAAAAAAACAAAAAAAAAATCCTAGCATTTTCACGCCCACCTCCAAATTACATGTCAAATGTACATAAATAGAATCATATTATATCAATTACATAAACCCCTCAACAAAATCAAACTTTCACTTGACTACCACAACAAAAATAACAATGCCCTAAAACATACCAGCAGCATTTTCAACAGACGATTGCGAGATACCAACTGCACTACCAACAACAACAAGCAAGGAACATTCCGAACTATAGTCAGAGCAGAAAACATCCTTTGGAAACTTCCCCAGCGACTTCAACCCACTATTTAAAACAGAAGCACTTGGCTCCTTACTCATCTCAATCAAATGAAGACATCCATCTGCTGTAATAACAACAAATCTACACCTGGAAAACTTTTTCAACCAATTAATCATCCATCAAAATCACATAACTTAACATGTTATTAACATACGATGCAAATCCAACAACACTTACAAACAAGACCGCTGCGCATCATTATCATCAGCATCCTGTGGAATCAATCCTACTATCGACGAACTTGCTCTCAACTGCCGCTTACTAATTCTCATAATCTCTTCCCCATTCACTTTGATCAAATAAACCGTATCACTATCATCTACTACTCCTAAGACACCATGAAATTCAGACCACACTCCGCTCGTGAACACACCACCACCTCTACCTATCAAAAAATCCAAAAATAAAATAAAAAAATAAAAAATAAAATTTTGTACTGATTAACTGCATAATTTAATATTTAAGCTTGTAAAATTAAAATTAAATGCCTTACAAGTGAAGCTTCCGTGCGGTTGCTGATAATCATTCTCTTTGGACAAAATCGTAATTTGATTAGCACTAGCTACAGCAACGTAATCACCTCGTGTAGATATAAACAGCGATAGATTTTTCCTAATTTCTGTTGATGATTTTGAATTATAATTCCTATAATCACTCAATTTCTCTTTGATTATGGACAAGAAACCGCCTTGATTGACCTGAATCATTCACAGAAAACAGTGATTAATCTGTTAATTGTGATTAAGATGAAGAAATTAGAGAGATCGATCGAGAGAGACCTTGTTGGAGTGTAGGAGAGGAGGGTAATTGGAAGTATAAGGTCTGGAGATGTGAAGACGCGTCTCGTAAAGCACTTCGTCTTCCGCCATTGATGATGATATATGACACCGTTTCTGTCTGACCGGACGGAGAAACAAACGGCAGATGGTTGATTCTTCAGGAGACGTTTCTGTCGGTACACATGAAGAAGCAGAGTGACTGGTTTGCTTTTGTTATTCGTATGTAGAAGAGAGAGGCCCATTTTAATTAGAGAGGATTGGGCTTTGAAAGCCTATTTTTGTTGTTGGGCCACTCTTAGGCTTGGTGCCCTGGTAGTTCCAGAAACAAACGGCAGATGGTAGTTTTTTTTTTTTTATTTAGCTACAAATTTATTTGCAGCTGAAAAACATTTGCAATTTTTTCTTTTTCAGTTTGCCTCTAGTCGATCGGTCACAAAACTACAAGTCTCAAGTCCCAACAAGAATTCTAATTAAAATGCCAACTTTTTTCTGAAAATCTCAAATGTTTTTTGATTTATTTTACAATCTATTTGCAATAGAAATCTTTTTTTATTTTTAATTAAGTTTTTGAGAATTATGATGGATTTGGGGCATGTGCCACCAAGGCTAATTGCAGAATAATTGCACCTGAGCCAGCTCTCCATGAGTGTTAGACAGGAAGAAATGCTTGAAATTGATGCCAGTTAGGGCCGGGCCAGCAACTTGATTATAATCTTGCAAGTGCGTGTATCTATGCAGACAACCTTATTTTTCCATAAGGTCAATTGTTCCTTAGAATCTTTAAACGTTATCATAATCTCAATCATCAGCATCAACTTCTGTAGTAACTCATCAGGAAGCCCTTTCTCCTCGGCCAAG